>Ga0307280_10000012_pt1 | contig 76077 bp, 74 predicted proteins | sample ER_DNA_119_FD_194479 | JGI IMG/M metagenome (GOLD analysis project Ga0307280, IMG submission 194479) | Bulk soil microbial communities from the East River watershed near Crested Butte, Colorado, United States - ER_DNA_119 | ecosystem: Environmental > Terrestrial > Soil > Floodplain | place...
CGCCGGCGTGATCCTGATCTTCCTCGGCGCCCTGCTCTTCCCCTTCCTCGCCAACGTCACCACGGAAGACCGGCCGCCGCCGATCGAGGAATCCCGCGGGGACCGCGGCGAATAGCCGGCGTTCGTCCTTTGTTGTTCCTATGGCGAACAAAGGACGAACGCCGGGTAGGTTCGTAGCGTGGGACGGCTCGACGAGGTGGATCTGACGCTGAAGCTCAGCCGCGAGGAGGAAGGGCACGGGCTGAAGGAGCAGGGCGAGCGGCTGGCCCAGCTGCGGCTGACGCTCGGCGGCCTGATCGGAGAGCGCCGGCTCGGGCCGCCGCTGGTCGTCGTCTTCGAGGGCTGGGACGCCTCCGGCAAGGGCGGGGCGATCAAGCGGCTCGTCGCGCCACTGGACCCGCGCCATGTCCGCGTCTCCCAGTTCGCCGCGCCCACCGCAGACGACAAGCGGCACCACTTCCTCGGTCGCTTCTGGCCGGCGCTGCCCGGATGGGGCGGGATGACCGTCTTCGACCGCTCCTGGTACGGGCGGGTGCTGGTCGAGCGGGTCGAGGGCTTCGCCAGCCGCGAGGAGTGGGAGCGGGCCTACGAGGAGATCGTCGACTTCGAGCGAGGCCTCGCCGCGGAGGGGGCGATCATCGTCAAGCTCTGGCTGCAGATCTCCCCCGAGGAGCAGCTGAAGCGCTTCGAAGCCCGCGCCGAGGACCCGCTGAAGTCCTGGAAGCTCACCGACGAGGACTGGCGCAACCGCGAGAAACGGCCGCAATACGAAGCGGCGGTGGAGGAAATGCTGGAGCGGACCGACCGGCCGGAGGCGCCCTGGCAGGTGGTCGCCGCGGAGTCGAAGCGCTTCGCACGGGTCGAGATAATTCGACTAGTGCGCCAGGAAATCGAACGCGGAATGGGACGCGCTGGGCAAGAAGTGCCGCCGCCGCCGTAGAATCCGCGCTCGGTCCTGTTCTCGATCAACTAGGAGTCCCAACTCTTGACCCGTTTCCGAAATCTTGCGCTGTTTGTCGTCCTGGCCGCGATGGCCAGCATCTTCGTCGCCTGTGGGGGCGGCGACAGCGAAAGCGGCAACAGCGACGCCGACCCGCAGAAGGTCCTCGAAGGCGCCAGCCTCGAAGGCGTGAAGAGCGGCAACCTCGACCTCTCCCTGCACGTCACTTCGGAGGGCAAGGAAGGCGGCGACGTCGAAGTCGACCTCTCCGGACCCTTTGAAGCGGGCGCCAAGGGCGAACTTCCGCAGGTCGAACTGACCGCCTCGGCGAACGGCTCGGCGCAGGGTGAAGACCTCGACTTCGAAGGCGGCCTGACGATGCTCACCGACCGCGCCTTCGTCGACTACGAAGGGACCGCCTACGAAATCGACCCGACCACCTTCGGGTTCGTCAAGTCCGCCTTCGAACAGTCCCAGCAGAAAGAAAGCGGCGAGAGCGGCGATGTCACCGCCTGCCAGCAGGCCGCCGAAGGGATCAAGTTCAGCCAGCTGGCGGAGGAACTCACCAACGAAGGCAGCGTCGACGTCGACGGCACCGCGACGACGAAAGTCAGCGGCGACGTCAATGTCTCGGGTGGGATCGACGCCTTGATCCAGCTGACCAAGGACCCGGCGTGCAGCTCGCAGCTCGAAGCTGCCGGGCCGCTGCCGCTCGGCGAACTCGAAGAAGCCAAGGGCGAACTCTCGAAGGCCGTGAAGAACGCCCACATCGAGCTCTTCGTCGGTGACGACGACATCATCCGCAAGCTGGCGGTCGAAATGACGATTCAGCCGCCCGGAGCGGAGGACGAAACCGTCGAACTGGAACTCGAACTGACCCTGGCTGGGGTGAACGAAGAGCAGAGCTTCTCCACGCCCTCCGATGTGAAACCGCTCGAAGCCTTGTTCAAAAAGACCGGGATCAACCCGGCCGAAGTCGGTGAACTGATCGAAGGCGGCGTCGGCGGCCTGCTGGAAGGGATCGGCGGCGACTACCTGGGTGGATCCTCCTCCGGAGGTTCGGACGGCGCTGCCTCGCCCCGGGAATACACCGAATGCCTGCAGGAGGCGCGGACCCCGGCCGACCTGCAGAAGTGCGCGAGCCTCCAGTAACGAACAGGCTCGCCCGCCGACATGAGTTCGAGCGCACCACGGCTCAGCCCGTCGTTCTTCAGGACGGCGCACGGCTGGCCGTACCTGCTGGCGCCGCTGATCCCGATCGCCGTCGCGCTCGAGCTGATGCACGCTCCCGCGACGGTGATCTTCGCCGTCTCGGCGCTGGGGATCATTCCCACCGCGGCGCTGATGGGCCGTGCCACCGAGGAGCTCGCCGCTAAATCAGGGCCTGGAATCGGCGGGTTCCTCAACGTCACCTTCGGCAACGCGCCGGAGCTGATCATCGCCCTCTTCGCCCTCGGACAGGGGCTTCAGGAGGTCGTCAAGGCATCGATCGTCGGCTCGATCATCGGCAACATGCTGCTCGTCCTCGGCGTGGCGATGCTCGCGGGAGGCATCGGGCGCGAGAAGCAGACCTTCAACCGGACCACCGCCAGCGTTCAGACGACGATGCTGATGCTGGCCGCGGGCGCTCTTCTGATGCCGGCGATCTTCGAGCTGGTCGAGGGGAAGGGCCTGCCGGCACCGACGGCGGAGTCGGTCAACTACGGTGGCACGGTCGAGCACCTCTCGCTCGCGGTCGCGATCGTCCTCATCGGCACCTACGTCGTCGGCCTCGTCTTCTCGATGAAGACGCACCGGGCGCTCTTCAACCCCGAGTACGAGGAGGAGGACACCTGGGGCTGGTCGATCCGCACCTCGGTGATCGCGCTGGCGGTGGCCGGCGTGCTGGTCGGCTTGATGTCCGAGGTCCTGGTCGGCTCGATCAGCGAGGCCTCGGAGACGATCGGCCTCTCGGAGTTCTTCGTCGGCGTGATCGTCGTCGCCATCGTCGGCAACGCCGCCGAGCACTGGGTCGCGGTCTTGGTGGCGATGAAAGACAAGATGGACCTGGCGGTCAACATCGCGATCGGCTCCAGCGCCCAGATCGCCCTCTTCGTCGCACCGGTGCTCGTCCTCGCCTCGTTCTTCATCGGCCCCTATCCGCTGGCCCTCGTCTTCAACGGCTTCGAGCTCGGCGCCATCCTGCTGGCGATCCTGGCCGGCAGTCAGGTCACCTCCGACGGCGAGTCGAACTGGTTCGAGGGCGTCCAGCTGCTGGCTCTCTATTTCGTGCTCGGCCTCACCTTCTACTTCGCCTGATCCGGATCGCCGGTTCGGGTAGATAGCCTGCCCCGATGGAAGTCCTCCTCCTGCTGGTCAGCTTCGCCATCGTCCTCACCGGCGCGCTGATCTTCACCAACGCGGTCGAGTGGATCGGCCACCGGCTCGAGGTCGGCGTGGGGGCCGTCGGCAGCATCCTCGCCGCGGTCGGCACCGCAATGCCCGAGACGCTGATCGCGATCGTCGCCCTGCTGGGCGTCAAGGAGGGCTCCGAAGACATCGCGATCGGGGCGATCGTCGGCGCCCCGTTCCTCCTGGCGACCCTGGCCATGGGGCTGGTCGGCCTCTTCGCCTACCTCTACCGGGACAAACGCGACCAGGGTGTGCAGCTGAACGTCCACCGGCCGACGCTCGAGCGCGACCTCGTCTTCTTCCTCGCCCTGTTCGCGCTCGCCGGGTCGTTGGCCTGGGGGCCGCCGGCGGAGGTCCGGATCCCCGTCGGGATCGCCTTCCTGCTCGCCTATGCCTTCTACATCCGCCTCACCCTGCGGGGTGGGGGAGAGGTGCAGAGCGAAGAGTCGCTCAACCCGCTGATCTTCGAGCGGCGCGCGGAACGGCGCGAAGACCCGGCGCTGGCCCTCTGCGTGATCCAGCTCCTCGTCGGGCTGGGCGCGATGGTCGGCGGCGCTCACCTCTTCGTCGAGGAGCTGCTCCACATCGCCGAGAGCCTCGGCGTCGACGCGCTGGTGCTGGCCCTGATCCTGGCGCCGCTGGCGACCGAGCTGCCGGAGAAGGTGAACAGCTTCTTCTGGGTGCGGGAAGGCAAGGACGCGCTGGCTCTGGGCAATATCACCGGAGCGATGGTCTTCCAGTCGATGATCCCGGTCGGGATCGGCCTGATCTTCACCGACTGGGACCTGAGCGGGACCGCGGTCCTCTCGATCGGCCTCGGCCTCGCCGGCGGCCTGCTCGCCTACGAGAGCCTGCACCTGGCGCGGCGTTTCAAACTGCCTGCCGTGATCGGCTGGTTCGCGCTCTACACGAGCTTCATCGTGGCGGTCGTAATCAGCGCCTGATCAGGCGGCTAGCTCGGCGAGCGCCTTCAGCACTAGATCGTCGTGCTTCTTGGGCTGAACCTTGGGAAAGACCTTGGCGATCATCCCCTTCGGGTCGACGATGAAGGTCGCGCGGGCGACGCCCATGAACTTGCGGCCGTACATCGACTTCTCGACCCAGGCGCCGTACTCCTCGGCGACCGCATGGTCGGCGTCGGCGAGGAGGGTGAAGTCGAGGTCGTACTTGCCGGCGAACTTGTCGATCGCCTTCACCTCGTCGGGTGAGACCCCGATCACCCGCGCCCCCGCTGCCTCGTAATCGGCGCGGCGGTCGCGGACGCCGCAAGCCTGGGTCGTGCAGCCGGGGGTATCGGCGCGCGGATAGAAGTAGAGGACCACGGTCTCGCCGCGCAGATCCTTCAGCTTGACCGTTTCGCCGTTCTGATCCGGCAGCGCGAACTCGGGCGCCTGGTCCCCCTCGGAGAGCACCTCGCTACTCCTCGGGCTCGGGCTCGGGGTCGGGCTCGGGCCGTCTGTCCTCTTCCTCGAAGTCGTCCTCGCTCGCTTCGAGCGCGTCCTCGGCGAGGGAGTCTCCGAGGTTGGTCGACTCGAAGCTCTCGAGGGCTCGGTCGCGTCCGTCCTCGTCGACGGGGACGTCGTCGGAGACCCGCACCCAGTTGGCGCCTTCGAGACCCTCGAGGTTGTTGAAGACCTCCTGGTCCGGGGAGGCGGAGTCGTCGACGATGACGACGACCTCGGTCTGGGGGTTGAAGTAGGTCCCCGGCTGGTTGAGCATCTCGTCGACCTCGTAGAGGTTCTCCTTGGGGGCAGCCATCAATCCGATCCTATGAGATCGGCAAGCTGTCGTCGCGTCTCTGTCTCGACGTCCAGCGGCTCGAGTCCTCGGCGCATACGGCGCTCGTTGCGGGCGACGACCAGCTGGCGCACCTCGGCCCGCAGCTCGGCGTCCATCGCCTCCGCGCCGCGCGAGCGCTCGGCCTCGGCCAGCAGCCGCTCGGTCTCCGCCTCGACGTCGAGCGGCGGCTCTCCACGCGCCTGGAGGCGGTGCGACCTCGCCTCCAGCATCTGGCGCACCTCGGCCGCCTGGATGGCCGGGTCGACCGCCTGCTGCGTCCCGTGCGCGCCGCGTCCGGGAGGGCGGTCGTCGAGGATCGCGAACGGTCCGCCGCCCATCGTCTCCCAGCCGCCGCCCACCCGCTTCAGGAGCAGGCCGATCAGCGGCGCCGCCAGCCCGGTGAAGGCGAGCACCCCGGCACCCTTCTGGAGCGCCGTGAGTGCCATCGCGAGTGACATAACTCAAAGGTTAGAGGCGACTCCCGAACTGGTCTCTCGGCCGATCTCGGCTTGGCCTCCGCCCATCTCCGCTATCCTCGAGGACCGGTTGACTGACCAGTCAATCGGTGGAACGCCAGCCTCCCGGCGGCGCTCCCGCAGACTTCCAAGAACCGCGAAGAAAAGGAGCACCGACCGGTGGTCGACTTCACCCTCACTGACGAGCAGAAGGACCTGCGCGAGCTGGCTCACAGCTTCGCCGATAAAGAGATGCGCACCGTCGCCTGGGAGTACGACAAGGACGGTACCTGGCCGCAGGAGGTCATCGACAAGGCCTGGGAGGTCGGGTTGATGAACACCCACATCCCGGAGGCCTACGGCGGTCCCGGGCTCGACTACCTCTCGGGCTGCCTGATCGAGGAGGAGGTCGGTTGGGGCTGCTCCGGGATCGGCACCTCGCTGATGGCCAACGGCCTCGCCTCCGCCCCGGTCACCCTCGGCGGCTCCGAGGAGACGAAAAAGAAATACCTGGGGATGCTGACCGAAGCGCCCAAGCTGGCCTCCTTCGGCCTGACCGAGCCCGACGCCGGCTCCGACGTCTCCGGAATGAAGACCAAGGCGGTGAAGAAGGGCGACAAGTACGTCATCTCCGGCTCCAAGTGCTTCATCACCAACGGCACCTACGCCGACTACTTCACGGTCTTCGCCAAGACCGACCCCGAGGCCGGCCATCGCGGCATCAGCGCCTTCGTCATCGACGCCGACCTCCCCGGGGTCACCGTCGACAAGAAGGAGGACAAGATGGGTCAGCGGGCCTCCAACACCGCGACCATCTCCTTCGACGAAGTCGAGATCCCGGCCGAGAACCTCCTGGCCGAGGAAAACAAGGGCTTCAAACTGGCGATGATGACCCTCGACCGCACCCGCCCCGGTGTCTCGGCGATGGCGGTGGGCATCGGCCGCGCCGCCCTCGAGTACGCCACGGACTACTCCAAAGAAAGGGTCCAGTTCGGCGTCCCGATCGCGATGCACCAGGCGATCCAGTTCATGATCGCCGACATGGCGACCAAGGTCGAGGCCGGCCGCCTGCTGGTCTGGAACTCGGCGTTCCTGCTCGACCAGGGCGTGCGCAACTCGAAGATCTCCTCGATGGCGAAGCGCTTCGCCGCGGACTCGGCGATGGAGATCACCACCGACGCCGTCCAGGTCTACGGCGGCTACGGCTTCATCAAGGAGTACCCGGTCGAGAAACTGATGCGCGACGCGAAGATCATGCAGCTCTACGAGGGGACCAGCCAGATCCAGCGCCTGGTCATCGCCAAAGAAGTGCTGCTGCCGCGCCAGGCCGACACCACCCCTGCTCCCGACGCCAAGGCCCAGGCCTCCGAGCAGAGCCAGTCCGAGCAAGCCGCCGCAACGGTCTAGCTCCAGCGCCCGAGCGTTACAAAGCCGCCGACCCACCTCGGGCCGGCGGCTTTTTCATGCCGCGGCAGAGAGCTTCTGCGCCTAATAGGGGTTAAGGGCTCTGCCGCGGGCCGGGGGCGAACCGGGCGTTAGCGCGCGGGCGCGGTGTCGCGGCGCTTCGAGGCCTTGAGGCGAGTCGTTTTCTCGAGCTCGACCTTGCGCAGGCGGATCGCCTCCGGGGCGATTTCGACGCACTCGTCCTCGCGAACGAACTCGAGTGCGCCTTCCAGCGAAAGCCGGTCCGGCGGCGCCAGGCGGACCAGCACGTCGGCGCTGGCGGCGCGCATGTTGGTCTGCTGTTTGGCCTTGGTCGGGTTGACGTCGAGGTCGTCGGAGCGCGAGTTCTCGCCGACGATCATCCCCTCGTAGACCACCTCGCCGGAGCCGACGAAGAGCCTGCCGCGGTCCTGGAGGCTCTGCAGCGAGTAGCCGGCGGTCTGGCCGCGCCGGTCGGCGACGAGGGAGCCGGTCTGGCGCGTGCGCAGCTCGCCGGCCCAGGGCTCCCAGCGGTCGAAGACGTGGTGCAGCAAGCCGCTGCCGCGGGTCACGGTGAGGAACTCGGTGCGGAACCCGATCAGCCCACGGGCGGGCACCAGGTACTCCATCCGCACCCACCCGGTCGAGTGGTTGACCATCTGCTCGAGCCGCCCCTTGCGCCCGGCGAGCATCTGAGTGACGTCGCCGACGTGCTCCTCCGGTACGTCGATCGCCAGGCGCTCGACCGGCTCGTTGGTCTTTCCTTCGATCTCCCGCGTCACCACCTGCGGCTGCCCCGCGGTCAGCTCGTAGCCCTCGCGGCGCATGATCTCCAGGAGCACGACCAGCTGCAGCTCGCCGCGGCCCTGCACCTCCCAGGCGTCGGGCCGTTCGGTGTCGTTGACCCGCAGCGAGACGTTGCCGACCAGCTCGGCGTCGAGGCGCGAGCGGATCTGCCGCGCGGTCAGCTTGTCGCCCCCCTGCGTTCCCGCCAGCGGCGAGGTGTTGATCCCGATCACGACCGAGAGCGAGGGCTCGTCGACGGTGATCACGGGCAGCGGCCGCGGGTTCTCCGGATCGGCCAGCGTCTCGCCGATCGTCACCTCTTCGATGCCGGCGACGGCGATGATTTCCCCCGGCCCCGCCTCCTCGGTGGCGACCCGGTCGAGGCCTTCGGTGACGTATAGCTCGGAGACCGCGGCCCGCGTGATGTTGCCGTCGGCCCGGCACCAGGCGATCTGTTGTCCGGAGCGGATGTTCCCCTGGCGCACCCGGCAGATCGCCAGCCGCCCGACGTAGGGCGAGGCGTCGAGGTTGGTCACGTGCGCCTGCAGCGACGCCTCGGGGTCGTACTGCGGCGCCGGGATCTTCTCCAGCATCAGGTCGAGCAGGGGGGTCAGGTCGGTGCCCTCGACGCCCTCTTCGAGCGCGGCCCAGCCGTCCTTGGCGTTGGTGTAGACGATCGGGAAGTCGATCTGGTCGGAGTCGGCGTCGAGGTCGATGAAGAGCTCGTAGACCTCGTCCACGACCTCGGCGATCCGGGCGTCCGGCCGGTCGACCTTGTTGACGACGAGGATGATCGGCAGCTTGCGCTCCAGCGCCTTGCGCAGCACGAAGCGCGTTTGCGGCAGCGGCCCCTCGCTCGCGTCGACCAGCAGCAGCGCCCCGTCGACCATCGTCAGCGCCCGCTCGACCTCGCCGCCGAAGTCGGCGTGCCCGGGGGTGTCGACGATGTTGAACTTGACGCCGTCCCGGGTGACGGCGGTGTTCTTGGCGAGGATCGTGATCCCCTTCTCCTTCTCCAGGTCCATCGAGTCCATCACCCGCTCGGCGACGTCCTGCCCTTTGCGGAAGGTCCCGGTCTGCCACAGCATCGCGTCGACCAGCGTCGTCTTGCCGTGGTCGACGTGGGCGATGATCGCGATGTTCCTGAGGTTGTCTCGGCTCGTGCTCATGAGGGTCGGAGGAGGGTAGGGGACAGGCACTCCCAGCAAGACGAAGCCCGCCTGAAAGGCGGGCTTCGCGAACTGCTCAGGCGTTCGAAGAAGCTACTGCTGCTGAACGCTCGCGGCGGCCGGGCCTTTGGGGCCTTCTTCGGACTCGTAGCTCACTTTGGCGCCCTCGGTCAGGGACTTGAAGCCCTCACCCAGGATGGCGCTGTGATGAACGAAGACGTCCTTCGAGCCATCGTCGGGCGTGATGAACCCGTAGCCCTTGTCGTCGCTGAACCACTTGACAGTTCCAGTCGGCATGCATTGCCTCCACTTCATGTGCTGCGAACGCGGAGGATGCAAAAGCAACGACTGCGAGCGCTACGCACAACTTTCGCCGGTAACCACCGGCCCTAATGTTGGGGACCGTAGCAGGATCGCCCCCCGACGCCGAACCAAACCGGGCTTTACTCGAGTCCTCCCGAGCCGATACAGATACGAACGATGTTTCCGGTTCTCTCAGCCATCAGGGCGCCGCGGGCGGTTGCGGGCGCGATCGCCGTCTTGGCCCTCCTCCCGGTGTCCGCCCCTGCGCAGCTGACCGGCTCCAGGGGAGGCGGGCCGCTTTCCCCCGCCCTCGAAGAGCTCGCGGCACCCGCCGTCGCCGCCAGGGCCCTTGCCGCCCAGTCCCGGTATCTCGGCCTCCCGACCGACGGGCCCGGCAGCCTCGTTCGCGACGGGGGGCGGGTGCTCGTCGCCGCCCGGCTCTCCCGCGGGGTCGGCGCCGCGGTCCCGGCGCTGCGCGAAGCAGGAGCGCGGATCGTCAGCGCCGGGGGGAGGACCCGAACGGTGACCCTGGCGGTGCCGCCGCCCCGCCTGCCCGAGGTCGCAGCCGTTTCCGGGGTGCGGGCTGTCTGGCAGCTTCGTGCGCCGGTCGTCCGCACCCCCGAAGGGCAGTGCGAGGGTGGCGCCGCGATCTCGGAGGGTCTCGCCCAGCTCCAGGCCGACGATGCCCGCGCGGCCTTCGCATTGCGCGGCAAAGGCCAGACGGTCGGCGTCCTCTCCGACTCCTTTGACGTCGCGGACGGGTCGGCGACCGACGCCCAGGGCGACGTCCTCTCCGGCGACCTCCCCGGGCCGGCCGGGACCTGCTCCGGACAGCAGCTGCCGGTCGACGTCCTCGATGAGGGGCCGGCCGAAGGCGGCGACGAGGGGCGGGCGATGCTTCAGATCGTCCACGATCTCGTCCCGCACGCGAACCTCGCCTTCGCCACCGCCTTCGAAAGCGAAGAATCATTCGCCGAGAACATCGAGCGCCTGGCGCGGCCGGTCGCCGAAGGCGGCGCCGGCGCCGGGGTGATCGTCGACGATGTCGCCTGGTTCGAAGAGCCCTTCTTCCAGGACGGTCCGATCGCGGTCGCGGTCGACAACGTCACCGCCGACGGCGTCAGCTACCTGAGCGCCGCCGGCAACGACAACCTCGTCGACTCTGGCGATAACGAAATCGCTTCCTGGGAAGCACCCGCCTTCCGGGACTCCGGTGGCTGCCCGGAAGTGATCGAAATGGCCGGGGGGTTCAACGGCACCCATTGCATGGACTTCGACCCCGGCGGCGCGACCGACCGCACCTTCGGAATCACGGTGGAAGCGGGCGAAGTGCTGACCGTCGACCTGCAGTGGGCCGAACCGTGGTTCGGCGTCTCCAGCGACCTCGACGCCTTCCTCCTCTCCGAAGCCGGGAAAGTCCTCGCCGCCTCCTTCGAACAGAACGGCGGTCCGTCGGGTACGCAGCGACCGGTCGAGATCGTGCAGTGGGAAAACCCTTCGACGGTTACGAAAACCGTGCGGTTAGCGGTCAACCGGTTCTCGGGTGCGAGCCCGCGGCTGAAGTTTGTCCTCCTGCAGAACGGCGGCGGGGTGACCGCCACCGAGTATCCGGAATCGAGCGATGAAGACGTCGTCGGGCCGGCGATCTACGGCCACGCCGGCGCCGCCAGCGCGATCTCAGTCGCAGCAGTCCCCTTTGGCAACAGCGCCAAAATCGAGAGCTACTCCTCGCGCGGTCCGGTGACCCACTACTTCGGTCCGGTGGATGGGATCACGCCGGCCGCGGCGCTCGGTTCGCCGGAAGTCGTCGCCAAGCCGGACCTCGCCGCAAGCGACTGCGGCGCGACGACCTTCTTTGCCTCGCTGTCGTTCGGGGTCTGGCGGTTCTGCGGGACCTCGGCGGCGGCGCCGCACGCGGCCGCCGTCGCCGCTCTCCTACGCCAGGCGAAACCGACTCTCCCCGAGCAGCAGGTCCGGTCCGCACTCGCCGACTCGGCCGTGCCCGTCGGCACCTTCCCCGTTACCGCCGCAGGTGCCGGCCTCATAGACGCCTTCGCGGCGATCGACGGCCTGCCCGGCCCGATCGAAGGCGGCGACGGCCCCAGCGTTCAGGTCCCGGCGCTCGAAACCCCGGAAGAGCCGCCATCCGGCCCCGTCCCGATCGCCATGCCGCCCGGCGAGATGCCGCCGCCAGAGGCACCGAGCACGAGGATTCTCCGGCACCCCCCGAGCGTCGTTCGCATCGCGGGCCGCGGGGTGCGCCTCGGCTTCCGCTTCGGCTCCGACCAGGCGGGCGCCACCTTCCTCTGCAGGGTCGACCGCCAGCCGTACCGGGCCTGCCCGAGCCGCTTCGCCCGACGCTTCGGGCTCGGCCGCCACGCGGTCAGGGTCAGGGCGAAGGGTCCGACCAGCCTGCTCGACCCCACGCCGGCCTCCTTCCGCTTTCGGGTCGCGCCGCGTTCCTGAGCCTCAGGCCTCGCCGCGGCGGGCCTGCCGGCGCATCGTCCAGTGCCCCGCGCCCAGCAGCGCCAGCAGCGCGAGACCGCTGCCGACCACCAGCGGGTCGGTGATCGAGATGTCTTCGAGCTTGGTCCCGAAGTAGACCGAGAGCGCGGTGATCGGCAGGTAGCCGATCACGGTCGTCCAGAGGAAACGCCCGAGCGGGACCCGCGCCGCGCCGGCCGCGTAGGAGACGATGCTGAAGGGCAGGATCGGGATCAGCCGCATCGCGATCAGCAGGGTCGCGCCGCCGCGCTCGATCGACCGCTCCACCCGTTCGAAGCGCTCCTCGCCGAACCAGCGGTCGAGCAGCGGTCTGGCGATCGAGCGTCCGATCGCCCAGCAGACGAGCCCGTTGAGCAGCCAGCCGACCATCACCAGCGCCAGCGCCGGGAAGAAGCCGTAGGCGAACCCCGCCGCCGCGTCGACGATCTCCGCCGGGTAGAAGACCACCGCGTGCAAAACCGCGAGGCCGAGGATCAGCACCGGTCCCCAGAAGCCGAGCTCGTCGATCTGGTTGCGGACCTCGTCGTGATCGCCCTGCAGGGCCGCCGTCACCGAGTCGCGCAGAGGGTCGACGAGGGCGACGATCACGGCCATCGCCGCGATCCCGGCAACGGTGATCGCGATCTCCGCCCAGGGCAGTCGCCTCTTCTCCACGCGCCTAGGCTAGATGCCCCGTCAGGGCGTGGCGCGCAGCCGCTCGGCGAGGCCGGAGTGGCGGCCGCCGCTGTCGTCGCGCCGCACCGCGGAGGCGAGCGAGAACTGATCGCCGACCAGCACGCAGCTGTTGCGCGCGCGGGTGATCGCGGTGTAGAGCAGCGGGCGGTTCAGCATCCGCGAGTGGGAGCGGTGGCAGACGCCGACCACCACCGGCACCTCGCAGCCCTGGGCCTTGTGGACCGAGATCGCGTAGGCCAGCCGCAGGGTCGCCGTCTCGCCGTAGGGGATGACGAGGGAGCCGCCGTCGTCGGTGTCGACGACGATCGTCTCCTCGTCGGGGTCGTCGGCGCGGAGGAAGACGATCGAGCCGTTCATCAACCCCAGCTCGTGCGAGTTCCGGGTCTGGATCAGGCGGTCGCCGATCCGGAAGCGGTCCTGCAGGGCGCGCTTGCCGTCGGGGTTCAGCTCCGCCTGCAGCTTCTCGTTGAGGGCGTCGATCCCCACCGGCCCGCGGTACATCGGCGCCAGCACCTGGACCTCGCGGATCGGGTCGACGGCGAATTTCGCCGGCGCTCGCTCGGCCACCACCTCGACCACCGTCTCCAGCGCCCGCTCCGGAGTCCCCCGCTCGATGAAGAAGAAGTCGTGGTCCTGGTCGGGCCCGGGCTCGAGGTGGGGGGGGCGGCCCTGGTTGATCTCGTGGGCGGCGGTGGTGATCATCGAGCGCGCCGCCTGGCGGAAGATCTGGGTCAGCCGCACGACCGGTGCGGCGCCGGAGGCGATCAGGTCCTCGAAGGGCTTGCCGGCGCCGATCGGCGGCAGCTGGTCGGCGTCGCCGACGAGGACGACGTGGGTGCTCTCGGCGAGGCCGCCGAGCAGCACCTCGACGAGACGCAGGTTCAGCATCGAGGACTCGTCGACGATCACCAGGTCGGCGGGCAGTGGCCGACCGGGCCGGAAGGCCGGCTCGCGCCCCGGCATCCACTCGAGCAGGCGGTGGATCGTCATCGCCTCGTGTCCCGTCGCTTCCTCCAGCCGCCGGGCGGCGCGGCCGGTCGGGGCGCAGAGCGCGATCGTCGCGTTCGCCGCTTCGGCCTCGGCGACGATCTCCTTCGTGCACTTCGTCTTGCCGACGCCGGGGCCGCCGGTGAGGACCGAGATCCGCGCCCCGAAGGCCGCTCGTACAGCCGCCCACTGCTCGTCGGTGAGGCCGTCTCGCGGCGTCTCGCCGGGGTCGTGGTCGAGGTGGGGCGGGGCGCCGGCGCGAGCGACGAGCGTCGTCGCCACGGCGCGCTCGCTCGCCAGCGTCCCGGCACGGTAAACGCGGCCTTCGTCGTCGGCGAGGCCCGGCGCTTCGACCAGTACGTCGGGGTCCGGGGCGAGACCGATAAGCCGCGCCGTGCGACGGCCCAGCTCCTCCAACGGCAGGTAGCTGCTGCCCTGCTGCTCGGCCTCGATCAGCGCGTAGAGCGCCGCCGCCTGGGCGCGGCGACTCGACTCCGGGGGCACGTCGGCGGCGAGGGCGATCGTGTCGGCGCGGGTGAAGCCGACCCCCGGCACCTCGGTCAGCCGGTAGGGGTCCTCGTGCAGGACCGTCATCGACCGCTCGCCGTAGCGGGCGTGAATCGGAGCCGCCAGGTGCGCGAGCCCGTGCGGCGCAAGCTGCACGTGGAGGTCGCGGATCGCCCGGCTCGCGAACCAGGACTGGGTCGCCGCCGCGGCCTGGTCGGCGCTGACCCCCCGTAGCGCGCCGAAGACCCGCTGCGGGTCGGCGGAGATCGCCTGCAGCACTCCCTCGCCGTACTCGTCGCAGAGGGACTCCGCCCGCTTCTGGCCGATGTGGCGCAGCGAGGTCAGGTAGGCGACCTGGCCCTCCCGGTCGGCGGGATCGAGCGGCAGCGCGCCCTGGGCCCGCAGCTGGCGTCCGTAGCGGCTGTGGGTCTGCCAGTCGCCGCTGACTTCGGCGCGATCGCCGGCCTCTAGGTGCGCCACCGGCCCGACCAGCGCGAACCCTTCGCCGGACTCGGCCTCCTGCACCTCGAGCACCGCGTAGCCGTCGTCGTCGGCCTTGTAGATGACGCCGACCACCTCGACGGTGCCGCTGTAGGCGGCGGCGTCGGAGTCGAAGAGGGTCGCTGCGCGGGTCACTCGACAAAGGCTAGGCCCCGGCAAGGCGCGACTCGTCCTCCCCGACCCCGCAGTTTCCGGCCACGGCGATGGGCTAGGTTCGCATCATGGCCCTCCCGCGCCCTCCGGCAGGCCTCTGCGACAGCTGCCGGCACCAGCGTCTGGTGCCGAACACGCGCGGCTCGGTCTTCTCGCTCTGCGAGCGCTCCCGGGCCGAGCCGGCCTACCCGCGCTACCCGCGGCTGCCGGTGCTCAGGTGTCCTGGGTTTGACGCCAGGTCGGCGAGCCCTCCCGCGCCGCCCCGATAGCGGCACCGATCAGCCCCAGCCCGAAGATCGCCGCGCCCAGCCCGACGAGCAGGCCGAGGATCGGCACCAGCGCCAGCGCGCGGAGGATCGCCAGCCCGGCGAGGAAGGCGAGGATCCGGTTCCGCGGTGGCTTCACGAACCGGCGTCCCAGGACCCAGGCCAAGGCGCAGTAGCCGACCGCGCCCAAGGGCAGCAGGGCGAGTGCGATGACGAAGGCGAGCGGCAGGCCGACGACGGTGACGGCGGCGATCGCCGCGGCGACGGGCAGCGCGATCGCGACCGTGATGCCGATCGCGATCAGGGGGCCGACTCGCTCGCGGGAGCGGGCCTCGATCGCGCCCGCGGCGCGGGGTGCGATCAGCAGCAGCAGCGATCCGAGGATCGCCATCGAGATGCCGATCGCAAGCCATAAGAAGGAGACGCCAATGCTGATGGAGGGGAGGAGGTCGAGTGAGTCGAGGCCGTTCTCCTTGGAGACGTCGCCGCGGACGATCGCGCTGCCGGCGACCACCGGCCGCTCGTCGCCGTAGTGGACGTTGCCGGCGACGAAGGCGCTCGGCAGCAAACGGGCCTGGCCACCGATGGTGACGAGGCTGCCATCGATCCTGCCGGCGATCAGGGCGTCGCCGGAGATCAGAACCACGTCCCCGTCCACGTGCCCTGCCAGCCGCACGTCGCCGCGGACGACGACGATCCCGTCGACGCTCTCCCCGCGGGGCACCGAGACGTCGCCGGAGATGACGACGATCGCGTCTCCCTCGTGATCGGAGGTCTGCGCAGCGGCCCCCGCCGGCAGCGCCAGCAGGGTCAGCAGGAAGAGGGCGGCCAGGGACGAGACGCGGCGCATCGAGCCCCCAGCCTACCTCCGGTTCAGCTCGCCATCGGGTCCGGCTCACCGAGCTTGCTGACGTCGGGGGCCTCGTAGACACTGCCCGGGACGCCGCCGACGATCACTATCCGCATCCCCTCGCCTCCGGGCCACACCTTGCGCTTGGTGCCGGAAGCGACGCGGGCCATGTGATCGGGATCGAGCGGAAAGCGCTCGCCGTCGATCTCGATCTCGCCGCCTCCCTTGATCGCCATGAAGACCTCCTCCTGCCCGTCACCGGCGTGGTCGTGCTCGGGGTAGTTCTCGAATTTCGGGGGCAGGTCGATCACCTGCAGCCCGAACGACTCGACTCCCAGCTCGGCTCGCGCCCGTTTGAATGCGCCGAGGTAGACGGCCTCCATATCGTCGATCTTCATCACCGTGTACTCGCCCATCTCTTCCTCCCGATCTGCCCGTCGGCCGGCGGCCGATTCAAAACGAACGTTCGTGCTTTTTAGTAGCCTGTGTCTGTGACGCCCGTCACTCAGAAGGGTTCCGATACCCGGGCTGCCATCCTCGACCGCGCCGTCGACCTCGCCTCCGTCGAGGGGCTGGAGGGGTTGACGATCGGCAGGCTCGCGGCCGAGCTGCGGATGAGCAAGAGCGGCCTCTTCGCCCACTTCGGTTCCAAGCAGGAGCTGCAGCTGGCGACGGTCGCCGCCGCCACCGAGCGCTTCCGCATCGCGGTGATCGATCCTGCCCTGGAGCTGCCCGACGGCGCCCCGCGGCTGCAGGCGATGGCCGAGCGCTACCTCGACCAGCTGCAGGACTACTCGGGCGGTTGCTTCTTCGCCGCCACCTCGGTCGAGTACGACGACCGGCCTGGCCCGGTGCGGGACGCCATCGCGGCCTCCCTCGGGGCCTGGTTGCGGGAGCTCGAGCGCCAGGCCCGGATCGCCGGCGTCGAGGACCCCGAGCGCTTCGCCTTCGAGCTCTACTCGCTGGCGATGGGGGCCAATTCCCGCTACCGCCTCAGCGGCGGGCGCGAGGTGTTCGGCTACGCCCGCGAGGCAATCGGCCGCCTGCTGGCGGAGCTTCCCGGCGAAACCGGGTAGCTACCGTTGCCGTAACCCCAGTTTCCTCGGAAAGGAATACCAGATGGACGTAGCGATCGGTCTGCCCAACGCCGTGCCCGGCACCAGCGGAGAGCAGCTGACGGAGTGGGCGCGGCGCGCCGAGGCGCGGGGTTTCTCCAGCCTCGGGACGATCGACCGCATCGCCTATCCGAACATCGAGCCGCTGACCGCGCTCGCCGCCGCCGCCGCGGTGACCGAGCGGATCGGCCTGGCGACCACGGTGCTTCTCGGCCCGCTGCGGGAAAACCCCGTGGCGCTGGCCAAGCAGGTCGCCAGCGTGCACTCGATCTCCGGCCACCGGATGACGCTGGGGATTGGGCTCGGCGGCCGCGATGACGACTATGAGATTGCCGACGTCGAGACCGAGACGCGGGGCAAGGATCTCGACGCGATGCTGGAGCGCGTCTGGGAGGTCTGGAAGGGCGAGGAGATGGGTCCCGACACGGCATCGCACCCACGCGTCCTCGTCGGCGGCTCGGTCGAGGCCTCGTTCAAACGCGCCGCTCGCTTCGGCGACGGCTGGATCGCCGCCGGCGCGCCGCCGCAGCAGTTCGCCGAGTGGCGCGAGGCGTTCGAGCGAGCCTGGTCGGAGTCCGGTCGCTCCGAGGCCCCGCAGAACGCCGCCCTCGCCTACTTTTCCCTCGGCGAGCGGGCCGAGGAGGACGCCCGCGCCTACCTGACCGATTACTACGCCTGGCTCGGCGAGGACATCGCCAACTTCATCGTCGACTCGGCTGCGAAGGACGCCGAGGCCGTTCAGGGGGCAGTCTCGGCGTTTGCCGACGCCGGCTGCCAGGAGCTCTTCCTCTTCCCGAGCTCCAGCGACCCCGACCAGGTCGACCTCCTCGCCGACGCCGCGGGGTTGTAGCGGCATAGTCTCGCCCCAATGGCCGACGAGCTGCCGATCCACCTCTTCGCCGACCCGGAGGAGCTGGAGGCGTGGCTGGAGCAGAACGGCGACTCCCCCGATGGCGCCTGGCTGAAGATCGCCAAGAAGGGGAGCGGCAAGCGCAGCGTCACCTATGCCGAGGCGCTGGAGCTGGCGCTCTGCTTCGGCTGGATCGACAGCCAGAAGCGCGGCTTCGACGGGGAGTACTTCCTGCAGCGGTTCACCCCGCGCCGGCCCCGCGGCCGCTGGTCGAAGATCAACCGCGAGAAGGCCGAAGCGCTGATCGCGGCGGAGCGGATGCGACCGGCCGGGCTCGCCGAGGTCGAGGCGGCGAAGGCCGACGGCCGTTGGGACGCCGCTTACGAGGGGCAGCGGACCGCCGAGGTCCCGGCGGACCTGCAGCGCGAGCTGGATGCCAGACCGGCCGCCTCGGAGTTCTTCGCCGAGCTCGACAGCGCCAACCGCTACGCGGTCATCTACCGCCTGGGCGAGGCGAAGAAGCCCGAGACCCGCGAGCGGCGCCTGCGGAAATTCGTCGCCATGCTCGAGCGCGGCGAGAAGATCCACGAATGACCGAACGCAGTTGTCCCCCGCATACCGGGGACAACTGCGTTCGCTCCCTACACTCGCCGGATGGATCGCGAGCTGCTGGCCGCCACCCTTGCCGAGGCGGGGGAGCCCTCCTACCGCGCCGGGCAGGTGTGGGAGTGGGTCGCGCGCGGGGCGGGCTCCTTTGAGGAGATGACCAACCTGCCGGCGGCGTTGCGCGGGCGGCTCGACGCCGAGGTGCTCTTCTCGACGCTGAACGTCGCCGCCGAAGCGAAGTCCGACGACGGCACCGTGAAGACGCTCTTCCACACCGGCGACGGGCGGCCGATCGAGGCGGTGCTGATGCGCTACCGCGACGGGCGTCGCTCGGTTTGCCTCTCCTCCCAGTCGGGCTGCCCGCTGACCTGCACCTTCTGCGCCACCGGGCAGATGAAGTTCGGCCGCAACCTCACGGTCGACGAGATCCTCGACCAGGCGCTCCACTTCCTCCGCATCGAAGCGATCGACCACGTCGTCTTCATGGGGATGGGAGAGCCGACGATGAACGTCGACAACGTCCTCGCCGCCTGTGAGCTGCTGCCGGACCTCGGCGTCACCCATCGCCGCACCGCGATCTCCACGGTCGGCTGGGTGCCGGGCATCGACCGCCTCGCCGAGTGCGAGATGCCGATCGGCCTGGCGCTCTCGCTGCACGCGCCCAACGACGAGCTGCGCTCTCAGATCATGCCCGTCAACGAGCGCTACCCGATCGCCGAGGTGCTTGCCGCCTGCGAGCGTTACCGAGCCGCCCGCCGCCGCAAGGTCTTCGTCGAGTACGTGATGCTCGACGGCGTCAACGACCTGCCCGAGCACGCCCGCGAGCTCGCCGGGCTGCTCGACCCGCGCGGCTACAAGGTCAACCTCATCCCCTACAACCCGACCGGCGCCTACGACGGCTCCTCGCCGGAGCGGATCGAGCGCTTCCGCGCGATCCTCGCCGAGCACCGGGTCACCGCCACCGTCCGCCTCACCCGCGGCCGCGACATCGAGGCCGCCTGCGGCCAGCTCGCCGCAACCTCTGCCTGAAGGCCGTATCCGGGTTTGACCACACCCCGCTGGGGCAAAACTCCGATGCGGGTTTGGCCAGCCGGCCAGTTACGATCCGAGGCCATGGCCACGGTCGACACCAGCGCCCCGGTTGCCCGCCCCCCCGAGATGTCCGGGAACCCGGTGCGCCGGGTGGTCGGCGACTTCGTCGGCGAGTGGCGGGGGAGGGGGAAGTTCCCGCCCGGCTATACCGATTTCAGCTGGGCCCGCACCCACCAGATCGCCCACGATCCGCTGCCGCTGCTGCTCGGCGCCTACGAAGAGTTCGGCCCGATCTTCAGCCTGCGGCTGCTGCACTCCCGAACCGTCTTCATGCTCGGGCCGGAGGCGAACCACTTCGTCACCGTCGGTCACCCCGAGAACTTCCACTGGCGGGAGTCGAGCTTCGGCGACCTGATTCCGCTGCTCGGCGACGGTCTGCTGACGGTCGACGAGGACTACCACGACCGGGCTCGGGCGATCATGATGCCGGCCTTCCACCGCGAGCAGATCGTTGCCGCGACCGAGGCGATGTCGATCGAGGCCGACCGCGCGATCGAGGCGCTGCCGGTGGGCGAGGTCGTCGACATCTACGAGTGGATGCGGAACCTGGCGATGCGGATCGCGATGCGGGCGCTGCTCGGCCTCGACCCCGACGAGGCCGGCAAGGGCGCCGCCGCGGCCGAGCACTTCGAGCGCGCCCTCGGCTACTACGGGATCGATTTCCATCTGCGCCTGCTGCGCGGGCCCGGCTCGCCCTGGCGCAAGCTGGTCGCCTCCCGCGAGGTCCTCGACGAGATCGTCTTCGGCGAGATCGCCCGCCGCCGCGCCAATCCGGACCCGGGTCGCCGCGACATCCTCAGCCTCCTGGTCGGCGCCCGGGGCGCCGGGGGAGAGGAATTCAGCGACCAGGAGATCCGCGACCAGGTGATGACGCTGATGTTCGCCGGCCACGACACCTCGACCTCGACCCTGACCTTCATGCTGCACGAGCTGGCGCGCCACCCGGAGGTGACCCGGCGGCTCCACGAGGAGCAGGACGAGGTCCTCGGCGGCGCGACCCCGACCGCGCTGCAGCTGGAAAAGGAGATGCCCTACCTGGACATGGTCCTCGACGAGGTCCTGCGCCTCTACCCGCCGGCCTGGATCGGCCCGCGGCGGGCGATCCGCGAGTACGAGTTCGGCGGCTGCACGGTCCCGAAGGGCGCCTACGTCAACTACTGCTCCTGGGCCAGCCACCGGCTGCCCGAGGTCTTTCCGCAGCCCGAGGCCTTCATCCCCGAGCGCTTCACCCGCGAGCGCAAGGCGGCGCTGCCGCGCGGCGCCTACGTCCCCTTCGGCGGCGGCACCCGGATCTGCATCGGCAAGCGCTTCGGCCAGACCGAGGTGAAGCTTGTCGCGACCCAGCTGCTGCAACGCCTACGGGTCGAGTCCCTCCCCGGCCGCACGGTAACGATCCGCCAGATGCCGACCCTCTCGCCGAGCGGCGGTCTGCGGATGCGACTCCTTCCTCGAGCCTGAGAGGCTCAGCGCCGGACGCGGTTGACAGGTTTGACTTCTTCTTCGGCCTTGTAGAAGGTCTGCAGCGCGGCGGAGAGCTGGAGGCTGAAGTCAAGCGGGTATTTGGCTTCCAGGAACGGTTCCAGCTTGCCTTCCTTCCAGCCGACGTTCTGGAACCAGCGCATCCAGAACCCTTCCCATTCCGGTGAGCTGGTTCGGGGCCGTCCTTCCGGGCCGGGTTCGGGGCTGAGGAACGTCGGCGAGAGCGGCCTCTCGGGGGAAGAGGCGGTCATGTGACAGCTCATGCAGGAGCTCAGCGAGTTGTCCACTGGCCCATTGAGGCGGCCCCCCCACCCGAGGTGGGTTGGTGGGAGCTCGTTGGAGTCGTTGATGACGGTTTCGTCGAGAGCGGCGTTGATCTGGGTCGTTTCGCCGACCGGCGGGGCGGTGAAACGGTTCTGGGAGTTTTCCTGTGGGATCCCTTCGGCCTGGTCAGGATCGTTGCCCCACATCAGGCCGACGGGCGCCAGGTTTTCCCAGCGATCGGGTTTCGCGAGCTTGCCGTTGTACTGGAAGGTTCCGAAGATCCAGCCCGCCGACGCCCGTTCGTCGCGGACCATGACGTCCATCTGGATCAGCGTCACGTCCTGCACGGCCCGGCCCTTCCCAGTTGGCAACCCGGTATATGCCTGCCACTGGATCGGGTTGACCAGGAAGGGAACTTCTTTGGCGACGATTTCCGGAGGGATGTTCACGAACAGCAGCTTGCAGACGACGGTTCCTTCCGGGAATCCCTTGGTTGCGGCATAGGCGGGGTCGGGTTCCTTGTGGTTCTGCCAAACCTTGCCGATCGTGTAGCCGCCGAATTCGTTGTAAAGGCCGACGGCATAGGTGTCGCCCTTGTCGTACATCTGATCCTTCGCCAGCTGGGAGGGCCTGACCGAGGCCTCTTCGGTCAACCCGTGGATCCCCTCGCGGCCCCTCGGACCGAAGTCCTGCCAGGGCATGTGGAACCAGGGGCGCACCGCGTTGTCCTGCCCTCGCCATTCGATGTCCGTGTTGCCTTCGAAGCAGTATTCGCGTGCTTCGTCCCCGTAGGTGCGCCAGTCCTCGCGGAAATCGGTCTTGAAGAACCCTGGTATCTCGCCTTCCGGGGGAATCTGGTCCGGGTAGTCCTGGCTCAGCTCGAAGAGGGGGCCCCGGTATTCGAACTTCGGCGGCTTGAACTCGTAGCTGGTGAACGGTTCCTGCGACGTCGACGGCTCGGAGCCCTCGATTGACTCCGACTCCGACGTCGCCCCGGACCCCGACCCGCACGCGGCCAGAGCCAGCGTCGCCGCCACAGCGCATAGCGCAGTCGCAAGACGTCCTGGGGCTCGGGGAGCGGTTCGCATCTGACCGGTTCTATTCCGGCACGGGGGAACTCGTCAAGTACAGCTAAGTACTTAGATGCCCCTGACGACGAAAGCCCGCGGATCGCGGGGCTTTCGTCGGTCCGTATGAAGTTGGCTGTTACTTGATGAAGAGCATCTCCTCGTACTTCGGCAGCGGCCAGAGATCGTCGGCGACGACGCGCTCGAGCTTGTCGGCGGCCTCGCGGACCTTGGCCATCGCCGCGAGCTGGCTGTCGCGGGCGTAGACCGCCCAGTCGAGCCCCTCGAGGTCGTCCGGGTAGGCGTTCGCCTCCTTCAGGTCGCCGAGCGCCGAGACCAGCTCGTCGACCAGCTCGCGGACCTCGCCCTCGAGCGCCGAAACGCCCGCCTCGGAGATCAGCGCCAGCTGCCGCAGCCCGGCCGGCAGGATCAGCGTCTGGGCGATCGAGAAGGTCTCCTCCGCCTCGATGTTCGCCCGGATCGCGTACTGCTCGATCCAGACCTCGTAGCGGGACTCGAGCTCGCGCTTGGAGAGGACATGGTACTTGTCGAACGCCGCCACGGTGTCGTCGGCGAGAACCTCGGGCAGCGCGTCGGGGGTCGTCTTCAGGTTCTTCAGACCCCGCTGCTCGGCCTCGGCGTGCCACTCCTCGGAGTAGTTGTCGCCGCTGAAGCAGACCCGTTTGTTCGCCAGGTAAGACTCTTTGACGATCTCGATCACGGCCTGCGGCATCTCCTCACCGCCGTTCAGCTTCCCCTCCAGCTTGCCGGCCAGCTCGTCGATCGCCTCCGCCGCGATCGTGTTCAGCACCGTGTTGGGGAAGGCGAGCGACATGCTCGACCCCAGCGCCCGGAACTCGAATTTGTTTCCGGTGAAGGCGAACGGCGAGGTCCGGTTGCGGTCGCCGCCGTCCATCGGCAGCGGCGGCAGCACCTGCGCCCCGAGGTCGAGGAACGAGGCCGGCGTGTTCGGGTCGCCCTCGCCGGATGCGATCGCCTCGAAGACTTTGTCCAGCTCGGCGCCGAGGAAGACCGAGATGATCGCCGGCGGCGCCTCGTTGGCACCGAGGCGGTGGTCCTGGCCGATGTTGGCGACCGAGGCTCGCAGTAGCCCCTGGTGCTTGTTCACCGCCTGGATCACCGCGGCGCAGAAGAACAGGAAGTGGATGTTGTCGGCAGGAGTATCGCCCGGGTTCAGCAGGTTGGCGCCGGTGTCGGTCCCCATCGACCAGTTGTTGTGCTTGCCGGAGCCGTTGACGCCGGCGAACGGCTTCTCGTGCAGGAGGCAGACGAGGCCGTAGCGGCGGGCGACGTTCTCCAGCGTCTGCATCAGCAGTTGCTGGTGGTCGGAGCCGACGTTCGAGTTCTCGAAGATCGGCGCGATCTCGTACTGGGCCGGCGCCACCTCGTTGTGGCGGGTCTTGACCGGGATGCCGAGCTTGCGCATCTCCAGTTCGGACTCCATCATGAAGGCCAGCACGCGCTCGGGAATCGAGCCGAAGTAGTGATCGTCGAGCTCGTGCCCCTTCGGCGGCTTGGCGCCGAACAGGGTGCGCCCGGTCGCGATCAGGTCGGGGCGCTCGAAGAAGTACTGCTCGTCGATCAGGAAGTACTCCTGCTCGGGTCCGACGGTGGTGAAGACGCGCTGGGCCTCGTCGTCACCGAGCAGGCGCAGCGCCTTGATCGCCGAGCGGCTGAGCGCGTCCATCGAGCGCAGCAGCGGGATCTTGGCGTCGAGCGCCTCGCCGGTCCAGGAGGCGAACGCCGTCGGGATGCAGAGCAGCGCCCCGTTCGGGTTCTCCAAGATGAAGGCGGGGCTGGTCGGGTCCCAGGCGGTGTAGCCGCGGGCCTCGAAGGTGGCGCGGACGCCGCCGGTCGGGAACGAGGAGGCGTCGGGCTCGCCCTGGATCAGCTCCTTGCCGGAGAAGTCGGCGATCGTGCCGCCGTCGCCCGAGGGCTCGAAAAAGGAGTCGTGCTTCTCCGCGGTCGAGCCGGTCAGCGGCTGGAACATGTGGGTGTAGTGGGTGGCGCCGTTCTCCAGTGCCCACTCCTTCATCGCCTCGGCGACGGCATCGGCGAGGCTCGGGTCGAGCGCCTCGCCGCCGGCGAGCGTCGTCTGCAGCTTTTCGAACACGTCGCCGGGAAGGCGTTCCTTCTGGACGGCGGCGGAGAAGACGTTCTGCCCGAACGGGTTGTTCTCCGGGATGGTCAGGTCCTGCGCGCCGAGGGCACCTCCGTTGGAGCTCCACTGGGCTGCGGTCACGTTCTGCTGGCGAATGCGAGTCATCGGTTCGGGTTTCCCCCCACTAGGCGCGCGCGGTCTCGCCGGCGCGATCGGTTGAAAGTCTTAGTCCCTCGAAAAAGAGCATCACAGAGCCTAGTAGCGGCTGCCAGATCGCGCTTTTGTACCCCCGTACAAAGCTTGCCCTCAGGCAGTTGTCCCCGCTGTCGGCGCCTTTCGGAAGACATGCAGGACGCCGCAGGCTTCGAAGCCCAGCTTCTCGTAGAGCAGCCGCGGCCAGTCGTCGGCGTCGGCGACGATGAAGGTGTGGCGATGGCCCGCTTCGCGGGACGCCGCGATGGCCGCTCGGATCACCGCTCGGGCCAGCCCCCGCCCGCGCGCCGAGACGAGCGTGCCGACGTCCTCGACCTGCCCGATCTCTCCGTCGGAGAGGAGGCAGCAGGCGGCGGCGGGCTCCGCCGGCGGCGCCACGAACCAGCGGTCGCCGCCCGCCTCGCCGGTGCGCCGGCCCATCTCCAAGAGCTGGTCCACGGTCTCCTCGAGGTCCTCGGCGTCGGCGGGAAACTCTCCGTGGATCAGCTCGCGCCGCAGCCCTTCGCAGCCGGCCAGGGGCGTCTCCAGCGCGTCGCCGCTCGCCTCGGTCCTGCCCCCTCCGCGGAGGACCATGTAGAGGTTCCGCTCCACTTCCCACCCGGGAAGCGCCTCGATCTCCGGCGCCAGCCTCTCGCCCTCGGCTTCGTCCCGGATCGCGACGGCGCGATGCGCGCAGGTGGAGAGGCTCTCGTCCGCTGCGGCGACGACCTCGTCGGCCGACATCCCGGAACGCTCGACCAGCACCCAGTTGGCGTCCCAGGCCAGAGGCAGGGCAGGGGAGAGGAAGGCGGTTCCCCATCCGTACTCGACGACCTCTTCGTTCGCGCGCCGGTCGAGCGCGAGCTCGAACTCCAGCAGCTGGTCTCGCATGGAGCGAGCCTAGATGACGTTAGGACAGCGGCGTGGCCTGGAGCAGGCCGAGCGGGTGACGCATCCGGAAGCCGCCGGTGGGGCGCATCTGTTCGCTCCAGCCAGGTCCGCTGCGGTCGCCGTCTTCGCTGTAGGAGGTGTCCCAGCGCAGACCGGCGACCACCGCGAAGACGTGCTCCCTGTTGGCGTAGATCCGCACCCAGCTGCCGCCCCCGCCGCCGCCCCAGCGCATGAAGCCGGTCGAGTCGAGCGGCCATTCGAGCAGGCCGGCGGCGTGCATCACGAAGCTGACCGAACCCGAGCAGTCATAGCCGCGGGAGTTCCAGCTGCGGTGGCCGCCGCCCCAGACGTAGGGTCGGTGCCGGATCCGGTTCGCCGCCTCGATCATCGCCTTCACCGCCGGCGGCGCCGAAGGGGGAGCAACCGCGCGGCCGTCGCCCAGTAGCCGCGCCTCGGGCACCGAGGCCGAGGCCGCCCCCGGGGAGCCGAGCAGCGCGCCGCTGAGCACGAGCGCGCAGACCAGCGTCAGGTACTTCCCCCACCGTCGCATGAAGGGTCCTGTATCGACCGCTTCGTCAGGAGACTTGAGCGGGGTCCGGCGGCGAGCCGGCGGCGATCAACGCCCCCATCAGCACCCCGAGCAGCAGGTCGCGCAGCTCGCCGCGCTCGATGTCTCGGTGCTCGATCCAGTTCAGGCAGGCCCCGTCCATGAACCAGAGCCAGCCGCTGACCGCGGTGCGCGCCTTCGGTGGCGCCTCGTCGGGATAGAGACCGGCGAGGATCCGCTCCGCCGTCACCCGCCGCACCTCTTCGATCAGGTCGCGGATTGCGGGGACGCCGGTCGCGCTCTGCATCAGGTTGCGGTAGGCGACCGAGTTCTCCTCGACCAGCGAGAGGAAACCGTCGAGGCTCTTCGTCAGCTGCTCGACCGGCGCCAGCTCCGGGTCGGGCTCGGTGCGCTCGCGCAGTCGCTCCGCCCAGGCGCCCAGGGTCTCCTCGAAAAAAGCCTGCTTGCTGGGGAAATAGTGGTAGAGGAGCGCCTTCGAGATCCCCACCTCGGCGGCGATCTCCTTCATCGAGAGCTCGTCGTAGGGGTGGCTGGTGAAGAGCTCGGCGCCGCGCTCGAGCAGCTGCGTGCGGCGCTCGTCGACGTCCATGCGGCGGTAGGAGGGCTCACTCATGTGACGGGAGTGTAGCTGCTTATTGACCGATGGTTGACAAGATTGCTACGGTGTTGACCCTCGGTCAATAAGCGAACTAAGGAGAAGTCATGAACGACGACTACGTCCCGCCCGCATTCCGCCACCGCTCGGAGCCCCCGCCCAGCCAACCCCCGCCAGGGCATCGGCCGCCACCGCCCCCGTCCATGAACCCGATCTCCAGGATCGAGTTCGAGCGCCTCTTCGGCGGCCGCGTCTTCGCCTGGATGGGTGGGCTCGCGGTCCTCCTGGGGGTGGTCTTCTTCCTCCGCTCCGCCGTCGACAGCAGCTGGTTCACGGAGGAGGTCCGCACCCTCATGGGGGCGGTCGGCTCCCTGCTCCTGCTCGCCTTCGGCGTCTGGCTGCACGAACGCCGCGGCCACCTCGAGGTCGCCCGGGCGGCCGTGGCGGCCGCGATACCCGGCCTCTACGCGACCACCGTCGTCGCCACCCAGGCGTACGATCTGGTCTCACCCTTGATCGGGCTCGAGGCGGCGGCCCTGGTCGGCGTCATCGGGGTGTTCCTGGCCGTGCGCTGGTCCTCGATGCTCGTCGGCAGCGTCGGCATGCTCGGAGCGCTCGCGGCGCCGATGATGGTCGGCACGGCGACCGACAACAGTTCGATCGCTTTCGTCGCCATGGCCCTCGCCGCCAGCGTCGGGGTCCTGCTCTGGCAACGCTGGAACTGGCTGGCGCTCGGTGCTTTCGCCGTCTCGGCGCCGCAGCTGATCGCCTGGGTGGCGGAAAGCCGTTACATCGGTCTCTTCGGCGGTTCGGGCGAAGGGGGCGAACCCGTGCTGCTGGTCCTCGCGGTCCTCGCCGGGTTCTGGGTCCTCTACGCTGCCGCCGCCTTTGGCTACGAGCTGCGGAGCCGCGGCGAAGAGAAGCTTCCGGTCTCCTCCTGGCTCCTGCTCCTCAGCAGCAGCATCCTCGTCGTCGGTCTCGGCTGCATCGTCATTAGCGACGACTCCACCTCGTCCCTCGCCATCAACGCCTGGATCTTCGGTTTCGCCGGGGCCCACCTGCTGCTTGGTGAGATCGCCAGGCGCTCCGGCGTCCACCGCGAAATCGGCTCGCTCCTGACCGGGGGCGGGATCGGCCTCGCCAGCTTTGGGGTCGCGAACGCCTTCGACGGCCCCACCGTTGTCGCCGCCTGGAGCGCTCTCGCCGCCGCCTTCGCCTTTGTGGCGACTCGCGCCGACGCCACGCCCAGCGCGACGCTGTCCAACGCGGAGCGGCTTTGGGTGCTGTCCCTGGTCTTCCTCGGCCTGGGGATCGCCCACGTGCTCTTCGTCGAGGCACCACCAGCCGCGATCGCTCGAGGGGTCGACGACCTCGGCAGCTCGCTGGTGGCGATCGCCTGCTGTGGTGCCGCCTCTGTCGCCTGCTGGTGGTTCGGTCGGGAGATCGAGCCGACCACGGCGACCGTGGTCGGCTTCATCGGCAGCGCCTCGTTCGTCTACCTCGGCTCGGTAGCGATCATCGACGCGATCGGCGTCAGCGACGCCGGCAATGCGGGCGAGGTCGGCCAGGCCTGGATGTCGGCCTTCTGGGCGGCGACCGGCCTCGGCGCGATCGTCTGGGGGATGGTGCGGCGGGCGCCGAACGTCCGCCTCGGCGGCCTTGCCCTGCTGGCGGTCACGATCGTCAAGGTCTGGACCTACGACCTCTCCGAGCTCGAGGACATCGCCCGCGCGATCTCCTTCATCGGTCTCGGGCTGCTGCTGCTGGCCGGCGCCTTCGCCTACCAGCGGTTCAAGCCCAGCAAGGAGGAAGAGGCCGAAGGAGCGTTCGAGGAGGAGCTCGCGTAGGCCGATGAGCGGGAGCCGCGGGCATCTGTATAGCCTGCGGTTCCCGCGGCTCCGCCGCACTGCAAAGCCGAAAAAGGAAGGACCGTCTCTTGTTCGTCTCCAAGGCCGCCGTCGTCGGCGGCGGCACCATGGGCGGGGAGATCGCGCAGGCGATCGCCGCCGCCGACATCCCCGTCGTCGTCAAGGACATCGACCAGAAGTTCGTCGACGCCGCCGTCGAGAAGGCACGCGCCGTCACCGAGGGCCAGCTCGCCCGCCTCGTCAAGAAGGAGAAGCTGACCCAGGAGCAGGCCGACGCGCGGCTCGCCGAGGTGATGGGCAACGTCATCGGCACGACGACCTACGAGGAGTTCGGCGACGTCGACTTCGTGATCGAGGCGGTGCCGGAGAAGATGGAGATCAAGCAGGCCGTCTTCCGCGAGATCGACGCCGCCACCCCCGGCCACGCGATCCTCTCCTCCAACACCTCCTCGCTCTCGATCACCGAGATCGGCGAAGCGACGCTGCGGCCCGACAAGGTCGTCGGCTTCCACTTCTTCTACCCGGCCTCGATCATGCCGCTGGTCGAGGTGATCGGCGGCGACGACACCTCGCTGGAAACTGCGACCGCCGCCTACAACTTCGCCCAGGCGATCAAGAAGCAGCCGATCGTCTGCGGCGAGGTCCCCGGCTTCGTCGTCAACCGCATCCTGATGGCGACGATGGGGGAGATCTGGCGCGCCCAGGAGGAGAACGGGCTGTCGCTGAAGGCGATCGACGAGGCGATCGCCGGCGCTCAGCTGGCGCCGATGGGCCCGTTCTTCCTCACCGACCTGCTCGGGCTCGACACCGTCTTCCACGTCGCCGAGCACCTGAACGAGTCCTACGGCGAGAGCTTCTACGTCCACGAGGGGTTGAGGAAGCTCGTCTCCGAAGGCAAGCTCGGCGCCAAGACCGGCGGCGAGGGCTTCTTCGAGGACGGCGAGCAGAACGTCCCCGGCGACGCCGCTCCCGATGCCGAGGAGCTGGTTGCGATGTTCTCCAGTCGCGCTCTGATCGAGGCCTGTCTGCTGGTCGAGGAGGGGATCTGCTCGGTCCGCGACATCGACCTCGGGATGATGGCCGGCGCCGGTCTCGACCCCCGCAAAGGACTGCTGCCACCGTTCTGGAAAGCCGACGTCACCGGCCTCGACAAGGCGCTGGAGACGATGGAGGGCCTGGAGGAGAAGTATGGCGAGCGCTTCGCGCCGCCGGTGACCCTGAAGCGCCTGGTCGCCCAGGGCCGCCACGGCCTCGCCACCGGGCAGGGCTTCTACCCATACCCGCAGGCCGACGAGGGCGAGCAGACCGAGACGGTCAAGCTCGAGACCCGCGACGGGGTCGCGATCGCCTGGCTCGCCAACCTGCCGATGAACTCGATCTCGCCGCAGGTGGTCGAGGATCTGGAGACGGTCTGGAACCGGTTGAAGGACGGCGGCGAGGTCGGCGCGATGGTGATCGCCTCCTCGGTCCCGGTCGTCTTCTCGGCCGGCGCCGACATCAAGGCGTTCACGACCCTCGACGAGGAGAGCGGCGCCGAGCTGATCAACCGCGCCCACGCGCTCTTCCGTGACTTCGGCCAGGCCCGGATCGCGACGATCGCCGCGGTCAACTCGATCGCCTTCGGCGGCGGCTGCGAGCTGGCGATGGCCTGCGACGTGCGGATCGCCGCCGAGGCTGCCGTCTTCGGGCAGCCCGAGGTGAAGCTGGGGATCATCCCCGGCTTCGGCGGCACCCAGCGGCTCGCCCGCCTGGTCGGGCCCAACAAGGCGCTGGAGCTGAACCTGGTCGGCGACGCGATCCTCGCCGAGGAGGCGCTCGAGCTCGGCCTCGTCAACCGCATGGTCCCCGACCACGAGCTGTTTGAGACGGCGCTGATGTGGGGCCGCAAGCTGGCCGCGCAGGCGCCGATCGCGGTGGAGCAGATCAAGTCGGTTTCCCACATGGGCGAAATCGACGCCGGCATCGAGGCCGAGAAGCAGGGCTTCGCCGCCGCCTTCGGCAGCGAGGACGCGAAGGAGGGCATCGGCGCCTTCCTCGGCAAGCGCACCCCCAAGTGGAGCGGCAGGTAACGACGCGCGAGGTGGAGCGACTGGCCGAGCTGCTCGGTCGGTCGCTCCGCGCCGTCGCCCTCACCGGGGCGGGGGTCTCGGTCCCCTCGGGGATCCCTGACTTCCGCACCCCGGGGACGGGCCTGTGGGCGAACGTCGACCCGATGGAGGTCGCCCACATCGACGTCTTCGAGCGCGACCCCGAGCGCTTCTGGTCCTACTACCGGCCGCGCTTCTCCTCGCTCGGCGACAAGGAGCCGAATCGTGCCCACGAGGCGCTGGCGGAGTTGGAGCGCCGGGGCCTGATCGAGGGTGTCATCACCCAGAACATCGACCGCCTGCACCGGGCCGCAGGCTCGGAGAACGTGATCGAGGTGCACGGCTCGATCGAGACTTCGTCCTGCACTGCGTGCGGGACCTCGTTCGGGCTGGAGGAGATGGACACCCTCTTCGACGAGCGCGGCGTGGCGCTCTGCGCCGATTGCGGTGGCGCGGTCAAACCCGACGTCGTCCTCTTCGGCGAGATGCTGCCCCTGGAGGCGATCGAGCGGGCGACGGAGCTGGCCGAAGAAGCCGACCTGATGCTCTGCGTCGGCTCCTCGCTCGCCGTGCATCCGGTCGCCGGCCTGCCGCAGCTGACCCTCGGCCGCGGCGGCCGACTGGCGATCGTCACCAAGGGCGAGACGCCCTACGACGGCGACGCCGAGCTGAAGGTCGAGGGCGAGGTCGACGAGGAGCTCGCCGCCCTTGTGGCGGCGCTCGCCTGATGGTCGAGCTGCCGGCAGCGGTCGTCTTCGACAACGACGGGCTCCTGCTCGATACCGAGTCGGTCTGGACCAGGGCCGAGGAAGACCTCTTCGAGCTGCGGGGGGCCGAGTTCACTCCCGCCGACAAGCGGGAGCTGGTCGGCACCTCGGCCGAGATCGCCGGCGGCATCCTGGAGCGCCGCCTCGGCGAGCCGGGCCGGGCGGCCGAGCTGATCGAGGAGCTGAACGAGCTCGTCGTGGCCGAGCTCGAGCACGGGGTGGAGGCGATGATCGGCGCCCGCGAGCTGCTCGAACGGCTGCGGGAGCGGGGCACCCCGATCGGCTTGGTCTCCAACTCGCCGCTGCGGTTCGTGCGGCGCTCGATCGAGATCGTCGGCTTCGAAAGTCTCTTCGACGTCGTCCTCAGCGCCCACGAAGTGGCGGCGCCGAAGCCGGCGCCCGATCCCTATCTCGAGGCCTGTCGGCGGCTGGGGGTCGAGCCCGGGCCCTCCGTGGTCGCCCTCGAGGACTCGCCGACGGGGGTTGCCGCCGCTCGGGCGGCAGGGTTGACCGTGATCGGCGTCCCCTCGATCGAGGGGATCGCGCTCGAGGAGGCGCATCACCTCGCCGAGTCGCTGCTGGACGAGGTCGTCGCCCGGCACCTCGCCTTCTAGGAGCCGCTCGAATCTACCCGTGGAGTACCCGGCGGCGGCGGAGGACGCGCTCTCCGAGCTTCAGCAGCTCTTCCACCTGCTGCCGCTGCTCCTCGGTCAGCTCGCTTCGCAGGGCGGCGTTGGCGGCCTCGCCGGCCTCGCTGCGGCGGGCGCCGAGGGTCGCCATGTCCTCCTCGTGGCCGGGGTCGGTCAACGCTCCCTTCAGCTCGACGAGGAGGGCCTCCAGGCCGACCCGCAGCTGCAGGGCCGCCTCGCGATCGCGACCGGCTTCGAGGTCGGCGCGGGCGCGCAGGAGGAGCGTCTCGCAGGCGTCGGCCCGCTGGCGGCCGCCGAGCATCGCCGCCACCCGTTCCTGTGGGCGCAGCTCCTCCTCGCGGCGCTGGCGGCGCGAGGCGCGGGGCGAGACGTCCACCAGGCGGGCCTCGCGGAAGCGCCCTACCGCGGTTTCCTCGCCGCTGCCGTAGCCGACCAGGATCTTCTCGGCCCCCTCGGCGGAGAGTTCGCTGCGTGAGCCGGGGTTGGCGCTGGCGACCGCCTGGGCGTGCAGGGCGCGGTTGAGCAGCTCGAGCCCTTCGTCGACGAGGACGTCGACCGTGTCCCCGGCCTCGCAGGCCTCGTCCAGCCAGCGGTCCGCCGCGACCTCGTCGGCGAAGGGGGCGAAGGCCCGGATCGCGGTCGCCCGGGTCAGCGTCAGCGGCTTGGGCTCATCGCCCGCGTTCGCCCGCTTCGGCCGTCGGCGCCGGCGAACGCCGGCAAGCGGCGCCCCGGTTGCCTGCAGGACCAAGACGCTCTCCTCGGCACCTGGGCCGAGGTCCCGCGCCAGGTAGCGACCGTCCGCCAGCGGCAGGAGGCCAGCGAAGTCGAACTGCACGAATCCGAATAGCTTGGACAGAGCTGGATTCTCGCCGCTCGGCGCAGCCGCCGGCAGCTCAGTCGCCGTTGCCGGCCGAGATGCCGCCGCTGGTCTCGTCGGGCAGCGAGTACTTCGAGGGGTGGACCGGCACGTCGGGGTTTTCGATTTCCCCGAGGCGGTTGATCAGGCGCTCCCACTGGTTCGGCTTCAGCAGGGCCGCGAAGCGCGCTTCTTTCGCGCTCGCGGTCGGGTGGTACCCGACGTGGACGTGGTCGTAGTGGTCGGCCATCGCGAAGCTCGCTTCGCCGGGCAGGTCCTCGAGCGAGATCACCTGGTGGGGGTGCATCGTCCCCTGCAGGCGCAGCACTTCGTGGATCAGTTCGTCGGTGGGGGTTCCCGGCCCCTGGTTGCCGGTGACCGGGATCCCGTTGATGACGGCGATGTCGACCGCGGTGCCGGTCGTGTGCTCGGAGACGTTGCCCGAGGTGGTCAGCACGCCGTGGCCGCACTGCAGCGAGGTGATCGAGAGTTTGAAGCCGCTCGTGCCCAGGTACTCGAGCATCGCCAGGATGCGGCGGTCGATGCGGCCGGTGGCGATGTCTTCGCGGCCGCATTCGTAGATTTCCAGGCTCTCGTCGGCCAGCACCCGTTTGACCAGCGCCTCCTTGGAGAGGAGCAGGACGCCGGCGCCGCTCAGCTTCGCGAACGGGCTCTTGCCCTCGGCGCGGTAGATCGCGGTCGCCTCGAGCAGCTTCCAGCCGTCGAGGATCGGCTTCGGGTCGATCCGCGGCGCACCCTTGCCGGCTGGGCGGATCGAGAAGTTGATGTGGGAGTCGATCCCCTCGTCCCCCTCGGCGACGCGGGCGAGGACGGTGCCGGCGATCACCTTGGCGCCGACCTTCAGCGAGCCGTCGCCGCTGGCGGCGACGGCGGCTTCGACCGCGTCGCTGGCGGTCTCCCGCTCGCTGTCGGTGCGGCTGGGCAGCGCCCGCAGCCGCGGCCGCAGGTTCTGGCTTTCGACCGGGACCCGTTTCTCCTGGCCGGTCGGCATCACCACCAGCCGGCGGTCGCGAACCAGGTTGCCGAGCTCCGCGTAGGTGTAGCGGTTGCCGTAGGTGTCCTCGAGGACGACGAAGTTGCCGAGTCGCTCGGAGTGGCCCAGCTTGCGGATCACCCCGTCGTTGACGGCGACGACCGGCGCCCCCTCCTCGCTGAAGATGTTGATCCCGCGTGGGGTCGGGGAGGAGGAGATGACTTCGGCGGCGTTGCCGTAGTCGGGGCTCTCACCCTTCTTCAGCGCCTCGCGGGCGGCGATGTCGTCGGCGTAGCGCGCGTCGGCGGCGATCGGGAAGTGGGCACCCTCGGTGAGGCCGGTCAGCGAGCCGACCAGGTCGGAGGGCAGGCGACCGTAGGCGCGGGCGTAGAGGAGGACCTCCTGCACGTACCAGTCGGCGTGGTTGTAGGCGAAGATCGCCTGGTAGAGGTCGTCGTTGCCGCCGGCCAGCTTCAGGTAGTGGGCCGCGGCGCAGATCGCGTCGACCGGGTTGTAGGGGTCTTTGCGGCCGTCGCCGTTGGCGTCGACCCCGAAGGCCTCCCAGCTGGAGGGCAGGAACTGCATCCAGCCGACTGCGCCGGCGCTGGACACGTTGGTGTTGGTCCCGAAGGCGGTCTCGATTTTGTTGATCGAGGCCAGCACCTCCCAGGGGATCCCGTATTCGGTGCCGCAGGCCTGGTAGATCGGCAGCAGGAAGGGCGGGATTTCGAAGCTGTCGATGACGAAGTTGGGGACGCCGATCGGGGCCGGGCCGAAGGGCGCGATCGTCGTCGTCGGGTTGGCGGTGGTGGGCGTGCCGCCGGAGGAGTACGGCGAGCCGCCGTCGCTTCCGTCCGGCGCGGGCTGGTCGCCGCCGCCGTTGGCGCTCGGCGCGGTGACCGCGCCGTTGCGGCTGCCGCCGCTCGGGTTGTCGAGCCCCTCGTTGCGGGTCACTCCGTCTTTGCCGGCGGGGGTGTTGCCGACGATCCCGGTGCCCTGCTCGACTCCGTCTTTGTCAGCGGCCGGCGCGGGCGAAGGCTCAGGGGCGGGTTGAGGGTCGGGGGGAGATTCGATGGTGTCGCCGGTGGAGGCGGAGGGCGCCTCGTCCGTGTCGGCGGGGGTTTCGCAATCGGGGTCGAGTTCGTCGACGAGGCCGTCGCCGTCGTCGTCGAGCCCGTTGGCGCAGGCGGGAGCCTGCAGCGAGGGGACAGTCGTCGTGGTGGTCGCCGGGTCGGCGACCGAGCCTTCCGACAGGGGCTCGGCGCCGGCAAAGGCGGAGCCCAGCGCGGCGACCAGCAGGAAGCTGGCGAAGGCGAAGATCAGTGCGAACTTGTTTCTCATCCCTAAGCGACCCTGCCCATGCTCGGAAACCCCTCCCTGGACAGTCTCAGCAAGCTACCCACTAGTACGGGCGTCCGCAACGCGCACAGGCGCTCCCAACAAGGGCTTAATCAATGGTTGCAACATGGATGTAACGGGAGATTTTCAGGCGGGGCGGATGTGCTCGTCTAAGCTGCCATGGCTTTGACCTACGAGGATTATGAGCAGGACGGGCTGCGGGCGCGGGCCGAGCAGGCGCTCGGCGAGCTGGCGCAGGCCCTGATCGACAACCCCACGCTCCACGATGCCGTCACCGCCGCCCTGGGTGCGCGCGAGAAGGCATTGGAGGCTCAGCAGGCGGCGATGAGCGCCCTCAACCTGCCCTCCGCGACCGATGTCGAACGCCTCGAGCGGCGCCTGCGCTCGTTCTCTCAACGGTTGGAGGACGTCGAGGAGGCGATCGACGATCTCAGTCGCGAGCTCGGCGCCCTGCGGCGCGAGAACGCCAAAAAAGCTCCGAAGAAGCCTAACTCTAAGCCTAAAGTCGAGGGTTAGAGTACGGCCGCAGCGGCTCGCCCCGCTGCTTTTGCTGTCGTCTCCAGATCCTCGTCCGACAGCTGACCGGAATCGATCCGCTCGGAGACGATTAGCAACGCTGCCGCAACGACTTCGTGTTCGATCGCGCTCGCGAGTAATCCCGCGGTCTGCATGTCCGCGGCATCGGCGCGGAGCGAGGGCAGATCGCGCTCCGGTCGGTAGAGGGTGTCGAGGCTGACGACGGTCCCAGGGTGGGCGCTGGGAATCGCTGCTCGAAGCGCGGCGGTCAACCGATCGTCAGGTCGCTCCGCGTTGCGTGGTTCCTTCCGGTCGCTATCGGTCCGAAAGGAACCACGGAACTGCCGGGCCTCGCTTACGACGAGAAGCTCGCCCAGGCCGAGATCGCCGAGTGAGGCGCAGGTCCCGATCCGCACCGCCCGCCGCATTCCCAGCTCGGCCAGGTCGGCGAGAACGACGGAGGCGCTGGGGCCCCCCATCCCGGTTGACTGGATCGACAACTTCCGCCCCGCCTCGGTGACCCCGGTGTAGCCCCAGAGCCCGCGCGCGTGATTGCTCATCTTCGGCTCCTCCAGCAGCTCCTGAGCCAGCATCAGGGCCCGGCCGGGGTCGCCGACGAGGATCGCCTCGGCGGCGATCGGCGCGGTGGGTCTCAGGCGGGCCGGCATCTGCGCTGCCGAATCTAGTCGCCCAGGCACGGCGCCGACATCGGGGAGAAATGCCCCCCGCCGAATTTGCTCCAGTCGTCCAAAGACCCCCGGCACGCCCCTCCATAGCTTGGAAGCGAGTTATCCAAACGCGACCGGCGGGGGCGTGATCCCCGGTGGGCAAGGAGGAATTCGATGAAAAAGAGGCTCTTGATCGCCGCCCTGGGGGCCGCGGTTGCCTCGCTCGTCCTGCCGGGGGTGGCCTCGGCGGCAAACCTGGAGGAAACCGCGGCGACTCTCGCCGAAAAGACGTCCGAGCTGAACATGGTCTGGGTCGGAGTTGCCTGCGTCCTGGTGTTCCTGATGCAGGCCGGCTTCATGTTCCTGGAGATTGGCTTCTCGCGGCAGAAGAACGTTGGGACCGGGGTCGCCAAGATCCTCATCAACCTCGCGATCGTGACGATTGCCTGGTGGGCGATCGGTTACGGGATAGCCGAAGGCGGCGACGGTTCGGAAGGCCTGCCGGGCAGCAACCTGTTCGGCGGCAGCGGCTTCTTCTTCCACTTCGGCCAGACGGTCGCCGGAGAAGCGGTGACTGGGGAAAGCGCGATGCTGATGCTCTACGGCCTCGCCTTCTGCGCGGTCTCCCTGGCGATTGTCTGGGGCACGACCCTGGAGCGGATCAAGTTCGGCGCCTACGTGATCTACGCGATCGTCTTCGGCGCTCTGGTTTACCCGCTGGTCGCCCACGCCGTCTGGGGTGGTGGCTTCCTCTCCGACATCGGCGGCAAGCCGGTGATGGACTTCGCCGGATCCTCCGTGGTCCACCTCACCGGTGCGGTCGGTGCCCTGGCGGCGCTGCTGCTGCTCGGCCCGCGGATCGGGAAGTACGACGCCGACGGCAAGCCGCGGGCGATTCCGGGTCACTCGATGCCGCTGGTCGGCCTCGGGGTGATCATCCTCTGGATCGGCTGGTTCGGGTTCAACGGCGGTTCGACCTTCGAAACGTCGGCCTCCTTCTTCGGCGAGGTCATGCTCAACACCCAGCTCGCCGCGGCCGCCGGCGTCATCGGCGCCTCGCTCGCGGTCTACCTGAAGAGCAAGACGCTGGACGTCGGCATGGCCGGCAACGGTGCGATCGCCGGGCTGGTCGGGATCACCGCCCCGTCCGGGTTCGTCGAGTACTGGGCCGCCCCGATCATCGGCTTCATTGCCGGCCTGATCGTGGTCTACGCGGTGCTGGCGATCGACCGGCTCCTCGACGATCCGGTCGGAGCCCTCTCCGCCCACGGTCTCGCCGGTATCTGGGGGACCCTCGCGGTGGGCATCTTCGCCTCGCCGCGGTTGATCGTCGAAGGCGCGGCGCCGGGAGTCTGGTACTCGATCACCGACAGCGTGCCGTTCAGCTCGACGCTCGGCCAGCTCGGAGTCCAGGGCCTGGCGGTGCTGTTCACCTTCGTGGTCGTCTTCGCGATCTCGATCGCCACCTTCGCGGCGATCAAAGCGACGATCGGCCTGCGGGTTCCGCCCGAGGAGGAGGACGCGGGGCTGGACATCAGCTCCCACGGCATGTACGGGTACCCGGAGCAGTTCATTCCGCAGCCGGAGTACTCGACGGGCCTGCCGGGACCGATGCCCCATTCCGGGGCGTCCGCATCCCCGGTGCCGGCACCTGCCCAGATGACCGCAACCGAGACCCCTTAGGAGGGCTGAGCGCATGAAGAAGATAGAGGCGTTCATCCGCCACGAGGCATTCGAGCCGATCCGGGCCGAGCTGCTCGACAAGGGGTTTCCCTCCCTGTCGATCATCGAGGCCAAGGGCTCGGGGCGTCAGAAGGGCATCGTCGAGCGGTACCGCGGTTCGACCCTCACCGTCAACGTCCGGCCGAAGATCAAGCTGGAGGTTGTGATCGAGGACAAAGACAAGGACATCGTCGTCGAGACGATCCTCAGGCACGCCCGCACGGGCGAGGTCGGCGACGGCAAGATCTTCGTGCTGCCGGTGGAGGAAGCGATTCGCATCCGCACCGGCGAGGACGGCCAGTCCGTCCTGCAGCTGCACGAGGAGTCGGAGATCCCCAGTTAGAAACGCCTGACGGCACTCCGGCATTCCCCCCAAACAAGAGCCAGCGGGGCGGCCTTCGGGCCGCCCCGTTTTGTTGTTGTAGGGGAGGGCACCCCGCCCCCTCCTGCCAGCGGGTTAGCCTCGGCTTATGCCTGATCAGAGGATTTCGCTCTCCGAGGCCGCTCGGCGGTCCGGGGTGCCTTCGAGCACGCTGAAACGGTGGGCCGCGGAGAAGATCGTGCCGGTGCGGCGGGGGCGGTGGACCGTGGCGGCGGCGGCCCAGGCGCGGGTCGTGGCGCGGATGCGCGAGCGCGGTTACTCGCTCGAGGACTTGAAGAGCGCCGGCAGGGAGGGGCGGCTCGCCTTCGGCTTCACCGAGGAGCTCTTTTCCGGTTCCGAGGAGGCGATCACGATCGAGCAGGCGGCGGCCGAGACGGGTCTCGAGCGAGAGCTCGTCGAGCGGATTCTCGTCATCCTCGGCACGCCAAAGGGCCAGCGTGAGCTCAGCCAGGAGGATCTGGCGGCCTTGCGCCACTGCGCCCGCGTGCTCGCCGCCGGGTTCCCACTCGTGGCCTTCCTGCAGCTGGTCCGTGTCTACGCGCAGTCGATGCGCCGGATCGCCGACGCCGAGGTGCGGCTCTTCCACCTCTATATCCATGAACCGCTGATCCGCGACGCGGTGCCGGAGCTGGAAATGGCGGAGGAGATGGGTGAGCTCGCGGCCGACATCCTGCCCCTGGCGGCGCCGCTGACCGAGTACCTCCACGAGCGCTACCTGCGCTTTTTCGTCGAGCAGGACGTCGTCGGGCACATGGAGGCGGACTCGGCGATGGACACCGCCGAAATCGAGCTCGGCCACGTCAACGTGACCCTCTGCTTCATCGACCTCACCGGGTTCACCCGCTACACCGAGGAGGAGGGCGATATCGAGGCCCTCGACGTGGTCGAGAACTTCGTCGCCGGCGTCGAAGCGACGCTGCCGCGGGAGGCGACCATCGTCAAGACGATCGGCGACGAGGTGATGGTCGTCTCGCCGGACCCCGCCTCGCTGACCGAGTGGGCGGTCGACTTCCTCTCCCGCTTCCCGCAACGGCCCCAGCCGCGGGTCGGGATCCACTACGGCGACGCCGTCTACCGCGACGGCGACTACTTCGGCAGTCAGGTCAACCTCGCCCACCGGATCGTCAACCGGGCGCTGGCCGGCGAGGTTCTGGTCACCGACGCCGTCTGCGCGGCGGTCTCGGGCAGTGATCGGCTCGAGCTCGAGCCGATCGGCGAGGTGAAGCTGAAGGGGTTCCCGGCGCCGACCGAGCTCTTCGTCATCCGTTCCGTATGAGCGCCGACGAGCTGCTCGGGCGGGTCGAAGCGGGAGGACTGCTCGCCGGCCCCGGGTCGCTGGTGGCGATGGTCTCCGGCGGGCGGGACTCGGTCTGCATGCTCGACCTCGCCGTGCGGATGCGGGGGGCGGAGGGAGTGAGCGCTCTGCACGTCAACTACGGGTTGCGGGACGAGGCGGGCGAGGACGAGCGCCACTGCGTCGGGCTCTGCGAAGACCTCCGCGTGCCTCTCGAGGTGCAGCGACCGCGGCGCCCCGAGGTCACCGGCAACCTGCAGGCCTGGGCCCGGGAGACCCGCTACGCGGCGGCGGCGCGGCTGGCGGAGGAGCGCGACGCGACGATTCTCACCGGGCACACGGCCGACGACCAGGTCGAGACGATCCTCTACCGGCTCGCCTCTTCGCCCAGCCGGCGGGCGCTGCTGGGGATGAAGCCGAAGCACGGTCGCCTGGCTCGGCCGCTGCTCGGGACCACCCGCGAGGAGACGACCGCCTACTGCGAAGAGCGGGGGCTGCCGTGGCGCGACGACGCGAGCAACGAGGAGGCGGACTACAAGCGCAACCTCGTCCGCCGCGACCTGGTCCCCGCCCTCGAGCGGATCCACCCGGCGGCGCGGGCGAACGTGCTGCGGACCGCGACGCTGCTCCGCGAGGAGGCCGAGCTGCTCGACTCTCTCGTCGATGCCGAGCTGACCGGCGGCGACGGCGCTCCGGCCGGCGCGATCTCCCACGCCCGTTTCGTCGAACTGCACCCGGCGCTCCGTCGGCTGGTCCTCCAGCGCCTCGCCGACGGGGCCGCCGGCCGCCCCGTCCCCGGCGCCGCCCGCTTCGCCGACCAGGTCGCCGGCCTCACCCGCGGCGGCTCCGTCCTCGACCTCGGCTCCGGCGCCCGCGCTGTCCTCGAGCGCGGCGTCCTCCGCGCCGAGCGCTCGTAGCCGCTCTATATCTAGACTGCGGCGCGTGTCGGACCCCGCGATCGGCGAGACCCTCGTCGCCAGAGAGGACCTGCAGCGCCGCATCGCGGAGCTGGGGGCGGAGATCAGTCGCGACTACGAGGGACGGGAGCCGATCCTGGTCGGAGTGCTGAAGGGTGCCGTCCTCTTCCTCGCCGACCTGATGCGGCACATCGAGGTTCCCTGCGAGATCGACTTCATGGCCGTCTCCAGTTACGGCTCCCAGACCGACTCCTCCGGGGTGGTCCGCATCCTCAAGGACCTCGACGCACCGATCGAAGGGCGCGACGTCCTGATCGTCGAGGACATCATCGATTCCGGGCTGACCCTGCAGTACCTGATGCGTAACCTCAATGCCCGCAATCCCGCCTCGCTGCAGGCCTGCGCCCTGCTGACCAAGCCGGAGCGCCTGCGGGTCGACCTCTCGCCCCGCTACGTCGGGTTCGAGATTCCCGACCGTTTCGCGATCGGCTACGGCCTCGACCACGCGCAGAAGTACCGAAACTTGAATTTCGTCGCGGCGCTTTCCCAGTAACACGGAAAATCCGCCCTGGTACGCTGATTCTCACTCTTGAGGCGGTTTTTCAAAAGCGCGGCATTTCCGATCCTGCTGGTCGTGATCCTGGCGTTCATCGCCTCGAAAGTGATCAGCGGCGGCGACGGTACGGAGGCGCCTCCGTACAACGAACTGGTGGCGCCCAAGGTCGGCCTAATCGCCAAGGGGCAGATCGAAGAAGTAGACGTCAACACCAAGGACAACACGCTCGACGTCAAGCGCACGAACGGCGAAAGCTTCGGCACCGGCTACCCGCCAAACACCGAGCAGACGCTGCTCACCCTGCTCGAGGAAAACAGCGTCGACACCAAGGTCCACGGCTCGGGCAGCTCCGGGCTGCTCTCGTTGCTGACCCTGGTGCTGCCCTTCGTCCTCTTCTTCGGCTTCTGGATCTTCCTGATGAACCAGATGCAGGGCGGCGGCTCCCGGGTGATGAACTTCGGCAAATCGAAAGCCAAGCGGATGTCGGTCGACGCGCCGAAAATCACCTTCCGCGACGTCGCCGGCGTTGACGAGGCGGTGCAGGAGCTCGAGGAGATCAAGGAATTCCTCGAGAACCCGAAGAAGTTTCAGGCGCTCGGCGCCCGTATCCCAAAGGGCGTCCTTCTATATGGACCGCCCGGGACCGGCAAGACCCTGCTCGCGCGCGCAGTCGCCGGTGAGGCCGGGGTGCCGTTCTTCTCGATCTCCGGCTCGGACTTCGTCGAGATGTTCGTCGGCGTCGGCGCCAGCCGCGTCCGCGACCTCTTCGAGCAGGCGAAACAGAACTCGCCCTGCATCATCTTCATGGACGAGATCGACGCCGTCGGCCGCCACCGCGGCGCCGGCATGGGCGGCGGTCACGACGAGCGCGAGCAGACCCTGAACCAGCTCCTCGTCGAGATGGACGGCTTCGAGATGAAGGACAACATCATCTTGATCGCGGCCACCAACCGTCCCGACATCCTCGACCCGGCGCTGCTGCGGCCCGGCCGCTTCGACCGCCAGGTCGTCGTCGACCGACCCGACCGCAAGGGCCGCAAGAAGATCCTCGAGGTCCACACCCGCGGCAAGCCGCTGGGCCGCGAGATCGAGCTCGACACGCTCGCCGGCCAGACCCCCGGATTCACCGGCGCCGACCTGGCCAACCTGATCAACGAGGCAGCCCTGCTGACCGCTCGCACGGGTAGCCGCGAGATCACGATGAAGGAGCTCGAGGAGGGGATCATGCGCGTGATCGCCGGCCCCGAGAAGAAGACCCGGGTGATGAGCGAGAAGGAGCGCCTGATCACGGCCTACCACGAGGTCGGTCACGCGATCGTCGGCCAGCTGCTCGAGAACACCGACCCGGTCCACAAGATCTCGATCATCAGCCGCGGCCAGGCCCTCGGCTACACGATCAGCCTTCCCACCGAGGACAAGTTCCTGACCACGCGCGCGGAGTTGACCGACACGATGGCGATGACTCTGGGCGGACGCGCCGCCGAGGAGATCGTCTTCAGCGAGATCACCACCGGCGCCTCCAACGACCTCGAAAAGGTGACCGAGACGGCGAAGCAGATGGTGATGCGCTTCGGGATGTCCGAGCGCCTCGGCCCGCGCGTCTTCGGCCACGATCGCGGCCAGCCGTTCCTCGGCCGCGAGTTCAGCTCCGAGCCCGACTATTCCGACGAGATTGCCCGCGAGATCGACGACGAGATCCGCCGCATCGTCGAGAGCGCGCATCAGACCGCGAAGAGCTTGCTGAGCGAGCGACGGGACGACCTCGAGCGGGTCTCGAAGCTGCTGCTGGAGCGGGAGACGATCGACGCCAAAGAGTTCGTCGCCCTGCTCGAAGGAAAACCGGCGGAGGAGGTCTTCGTCGACGAGGAGGAGCCGCCGAGCAAGCCGGCCGAGCCAGCGCCCGAGCCGGAAAAGGCCGCTCGCGAGGGCAGTCGCCCCAGTCCGAGCCCTCGCCCCGGCTTCGCCGGTGGCGACGCTTCCTGACCAAGAGGTTCCGATGGCCAAGCTGATGGGGGTCGTCAACGTGACCCCCGACTCGTTCTCCGACGGGGGGCTCTACCTCGACCCCGCGGCGGCGATCGCACATGGGCGGGAGCTCGTCGGGGCGGGAGCGGAGATCCTCGACGTCGGTGGCGAATCGACCCGGCCGGGGGCGGACCCCGTGGGCGCCGAGGAGGAGCTGCGAAGGGTCGTTCCAGTCATCGAAGGATTGCGGGGCTCGAGCTGCGAGATCTCCGTCGACACTTCGAAGGCCTCCGTCGCCGCTGCGGCGCTCGAGGCCGGCGCGACGATCGTCAACGACGTCACCGCTCTGCGGGGCGACCCCGGGATGGCCGCCCTCTGCGCCGAGCGCGGCGCCACCGTCGTTCTCATGCACATGCTCGGCGAGCCACGGACGATGCAGGACGACCCCCGCTACGGCGACGTCGTCGCCGAGGTCAGGGCCTTCCTCGCCGAGCGCCTCGAGGCCGCCGCCGACGCCGGAATTGCCGAGGAGGACGTCTGGCTCGACCCCGGCATCGGCTTCGGCAAGACCGCCGCTCACAACATGGAGCTGCTGCGCCGGCTCGGGGAGCTGCGTGAGCTCGGCCGCCCGCTGGTGATCGGGACCTCGCGCAAGAGCTTCATCGGCAGGGTCGATGGCTCGGGCCCCAGCGAGCGGCTGGGGGGGACGATCGCCTCTTCGGTCCTCGCCGCCGCCGAGGGAGCGGAGGTCCTGCGTGTCCACGACGTCGCCGAGGTCGGCCAGGCGCTGGCCGTGACCGCGGCGATACTCGGGTAGCGTCCCTGGCATGGAGTCGCACGACAACGGGATCGAGTCGAGCGCCGAGATCGAGCTGCGCGGGCTCTCTGTCTACACCCACCACGGCGTCTCCGAAGCCGAGCAGGAGGTGGGCCAGCGGCTCGAGTTCGACATCTCCTTCGACGTCCCCTCATGCGACGCGGTGCTGACCGACCGGCTCGAGGACACCGTTGACTACGCACAGGTCTGCGACATCGTCGTCCTCGCCGCCACCGAGCGCAGTTACAAAACCCTCGAGCGGCTGGCCCAGGTGGTCGGCGAGCGGCTGATGGAGCGCTACGGGTGCGACTCCGTGCGGGTCCGCGCCGCCAAGCCCGAGCCGCCGCTGCCGCTGGCGATCCAGGAGGTGGCCGTCGAGGTCACCCAGGAACGCGCGGTCGAAGAAGACGACGAGAACGGGGGGTAGGCGGGTGGCCGCCGAGCAGCGGACCGGCTACCTCGGCTTGGGATCCAACGTCGGCGACGCCGCCGGCCATCTCCGCGCCGCGGTCGAGCTGCTCGAAGCCGAGGGGATCGAGGTCGAGGCCGTCTCCTCCACTTACGTGACCGAGCCGGTGGGGGAGATCCTCGAGCAACCCGACTTCCTCAACGCCGCCGTTCGTATTCGCACCGAGCTCGAGCCCGAGCAGCTGCTCGACGCCTGCAAGCGGGTCGAGGCCGACCGCGGCCGCTCCTTCGACGCTCCCCGCCACAGTCCGCGCCCGCTCGACGTCGACCTGCTCCTGCTCGGCGACCTCGAGCTCAGCACCGAGCGCCTCACCCTGCCGCACCGCGAGGTGACCAGCCGCCGCTTCGTCCTCGTGCCCCTGCTCGAGCTCGAACCCGAGCTGGCGCTCCCCGACGGGACGCGCCTGGCCGAGGCGCTAGACGGCCTTGGCCCCGGACAGCGGGTCGAGCCACTCAGCCGGTAGCACCGGCGGCATCTTTCCCGGGTAGTTCGGGACCAGGCGTTTCGCCAGCGCGGCCGCTGGGCGGTTCTCGATCGCCGGGCGCAGGTCGTCGAGGGTCATCGCCAGGCCGAGGCTGGGGGCGATCTGGAAGTCGGCGGCGTTCAGCTGCGGGCCGTTGACCGTGCCGCTTTCGACCAGGGCGTCGACCTTGTCGAGCAGGGCCGGCAGGGCGGCGAGTGCCTGGCGGGCATTCTCGTCGCTGGCTTCGTTGAAGCGGGCCGAGAGGGCGACCACCGGGGCCGCGGTCTTCATCGCGAGCCCGATCGGCATCCCGATCCGCGCGCCCTCCGAGTAGCTGCGCAGTGGCTCGTGGTCCTTCTTCATCCCCCACCAGAGAATCTGGCGGATCGGGTGCTGCAGCTCCTCGTCGCCGAAGCGCTCGGCCTCTTCGACCGCCGCCCGTTGCGAGGGGTCGGCGGGGAGGAGGGGCGGCTCGGGCCGCAGGCGGTCGAGCTCGCGGGCGATCGGCCGCGAGCCCTGGACCTTGTCGCCCTCGATCTTCAGCGCCGGCACGGTGACGCCGGGGAAGCCGACGGCGCGCAGCACGCCCTTGGAGATCACCGGCAGCAGGTCGGTGCGCTTGTAGGGGATGCCCTTGTGCTCGAGCATCAGCTGCACGGCGATGCTCGGATGGGAGGCCGGGATGACGTATAGGCGTGCGTTCATCGGGCGATCCTAAGCGGAAACGGACCCGACTGGCTACCTGGCCAGTTCCCCGCCCGCGATAATCCACCAATGCTGCTCGCGGTCGACGTCGGCAACACCCAAACCCACCTCGGCGCCTTCGAGGGCGAGACCCTGGGCGAGCACTGGCGCTTCCAGACCCGCTCCGGCGCCACCGGCGACGAGCTGGCGGAGCGGATCGCCGGACTCTTCTCGCTCTCCGGGATGTCCTTTGGCGACATCGACGCGGTGTGCGTCTCCTCGGTGGTGCCGCCGCTCGGCAGCCAGTTCGAAGAGCTGGCCAAGCGCTACCTGAAGGCCGACTGCCTGACGATCGGCCCCGGGGTCAAGACCGGGATGCCGATCCGGATCGAGAACCCGCTCGAGGTCGGCGCCGATCGCCTCGTCAACGCGATCGCCGCCTACGACCGCTTCGGCGAGGCCTGCGTCTCGGTCGACTTCGGCACCGGGATCAACATCGACGCCGTCTCCGCCGAGGGCGAGTACCTCGGCGGCGCGATCGGCCCCGGCCTCGCGCCCTCGCTCAGCGCCCTGATCGAACGGGCGGCGCGGATCACCCGGATGGACCTCGAAGAGCCGACCGAAGCGATCGGCCGCTCGACCCGCGCGGCGATCAACTCCGGCTTCATCTTCGGCTTCGCCGGGCTGATCGACGGCATCGTGCGCCGGATCGAGGACGAACTGCCGAACCCGCGGCTGCTCGCCACCGGCGGCTACGCCTCGACCGTCGTCCCCTTCACCGAGACGATCGACGAGGTCGATGACCTGCTGACCCTGAAGGGACTGCGGTTGATCCATGAGCGCAACCGCTGAGAGAGCAGGTTGCCAGCCGGCCCTGACCGAGCCCTTCGAGATCGGCGGCGTGCCGATCGCCAACCGCGTCCTGCTGGCGCCGCTGGCGGGGATCGGCAACTGGTTCGTCCGCCTGCAGGCCAAACGCCACGGCGCCGGGCTCGCGGTCTCGGAGATGGTCTCCAGCTTCGCCCTCCACTACCGCAACGAGCGCACCCTGCGGGAGCTGATGCGGATCCACCCCGACGAGCACCCGGTCTCGATGCAGCTCTTCGGGCACGACCCCGAGGTGATGCGGTCGGGGGCGGAGATCGCCGCCAAGGCAGGAGCCGACCTGATCGACATCAACATGGGATGCCCGGTGCCGAAGGTGCGCAAGACCGGCGCCGGCGCCCAGCTCCTGCGCGACCCCGAGCTCGCTCTCGCCCTGGCCCGCGGCGCTGCCGAGGGCAGCGGCCTGCCGGTGACGGTGAAGCTGCGCTCGGGGATCGAGGCCGGCGACCGCTCCGGGTTCGAGCTGGCGATCCGGCTGGCGGAGGAGGCCGGGGTGGCGGCGATTGCCTTCCACCCGCGGGCGGCGACCAAGGGCCACAAGGGCAAGCCCGACTACGAGCTGACCCGGGAGCTGGTCGAGCGGGTGGAGGTACCGGTGATCGTCTCCGGCGGCCTCTCCAGCGCTCCCGCTGCCCGCCGCGCCTACGAGGAGTCCGGCGCCGACGCGGTGATGATCGCCCGCGGATCGCTCGGCAACCCCTGGGTATTCGAGGAACTCACCGGGCGGCGCGCCGACCCACCCAGCCGTGCGGAGATCGTCGCCGAGTGGCTCTGGGTGGTCGATCGGGCCGAAGAGCATCTCGGCTCTGACCGAGCCCAGCGCTACCTGCGTAAATTCCACCCCTGGTACGTGGAGCGTTTGGAGGCGCCGCAGGAGGTGGCCCAGGAGCTCCAGCGCAGCGCCGATCTCCCCCGGGTGCGGGAGCTGGTGGCATCCTTGGTGGCGCCCGCCGTCGTCACCTGAAAAGGCCAAATCCCCGCCTGAGCCGACCGTTTTCGCCCCCCCTTTGGCCGGCCAGCCACCCTCGCTATAATCCCGCGACTCCGTGCCGAGGGTGCTGCCGCAGAAGGCCGCATCGGGCGCGTTTTTTTAGGTCTGGGAGACCGGCCAGGCTCCCTTTTCCAATCCAAAGCGAGGTCGTTCAAGTGCGTCAGGCCGTCATCACCCCCGAGGGACTGGAAAAACTGAAAGAGGAAATCGAGTTCCTCTCGACGACCAAACGCCGGGAGGTCGCGGCCCGGATCAAGGAGGCGCGCGAATTCGGCGACATCTCCGAGAACGCCGAATACGACGACGCGAAGAACGAACAGGCCCTGCTCGAGGGCAGGATCGCCCAGCTGGAAGAGAAGCTGCGCCGTGCCCAGGTGATCGACGAGAAGGCGATCAACACCGACGAGGTCAGCTTCGGCTCGATCGTCCACGTCAAGGACCAGAAATCCGGCGACTCGCAGAAATTCCAGATCGTCGGCTCGACCGAGGCCAATCCGCTGGAGCACAAGCTCTCGAACGAGTCGCCGATCGGCAAAGCCCTGCTCGGCAAGAAGCGCAACGACATCGTCACGGTCGAGGTCCCGCGCGGGCCGAAGAAAAAACTCAAAATCACCAAGATCGAGAAGGCCTGACGGCAGGTAGGCTCGCTCAGCGATGAGCGAGGAGTCAGCCGAGCAGCAGGACCTCTCCCAGGTTCTCGAGGACCGCCGCGAGAAGCTCGAGCGGATCCGCGGGGCGGGGATCGAGCCGTTCCCACACGAGTTCTCCGGGCGCGAGGACATCGCCGAGGTGCGGGCCGCGCATCCGGGCTTGCAGGCCGGGGCCGAGACCGATTCGCGTCACCGCGTCGCCGGGCGGATCGTCGCCCGCCGCGGTCACGGCAAGGCCTGCTTCCTCGACCTCCGTGACGGCAGCGACCAGATCCAGCTGCACGCGCGCTCCGACGTGCTCGGCGACGAGGCCTACGAGCTGCTGGTCGACCTCGACCTCGGCGACATCATCGGCGCCGAGGGGACGGCGATGGCGACCCGGCGCGGAGGCGAGCTCTCGCTGGCGATCGACCACTGGCGCCTGCTGGCCAAGAGCCTGCGGCCGCCGCCCGACAAGTTCCACGGTCTGGAGGACACCGAGACCCGCTTCCGCCGTCGCGAGCTCGACCTGATCGCCAACGAGGAGAGCCGCGAGATCTTCCGCATCCGCGCCCGCGTCATCTCCGAGATCCGCCGCTGGTTCGACGAGCACAGGTTCGTCGAGGTCGAGACGCCGGTCCTGCAGCCGCTTTACGGCGGCGCCCTGGCGCGGCCGTTCACGACTCACCACAACGCCCTCGACCGCGACTTCTACCTGCGGATCGCGACCGAGCTCTACCTCAAGCGTCTCGTCGTCGGCGGCATCGACCGTGTCTACGAGCTCGGCAAGGACTTCCGCAACGAGGGCGTCTCGCACAAGCACAACCCCGAGTTCACGATGCTCGAGTGGTACGAGGCCTACGCCGACTACGAGAAGACCGCCCACGACCTCGAGATGGTCGTCGCCGAGGTCGCCGAGCGGGTGCTGGGGACGACGAAGGTCCCGCGGGGGGATGTAGAGATCGACTTCGCGCCGCCCTGGCGGCGGATCACCCTGCGCGAGGCGATCCTCGAGCGGGCCGGGATCGACATCGCCGAGCATCCCACCCGCGAGGCGCTGGCGAAGGCGATGGGGACCGAGCCCGACCCCGAGGAGGGCTGGGGCAAGCTGGTCGACGGATTGCTCTCGCGCGAGGTCGAGCCCGGCCTGGTCCAGCCGACCTTCGTCTTCGACTACCCGGTCGAGCTCTCGCCCTTCGCCAAGGCCCATCGCTCCGAGGCGGGGATGGTGGAGCGCTGGGAGGCCTTCGCCGGTGGGGTCGAGATCGCCAACTCCTTCACCGAGCTGAACGACCCCGACGAGCAACGGCGGCGCTTCGAGCAGCAGGCCGACGAGGTGGCGCGCGGCGACGAGGAGGCCCAGCCCTTCGACGAGGCCTTCGTCGAAGCGCTCGAACAGGGGATGCCGCCGACCGGCGGTGTCGGCCTCGGCATCGATCGCCTGGTGATGATGTTCACCGGCGCCAGGGCCCTGCGGGAAGTGCTGCTCTTCCCGGCGATGCGCTCGTAAAGATGCGCCTGTAACCCGGCTCGCGGACAAGCACCTCGAAGGTAAGGTTCTGTCCAATGGCCGATCTGAATTTGAGCGAAACCGCTTGGCATCGAAGCAGAGTCGATGGTGCCGCCGCGGTCAAGACGCCTGCCTTTGGAATCGCGATCTCGATCATGGGCGTCCTTTTCGCCGCCGTCGCCCTCGTCGTCTCGGAGGGGGACCCCATCTCGACCCAGGCGGGCGCCGTCGCGCTCTTCGGTGTTCTCGCAATCGCACTGACCCTTCTCTGCGTATTCGCCGTCCCGCTGGTTGCCGCTCCCGTCCGGCAGCGGGACGAACTCCGGGAGGCGCTCGGGAACCGCGGGGTGAAGACGGTCAACGTCGACGTGACGATTCAGGACGCTCACCGACGTGGCAAGGAGATGGCTGAGCGATTTGCCAAGAGGAGATCGGTCGACGTTCCCCAGCGACAGGAAGCGGAAGCGTGGACGACAGAGGTCGTCGACTTGCTCGCCGCTCACGCTCCGGAGGGCTTCGGGCAGCAGTTCATAGCCGCCGGTGAAGGGGAGACCGAAACGCTGCCGCGCCTTCGGCAGCGGGTCGAGACTTTGGACCGACTTATCGGCGAAATGTCCTAACGGATCGGGCGCTGTGTCCCAAATGAGCCGAATTCGCAACATCTCCCGCGTGAAATCTCGCTCTTAGCGTGCTCGAGCGCTCATAAGCCGGACATCTGACCCCGGTAGAGTTAAGTGGCAGATGGGTGCCCCCCGATAAAGGGACAAGGTGTCCGGCGGTACAAACTCGGGTTCCCCGGGTTTGAGAACCAGGAAGAGGTCTTCATTTGTTCGAGCGATTCACTGAGAGGGCTCGCCAGGTCGTCGTCCTAGCGCAGGAGGAGGCCCGGACGCTCAAGCACAACTACATCGGCACCGAGCACATCCTGCTCGGCCTTCTCCGCGAGGAGGAGGGCCTTGCCGCGCGCGTCCTCGAGTCCCTCGACATCACCGTCGAACGGGTTCGCTCGCAGGTGGTTCGCATCGTCGGATCGGGCGAGGAGGTCACCTCCGGCCAGATCCCCTTCACCCCGCGAGCGAAGAAGGTTCTCGAGCTGGCGCTGCGCGAGGCGCTGTCCCTCGGCCACAACTACATCGGCACCGAGCACATCCTGCTCGGCCTGGTGCGTGAGAACGAGGGCGTCGCCGCCCGCATCCTGCTCGACTTCGACGCCGACTCGGACAAGATCCGCAACGAGGTCATCCGCATGCTCTCCGGCCCCGGCGGCCGTCGCCAAGGCGGCGGCGGCGGTGGCGGCGCGGGCGAGGGCAAAAAGTCTTCCAAACTTCTCGACCAGTTCGGTCGCAACCTCACCCGTCTCGCGGAGGAGGGCAAGCTCGACCCGGTCATCGGCCGCGAAACCGAGATCGAGCGGATCATGCAGATCCTCTCGCGCCGGACCAAGAACAACCCGGTGCTGCTGGGCGAGCCGGGCGTCGGCAAGACCGCCGTCGTCGAGGGTCTCGCCGCCCGGATCAACAGCGGCGAGGTGCCGGAGCTGCTGAAGAACAAGCAGATCTACACCCTCGACCTGGCCGCCCTGGTCGCCGGCTCCAAGTACCGCGGCGAGTTCGAGGAGCGCCTCAAGAAGGTGATGAAAGAGATCACCCAGCGCGGCGACATCATCCTCTTCATCGACGAGCTCCACAACCTGGTCGGCGCCGGCGCCGCCGAGGGCGCGATCGACGCCGCCTCGATCCTGAAGCCGGCCCTGGCCCGCGGCGAGCTGCAGACGATCGGCGCCACCACCCTGGACGAGTACCGCAAGTACCTCGAGCGCGACTCCGCCCTGGAGCGCCGCTTCGCCCAGATCCGCGTCGACCAGCCCTCGCCCGAGGACACGGTGAAGATCCTCGAGGGGCTGCGCGAGCGCTACGAACAGCACCACCGGGTGACGATCCGCGACGACGCTCTCGAAGCCGCCGCCGAGCTCGCCGACCGCTACATCTCCGACCGCTTCCTGCCCGACAAGGCGATCGACCTGATCGACGAGGCCGGTTCGCGGATGCGGATCAAGAGCATGAGCGCCCCTCCCGTCTACCGCGACCTCGAGGAGGAAATCGAGAAGACGCGGCGCGAGAAGGAGTCCGCGATCGAGGCCCAGGAGTTCGAAAAGGCCGCCAACCTGCGCGACACCGAGCGCCAGCTCACCACCCGCAAGCGCCAGCTCGAAGACGAGTGGGCCGAGGGCGAGAACGGCGAACGGCCCGAGGTGGGCGAAGAGGAGATCGCCGACATCGTCTCGATGTGGACCGGCATCCCCGTCTTCAAACTGACCGAGGCCGAGACCAAGAAGCTGATCCGCATGGAGGAGGAACTCCACAAGCGCGTGATCGGCCAGGAGGTCGCGATCACCGCAGTCTCCAAAGCTATCCGCCGCTCCCGCGCCGGGATCAAGGACCCGAAGCGGCCGGCGGGCTCGTTCATCTTCCTCGGCCCCTCCGGGGTCGGCAAGACCGAGCTCGCTCGCACTCTCGCCGACTTCCTCTTCGGCGACGAGGAGGCGATGATCCGGATCGACATGTCCGAGTACATGGAGAAGCACGCGGTCAGCCGCCTGGTCGGCTCTCCGCCTGGCTACATCGGCTACGACGAGGGCGGCCAGCTGACCGAGGCGGTGCGTCGCAAGCCGTACTCGGTGCTGCTGCTCGACGAGATCGAGAAGGCGCACCCCGACGTCTTCAACATCCTCCTCCAGATCCTCGAGGACGGGCGCCTCACCGACGCCCAGGGTCGCACCGTGGACTTCCGCAACGCGATCGTGATCATGACCTCGAACATCGGCGCCTCGGAGATCTCGAAGAACACCTCGATCGGGTTCACCGTCGCCGACGAGACCGGCATGTCCTACAGCGACATGAAGAACCGGATCATGAGCGACCTGAAAAAAGTCTTCCGGCCGGAGTTCCTCAACCGGATCGACGAGGTGATCGTCTTCCACAAGCTCGCCAAGGAAGAGGTCAAAGAGATCATCGACCTGATGATCGCCCGCGTCCGTGTCCAGGTCGCCGAGCACGAACTGCAGCTCGAGCTGACCGACGAGGCGAAGGAACTCCTGGTCGACAAAGGCTGGGACCCCTCGATGGGTGCCCGCCCGCTGCGACGCGCGATCCAGCGCTACGTCGAGGACCCGCTGGCAGACGAAGTCCTACGCCAGGGTCAAATGACCCCGGGTTCGACGGTGATGGTCTCCCGCGACCCCGCCGGCGACGAGGAGGATAAACCCCTCAGCCTCGAGATCATCGCTCCGAAGAAGCCGAAGGCGAAGCCGCCGGAGGAGCCGAAGCGCGAGAAGGTCGGCGTCGGCGCCAAGAAGGACGACGACGGCGAACCCGGTCCCGAGGACGAGGGTTCCGGCGGCGCCGGCGACGTCGAGTCCTGAGCGGAGCTTCGCGGTGAGAGAGCCGGGACGGGCCGCGATCGGCACCTGGAGCGGCGGGCGGTTCCTCCACTTCGGCGAGGCGATCGAGGAGGAGCGGCTGGAGGCTCTGCTGCGGCCGGGGGGCGGAATCGACACCATCGTCGGGGCCGACGCCTACGGGCAGGGCGACGCCGACCGGGTTTTGGGTCGGGCGCTGGCGGGGGTGCCGCGTGACGAGTACAGCCTGATCGGCGCCGTCGGGCACGACTTCTACGAGGGTGAGCGGGAAGGGCCGAAGGGGTTTCCGCGCTTCACCGATGCACGGTTGCGGGGGCCCGACGAGTACGCGGGCTACCTTCGAATGGCGACCGAGAGGAGCTTGGAGCGGATCGGCGCCGACTCGTTCGACCTGCTGCTGCTGCACAACCCCGACCGCGTCGGCTACTCGAGCGAGGTCGTATGGGAGGGGATGGCGGCGCTCCGAGAGGCGGGCTTGACGGCGCGGATCGGCGTCGCCCCTGGTCCGGCCAACGGCTTCACCCTCGACCTCATCTCCTGTCTGGAGCGGTTCGGGGATCGGATCGACTGGGCGATGATCATCCTCAACCCGCTCGAGCCCTGGCCGGGAGAGCTCTGTCTCGACGCCGCCGAGCGGCACGACGTCAAGGTGCTGACCCGGGTGGTCGACTACGGCGGCCTATTCTGGGGTGACCTGCGGCCGCACACCCAGCTGGCCGAGCGCGACCACCGCAAGTTCCGCCCCGCGGGCTGGATCGAGGTGGGCGCCGAGAAGCTCGAGCGCCTGCTGCCGATCGCCGAACGGGCCAGGCTGACCCCGATACAGCTCGCCTGCCAGTGGAACCTCGCCCATCCGGCTGTCGAGTCGGTCGCCCCGACGCTGATCCAGGAGATCGGCCCCGAGGCCTGCCCGATCGAGGCGAAGCGGCTGGAACTGGCGAAGATGCCTTCCGAGCAGCGACTCAGCGCCGAGGACGTGGCGGAGATCCGCGCGATCGGCGACAACGCCGGCTGCATGACTCTGAAGGGCGCCAGCCCCGAACACGAGGGGGAGGAGCGCCCCGACCGCTGGCCCCTCAGCGACGACCTCGCCTCGGTCGGCACCCGCTGGGGCATCGACCCCCACCGCGACCTGGTTACCACCCACTGATTCGCGAGACCGCAGAAACCCCTCTCGAGGAAGGGTTTTTGCGGTCTCGGCGTGAGCCGCCGCCCGCGGCGGTAGCTTCGCGCCCGTGAATCGGAAGTGGTGGACGCTGGCGGGTGCCTGCGCGGGGCTCTTCGTCCTGATGCTGGACTCGACCGTGGTGGCGCTGGCGCTGACGGAAATCCGGCACGACGTCGACGCCAGCGCCGAGGGGCTGCAGTGGGTGATGAATGGCTACCTGCTGACGATCGCGGTGCTGGTCGTCACCGCCGGCCGGCTTGGCGACATGTTCGGGCGCAGGCGGGTCTTCCTCGCCGGGATGGCGCTCTTCGCCGCCGGCTCGGTCGTCTCCGGCGCCGCCGACAGCCAGGAGGCGCTGATCCTCGGCCGCGTGCTGCAGGGGGCAGGGGCGGCGCCGATGCTCCCGCTATCGCTGGCGCTCGTCTGCAACGTCTTCCCTTCCGAGGAGCAGCCGCGGGCACTCGGGATCTGGGCCGCGGTCTCGGCCGTGGCGCTGGCGATCGGCCCGCTCGCCGGCGGTCTCTTGATCGAACTCGACTGGCGGGTGATCTTCTGGATGAACCTGCCGGTCTGCGCACTCGGGATCGCGATCACCCTCGCGGCGGCGCCCGAGTCGACCGACCCGGGCGCGGGCACGCGGATCGACTGGCCTGGCCTCGCGCTTCTCAGCGCCGGCCTCACCGCCGTCGTCCTCGCCCTGGTCCAGTCCCAGGCCTGGAGCGCCGCGGCCGTCGCCGGGTTGGCGCTCGCCGGCCTCCTCTGCCTCGCCGCCTTCTGGGCGATCGAGCACCGGGTCCGCGAGCCGATCGTCGAGTTCGCCCTCTTCCGCAACGGCCCCTACTTCGGCGCCAGCGCCGCCGCCTTCGCCCTCGTGGGCGCCTACTGGACGGTGATGTTCTTCCAGCCCCAGTACCTGCAGGACGTGCGCGGCCACTCGCCGATCCTCAGCGGCCTGATGATCCTGCCGGTGACGGTGCCGATGGTCTTCATCTCACCGTTTTCCGGCCGCCTGATCGCCCGCTTCGGCGCCCGCCGGCTGATGACCGCCGGGATGACCTTCGGCACCCTCGGCCTCGTCGTCCTCACGCAGATCGCCGCCGGCAGCCCCTACGGGCTGATCCTCGTCGGCTACCTCCTCTTCGGGATCGCCCTCGGCCTCGTCTACGCGCCGATGTCGACCGCGGCAATGGCGGCGATGCCGCGGGAGAAGGTCGGGATCGCCTCCGGCGTCCTGGCGATGGTCCGCGTTCTCGCCGGCGCCGTCGCCCTCGCCGCGACCGGCGCCGCCTTCCACGCGTTGCGGGGCGACGGCCACTCGTTCGCCGCTTCGGTCGCCGGCTCGACCTGGGTCGCCGTCGTCCTCTGCGCGTTCGGCACCGGCCTCACCTGGGGCTACGTGCGGGATGTGGCGAATTCGTCACCCGGCGAGGAACAGCACCGCATGCACCATCGGCGCTTCCATCTTTAGGTTGCCTTGACAAAGGCAATTCCGACCTGTCCACTCGGAATCGAGCAGACCGCATTCCAGAGCCGTTTCTGCCATCCTCTCAAGCGATGCCTGATTTGTCTGGGGATGAGCTTCAAGAGTTGTCTGAACGCCAGGATCCCCGACTTCTAAGAGCTCTGGATGTCGTCGCCCCCGGTGGTGCGCTGCGGGAGGGGATCGACAACATCGTTCACTCGCGCACGGGCGGCCTGCTGGTCGTCGGCGATCTCGACGACATTTCCCACCTGCTCTCGGGCGGGATCAAGCTCGACGTCGACTACACGCCGGCGATGCTGTACCAAGTGGCGAAGATGGACGGGGCGATCGTCCTCAACGGCGAGGCGACGAAGATCGCCTGGGCCAACGTCCAGCTGATGCCCGACCCGACGATCCTCAGCTCGGAGACCGGCACCCGGCACCGCACCGCCGAGCGCGTCTCGAAACAGACGACGGCGCTGGTCGTCGCGATCTCCCAGCGCCGCGACGTCGTCTCCCTCTACGTCGAGGGCACCAAGTACATCCTCCAGGACATCCCCGCCGTGCTCGCGAAAGCGAACCAGGGGCTGGCGACGCTGGAGAAGTACCGCCAGCGTCTCGACCAGCTCTCGGCACGGCTGACGCAGCTGGAGTTCGACGGCGGTGCCGTCCTCCACGACGCCCTCTCGGTCCTCCAGCGCTCCGAGCTGGTGACCCGGATGGCGGTCGAGGTCGAGCGCTACATCGTCGAGCTCGGCACCGAGGGCCGGCTGATCGAGATGCAGCTGGAGGAGACGATGGTCGGCGTCGCCGCCGACAAGACCGCCTTGATCCGCGACTACAGCGTCGAAGACTCCGAGGCGAACCTGACCGCGGTGCTGCAGGCGCTGGGTCGGATGCCCCACCAGGACGTGCTCGACTTCGGTCGCCTCGCCGAGTTGCTCGGCTACGACCGCAAGATCAACACCCTGGACTTCCCTGTCGGTCCGCGCGGATACCGGGTGTTGGGCCGGGTCCCGCGCATCCCAAAGCTTGTCGTCCAGAAGATCACCCACGAGCTGGGTGGGTTGGAGGAGGTCCTGGCGGCCTCCGATTCCGACCTCGCCGGCGTCGACGGAGTCGGCTCCGCCAGAGCCAAAGACATCCGCGAGGGCCTGCGGCGGCTCCAAGAGGTTGATCTGGTCGACCGGTACTTGCAGAGCTGACGGCGTTGGTAGCCGTCGAAAACGAAAGGAGTCACCGATTTCCGAGCTAGACGAGGCCACCGTGGAGGCTGTCTTCGAGGACGTGGAATACGTCTGCGACTTCGAGGAGGGCGACAAGGTTGTTTATCCGCATCACGGCGCGGGCCTGGTGATGACCAAAGAGACCCGTGAGCTGATGGGGGAGAAGCGGGAGTACCTGACGATCAAGATCCTCCACAACGAACTGACGGTGATGGTGCCCTGCGAAAACGCCGGCATGGCGGGCTTGCGGCGCATCATCGACGAGGAAGAAATCAAACAGGTCACCGACGTCCTCACCGACGAGGTCTCGGAGATGCCGAAGAACTGGAACCGGCGCTTCAAGTACAACCGCGAGAAGATCAAGACCGGCGACGTCTTCGAGCTCGCCGAGGTCGTCCGCAACCTCGCCATCCGCGAGATGGAAAAGGGCCTCTCCACGGGTGAGAAGCAGATGTACACCCGGGCGAAGAAGATCCTCGCCTCCGAGTTCATGTACGCGCTCGACAAAGACGAGGACGGTGCCGAGGAATACCTCGACTCGCTCCTCGAGCAGCGTTTCGCCGCCACTGCCACCGCGTAGTGCAGTAACCGCGGTCATCGCGGCCGCCGGCTCCGGGGAGCGCCTCGGAGCCGGCGGTCCGAAGGCCTTCGTCCCGGTCGCGGGGAGGCCGATGGTCGAGTGGTCGATCGCGGCCTTCCGGGCCTGCGACACGGTGCGCTCGATCGTCGTCGCCGCGCCGCCCGGCCAGGTCGGCGACCTCGGCCCCGACGTGGGCGTCCTCCCCGGCGGCGCTACCCGCGCCCAGTCGGTCGCCAACGCGCTGGAGGCGGTGGGGACCGAGTACGTCGCGGTCCACGACGCCGCCCGGCCGCTCTTGACGCCGCAGCTGGTCGAAGCTCTGGTCGCCGACCTCGACGCGGCGCCCGAGGCCGCCGGTGTGATCGCCGCCGCCCCGGTCGCCGACACGATCAAGCGCTCCCCGTTACGTGGTTCCTTTCGGACGGATAGCGACCGAAAGGAACCACGGAAGGTCGAGGAGACGATTGATCGCGCTGAACTCTGGGCGGCGCAGACGCCGCAGGTGTTCCGGACGGCCGCGTTGCGGGAGGCGCTGGACGTCGGCGAGCGGCCGGAGGAGGCGACCGATGAGGCGATGCTGGTCGAGTGGAACGGAGGGACCGTCCTCATTCATCCCGTCGCCGAGCCGAACCTGAAGGTGACGACGCCGCTCGACCTGCGGGTCGCCGAGCTGATGCTGGCCGAGCGCTAGTCGCGCAGCAGCACGTAGACCAGGGTCGCGGCGAAGCAGAGCTGGCCGATTCCCATCGCGGTGCCGAGGTTTTTCGCGCCGACCAGCAGGGCGATCGCTACGCCGGCGGCGAAGGACAGCAGGAGCAGGAGGAGCTGACGGCCCATTCGGCGCGAAGTCTATGCTCGGCCCCGATGCTCACCGACTACCACCTGCACCTGCGCCCGGACGAGGACGGGACCACCTTCGAGCGCTACTTCACCGCCGAGAACGTCCAGCGCTACCTGGCCGCCGCCGAGGCAGCCGGGATCGAGGAGCTGGGCGTCTCCGAGCACGTCTACCGCTTCCGCCAGGCGCTCGATCTGTGGAGCCACCCCCTCTGGGTCGAGAACGCCGTCGACGACATCGACGCCTACTGCGAGTTCGTCCGCGGCACTCCGCTGCGGCTCGGGATCGAGTGCGACTACGTGCCCGGCGCGGAGGAGCGGATCGCCGCGTTGCTGGAGCCGCGCGACTTCGACTACGTGGTTGGCGCGGTCCACTTCGTCGGCGACGGCGACGCGGCCGTCGACCACGACGGCTTCGACGTCTGGGAGGGCGACGGCGACGCCGACGAGATCTGGCGCCGCTACTTCGAGGCGCTTGCCGCCTGCGCCCGCTCGGGCCTCTACGACATCCTCGCCCACCCGGACCTGGTCAAGGTCTGGGGTCGCTCGCGGCCGCTGCCCGACCGCGACCTGCGCGCCTTCTACGAGCCGGCCGTCGAGGCGATCGCCGAGAGCGGGATCGCGGTCGAGGTCTCGACCGCGGGCCTGCGCAAGCCGGTCGGCGAGCTCTACCCCTCGCGCGAGTTCGCCGAGATGTGCGTCGAGGCGGGCGCCTCCTTCGCGCTCTCCTCCGACGCCCACCTGCCCGAGCAGGTCGGCTTCGAATACGACCGCGCGGTCGACTTTCTCGGCGAACTGGGAATAGACGAGATATGCGTCTTCGAGCAGCGCCAGCGGAGCTCGGCCCCGCTGGGCAGTCGCGTCGGCTGAGCATGGTCGGCCTCGGCTACGACAGCCACCGCTTCGCGCCGGGGCGCCGCCTCGTCCTCGGCGGGGTCGAGATCGAGTACGACCAGGGGCTCGACGGCCACTCCGACGCCGACGTCCTCACCCACGCCGTGATCGACGCCCTGCTCGGCGCCGCGGGCGGCGGTGACATCGGCACGATGTTCCCCGACGACGACCCGGCCTGGAAGGACGCCGACTCGATCGACCTGCTGCGCACCGTGGTGGGGACGATCGCCGGACCGATCGTCAACATCGACGCGACCCTGATCTGCGAGCAGCCGCGCCTCGGTCCCCACAAGGCGGAGATGGAGCGGACAATCGCCGAGGCGACCTCGGCAAGGGTCAGCGTCAAGGCGACCAGCAATGAGGGCATGGGCTTCGTCGGCCGCGGCGAGGGGATCGCCTGCATCGCCGTGGCGAGCGTCGATACCGAATAGGCTTCCGGACCGGGATGGCGGACTCCAAGCTGAGCGCGGCCGGCCTCAAGGCCTCGATCTCCGACTCGATCTTCGAGGCGAAGACCCTGCGCGAGGCCGGGATCCTCACTCCGATGCGCCCCGACAAGGCGCTGAAGATCGGCAGCGCCTTCGTCCGCTGGGGCGCCTCCCCGGCTCTCGGTGTCACGACCGCGGCGATCCACCACCCGCACGAGCTGGCGATCGTCGACGAGCGCGGCGCCCTCAGCTGGGAGCGCTTGCACCGCCGCACCAACGCCCTCGCCCACGCCTTCGCCGGGATGGGCATCGGCCCCGGCGACGGGCTCGGGATCATGTGCCGCAACCACCGCGGCTTCGTCGAGGCGACGCTGGCCGCGGCCAAGCTCGGCGCCAGCGCGCTCTACTTGAACACGATGTTCGCCGGTCCGCAGCTGGCCGAGGTGACCCGGCGCGAGGGACCGAAGGCGCTCGTCTACGACGAGGAGTTCGCCGACCTGCTGGCGGGGGTCGACGACTCGGTGACGCGGATCGTCGGCTGGTGCGACGACGAGAGCGACGAGCCGACCCTGGAGAGCCTGATCGTCGGCGGTGACGAGTCCGACCACAAGCCGCCGCCCGAAAAGCCCAAATTCGTGATCCTCACCTCCGGCACCACCGGCACCCCGAAGGGCGCCCAGCGCTCCAGCCCCGACGGGCTGATGGCGATCGCCTCGCTGATCGACAAGATCCCCTTCCGCACCGGGATGACGATGATGATCGCCGCTCCGCTCTTCCACTCCTGGGGCTTCTTCCACTTCGTGATGAGCCTGCCGACCGGCTCGACGATGGTGCTGCGGCGCCGCTTCGACCCGGAGGAGACGCTGCGGGCGGTGGAGCAGAGCCGCGCCGACGTCCTCGCCGCCGTGCCGGTGATGATCCAGCGCATCCTCACCCTGCCGGACGAGGTGCTCGAGCGGTACGGGCTTCCCTCGCTGCAGATCACCTCGCTCTCGGGCTCGGCCCTGCCGGGCGAGCTGGCGATCGAGTGGATGGACCGCTTCGGCGACAACGTCTACAACCTCTACGGCTCGACCGAGGTCGCCTACGCGACGGTTGCGACGCCGGAGGACCTCCGCACCGCCCCCGGCACCGCCGGCAAGCCACCGCGCGGCACCAAGATCTGCCTCTACGACGAGGCCGGCAAGGAGGTGCCGCAGGGCGGGGTCGGCCGCATCTTCGTCGGTAACGAGATGGCCTTCGAGGGCTACACCGGAGGCGGCGGCAAGGAGATCATCGACGGGCTCTACTCGAGCGGCGACGTCGGCCACTTCGACGCCGACGGCCGCCTCTTCATCGACGGCCGCGACGACGAGATGATCGTCTCCGGCGGCGAGAACGTCTTCCCGCGCGAGGTCGAGGACCTGCTCGCCGACCACGATGCGGTCGAGGAGGTCGCGGTGATCGGGATCGAGGACGACGAGTTCGGTCAGCGCCTGAAGGCCTTCGTCGTCGTTCGCGGCGAGGCGGACGTCTCGGTCGAGGACCTGACCGCGCACGTGAAGGCCAACCTCGCCTCCTACAAGAGCCCGCGCGAGATCGAGTTCCTCGACGAGCTGCCGCGGAATGCCACCGGCAAGGTGCTCAAGAAGGACCTGCGCGCTCGGGATAAAGAGGCGTCCGCTTAGTTTGGAGTTGGGGGAGGGGTGGGTGTGTCCGCCCCAGACACATCTCGCTATGGCTCGATGTTGAGTGTCCTGAGAGGACACACCACCCCCTCCTGTGAGCCAGCTGGGCCACCCGTAAATTGCGGGCTCTTCGGTTAGAGGTCAGTAGAGCTTCCGGCGCTGGTAGTAGGTTGCGCGGGAATGGGCGAGGCCGCTAGGCACTTGGAGCAGGTCGGTGAGGCGACGCGTGCGATGCGCGGTGTTGCGGATCAAGCGCTCGAGTGGGTGCGGGTCAGCGAGGAGCGGGTCGCGGCGGCCGAAGAGCGGACCGAGGCGGTCAAGGGCCAGGTCAAGGAGCGGGCGCTGTTGACGCTGCGCAGGGTCTCCGCCGAGGCGCGCGAGCGGATCGCCGCCGAGCGCACGAAGCGGACCGAGGCCGACGCCCGCGCCGCGGCCGCCGAGGAGGCCCGCGACCGGGCCGAGAAGGCTTTTGAGGAGCTGCAGCAGAGCTCGCAGGCCGAGCGCGAAGCGATCGTCGCCAAGACTTCGGCGGCCCGCTCCACTGCCGAGCGGTTGGCGGTCGAGGCGAGAGCCGAGGCCGAGACGGCGGCTGCCGAGGCGCAGGCCGAGGTGGACGGTGCCGTTGCCCAGGCGCAGAAGGCCGCCGAGATCGAGCTCGAGGTCAGGATCGAGGAGGCGCGTCAGCGGATTCAGGCCGAGGCCGACAAGCGGATCGCCGCGGCCGAGCAGCGCGCCGCCGAAGCCGAAGCCGCGGCGGCCGAGTCGCATGAGGCTGCGGTGAAGCTGGAGACCGAGATCGAGAAGCGGGTGATGGCCGGCACCGAGGAGGTCCGGCGCGAAGCCGAGGAGAGCATCCGGCAGATGCTCGAGAAAGTCGAACGGGAGGCCGAGGAGGCCGCGCGCGCCCGCGCCGAGGATCAGCTCCGCGTCGAGGCGGACCGGATCCGCATCCAGGCGCAAAAGCGCGAGGAGCGGGTCCGCGAGGCGACCGAGGACGAGATCAAAGCCAGCGTCGGTAAAGCCCGGCGCGAGGCGCAGGCGGCGGCCGACGAGATCGCCCCGACCTGGCTGCGCGGTAACGAGTCCAAAGCATCAACCGCCGGCTACCGGACTTTTTGATCTAACCTCGCCTGCGCAATGCGCGAGGCGAGGATCAAGGACACGCTCAGCGGCGAATATCGCTCGCTCGAACCCGGCTCGGAGGTCGGGATCTACGCCTGCGGGCCGACTGTCTACAGCCGAATACACATAGGCAACGCGCGGCCCTTCGTCGTCTTCTCGCTCTTCGCCGGTTTCCTGCGCTCGGAGGGGTATCGGCCGAAGCTGGTCGTGAACGTCACCGACATCAACGACAAGATCTACGTCGCGGCGCGGGAGGCGGGCAAGGGCTCGGCCGAGTTCGCCGAGGCGATGACCGCTGCGTATATCGAGGACACCGATCGGCTCGGGGTGGGGCGGCCCGACGCGGAGCCGCTGGCGAGCGAGACGGTCGAGGGAATCGTCTCCTTGATCGCCGAGCTGGTCGAGGGCGGACACGCCTACGAGTCCGGAGGCGACGTCTACTTCCGGGTACGCAGCTTCGGCGCCTACGGCAAGCTCTCCAACCGCCGCCCCGAGGACATGGACCAGGGCGAGGACGCGGGTTCGGCCTCGTTGAAGGAGGACCGGCTCGACTTCGCCCTCTGGAAGGCGCACAAGCCAAGCGAGGACAGCAGCTGGGACTCCCCCTGGGGGCCGGGCCGGCCCGCCTGGCACATCGAGTGCTCGGTGATGGCCGAGCAGGAGCTGGGCGCGAGTTTCGCGATCCACGGCGGCGGCTCCGACCTCGTCTTCCCCCATCACGAGAACGAGATCGCTCAGTCGGAGGGCGCCGGCCGGCCCTTCGCCCGGGCCTGGATGCACAACGGGATGATCGAGACCGACGCGGCGAAGATGTCGAAATCGGAGGGCAACATCTTCCAGCTCTCGAAGGCGCTCGACGCCTACGGGCGTGAGGCGGTCGTCGCCTACCTGATCTCCGGCCACTACCGGCAGCCTTTGGCTTTCGGTGAGGAGCAGATGGAGGAAGCGGTTGCCCGGGTCGAGCGGTTGCGGAACTTCTTTCGGGAGAACCCCCTGCTTCAAGCCGCTGGGCGGGACCCTGGGGAGGGGTCGGCGGACAAACAGCGGGGAGGGTCCGGCGACCCCTCCCCAGGGTCCCGACTCGAAGCGTTTCGGGAGGCGCTTGCCGATGACTTCAACACGCCCAAGGCGCTCGCCGAGGTTTTTGAGCTCGTGGGGGAAGCGAATCGGGGTGAGGTGTCCGGGGCCGCGGCGGCTACGGCGCTCGCGGAGATGCTCGAGCTCGTCGGTCTCGGCACCCTTACCCAGCCGGAGAAGGGTGCTGAGAGCGACGAGCGGGCGCTGGAGTTGATGCGGGAGCGGGAGCAGGCCCGGGCGGACGAGGACTTCGAGAGGGCGGACGCTCTGCGGGACGAGCTCGCCGAGATGGGGTGGACGGTGCGGGACTCCGCCGACGGTCCGAGCCTCGTGCCTGAGACTCGATGATTGACTGCGCCTGATGGCGAACCAGTTCATCTATGGGCGCAACCCGGTTGCCGAGGCTGAAAAGGGACGGCGGCGGGTCCATCGGACTTGGCGGGTTCCGGAGACGTCGGCGGAGGAGCTGGAGCGGCTCTGCGGGTCGCCGGACCACCAGGGGGTGGTGGCCGAGGTCGACCCCTACCCCTACGGCGATCCCGTCGGGATGCTGCGCGAGGGGGGGCTGCTGGTCGCGCTCGACCAGGTCCAGGACCCGCGCAACCTCGGCGCCGTCTGCCGCTCGGCGGAGTTCGCCGGCGCCGCCGGTGTGGTCGTCCCCGAGCGGCGCTCGGCTTCGGTGACCCCGGTCGTCTGCAAGGCCTCGGCAGGCGCCGTCGAGCACCTCGAGGTCGCCCATGTCCGCAACCTGGCCGACTGGCTGGCCGAGGCGAAGGATGCCGGCTTCTGGATCTGGGGTGCCGATGCCGAGGCCGATCAGGCGCCGTGGTCCACCGACCTCACCGGTTCCACCGTGATCGTCCTCGGGGGAGAGGGAAAGGGATTGCGCCCCCGAGTCGCCGCCGCCTGCGACGGCCTCGTCGCCCTCCCGCAGCGAGGGAAGGTCGAGTCCCTAAACGTCTCCGCCGCCGCGACCGCGCTTCTCTTCGAGGCTCTCCGCCAGCGGGGCTGATCCCTGCAAATGCAACGGCGGTTGCAAAAAGTCGCACTTTGGGGTTGACAGAACTCTGCGCTGCGGTAAGACTACCGCCGCAATAAGGGTGAACCTCAGCTTGAGGTGCGCTCTGGTGAATAGGGCGCCTCTGGGGAGGTAAGTGGCGCCACGACCCTTCAGCAAGGAGAAGGATCTGTGGCTCTATCGACGCCTATGCAGCAAATGCCGCCCCCGGTCGCCCAGGCGACCACGCTTTCCCCCAACCCTAACCCTCGAGTTGAGCTTGATGATCATTACCTGGTCGCCCTCGCCAAGGAGGGAAGGCCCGACGCCTACGACATGATCGTCCGCCGCTATCGCGGCTTCGTTCGCCTCAAGGCCTCCTCCTACTTCCTGCTCGGAGGCGAGTCAGACGACCTGATCCAGGAGGGTCTGCTCGGCCTCTACAAGGCGATCCGCGATTACCGGACCGACCGGGAGTCGAGCTTCCGTAACTTCGCCGAGCTCTGCATCACCCGCCAGATCATCACCGCGGTCAAGACCGCGACCCGCAACAAGCACACGCCGCTGAACCAGTACGTCTCCTTCAGTCAGACGCCGGCGGCGGCGGGCGACTCGGAAACCACCCTCGACGAGATCCTGCCTGGCCCCAGCGTCCACGACCCGGTCAACCAGGTGATCGCGACCGAAGAGCTGGAGAGCCTCGTCTCCTGCCTCTCGGGCATCTCCGGCGTGCTTTCCGACCTGGAGAGCCGGGTGCTCGCGCTCTATCTCGACGGCCACTCCTACGAGTTGATCGCCGAGCGCCTCGAGTGCGACACCAAGACCGTTGACAACGCCCTGCAACGGGTCAAGCGCAAGGTGGGAGCCCATCTGGCTTCACGGGAGGTCGCGGCCTAGCCCGTCGGGGGCAGATCGGCGAGGACGTACTGCAGTAGTTCGCGCCCGTGGTCCGAGGCGACGGCAACGTCGTCGGCCTTGACTCGGACCCGGTGCAGCGACTGCATACGCAGCACGTCGCCGTCGGTGCGGTGGTTGGGAAACACCCCCGCGTAGGAGACGCCGAGGCGCTCGAGGTGGTCGGCGAGCAGCGCCGTCGCCGGTCGCTCCAGCGGCAGGTCGATGTAGATCGCGTCGAGGTTCTCGCGGTGGAAGAGGTGTCGGCGCTCGGCTCCGATCGCCTGCTCCAGGTCCGCTCCCGGCTCGGTGACGGTGAGCAGGGCGAGGTTGTGGTCGCGGTCGACCTCGACGTGGACCTGCGTCTGGGCGGGGATCTCGGTCCCTGCCGGCGCCTCGGCGATCGTCCCGCGAAGCTCGCAGAGCCGGATCGTGCGGGCGACGACGTCACGGTGGCGCTGCGGGACGTAGACGGCGCGCTGGTGACCGTCGTTCAGCTTGGTGTAGAAGAGCGCCGCCGACTGCCGCCCGCGCCGTTCGCCGGCGGCATCGTTGCTGACGGTGGCCGGGATCCAGCCGAGCAGGAACCCGGTCTCGTGGGCGCCCAGCTCGATGTTCGCCTTCTGGCTGTAGGGATGGGCGGCCGTCGCCTCGCTGTACATCCCGGCCAGACCCCGCTCCCGCGCCCACTCCATCAGGTGGCGCTTGGTGCGGGTGAAGAGGTGCTGCCCGCGCGCCGCCGGCAGGGTCACCGCCTGACCCGAGTGGGCAACCGCGTCGCCGGCCGCGGCGAGGCTCATCCCGATGTGGCAGAGAAGCTCGCCAGCAGGGCTTTCGGCGATGCAGGAGACGTAGGTGCCGGCGTCGATCCGGGCCGCGACCTCGGTCGGGTCGTAGACCCACCGCACGTCATAACTTTGACCATATGCAGCTTCGATAGCGCCCGTGAGCACGGTACCCTCGTCGGGCCCCAAGAACCTGAACGTCACGTCCATTACGGACATCATCGCCACCACGCCCGCCTAGCTCAACCTGGGAGAGCACCTCATTTGTAATGAGGAGGTTGTCGGTTCGAACCCGACGGCGGGCTTATCCATCTCTAACACGCCGGTTCTCTGAACTCCCGGTGCATCCCGGCTCCGCTTGCCGCAACTTTGCCCGTCCGCCCCGTTTACGCAAACGGCGCTAAGCGCTACAGGCAAGGGAAGTCAACCAAGGAGGCACGAAGAAATGCGGCAGCAGCAGGAGATGTTCGAAAGGGGAGACGGGCATCGGTCGCGCCGGTGGGCGATCGCGGTCCTCTGCGCAATAGGCACCCTGGCACTCGCCCTGGCGACCACGGCGCAGGCCTCGGTGATCAGCGTCGGCAGCGTCCTGCCGGAAAAATTCACCGCGACGGAATTCACCCGGGTGCAGACCTTCTTCAACACTGCGCTGCCCCAGGCCGGGGCAAATCTCGCTTCTCCGGTCAACGGTGCGATCGTCCGCTGGCGCGTCCAAGGTGCGAGCGGCGGTCCCTTCTACCTGAGGGTGCTCCACCCGAACGGCAAAGGCGCCTTCGAAGCCGCGGGCACCAGCCTCCCGGCCAGCCCCGCCGACGAAGGGCTCCAGACGTTCTCGACCAACCTCAAGGTCCAGGCAGGCGACCTGATCGGGATAGATCCCACCAGCAGCACCGACAAAATCGGCATCGCCGAGACCTCGGGTGCCAGCTACGCGTCGATCTTCCCGACTCCGTTCGACGGGTCGGTTGTGCCGCCGAGCGAAACGTTCAGCGGCAAAGAGATCGAGCTCAGCGCCGAAATTCAGCCCGTCCCGGAGATCACCACGATCACCCCGACCTTCGGGCCGGTCACCGGCGGCACTCTGGTGACGATCACCGGCAAGAACTTCAGCGGCGCCAGCGCCGTGCAGTTCGGTTCGGCGCCGGCGGCCAGCTTCACCGTCGACTCCGACACCGAGATCACCGCCACGGCGCCGCGCTCAGCGCGTCCCGGCAAAGTCGACGTGAGCATCACGACGCTCGCCGGCGAGAACGTCAACACGCGGTTCGACGACTACGTCTACCGCGCCTGCATCGTGCCGGCGCTGAAAAACAAGACCCTGAAGAAGTCGAAAACGCTGCTGCGCCGTCAGGGCTGCAAGCTCGGCCACGTGAAGAAGGCCGACGCGCCGAAGTCGAGCAAGGTCGGCAAGGTGCTGAAGCAGACCCCGAAGCCGGGCAAGGTTCTGGCCCCGGGGGCACGGGTCCGAATCACCCTGGGGGAGTAGGAAAGTCCGCTAGGCCTGGGATGAGTCGCCGCCGAGGAGCTTTGCCTTCTCGGCGGCGAACTCCTCCTCGGTGAGGACGCCCTTGTCGCGCAGGGAGCCGAGCCGCTCCAGTCGCTCGAGGCGCGCATCCTCGGCGTTGCTCGGCAGCGTCACGGTCGGAGCCTCCGCCGAGGCGTCCTCGTCTCGCTCCCCGCTTCCCGGCATTCGCACCTCCGGCATGCGCAGCTTCGAGGCCTGCTCGCCGACTTTCTCGGTGATGGCCGAATCCTTGACCGCGCTGACGACCTTGTCCTTGGTGTCGCCGAAGGTCTCGTCGTAGGTCGCGTCCGGGAACTCCTCTTCGGTCTGCTTGCGCAGCTCGTGGATGCCGAAGGCGGCCATCGCGGCGATGATCAGCGTCGTCAGGAAAGTCCGAAGGCCCTGCGTCGGGCCGGTGAGGAAGTAGAAGCAAACGATCAGCGCCAGGGCGACGTAGACGTAGCCCGGATGGAGGCGCAGGGTCGGCGCCAGGAGTCGGCGGGTGGCGCGGGCGCCGCCGGTCGGCGAGGCCAGCCAGCCGGCGGCGAGGAAGAGGATCCCGATGACGATCACGGTCTTGGCGATGCTGGTCATCAGCGTGGTGCCGATATCCCAGGCCGCTTCGCCCGCGGGGGTAGCGCTTTCGACCGTGACCAGCTGGTCGACGACGATGCCGCCGGCGATGTGGCGGACGACCACGACCGCGAAGCCGGCGGCGATCAGGCCGACCCCGCTGAGCAGGACGGTGACCCAGCGCCCGTCGCGCGAGAGGTAGATCGCGCCGGCGAAGCAGGCGAGGGTGAGGATCGAGAGCAGTAGCGCCAGGCCCTTGATCGCGACGGCGATGTCCTGCGCCGTCTTCAGCTGGTCGGACTCGAGGATCTCTATCTGGGCGGCGTCGGGCGGAAGTTTTTCGGCCAGGCTTTCGCCGATGCCGACCTGCTCGGCGAGATTGGTGAGCAGGCTGCCGAGGTTGAGCTTGACGTCGCCGCCTTCGGTTTCGACCGCTTCTTTCTTGTTTTCGAGAACGGCGAGGAGCTGCTCGTGCGTAGTCCGGTTCGCCTCTTCCCACAGCTCCTGCGCGGTGGAGGTTTCCAGCGCCTTTTCGGCGCCCTGCCCGGCCACCTGGCGGAGTCCCCCGGCGGCCGGCCCGGCCAGGTCCTTGGTGTCGCCGGGAAGGATTTCTTCCAGTTCTTTGCTGACGTCGACGTTTTCGTAGAGCTGGTCGACGAGATAATCGCTCAGGGTCGAGCGGATCGTCTCGTTCTCGAGCAGCCGCCCGCTGGTGTGCACCCAGTCGTCGGTGTTGAGCGCCTGGCGCTCGGTCCAGATCGCGAAGACGCTGAGGAAGGCGAAGACCGAGCCGAGGATCACGAGCCCCCTGACCACCCGACGTCGTCCGCGGCTCATTGCCGGATGGTATACGTGAACCATGAAGCTAGAGGGAATCCACCACATCACCGCGATCACCGAGAACGCCCAGCGCAACGTCGACTTCTATGCCGGCGTGATGGGTTTGAGGCTGGTCAAGAAAACCGTCAACCAGGACAACCCGACCGTCTACCACCTGTTCTTCGCCGACGAGGCGGGGGACGCCGGCTCCGATCTGACCTTCTTCGAGTACCCCGGTGCGCCCCTCGGCCGCGCCGGCGCCGGCATGGTCCACCGGATCGTCTGGCGGGTCGACGCGGCCGATGCCCTCGACTTCTGGGCGGATCGGCTGCGCGCCAACGGCACCGAGTCCGAGCGCGACGGCGGCAGCCTCGTCTTCTCCGACCCCGAGGGGCTGGAGCACGAGCTGCTGGTGGCCGAGGTGCCCGACCAGCCGCTGATCGCCGACCATCCCGAGGTGCCGAAGGAGATGGCGCTGCAGGGGTTCCACGCGGTGCGCGCCTACGCTGCCTCGCCCGAGGCCTCCTCCGGGCTGCTCGAGGCGCTCGAGTTCGAGCGGGGCGACGGCGGATGGGAGGCGCGCGGGGAGCAGCGCGGCGGCCTCTACATCTACGACGAGGCGCCGGCCGAGCGTGGCCTGCAGGGAGCCGGCAGCGTCCACCACGTCGCTTGGGCCTCGACGCCAGGGCAGCTGCTGGACTGGCGCGAGAAGGCGGTCTCCGGCGGCGCCCAGCCGACGCCCGAGATCGACCGCTTCTACTTCCGCTCGATCTACTTCCGCGAGCCGAGCGGCGTCCTCTTCGAGATCGCCACCCTGGGGCCGGGGTTCACCGTCGACGAGCCGGTCGAGCACCTCGGCGAGAAGCTCTCGCTGCCGCCGGCCTTCGAGCACCTGCGCGAGGAGGTCGAACCGAAATTGCGCCCGGTCGAGAACCCGCGGCTGAAGACCCAGGGTTGAGCCGGGACTTCACCTGGCGCGACGCCGGGCGGACTGTTGTCTTCCGGCGGGGTGGGGTCGGTGCTGCGGTTGAGGTGCTGCGCGAGCACGGGGTGGGGGAGTTCGAGCTGCTGAGTACGGAGCGGGCGCTGGTGGGCGCCAACCGCTTGATGGAAAGCGCGAGCCGGGTTCACCTGGTCGCCCGAGGGCAGGTACCGGCCGCCGCAGCCGCGTTGATGGACGCACTTGCACCCCCACCACAAGCAGAGGAGGGGGTGCAAGTGCGTCCACTTGTTGCGCTGGGCGGCGGCCGGGTGGTTGATGTGGCGAAGGCGGTTGCCGCGATCAGCGGGGCCGAAGTGGTTGCGATCCCGACGACCTTGTCCGGGGCGGAGATGACGGGGATCCACCGACTGCCGGAAGGGGCGGAGGAGCGGGCGAAAGCCATGGCGAGACCGTCGCTGGTGATCGCCGACCCCGAGGCGATGACCGGGCAGGAGGAGCGGGATCTGCGAGCCAGCGCGATGAACGCTCTGGCTCATGGGGCCGACACTCTCTACCTGCCTTTGTCGAACCCCGTCTCGGAGATGACCGCGCTGCGCGGAGCGGCACTGATCGCGAGCGCACTCGACGAAGAGCGGGAGACGCGTGACCGCGCCGCCCTCGCCCTCGGCTCGATCCTCTGCGGCTACGCGATCGACTCCGCCGGGATCGGGCTTCACCACCTCGTCTGCCAGACCCTGGTCCGCCTCTGCGGCACTCCGCACGCCGAGACCAACGCCGCGATCCTGCGGCCCGCACTCGCGTATCTCGCCGAGCGAGCGCCTGAGCCCTACGAGCGCCTGGCCAGCGCGCTCAGCACCAGCCGGAACGGGTTGGCAGAGCGGGTAGCGGAGCTCGGCCGACCCAAGCGCCTGGGCGATCTCGGCGACGACGCGCATGTCGACGAGGCGATCGAGGCGATGCAGAAGCGACCGGAGCTCAGGTCCGTCCCCGGTCCTCCGACTCGTGAGGACCTGATGCGGCTGGTGCAACAAGCTTGGTAGGACCGGATGCCCCCGGGTCGGGCGCTCTTTTTTCTTCTTTCTCTATTTGTCTATCCCAGCAGAACCCGAAGATCGGAGGCGACAACCGCAGGTTCGTCTTCAAGCTGATTCCAGGTGAGTCGAGTCACGCCATAGCCGGCGACGCGCAGGCGGCGATCGCGGGCACGGTCTTCGCGGAACGCGCTGCGGGTCTTGTGACCCTGCCAGCCGTCGAGTTCGACGACCTGGCCCTGCTCAGGCCAAAGGCAGTCGACCTGGAAGCGCTTGTCGCCGACGAGGATCCAGTCGTTGAAGTGAGGCCGAGGCAGGGCGTGTCGATCGAGGAAGGGAACAAATCGCTCCTCGAAGCGGCTCTTGCGCTCATCCACCGGTTCGTCCTTCAGGGCTTCGAGGGCGATCTTCACCCTGCGGATGCCGCGCCGCCCCGGATACCGCTCGACCAGGTCCCAGAGCGAAAGGCGATCGTGTAGCTCCAGGAATTCTGACTCCCGCAGAAGGGCCTTCACCACGTCGAGCGGTTCGGTCGCCGCAAGGTCGAAGATCGTCCGCGGCACCGTGGTGACCGGGATTCCTTCCACGACAGTGACCTCATCCTGGGGAAGCGGCGAGCAGTGGCGGCGGATCTGCTTCGACGACGTGCTTTTGCGCGACACCGTCACCTCGACTGCTCGTTCCGAGCGATCACGCAATCCCCAGAGCGCTGCGGCCGAGTAGTGGCTCAGGACTGCCTCGGGGCCGGAGGCAAGCACCGCCGCCATCCACCACGCTCCCTTTGGGAGCAGGCGATGCCCGACCGCATAGACGCCAGGGTGCAGGCGATGCAGCCGTTCCGTGTCGAGCCGGTGCTGAATCGCCCGTTCCCCGACCCCGAGCGCTCTCAGCTGCCTCCTTCCCACAACCCCATGCTGCCGCCGGGCAAGCCCCGCCACCGACGCATCGAGCCGCGCCCTGCCCGGCTTCGAATCGCGATTCTGTGTCAGCGGTCCTATAGGGGCAGTGGAGACGGTCTCGGTGGATACCCGACCACGGTGACGAGAATCTCCGCGCGTGTGGTGCGCGGTTTGTGCCGGCTCTCGCGCGAAAAGCGCGCGTAACCGTGCTGGCTGGTCTGTGTAGCGCTACGCGTGACCCCGGACCGTTTGAGCCCCGAGCGGCTCGCCGCCTATCACGCTTACACGCGCAAGCACAGCGTCAACTGGGCGATGTACTCGGTCGCCAGGCTTTTCCTGCTGCCGTTCTTCCTCGTCTACTTCCGGCTCGATCGGCGCGGGCGGGAGTACGGGCATGTGAAGGGCGGGGTGATCGTCGCTTCGAACCACCGCAGCTTCCTCGACCCCTTCGTCGCCGGTGCCTGCCTGCCCTGGCGGCGGCCGATGAACTACATGGCCAAGGTCGAGCTCTTCGAGCGCCGCTGGCAGGGCTGGCTGCTCTCCCGGCTCGGCGCCTTCCCGGTGCGCCGCGGCGAGTCGGACGAGGACTCGATGCTGACCGCCCGGATGATCGCCGAACGCGGTGGTGCGGTCTGCGTCTTCCCGGAGGGGACCAGGATTCGCCGCGGCACCCTCGCTGATCCGAAGCGCGGCGTCGGCAGGCTGGCGCTGCAGACCGGGGTCGTCGTGATCCCGACCGCGGTGCTCGGCACCGAAGAGGTCCGCCGCGGCTGGCGCATCCGGCCGCGAAAGGTGAAGGTGCGGATGGGCCCGCCGATGACGTTCCCGCGCGCCGAGGAGCCCTCGCCCGCCCTGGCCGAAACCGTCACCGCACGGATCTGGCCCAACGTCCTGCTGCAGTGGGAAGACCTCGGCGGGTTGCCGCCGATGCGCCGCGCCGCGGTGATCGGCGCCGGCAGCTGGGGGACGGCGGTCGCCGTCCTCCTCGCCCGCGGTGGCCTCGACGTGCAGCTCGGGGCGCGGAGCGCGGAGCGGGTCGAGGAGCTGATCGAGGACGGCGAGAACCGGCGCTACCTGCCGGGCGTGCCGCTGCCGGAGTCGATCGACGTCCGTCTCGCTTCGGCGATCGAGCTCGCGGGGCTCGACCTGATCTGCCTGGCGATCCCCTCGGCGGGGCTGCCGCAGGCGGTCGGCGCGATCGCCGACCGGGTCGGCTCCCGCAGCGCGGTCCTGATGCTGACCAAGGGTCTGATCGGCTCCCAGGGCCAGCTTCCTTCCGAGTATGTCGGCGAACGGGTGCGGGCTCGCGCGCTCGCCTGCCTCGGCGGCCCCGCGCACGCCCGCGAGGCGGTTTCGGGGTCGGCGGCGCTGGTCCTCGGCTCGGCCGACGAGGAGCTGCGGGTCCAGATCGGCGAGGTCTTCGACCGCGCCGGCCTCGTCTGCGAGCGCTCCCGCGACGTGATCGGCGTCGAGATGGCCGGCGCCGCCAAGAACGCGGCGGCCCTTGCCGCCGCCGCGGCGGAGCCACACGGGCTGAACGCCGCCGGGATCGCCGTCGCCGCGATCTGGCGGGAGTGCATCGACCATGCCGTCGCTCGCGGCGCCGAGCCCGAGACCTTCTCCGGCCTCGCCGGGGTCGGCGACCTGACGGCGACGATGATGGCGCCCTCCGGCCGCAACCGCCGCGCCGGTGAGCTGCTGGGAACGGGCACCCCCGCGAACGAGATTCCCGGCAAGATCGGTCAGGCCTCCGAGGGCCTCGACACCGTCCCGATCCTCGCCAAGGCGGTCGCCGCCTCCGGAGTCGACGCCGAGGCCCTCACCGCCCTCGCCGCGCTGATCCGCGGCGAGACGAACGTCGAGGAATGGATGGCGAGCCTGCGCGAGGTCGAGCGAGAGTGGCGGGCCGCTTGATGGGCGCGGGGGTAGGCTTGCCCGGTGAGCGGCCCCGAGCAGAACGTCGAACCGGCGGAACTGGCTCCGGCGGCGAAGGCCGATCTCGACCGCGCCTTCGAGGACTTCTACCGAGCGCACCTGCGCGACGTCTACTCCTACGCCTACTACCGGGTGGGCAACCACCACGACGCCGAGGACCTGACCGAGCAGGCGTTTCTGCAGGCATACCGGCACTTCGACCGCGCCCGGCGCGAGTCCGACGGCCGGCCGCTGCGGCCCTGGGTGATCAGGATCGCCCACAACCTCGCGTCCAACTATTACCGGGACCGCTCGCGCCGCCCGCAGACGCCGCTGGAGAGCACCGAGCCGATCGCCGCCCGCCACGACACCGAGGCGATCGCCGAGGGCCGCGAGGAGCTGCGGCAGGTGATGGCGCACCTGGAGCACCTCCCCGAGGACCGGCGCGACGCCTTGATCATGCGCTTCGCGCTCGGCATGGACAACCGCGAGATCGCCCGGGCGCTGGGCCGCACCGACGGCGCGACCAAGGTGCTGATCCATCGCGCGATCAAGCAGCTGCAGGAGGAGATGAGCGATGAGCGAGCCGCGTGAGACCCTCAGCGGGTCGACCTGGGACGTCGAGCAACTGCTGGGTGACGCGCTGCGGCCGATCGAGCCGCCGGAGCGGCTCTCGGGTCGCTTCGAGGACACCATGGCGGCGGTCACCCAGGCCGCGGCCGAGGAGCTCTCCGACTGGGCCGACGAACTCTCCGAGAGTGAGCTGCGGGCTCTGCGCGACCCGCGCAACTGGGTGCGGCCAGTCGTCGCCGTCGGCGCCGGCGGCGTCGCCACCGGGGCCCTGGTGCTGCTGGAGCTGCGACGCCGCGGTCGCAACCGCAGCGAGAGCGGCCTACGCTCGCTTACCGGCGGGCTTCGCTCGCGGCTCTAGTTTCCGCGGGCCCATAGTCGCCTTGGCGGCGGCTTTCCCACGCTTCGCTCGAGGAGTTCCCGCGGCGGCTGCCAACCCGAGCAGGCCCACCACCAGGTCGAACGCGCCCGTTCCCCAGCCGACGATCGCCAGCATGGTGAAGAGGACGCCGACGGCCAGCGAGTAGGTCCGCGAGGAGACCCCTGCCACCAGAATCCCGACCGAGCCGGTGGCGACGTAAAAGAGATTGAGCCAGCCGTTCACCTCGATCGCGCCGAGCGCCTCCTGGTAGCTGTCGAGGTCGCCGAAAGAAGCGTCGTAGAAGAAGCCGACCGGGCCGAGGACGAGGAGGAAGGCGCCGGCCGTGGCGGCGTAGAGACGGGCGGGGATGGGAGCCTCCATCGGCCACGATTGTAGGCTGCCAGGCCCGATGGCCGAGACCTGTTACCGCCACCCCGACCGCGAGACCCGTGTTTCCTGCTCCTCCTGCGGGCGCCCGATCTGCCCCGACTGCATGACCCCGACCCCGGTCGGCATGCGCTGCCCCGAGTGCGCCAGTCAGCGGACCAAGGTGGTGCGGAATCCGACCGGTACGCCCAGTGGGTTCGGCGCCTTCCCCGCCACCTACGTCCTGATCGCGATCAACGTCGTCGTCTTCCTGATCGAGATGGCCGGTGGTGGGGGCGGACTTTTTGCTGAACAGAGGAGCCAGTTCATCGCCGACTTCGCCCTCTACGGCCCCTCGGTCGCCGAAGGGGAGTGGTATCGGCTGGTCACCAGCGGCTTCCTTCACGCCAGCTTCATGCACATCGGCTTCAACATGCTGATCCTGTTCTTCCTCGGCAGGTTGCTGGAGCCGGCTCTCGGGACCCCGCGCTTCGTGGCCCTTTACTTCGCTTCCCTTCTGGCCGGTTCGCTGGGGGCTTTGCTCTTCGATCCCAATGCCCTGACGCTGGGCGCCTCCGGTGCCGTCTTCGGCCTTGCCGGGGCAACTTTCGTAATCGCCCGCGGTCGCGGGATGGACGCGCTCGCCGGGCAGGTCGGCTTTCTGATCCTCATCAACCTCTTCTTCAGCATCGCCTCGGCGCGGATCAGCCTCGGCGGCCACCTCGGCGGTCTGATCGGCGGCACGATCTGCGCGCTGGCGATCGTCGCCGGCGAGAAGGGCGTTTTCGGGCGCAACCGGCTGCCGCTGGAGATCGCGGCGATGGTGCTCGTCGCGGCGGTCTCAGTGGCCGGCGCCCTCGCGGTCGCCTAGCTGTAGTTCCTAAGCACGTTGTTCATCCGGACCTCCTTGGAGGCTGGCGGTGTCGAAGCCCCAGCAACAAGGAGGAACCGGATGAAGCTCCA
>Ga0307280_10000013_pt1 | contig 75305 bp, 82 predicted proteins | sample ER_DNA_119_FD_194479 | JGI IMG/M metagenome (GOLD analysis project Ga0307280, IMG submission 194479) | Bulk soil microbial communities from the East River watershed near Crested Butte, Colorado, United States - ER_DNA_119 | ecosystem: Environmental > Terrestrial > Soil > Floodplain | place...
TGGGGGTCCCTGGGTACTCAGCATGGAGCCGCGCCAAGGCGGCTCGAGGCGACAGCTGTCCCCGACTCGCGTGCGGAGGCGCTCCCAGGGACCCCCACCGACCCTCTCCCCTAAGAAGCCCTCTTCAACTTCGCCGCGGCTCGTTCGCGCTCCAGCTCCTCGATCCGCTTCCTGAGGCCGAAGAAGTAGTCGACGCCACTGATCACGGTGACGGCGAGGGCTAAGTAGACGAGGATGTCGACGCCGAGGGGCGCTGGGTTGGTGGCGATCAGGGCGATCACGGCGGCGATCTGGAGGACGGTCTTCAGCTTGCCGAGCCAGCTGGCCGCGATGACGATGCCGCGCTCGGCGGCGATCGTGCGCAGGATCGTGACTGCAACCTCGCGGGCGATGATCACCATCGCGACCCAGGCCTCGAGCCGGTCGAGGGAGACGAGCGAGATCAGGGCGCCGGTGATCAGCAGCTTGTCGGCGAGCGGGTCCATCAGCTTGCCGAAGGTGGTGACCGAGTCGCGGGAGCGGGCGAAGTAGCCGTCGAGGCCGTCGGTCGCGGCCGCCAGGGCGAAGACGGCGGCGGCGAGGGTGTCGCCGTTTGGGGTCTCGCCGAGCAGGGCGACAACGACCACGGGGACCGCGAGGATGCGGAGGAGGGTTAGCGCGTTAGGCAGGTTGAGCGGGAACATCCACCGCTCACTTACCCCCGGCGGGGGCTGGGGCCACGGCCCCTTCGGCGTCCTTCTTGGCGAAGTACTCCTCGCCCTCGATGCTGATCTTCGGCAGCCACCGGTCAATCCAGCGCGGCAGCCACCAGGCACGCTTGCCGAGCAGGACCATCACCGCCGGCACCAGCAGGCAGCGCACCAGGGTCGAATCGATCGCGATCGCCACCGCCAAGCCGACGCCGAACTCCTTCACCACCGGGTTGCCGCTGAGGACGAAGCTGGTGAAGACGCAGACCATGATCGCCGCCGCGGAGGTGATCACCCGGCCGGTGTTGGCCAGGCCTTCGACCACCGCGCGGCGCTCGTCGCCGAACTCCTCGTAGTGCTCGCGCATCTGCGTCAGCAGGAAGACCTCGTAGTCCATCGAGAGGCCGAAGAGGATCGCGAACATCAGCAGCGGCACGAAGCTGACGATCGGGATCGCGTGGTCGAGGCCGATCAGCGACGAGCCCCAGCCGAGCTGGAAGACCGCGGTCACCACCCCGTAGGCGGCGGCGACCGAGAGCAGGTTCATCGCCGCCGCCTTGACCGGCACCAGCAGCGAACGGAAGGCGACGAGCAGGACGATGAAGCTGAGCGCGACGACGATCGCGATCATCAGCGGCAGCTTGTCGCTGATCTGGCTCGCGAGGTCGATGTAGCCGGCGGTCTGGCCGCCGACATAGGAGCTGGCCTTGGTCCCTTCCAGCGCCTGCGGGATCGCTTCCTCGCGCAGGTCTTCGACCAGGTCGACGGTCTCGTCCGCCCACGGCTCGGATTTCGAGATCACGGTGAAGACCGCGGCGGTGCCGGCTTTGTCGAGGGTCGGTTCGGTGACGGCGGCGACGTCGGGGGCGCCCCCGACCGATTTCTGCAGCCCCGGCAGCACCTGTTTGGCTTCCTGCGGCGAGGTGAATTCGGAGGCAATCAGCAGCGGCCCGTTGACACCCGGCCCGAAGCCCTTGTTGAGCGAGTCGTAGGCCTGGCGCGAGGTCGTTTCCTTCGGCAGCGCGCTGATGTCGTTCTGGCCCAGCTGGAGTTGGAGGACCGGCAGCGCCAGGACGATGAGGATCGCCAGCGCCACCACCGTCGCGGTCCAGGGACGCTCGCTGACCCATTCGGCCCAACGGCGCCAGCCGTGCGGCTCCCTGTCGTCGGGGTGGGTCTTGCCGAGCTTGACCCGCAGCGAGTTGATGTGCGGGCCGAGGGCGCCGAGCATCGCCGGCAGCAGCGTCGTCGCCGCGCAGACCGCAATGACCACCGCGACGGCGGCGGTGAAGCCGAGGGTGGAGACGAGCGGGATGCCGGCGAAGGCGAGCGAGCAGAGCGCGATCACGACCGTGAAGCCGGCGAAGACGACGGCGCCACCGGCGGTCGCGGTGGCCCGCGCGATCGACTCGCGCAGCTCCATCCCGTCGGCGAGCTGCAGTTTGTGGCGGGTGACGATAAAGAGCGCGTAGTCGATGCCGACACCGAGGCCGATCATCGTCGCCAGCGTCGTCGCGACCCCCGGCACCTCGAGCACGTGCTCGAGCAGGCGGATGATCGAGAGCGCGCAGACGAGGCCGATCACCGCCGAGACGATCGGCAGCATCATCGCCGTCGCGGTGCCGAAGGCGAAGAGGAGGATGATCACCGCCGCCGCCAGGCCGATCGCCTCGCTCGTCTCGGTCGCCGGCTTGGAGAGCTGCTGGCCGACGTAGGCGCCGATTGCCGTCTCCAGCCCGGCCTTGCGCGCCGGGCCGGCGGCATCGAGGATCTGTTCGGCCTGTTCTTCGTCGATTTCGCCCGGCCCGATCGCGAGGACGACCGGGAAGTAGCCGATCGACTGGTCTTTGCTGAGGAAGTTCGCGCCCTGCGGGCTGAGCGGGCTGACGGCGGAGTTGACCTCCTCCAGCGAGTTCAGCTTCTTCTCCGTTTCCGCCACCGCAGCCGAGTACTTCGCGGCGGTCAGCTTCCCCTGCGGCGCTTCGATCACCAGCGGGTTGCTGCCGTAGGCCTGCTCGGGCAGGTCGTCTTCGAGCAGTTCGGTCGCCTTGGTCGAATCGGTGCCCGGCAGGGTCAGGTTTTCGCTGGTCTTGCTGCCGGCGGAATGACTGATCGCCAGTAGGGCGATCGCGAGGACGATCCAGGCGGCGATCACGGGGTAGTGGTGGCGCGAGGAGAAGCGCCCGAGGGCGTAAAGGGGGCCGGTCATCGCTGCATCATCTCCTCTGGGGCGGGCGTTTCGCCAGTCTCGAAGGCCTCGGGCACCAACTCCAGCGGTCCGGCGCCGAGCGCGCGGCGAATGAGTACCAGCCGCTGCGCCTGGTTGGCGGCCATCGAGGCGATCAGCGGCCGCGGCCAGCCGATCGTCAGCTTGCCGACGGCGTTGAGCTCGGCGTCGATCGTCGCGCTTTCCAGTTCGTAGAGGAAGCGCATCGCCTCCCGCGGCGTCCGCAGCTCACCGGCCTCGACCGTTTCGGCCGGTGGGTCGGCGTCGCCATCGAGCCCGCGCAGGGTCTTGGTCGTCGCGTCGACGTGTTCCTGTTCCTGGGCGCGGAAGCGGCGGGCGAGGGCGAGTTCGGCCCCGCGCAGCGCGGGCAGCGCTTCCCCGTAGGCGTCGACGGCGGCGAGCTGGCGGGCGAGGATCTCGTTCAGCACCCGCACGTCCGCCTCCTTGTCGGTGGCCGAGCCGCCGTTTCCGCCGCAAGCGCCGAGGGCGGAGAGGAGGCCGGCGGCAACCGCACCGAGGAGGAGGGCGCGGCGCACGGGCCGGCCGCGCATGATTCGGTTCGGTGCCATGAAGTCGGGCCCAAGCCTATGAGCAATGACCGCACTGGCGCCCTCGCCACCCTGGCCGAGGAGATCCACGGCTGCCGTCTCTGCCCGCGCCTGGTCGAGTGGCGCGAGGACCAGGCGGCGAACCCGCCCCGGCGCTACCGCGGCCAGGAGTACTGGGCGCGACCGGTCTCCGGCTTCGGCGACCCGGAGGCACGAGTCGGGATCGTTGGTCTGGCGCCGGCGGCGCACGGCGCCAACCGCACCGGCCGCATGTTCACCGGCGACCGCTCCGGCGACTGGCTCTACGCGGCGCTGCACCGGGCCGGCTTCGCCAACCAGCCGACCTCGGAGTGGCGCGACGACGGCCTCGCGCTGCGCGACGCCTTCATCACCGCCACCGTCCGCTGCGCGCCGCCGGCCAACAAGCCGACGCCGGAGGAGCGGGACACCTGCCTCCCCTACCTGCGGCATGAGCTCGAGCTGCTCGACCGCCTCGAGGTCCTGGTCGCGCTCGGGTCTTTCGGCTGGGACGGGTTCCTGCGCGCCGCGCGGGCGCTGGGCGAGGAGGTGCCGCGGCCGCGGCCGAAGTTCGGCCACGGCGCCGAGGCGGCGATCGGGCGCTGGCGATTGATCGGCTGCTACCACCCCAGCCAGCAGAACACCTTCACCGGCAAGCTCACCGTGCCGATGACGGACGCGGTATTTGCGCGCGCGAAGTCGCTCCTGTCTTAGAAACGCTTCGACCGCTTAAGAGGTCTCTACTGGGCTGACGGAGCTACCTAGGGGGAGGGTTTGTTGCGCAGACCACGGATCAAGAGAACGACGGAGGAGATCGAGACGCCGGAGGGAGACGTCTACCTGCTGCGGCCGAGTGCGGACAACGACATCCGCATCGAGCAGCCCGACGCCGAGGAACGGCGGCTGCTCGCGGCGGTCGACGGGCAACTGACCGTGGAGGAGCTGCGGGCCGAGTTCGGCGCCGAGGAGGTCGACGACCTGATCGCGCAGCTGGGGGAGCTGGAGGTGCTCGAGGACGCCGCCGACGACGAGCAGATACCGCCGGGGGACCTGGAACGGTTCGACCGCCAGCTGCGCTACTTCAGCGACGTCGGGACCGGCGGGATCACGGCGTCGGGATGCCAGGAGCGGCTGCGGGAGGCGAAGGTGGCGGTGCTCGGGGTCGGCGGCCTCGGCGGCTGGTCGGCCTTGGCCCTGGCCTGCACCGGCATCGGGGAGATGTGGTTGATCGACGGCGACCGGGTCGAGATCAGCAACCTCAACCGCCAGATCCAATTCACCGAGGCCGACATCGGCGAGCTCAAGGTCGAGCGCGCGGCGGCGCGGCTGCGCGCCTTCAACTCCGGCGCCAAGATCACCACCGAGGCCCGCCGGCTCGAGAGCGAGGCGGACATCGCCGAGTTCATCGCCGGCTCCGACGTCGTCATCGACGCCGCCGACTGGCCCGCCCACGACATCGAGCGGTGGTGCAACTCCGCCTGCTTCGAGGCCGGCATCCCCTACATCACGATGAGCCACTTCCCGCCGATCGCGCGGGTCGGGCCGCTCTACGTGCCCGGAAAGACGGGTTGCTTCGTCTGCCAGGAGATCGGCTACCGGCGCGAGTACCCGCTCTTCGACATCGCCGTAGAGCAGCGGCGGGCGAAACCAAGTCCCGCAGCAACCCTCGGACCGGCCTGCGGCCTGATCGGCGGCCAGGTCGGGATGGAGGTGCTGCACCTGCTGACCGGCCTCAGCAGGCCGTCGACCCAGGGGGTCGCCCACATCTACGACCTGCGGACGATGGAGGTCAAACGCGAGCCGGTCGTGCCCGAGCCCGAATGCCCGATCTGCGGCCAGATGGAGCACGAGGAGGGAGCGGGCGGATAGGTTCCGCACATGCGGATCGCCGCCCCGATCGCGATCTTCGCCGCGCTCGCACTGTCGGCGGGCTGCGGCGACTCCGGCGACGGGACTTCCGGCGCGGTCACCACGGATCGCGCCGAGGCCCCGGCCCGGGAAGCCCGCGCCGCCTTCCTCGCCGAGCCGAGCTGTCGGCGGCCCAAGGGGGCGTCGCGCTGGGGCTGCTCGATCGAGTCCTACCGCTGCCAGGGGGTCGTCACCGACCGCGGCTGGTCGGTCTCCTGCTCACGGCCCGGGCGGTCGGTCGCTTTCGTCCTGCGGCGCTGAGGGCTCCCCCACCAGGCGCCGTGAGGGGTCGACGAAGAGCGCCAGCCAGAGGTAGGGGGCGACGTCGGGGGCGAAGTAGGCGACCGGGATCGAGAGCAGGAAGATGCCGGCGATGTAGGCGCTCCGGACCTGGTTTTCGCGATGGGTGCGGTCGTCGATCCGGGTCAGCCCGCGGCGGCGGGCGTCGATGCCCATCAGCTGCCCGAGCAGGACGACGACCGCGAGGTTGACCGAGTAGAGGACGACGGACGGGGTCTTGCCCCCGTACTCCCCGAGCACCTCGCTGCTGAAGGGAATCAGGACGATGAAGCCGAGGTAGACCAGGTTCAGGGTCAGCAGCCTGCCGTCGAAGGCCTCGACTTCGGCGAAGAAGCGGTGGTGGACGAGCCAGAAGCGGCCAATCACGGCGAAGCTGATCGCGTAGGCGAAGAACTGATCCCCCAGGTCCCAGAGGGCATTGTCGACCTGCCCTTCGCTGAGCCCCTTTTCGATCCCGAGGTTGAGGACGAGCAGGGTAATCGCGATCGCGAACACCCCGTCGCTGAAGGCGACGATCCGCCCGAACTCGATCTCGTTCTCCTTCCGCCGCTTGGCGGGCTGCTCCTTCACGCCGCGGATCATCTCCGCCGGCCGCGACGGAACCGAGCGCCGATCCTCCTAGAATGCCCCGAGCCCGCCGGCGTAGCTCAGTTGGTAGAGCACATCATTCGTAATGATGGGGTCCCCGGTTCAAGTCCGGGCGTCGGCTCTCCACCCGCGCCTCGGGCGCATTACTTCTTCTTCTGCCGCCGTTCCAGCACTTCACCGAAGGCTTTTTCGATTTCGGTCGTGAGGGTGAGGCGGAAGGTCGCGTTGAGGGCGTCGAAGGCGAGCGGGCGGAGGCGGCCGATGGCCTCGATCAGCTCGTCCCAGCCCTCCTCGGGACGGCCGGCCTCGTCGAAGGGCTTCCAGAGTTCGTCGACGAAGAGGTTGACGAAGGTGCGGGCGGAGGACTGGGCGTTGCGCTCCAACTTCTCGATCACGGCAAGGGCGGCGGGCAGCTCGATCCCCATCGCGAGGACTTCCTCGGCGGCGCGGATCAGGGCGGGGCTCGGGGCTTCGAACCGGCCTTCGCCCAGCTCGACGAGGAGGCCGAGCTTTTTCGCTTTCTCGATCAGGCGATCGTCGTCGGCACCGAACTTCTCGACCAGCTCCTCGCGGCTGTAGACCTCCGGCGACTCGGTCGCGAAGGGAGCGGTGACCGCCTGGCGCAGGCCGACGAAGCGATCGGCGTCGGCGCCGTGCTCGCCGATCAGGCGCGAGATCGCGCTCAGCTTGAAACCCTCCGACTGCATCTCCTGGATCAGGCGCAGGCGGGCGACGTGCTCGGGGCCGTAGTAGCCGACGCGGGCGCGCACCTCGGGCGGCGGCAGGAGGCCGCGGGACTGATGGTTGCGGATGTTGCGAACCGACATCCCCGTCTCGTAGGCGAGCTGCTCGACGGTGAGGTTGGCCTCGGCGCCGGCGGAATCGGCGGTGACAGCCGCTTTTTTCGTCACGTGAGTCGCCATGTGACGATTCTACATTGTGAATGTAACCTCGTTCGAGGTAACGTTTATGAGGGAACAAGCTTCTGGCAATCCACCAAGGGACTTCCAAATGAACTTCGACTTCGCAGGCCTTCTCGCCGCAGCCGCCCCGCCCGCGGGCGGCGCCGAGATCGGCCAGATCGTGATCGCGACGACGGCGGCGACGATCGTCACCGCCGCCCTCCTCTTTCTCGGCTTCGGCCACCGCAGCGGCCGCGTCCAGATCCTGCAGCGGCTCGCCGACCACAGCGAACGCAACTCCGGCCTGCCGGGCTGGGTCGCCTTCCCCTCCGCGGTCGCCACCATCTCTCTGCTGACCGCGGTGTTCGGGATGTACTGGGACATCTCGGTCCACATCGACAACGGGCGTGACGCCGGTCCGCTCGCCAACCCCGCCCACTACTTCATCCTCGCCGGACTCTTCGGGATCTTCAGCGCCGGCTTCTTCGCCATGGTCCTGCCCAGGGAGCGCCCCAGTTCGGTCGCGATCCGGATCGGCCGCGACTGGTGGGCGCCGCTCGGCGGGGTCCTGATCTGCGCCTGCGGCGCCTTCTCCCTGATCGGCTTCCCGCTCGACGACGTCTGGCACCGCCTCTTCGGCCAGGACGTGACCCTCTGGGGGCCGACCCACCTGATGCTGATCGGCGGCGCCGCGATGACCCTGGTGGGGATCGCGGTGCTGGCGGTAGAGGGGACTCGCGCGAACGCCGCGGCCGAGACCCCCGTCGTCGAGCTCCCCCACACCAGGATGGCGCGCGCCGTCGCCCTCACGGGCGGCCTGATGCTCGGCCTCTCCACCTTCCAGGCCGAGTTCGACTTCGGCGTGCCCCAGTTCCAGCTGATCTTCCAGCCGCTGATGCTGATGGTCGCGGCGGGAGTCGGGCTGACCTTGGCCCGGGTCTACGCGGGACCCGGCGCCGCCCTCGGCGCGGCCGCGTTCTTCATCCTCCTGCGCGGCGGTCTGGCGCTGCTGGTCGGCCCGATCCTCGGCCAGACCACCCCCCACTTCCCGCTCTACCTCGCCGAGGCGGCGCTGGTCGAGGCGGTCGCCCTGTTTGTCTCCACCCAGAAGCCGCTGCGCTTCGGACTCGTCTCCGGGATCGGGATCGGTACCGTCGGTCTGGCTGCCGAGTGGGCCTGGTCCCACCTCTGGATGCCGCTCCCCTGGCCGGACGCCGCCTTCCCCGAAGCGGCGATCGTCGGTCTCGCCGGCGCGATCGCCGGCGCCACGATCGGCGCCTGGATCGGCACCCACCTCTCCGCCGAGCCGGTCGAGCGCTCGCCGCAGCTGCGCCGCGCCGCGGTCTGCAGCGCCGCGGTCCTGGCGGCGCTGGTCGCCTACGGCCTCTACACCCCGGCCCAGGAGGGCGTCAGCGCCCAGGTCGCACTGCACGAGGTCACGGGCGGCCCAGATCGCGAAGTCGAAGCCACCGTGCGGATGAACCCGCCTGACGCGGCGGTCGATGCCGAGTGGTTCGACATCACCGCCTGGCAGGGCGGCGGCCTGGTCGTTGCGCCGCTGGAGCGGACCGGGCCCGGTGTCTACCGGACGACCGAGCCGGTCCCCGTGCACGGCAACTGGAAGGCGATGATCCGGCTCCACGACGACAACTCGCTGACCGCGCTGCCGCTCTACCTGCCGCGCGACGAGGCGATCCCGGTCGGCGAAACCCCAGCTCCCGCGCACTTCACCCGCAGCTTCGGCGACGAGCACCAGATGCTGCAGCGTGAGGCCAAGGGGGGACCGGCGTTCCTGACCGCCGTCGCCTACTCGGCGGTGGTTGCGATCGCCCTCTCGCTGCTCGCACTGCTCGCCTGGGCGCTGCGCCGGCTGGCGGTCGGCGGACAGCCCTCGCCGCGACGGCGGCGGCTAAGGCTGCGGGGCCTCGGCCTTCAGCACGGCGGCGGCAGGTGACCCTGCCGCTCGCCCACCACAGCGCCCTGGTGGCGCTGCCGGTCTTCGCGCCGGCGCTGGTCGTGATCCTCGTCCTCCTCGTCCACCGTCTCCGCGAGGGCCGGCGCTGGGACGAGGAGGAAGCCGACGGCTAGCCCGCGAGACCGCGTCAACCCTTCTTCAAGACGGGTTGACGCGGTCTCGCGGGATAGTGGCCTCGATTGCCTCGGCGTAGGGGCCGTGGAGGGTGGCTCGCGGGGTCGGGATGGTGATTTCGTAGGCCTCGCGCATGGCTCGGTTGAGGACGCGCTTGAAGGTGGGGCCGTGCCAGGCGTGGGCTTCGGCGGCGCGGCCGACGTGGAGGTGGACCAACTCGTGCAGCAGGGTCTCGAGGACGTCGCCGGGGCGGATCCCGGGATAGGCGGTGACCGAGAGGCGGTACTCGCTGGGGACCGCGAACCCGAGCCGGTTGGGTTTGCGGCTGGCGCGCCGGACCTTCAACAGCGGCCGGCGCTCGGCGAGGGGGCCGTCGGCGAAGGCCGGCAACGCGCGCAGCCGCTCCATCTCCGCGTCCAGAGCGATCCCGGCGACGAGGTAGTAGGAATTGGGCCGGGGGCGCGGGGCAGACTCGGGGGCCGGGGGCGCGGCCCGGCGCCGCCTCAGCCTTGGCAACGCGGGCACCAGTAGGTGGTGCGGTTGGCATCGCCCTGGCCGCGCGAGGAGACCGGACCGCGACAGGAGGGGCAGACGCTCTGGCGGCGTTTGTAGATCTGGAAGCGATGTCGATCGCCGGTCTCGACCGCGCTCAACATCTGCTCGCGGGCAGCGCTGAGAACGCGTGCCAGCTCCTCGTCGGAGAGGTCGCCGATCGGCCGCCATGGATCTATCCGGGCGGCGAAGCAGGCCTCGCTCTTGAAGATGTTGCCGATGCCGGCGACCAGGTGCTGGTCGAGCAGGGCGTCGCCGAGGCCGCGGGTCGGATCGCGGCGGATCGCCGCGAGGACGTCGCTCGGTTCGAACCCTGGGGCGAGGATGTCGGGGCCCAGGCGCGTCAGCTGGGGATTGCGGCGCAGGCGCGCGGTCGGCCCCACCTGCAGGGTCGGCCCGCCGAACTGGACCGCGTCCCAGCCGCCGTCGGAGAGGACCGCCCAGGCCGAGGAGCGGGGCCGCCGCCAGCGTGCACCGGGGCGGTAGAAGTGCCACCCCCCGCTCATCCCGAGGTGGCTGTGCAGGGAGACCTCGCCGAAGTCGAACAGCAGGTGCTTGCCGTGGGGATGGACGCCTTTGAGCGTGCGACCGTCGAGCCGTTCGATCCCGGCTGCCTTCCCGCGCGGATTGGGGGCCGCGGCCGTCACCTCCTCCCCCACCAGCGTCGCCTCGAAGCGCCGCGCCGCGCGCAGGATCGTGTCGCCCTCTGCCACTCCCCCATGATGAAGATTCGCCCTGGCGGGTAGATTGGGACGATGCCGCGACGAGCTGAGGTCGACCCCAGGGCGCGACAGCTGGCCATGGCAATCGGGGTCACCCGGCTGGCGATAGGCGCCACGATTCTCTCCGCCACCCGGCCGGCGCTGCGAAGCATGGGCTTCGGCGCCACCGACGCCTCCGGCGAAGCGCTGGCAAGGCTCGGCGGCGGCCGCGACATCGCCCTGGGGGCGGTGACCCTGGCCGTCCGCGACGACCGTCAGGCCCTGCGGACGGCGATTCTCGTCGCGGGTGCCTGCGACGCCACCGACGCGATCGCCCTCGGGGTCTCCGCCCGCAGCCCCGAGACCCGCGCGGCGGGGATCGGCGGCATTTTGGCAGGCGGCGGCGCCCTCGCCTGCCTCTGGATCTGGCGCCGGCTCGGCCCCTAAGGCGCCGAGCCGTTGCTCGAGGAAGCGTCGGCCTGGAACTCGTGCGACTCGATCACCCGGTCGATCAGACCGTAGGCGACCGCGTCGGCCGGCTGGAAGAATTTGTCGCGTTCCATGTCGGTGTGAATCTGCTCGGCCGACTGGCCGGTGTGCTTGACGTAGATCTGGTCGAGCCGCTCGCGCAGGGCGAGGATCTCTTTGGCGTGGATCTCGATGTCGCTCGACTGGCCTTCGAAGCCGCCGCTCGGCTGGTGGATCAGGACCCGGCTGTTGGGCAGGGCCATCCGCTTCCCCTTGGCGCCGCCGGTGAGGATCAGCGACCCGGCCGACATCGCGATCCCGTAACAGATCGTCTGCACGTCGGGCTTGATGAACTGCATCGTGTCGTAGATCGCCAGGCCGGCATAGGCCGAGCCGCCCGGGGAGTTGATGTAGAGGCTGACGTCCTTCTCGGGGTCGTCGGACTCGAGGTGCAGCAGCTGGGCGATGATCAGGTTGGCGAGGTCCTCGGTCACCGGTTCGCCGAGGAAGATGATCCGCTGCGCGAGCAGGCGGCTGTAGATGTCAAACGAGCGCTCGCCGCGAGCGGTCTGCTCGACGACCATCGGAACCAGTGGCATAGGACCTCTTTCCTAGTTTGCGTCTGGGCTGTACTTATAGCCAACGCCGCGCACGGTCAGCACCAGTTCCGGCTTTTGCGGGTCCCGCTCGACCTTCTGGCGCAGGTTGGAGATGTGCACGTCGCAGGCGCGCTCGTCGCCGTCGAACTCGGTCTGCCAGAGCTCCTCCATGATCTGGGCGCGGGAGAAAACCTCCCCCGGGCGGGCGACGAGCAGGCGCAGCAGCTGGAACTCCGAGCGGGTCAGGTTGACCGGGACGCCGCGGACGGTGGCGACGTGGCGAACGAGGTCGATCGAGACCGGACCGGACTCGATCTTCACCGCCTGGGAGAGCGGCGCCCGGTCGAGTTCGCGCCGCCTCAGCTGGGCGCGGACGCGGCCCAGCAGCTCGCGCACCGAGAAGGGCTTGGTGACGTAGTCGTCGGCGCCGACCTCGAGCCCGACGACCTTGTCGACCTCGGCGTCTTTGGCGGTGAGGACGATGATCGGGACGGCGCTGCGCGAGCGCACGTCGCGGCAGATGTCGAGGCCGCTCGGCCCCGGCATCATGATGTCGAGGATCAGCAGGTCGAAGGGGACGCCGTTGCCGAGCAGCTGGGCCGCCTCGTCGCCGTCGGCGGCCGGGGTCACCTCGAAGCCCTCCTGGACGAGCGCGTAGCCAACCGAGTCGCGGACCGACGGCTCGTCGTCGGCAATGAGGATGCGGCCGCTGCTCATGCGACCGGGGTCGGGCTCGGTTGCGCGACCGGGAGGCGCACCCAGAAGGTGCTCCCCTCCCCCTCCACCGACTCGGCCCCGATGCGGCCGCCCATCACGTCGACCATCCGCCGCGCGATGGCCAGGCCGAGGCCGAAGCCCTCCTGCTTGCGCGACTCGGAGCGACGGTAGAAGCGCTCGAAGACGCGCTCCAGCTCCGCCGCGGGAATGCCGGTTCCAGTGTCGATGACCTCCAAGATGACTTCGCCCTCGCTGTCGTGGCGGCCGCGTACGGTAACGGTGCCGGGGGGCGGCGTGTTCTTGAAGGCGTTGGTGAGCAGCCCGATCATCACCTGGCGCAGCAGCGTCGGGTCGCCGGTGGCGGCGAGATCGGACTCGACGTCGACGACCAGCTCGACGTGCGGCGGGGCATCGCAGGCAGCGGCGACGTCCTTGATCGCCAGCGGCACGTCGACGATCTCGCTCTCCGGCGCGCCGCGGGACTCGACCCTCGCCAGAGTCAGCAGCGACTGGGTAAGGCGGTTCATCCGCTCGGCGTCTTCGCCCAGCCGTTTGAGGAAGTGGTCGCGATCGTGGGGGTCGTTCTTGGCGCCGCTCTGCAGCACCTCGATCGCCCCGGATATCCCCGCCAGCGGGTTGCGCAGCTCGTGCGCGGCGTTGGAGACGAAGTCGGCTTCGGCCAGCTCCTGGCGCAGCTCGTCGGTGCGGTCGCGCAAAACGGCGAGGACTGCGCGCTCGTCCGGGAGCGAGCGGGCGGTCATCGCGTAGGCCCGGTCGCCGATCCGCAGCGCCGGGTGGGCCGAGAAGCCGACCTCGGCGGCGCGGTGCAGCTGCGGCAGGACGATCTCCGGCGGCTGCCCGGCCTCGTCGAGCAGCCGCGAGGCGGCGCTGTTGGAGAAGCGCACCGGGCCTTCGTAGTCGACGACCATCACCACGTCGGTGAGGCCGTCGAAGATCGCCGCCAGCTTGTTGCGGTCGGAGGAGAGGACGCCGAAGCTCTCCTTCAGCGAGGCACGCATCGAATCCAGGGCGCGAGCGAGGTCGCCGATCTCGTCGGGGCCGGAGGTGTTGAGCGGCGCGTCGAAGGAACCGCCCGCCATTTCGCCGGCGGCGCGGGCGAGGCCGACGACGCGGTGGGAGATCGCGACCGCGATCAGGAAGCCGGCGAGGACGCCGACGGTGACCGCGGCGATCAGCGCCTGCGGCTTGTCGCCGAAGAGGTAGACGGCCGCGGCGGTGATCAGGCTGACCGCGGCGAAAGCGCCGGTCAGCCAGAGGCGCATGCCGATTCTCGGTGCCGCGTGGGGCGGCTCGGACGGCTTGGTCTCGGAGCGGGGCATGAAGATTTACTAACACAATCCTCTCCTCGGGGCGGCGGGCTCGGAGCCCATCCGTGCCCGCATGGGAGAATCGGAGGGGTGCGGACCCTGGTCTTCATCCCCGCCTGGAACGAGGAAGCCTCGATCGCCGAGGTGATCGGCGACGTGCGCAAGTACCTGCCCGAGGCCGACCTCCTCGTCGTCGACGACGGCTCCGGCGACGCCACCGCCGAGCGGGCGCGCGAGGCCGGCGCCCTGGTCGCCTCGCTGCCCTTCAACCAGGGCCTGGGAGCGGCGCTGCAGACCGGCTACCTCTACGCGCTGCGCAACGGCTACGACGCCTGCGCCCACCTCGACGCCGACGGCCAGCACCCGGCCGAGGAGGTCGCCCGCCTGCTCGCCGAGGTGACCGCCGACCGCGCCGATCTGGTGATCGGCTCCCGCTACCACGCCGGAGCGGTGTCGGCCAGCGGCGACTACCGGCCGACCTTCTCGCGGCGGATCGGGACCAGCGTCTTCCGCTTCTTCCTCACCCTGGCGACGCGGCAGCGGTTCACCGACACGACCAGCGGAATGCGCGCCGCCAACCGCCGCGTCATGTCTCTCTTCAGCCAGCACTACTCGCCCGACTTCGCCGAGATCGAGTCGCTGCAGCTGGCGGTGCGGCAGGGCCTGCGGGTGGAGGAGCTGCCGGTGCGGATGCTGGAGCGGGCCGGCGGCAGCTCCTTCCTGACGCCGCTGCGCTCGGCCTTCTTCATCTTCAAGGGCCTGGTCGTCCTGCTCGTCGGCCAGTTCCGCCCGCGCCAGGCGGAGGCCGAGCAATGATCTCCCTGCCGCTGGCGGCCGGCGAAGCCCAGGTCCACCTCACCTCACAGACGCGGATCGTCGCCGCGGTGATCGCGGTCTTCTTCATGCTCCTGATCCTCGACCTGATCCGCCGCGACAAACTGCAGGAGCGCTACAGCGTGATCTGGTTCGTCGCCGGGCTGGGGATGCTCGCCGGCGCCGCCTTCCCCGGCCTGCTCGAGCTGGTCGCCGACGCGATGGGTGTGCGCAACACCAACGTCGCCCTCTTCTCGATCGTCCTCCTGCTGCTGCTCGGCCTGGCGCTCAACTTCAGCGTGATCATGTCCCGGCAGGCGGCGCAGATCACCCGCCTGGCGCAGGAGCGAGCGATCGAACAAGCTCGCAAGCAGTCTTCCGGCGAGTCCCCGAACGGGAACGGCTCAGGCGGCGAGCAGCGACTCGAGCCTGAAGAAGAGCGCCTCTAGCGCCAACTCCTCCGAGACGTTCAGTTCGAGACCCCGGCGGGTTTCCTGGACGAGCTCGGCGCCGCGGCGCGCCCGGGCGGGATCGAGGCCGGCGGCCTGGGCGCGCAGCAGCTCCAACCGGTCGCGGTTGAAGGCGACCTCCTCGGCACCGGCGGCGACCGCGGCAAGGTCGCGCAGCCAGGCGGCGCAAAGGTCGAAGCCGAGCGCGAGGATCTCGGTGCGGCGGCGGCGACCGGCGCGTTTGGCGCCGTCGGCGATCTCTTTGGAACTGCGTTTGATTCCGGCTTTCGCTTCCTCCTCGAGCGCCTCCCGGACCGCCGCTTCGACGTCGGCGCCTGCTGCCTGAGCGTCGTCGAGCAGCGCCTTCCAGGGCGCGGTGGCGCACTCTCCCGCGAGAGCGGCGCCGATGCAGCGCTCGGCCTCGGCGCGCAGCTCGCGCCCCCGCTCGCCGAGCAGCAGCCGCGCCCGCTCCAGGTCGCCGGCGGCGAGACGCGCCGCCGCCGCGATCAACTCCGGGCTCCCGTCGACGCCCGCCGCGGCGAGCTCGGCTTCGAGCACGTCCGCCGGGAGCGGGGCGAACTCGATCGTCTGGCAGCGGGAGGCGACGGTCTCGAGCAGGCCCTCGCCCTCGGAGCTGAGGAGGATCATGTGGACGAACGTGGGCGGCTCCTCGAGCGTCTTCAACAGGGCGTTCTGGCTCTCGTCGCGCATCGCCTCGGCCGCCTCGACGACGAAGACCCGCTTGCCGCCTTCGAACGGCTTGTAGGCGGCGGCGCGGATCACCCGCTCGCGGACCTCCTCGACCATGTGCTGGGCGCCGATGGGGGCGAGCCAGACGAGGTCGGGATGGGGCGAGGGGTCGAGCAGCGCCCGCCGCCGCGCGTCGTCGGGGTCGGCGGCGCCCGCGGCGAGGATCTCGGCCGCGAACGACCGTGCCGCGGCCCTCTTGCCCGACCCGCGCGGGCCGCGGAAGAGGTAGGCGTGGGAAGGCTCGGCGAGCGCCGCGCTCAGGGCGAGTCGCGCGCGAGCCTGGTGCTCGGTCGCCTCGAGCAGCGCTTCCGATTTCCGCCCCACCCCGGTGTGGTCAATCTCGGCTGCGCTCACGCACTGCCTCCATCGCCCTGGCGTGAACCTCCTCGACCGTGCCGGTGGCATCGACTACGACGACGCGGTCGTTGGCGATGATCGCGATCTCTTCGTAGGCGGTCGCCACCTCTTGCTGCAGGGCGAGCCCCTCCTGCTCGAAGCGGTCATCTCCCGCGGCGCGGCCGAGGCCGGTCTCGGGGTCGAGCCGCAGCAGCAGGGTGAGGTCGGGCCAGAGCCCGTCGGTCGCCGTCTCGCAGAGGCCGATCACCTCGCCGACGCCGAGCCCGCGGGCGGCGCCCTGGTAGGCGACGCTGGAGTCGGAGAAGCGGTCGGCGACGACGTGCCGCCCCGCCTCCAGCGCCGGCCGGATCACCCGCTCGGTGACCTCGGCGCGGGCGGCGAGGAAGAGCATCAGCTCGGCCATCGGATCGAGCTCGACCGTCGGATCGGCGAGCAGCCCGCGGATCCGCTCCGCCGCCTCGGTCCCCCCCGGCTCGCGGATCGCGACCGTCTCCTCCCCCATCGCCTCGACCAGCAGGCGCGCCTGGGTGCTCTTGCCCGAGCCGTCCACACCCTCGAGCGAGATGAACAACGCCCGGGGCCTCAGCCTTTGGTGCCGGCTTTGGCGCGTTTGCGCCCGCGCGTCGCCGTATCCGCTTTCGAGGCTTTGACTTTCGCTTTTTTGGTCTTCGTCGGCGCCGCGTCCTCGTCACCCTTCGGCGGCGCCTTCTTCTCCATCGCCGCTTTCGCCGCTTTCGCGGCTTCGCGCTCGGCGCGGCGTTTCTTCATCTCCTGCATCGACTCGCAGTCGTCGTTGAGGCAGAGGTTCCAGGGCCGGCCGCGGAACGGCTGGACTTTGAGGCGCGGGGTGCGGTCGCAGATCGAGCAGCGCTCCTCGAGCCGGAAGACGTCGCCGCGCTGGGGCAGCGGGAAGGTCTGGTCGCACGAGTCCGGGTCGTCGAGGGTCCAGCCGCTGCAGCCGACGAACCGTTTGCCCGATTTTTTCGCGCGGATGATCCGCAGCATGTTGGGCGATCCGTCCTCCTTGGTGCGGCCGGCTTCTTCGCAGACCTTGCAGGGACCGAGGATGCGGTCCTCGTCCATCCCTTTCCAGATCACTTTCGCCAGGTCTTCGCGGCTGGAGTCGATTTCGTCCCAGGTCTTGTGCAGGAGTTCGCGGCTCTCGCCGACCACGGCGCCCTTCGACATCTCGCCGGCCGCGATCCGGTCCATCTCGGCCTCCAGCGTCGCGGTCATCTCCGCCGTCGCCATCGCCGGCACGTAGTTCTTGAACGCCTCGTAGAGGGCGATCCCGGTCTCGGTCGGGATCGGCGGGTTGCTGTAGACGTAGCCGCGGTCGAAGAGCTTCTGGATGATGTCGGCGCGGGTCGCTTTGGTCCCGAGCCCGCGCTCCTCCATCATCTCGATCAGTTTCGCCTGCGAGATCCGGCCCGGGGGCTGGGTCTCCTTGTCGACGATCCAGGGGTCTCCCTCGAGCTGCAGGGTCTGGCCCTCTTCGAGTTTCGGGATCTCCTCGTCGGCCGAGCGGGCGTAGGTGTAGATCCCCGCGTAGCCGGGATCGACGACGACCGAGCCGCGGACGAAGTAGGTCTGGTCGCCGGCCTCGATGTCGGCCCGGGTCGACTCGGTGATCATCGGCGGGCTGAAGGTGGCGAGGAAGCGGCGGACGACGAGCTCGTACACCCGTTTCTTCGGGCCCTCGAGGGCCCCCGGGTGGACAGCCTGCGTCGGGTAGATCGGCGGGTGGTCGGTCGTCTCTTTTTTGCCCCGGGTGGCTTTCAGCTCGCCGTCGAGCAGGCCGGAGGCCGCGGAGAACTCCTTGATCCGCACCAGCGAGGTGACCAGCTCGCGGACCGGCAGCGAAGAGGGGTAGACCGTGTTGTCGGTGCGCGGGTAGGAGATGAAGCCGTCCATGTAGAGGTCCTCGGCGATCCGCATCGCGCTGGCGGGCGTGATGCCGAGGCGGCTGGAGGCGTCGGTGCTGAAGGCGGTGGTGTTGTAGGGGGTCGGCGGCTTGCGGGTGTTTTTCCGCGCCGTGACCGCTTTCACCGTGCCGGGATTGGAGGTGCCGGCGAGCGCCGCGTCGGCCTCCGCCTTCTCCCAGAACTTGTCCACCGTGTGGTGGGTCTCGAAGCTGCCGTCGGGATGCTGGAACTTGGCGAACAGTTCCCAGAACGGTTTCGCGACGTGGGCGCGGCGTTCCATCTCGCGCTCGACGATCAGGCCGAGGGTCGGGCTCTGCACGCGCCCGACCGAGAGGAAGTTGGAGCCGAAGCGGCGGCTGGCGAGGGAGACGGCGCGGGTCAGCGTCGCGCCCCAGAGCAGGTCGATGTCCTGGCGGGCGGCGCCGGCGTTGGCCAGCGGGTAGGAGAGCGTGTCGAGCTCGTTGAAGGCGCGGTCGATCTCCTCTTTGGTCAGCGCCGAGTAGCGGGCGCGCTGGATCCGCAGGGTGCCGTCGGCGGTGCCCTCGCGCGAGCCCAGAGCGGGATTGGAGTCGAGCATCTCCTCCAGGGCCTCGAGCCCGATCAGCTCTCCCTCGCGGTCGAAGTCGGTGGCGATCACCAGCTCGTCGGCCTCTTTCGCCAGTTTTTTGATCGCTTTGACGACGTTTTTGTCCGTCGGTTCCTTGATCAGTTCGGCGTCGATCAGGTCGTGCAGGTCGGTCTTCTGCCAGTTCGAGTAGCCCTCGGGGAAAGCCGGCCCGAGCACGTGGCCCTTGAGGCCGACCGTCATGTGGTCGCCACCTTCGGCGTCCGTCCAGGTGTAGAACGGGACTTTGAAAGTTTTGTCCTCGCTGTTGGAGCCCTGGCTGAGGGCCTCGGCGATCTTCTTGGCGCTGTTGTTCTTCTCGGTGACGATCAGTCTCATGGGGCGGCGAGGGTAGCAGGGGCGTTCGGCTGCGCAAGCCGGCATCCATTCGTCCGAACTTCTGCCCCGGCCCCCACGATCTGCCTAGGATCACCGCCTGATGAGGTGTCTGGTCACTGGCGGCGCGGGGTTCATCGGCTCGAACTTGGTCGATGCTCTGCTTGCGCGCGGGGACGAGGTGACGGTGGTCGACGACCTCTCCACCGGCCGCATGTCAAACCTCGAGCCGGGCCTCGCCGCAGGCGCCGAGCTGACCGAGATGGACATCCGCGACGGCGAGGCGCTGAGCCGCCTGGCAGGAGAGAGGCGGCCCGAGGCGATCTTCCATCTCGCCGCCCAGATCGACGTCCGCAAGTCCCTCTCCGACCCCTTCTTCGATGCCGGCGTCAACGTCGGCGGGACCGCCAACGTGCTCGAGGCGGCGCGCGCCTCGGAGTGCGGGCGGGTCGTCTCGATCTCCACCGGCGGGGCGATCTACGGCGAGGGCGAGGGCCAGCAGCTGCCGCTGTCCGAGGACGCGCCGATCGCGCCGATGTCGGCCTACGGCCAGAGCAAGTTCGCCGCCGAGGGCTACGTCTCCCTCTACGAGCGCCTCTACGGGCTCTCGGGGGTCTCGCTGCGGCTGGGCAACGTCTACGGCCCGCGCCAGGACCCCCTCGGCGAGGCCGGGGTAATCGCCATCTTCTGCGGCCTGCTCAAAGAGGGCGGGCGCCCGACGGTCTACGGCGACGGCACCCAGACCCGCGACTACATATATGTGGGCGACGTGGTCTCCGCCGCGCTCGCCGCCGGCGACTCCGAGGCCACCGGCGCGATCAACATCGGCACCGGTAAAGAGACCGACGTCCTCGAACTGGTCGAGACGCTGAGCGAGCTGAGCGGCAACGAGAGCTTCGAGCCGCAACTCGCCCCACCCCGCACCGGCGAGGTGCAGCGAATCACGGTCGACGCCGGCCGCGCCGCCCGTGAACTCGGCTGGCGCGCCGAGATGGATCTCGAAGAGGGCCTGCGGGTCACCCTCGACTCCATATAAGCGCCGATCGCTAGCCTTCATCCCATGCCAGCCCAGGCCTACGCCGGCAAGGAGTGCGTCTGCCAATACCGCAAAGGGATCTGCGACCAGTCCTGCGTGCGGGACATGCTCGAGACCCCCTTCTACATCGCCTGCCTGAAACTGACCGGCCGCAGGTGCCTGGTCGTCGGCGGCGGCGACATCGGCCTCGAGAAGGTCGAGGGGCTGCTCGCCTGCAGCGGCGAGGTCACCCTTGTCGCCCCGGTCGCCCACCCCGAGCTGGAGCGGCTTGCCGGAGAGGGCTCGATCACGTGGGAGAAGCGCGCCTACGCCGGCCCGGAGGACCTCGAGGGCGTCTTCATGGTGATCGCCTGCACCGACGACTCCGAGGTCAACATCGGCATCTTCGACGACGCCGAGCAGCGGGCGATGCTGGTCAACATCGTCGACGTGCCGCCGCTCTGCAACTTCATCCTGCCGGCGATCGTCCGCACCGGGCCGCTGGCGATCGCGATCTCGACCGCGGGCGCCTCGCCGGCCCTGGCGAAGCGGATGAAGCGCGAGATCTCCGAGCTCTTCGGCGAGGAGTACGCGCGGCTGGCGGTGATCCTCAACGACGCCCGCGGCTGGGCCAAGGGGACGCTGCCGACCTACCAGGACCGCAAGGAGTTCTTCGAGGGGATCGTCAACGGCGACCCCGACCCGATCGACCTGATCCGCGACGGGCAGGAGCAGGCGGTGCTGGCGATCATCGAGTCCGCCAAAGAGCGGGCTTCCGCCGCGCTCGCATAAGAACGCCTAGCTGGTCCCGCAGGCCGAGCCGCGGATCCGCTCCATCGTCTCCCGCAGCCCTTCGGCTTCGGCAACGCTGAGGTTGGCGGTGAAGGCCGCGGCGAGCTCGCCCCGCACCACCGGGCGCATTTCGGCCAGCAGCTCGACCCCCGCGGGCAAGAGCGTCGCGTAGCTGACGCGGCGATCGGTCTCGCAGAAGGTCCGCTCGAGCAGGCCGGCCTTGATCAGCCGGTCGACGAGCTTGGTGAGACCGCCGCGGGTGATGACCAGCGCTTCGGCCAGCTCCCCCATCTTCAGCCGCTGCTCGGGCGCCCGGTCGAGCGTGGCCAGCACCTCGAACCAGGGGAGCGGCGGCAGCTCGGCGGCGGTCAGCGCCTCCTGCAGGCGCCCGGAGACCGCGGCGTGGGTCTGGGAGATCGCGATCCATGCCTCGCGGTGCGGGTCGACGGCGGTCTCGGCGGGGGCTGATGCGGTCGTCATCGCTTCGCTCATGGCCAACATCATTCCACAGGATGGTTGATCTGACAATAGTTGACAAGCAAACCTTCTCTGCTACGATTGTTTCTAGCTCAACTATTTGAGTGTCAACCATCTTGAAAGGACCACCCGATGAGCACCGAGACGATCAGCAAGCAGCAGGTTCCGGCGGGCACCTGGGTCGTGGACCCCGTCCACTCCTCGGTCGGCTTTGCCGTCGCCCACAACGGCGTCACCACCTTCCGCAGCGGCTTCGACCGCTACGAGGCTCGCCTGACCGGCGGCGAGCAGCCGCAGCTCGAGGGCATGGTCGAGGTCGAGAGCATCGCGATCGACGAGGAGATGCTCAAGGGTCACCTCCTCTCTCCCGATTTCTTCGACACCCAGCGCTTCCCCCAGCTTCGCTTCTCCTCGAGCGAGCTGAGCGTCGGCGAGGACGGCAGCGCCCGGATCGCCGGCGAGCTGGAGATCCGCGGCGAGAAGCGCGAGGTCGAGGCCGGCGGCCGCTTCGCTCAGCTCGGTGCCGACCTGGCCGGCGCCGAGCGGGTCGGGCTGTCCCTCCAGGCGACCGTCGACCGGCGCGACTTCGGCCTCGACTGGCAGGCCGAGCTGCCGAGCGGCGGTGAGGTGCTCGAGTACGCGGTGACGATTGCCGTCGAGCTCGAGCTCGTCCGCGAGGAGGCATAACCATGAAGGTCCTGGGCATCGCCGGAAGCCTGCGCCGGGACTCCTACAACCATGCCCTGCTGCGGGAGGCCGCCGAGCGGCTTCCCGCCGGAGTGGAGCTCGTCGAGTTCGAGCGCCTGGGCGAGATCCCGCCCTACGACGCCGACCTCGAGACGGAGGCGACGCCGGTGGCAGTGGCGGAGCTGCGCCGGGCGATGCGAGAGGCCGACGCGGTCCTCATTGCCACCCCGGAGTACAACCACTCGATCCCGGGGGTGCTGAAGAACGCGCTCGACTGGGCCTCGCGCCCAGCCGGCCAGAGCGCCCTGACCGGCACCCCGGCGGCGGTGATCGGCGCCTCGACCGGGATGTTCGGCGCCGTCTGGGCCCAGGCCGAGACCCGCAAAGTCCTCGGCGCCCTGGGCGGTCGCGTGCTCGAGGCGGAACTACCGGTCGCACGCGCTGCCGAGCTCTACCGAGACGGGCGTCTCCAGCTCTCCCACGAGCAGGCCCAGCAGCTCGAGGAGATCGCGGCATCGCTCGCTGCCGAAGTGGAGCAGCTGCAGGAGCTGGTCCCCGCTGCTGCCTGAGAGGGATGTGGAAGAGGGCGGGTGACCCTCCTCCAGACACTCAACATCGAGCCATAGCGAGATGTGTCTGGAGGAGGGTCACCCGCCCTCTCACCCTCAATCCCTCGCGGTGCAGGGGCGAACTATCCCCCCGGAGAGAGTGGTGCCGTCGCTGTACCCGAAGGTCCCCCTGCCGAGGATGCGGCCGTCGGGGCAGCGGCCGGAGAGGACGCTGCGGCGCTTTCCCTCGTAGTCGTAGACGCGGCGCATCGCGAACCTCGCGGCTACGGTCGAGCCGGCACCGCCGGCGATCTTCGGCACGTCGACCTCGATGTGCAGGCCGAGGGACCCCTTGCTGACACGCTCGACCCGCACCGTGGCGACTACCGCCGTCGGCGCTGGCACATTGACGTAGGCGTGAGCGAGAACGGTCACCACGCCGTTCCGTTCTCCTCCGTTGAAGAGAACCAGCGGCCCGGTCGAGACGATCGGCTTCTGTTCCGGAAAGGCAACCTCGACGGTAGCGGTGCCGCGACCGAGAATTGCATCACCACAGACCGCTTCGGCCGTCTTCGTCTCCCGTGCTTCCAGCTGTGCGAGCCGGCAGGCGGGTAGTCCCTCGACACTGACGAAGACGTCTTTGTCGGCGTCGAAAGCCGCATCTTCGAGGGCGGGTGGGTGAGAGCCGTCGAGCGTCGCGAGCTTGCCGCTCCCCCAGATGCCCATCGGGGCCAGGCGATGCTCGGGCAGTGCCTTCGGAGTGATGTCGCCGTTGATCTCCAAGACCATGTTCCCGCCACGCACGACGACCGGCTTCGGCCCCTTGGTCTTGGCGGCGGCGAAGCCGGCCAAGGCGACCCCGACCAACAGCAATGCCACCGCCGCGCCAGCAACTTCTCGTCTCATCTCGATCTCCTCCCATCGGCGACGCCTTTGCCGACGCCGCTATTTCACGTTAATGTTACTAACGTGAAATTGAAGAGCGCAACCCCTGCCCTCCCCAGGCCCACCCAGGCCTGCTTCGCCTTCACCGGCGCGCTCAATGCCGGCGAGCTCGGCCGGGCCTCCGCCTGCTTCGCCCGAGACGGCTGCCTGATCACCCCGGACGGGACGGCGGTCCACGGACGCGAGCCGATTCGGGAGGTGCTCGCCCAGATGATCGTCCGCCGCACCGAGATCGAGATCCAGCTGAGCAGCACCATCGACGCCGGAGAGGTCACCCTCGCCAGCCAGCGCTGGAAGATCCGCAGCGGCGAGGCAGTCGAGCGTCGCCTGGCGCAGACCACGACCGCGATCATCATCCTGCGGCTGGTCGAAGGGACCTGGAAACTCTCGCTCCTGGCCCCGTGGGGCTGTCGCCACCTGCTTCCGTAGAAGCAGCGGCGCCGCGGCGGCCGGATAACTTTTCGGCATGAGCGCCGGTAACACGAAGGCAAAACGGCGGTACCGGATGGGAGCCCGGGCCAAAGCGACCGAGGCCACGAGGCTGAAGATCCTCGAGGCGGTGGAGGTCGCCTTTCAGGAGCTCTTCTACGACGAGATGACCCTGGCGGCGATCGCCGAACGGGCCGGCGTCTCGGTGCAAACCATCCTTCGCCATTTCGACAGCAAGGAGAGCCTCTTCACCGCCTCCTATCTGCATACCGCGGAAAAGATGGGCGCCGATCGCGGGCCGCTCCCGGTCGGCAGCCCGAAGGCGGTCGTCGAGGATCTCGTCGACCACTACGAGCGCTTCGGAGACCGGATCCTCTGGATGCTCGCCCAGGAGGCGCGCGAGCCCGTTCTCCAGAACCTCGCCGACCTCGGCCGCCTCTACCACCTGCAGTGGTGCCGGCAGGCCTTCGCCCCGGCGCTCGCGGGCCTGCGGGGGAAGACCCACGAGCGCCGCCTCGCCCAGTTTGTGACCTGCACCGACATCTACACCTGGAAGCTGCTGCGCAGGGACCGGGGCCTGAGCCGGGCCCAGACCAAGCTGGCGATGCAGGAGATGCTGGAACCGCTCATGGAGCCGCCCCGCTGAGTCGGATCCTCGCCTATACCGCCCCCTCCCGGGGGCAGCTCTACCCGCTGGTCCCCGTGCTCGAAGAGCTGCGCGATCGGGGGCACGAAGTGGTACTGCGGACGCTGGAGAGCGAGGTCGGGCAGATGCGCTCGCGCGGTTTCGAGGCAGCGGCGATCTCCCCAGAGATCGAAGCGCTGCCGATGGAAGATTGGCTGGCGCGGACCGCTGCGGGGGCGGGGTTGAGGGCAGTGCGCACGATCCGCGCTCGCGCTCCGCACGATCTCCGCGATCTCGAGCAGGCCGTCGAGACCACGCGGCCCGACGCGCTGATAGTCGACGTTCTCGCCTCGGGCGCCCTGTTCGCGGCCATGTCCTGGGGTGGGCCGTGGTGCTGCTATCGCCCGTTCCCGCTGCCGCCTTCCCGGATCGCCCTCGAGCTCCTCGGCATTCGCAAGGCGCTCTCGGTGGCTCCGCTGCATCTCTACATGACCGCGCCCCCGTTCGAGCCCTCCCGCCGGCAGCGCCTCCCGAGCATCGTCATGGTGGGCCCCTGCCCGTGGGAGCCGCCGGGGGACCTGCCCGCCGAGCTCGCCGAAGCTGGCGAGCCGCTGGTCCTGGTCACGACTTCAACCGAGTTCCAGGACGACGGGGGGCTGGTCGCAGTGGCGCTGGAGGCGCTCGCCGGGGAACCGGTGCACGTCGTCGCGACGATGCCCACCGCGCCGAGCCGCGAGCTGGAGGTTCCCAGCAACGCGACGGTGATCCCCTTCGCCCCCCACACCGCGATCCTCGAACGGTCGGTCTGCGCGATAACCCACGGCGGGATGGGAGCAAGTCAGAAGGCGCTCGCTCTCGGGGTGCCGGTCGTCGCGGTCCCCTTCGGACGCGACCAGTTCGGGGTTGCGCGCCGAGTCGAGGCGTGCGGTGGCGGGACCCGGCTGCCGGCGCGGCGGCTGAACCCGAAGCGGCTGCGGGAGAAGGTGCAGGCATCCATCGCCTGTCGCTCGGGCGCCGAGCGGATCGCGCGGGCGTTTGCCGGCGCGGGCGGCGCTGGCGCGGCGGCAGACGCCGTCGAAGGGCGCCTGCTCGGTTAGCTCAGCCGTGCGGCAGGGCGAAGAAGGCGACCGCGGAGAAGTGGGCGACCGCGGCGGCGATGACCAGCAGGTGGAAGACCTCGTGGTAGCCGAAGGTGGCCGGGATCGGGTTCGGGCGCTGGGTTGCGTAGACGACGGCGCCGGCGGTGTAGAGGAGGCCGCCGGCGGCGACCAGGAGGGTCCCGGCGGGCCCCATCGCGGACCAGAGCTCGGGGAAGGCGGCGACCGCCACCCAGCCGAGGGAGAGGTAGATCAGGGCCGAGGCCCATTTCGGGTGGTCGATCCAGATCATCTCGACGATCGCGCCGGCGATCGCCCCGATCCAGACCACGGCGAGGATCGCCATCGCCAGGGTTCCGTCGAGGACCAGCAGGGCGAAGGGCGTGTAGGTGCCGGCGATGAGGAAGAAGATCATCGAGTGGTCCAGCCGGCGCATCCACTGGCGGACGCTGGGCCGGGTCCAGTTGACGCGGTGGTAGAGGGCGCTGGTCCCGAAGAGGGCGGAGAGGCTGATCGCGTAGATCGCCACCGCCAGCGTCGCCTTCGGGGTCTCGGCGAGGATGATCAGCGCGGTTCCGAAGCCGAGCGAGAGGAAGAATGCCCACTCGTGGGAGACGCCGCGCAGCTTCGGCTTGACCGCGGCGATCGCCTCGGCGGTCGCCTCCCTGGCCCGCTCGCCCATCCGTTCCGCGCTCTTGCGTAGCTCCTCCGCCATCACCGGAGAGGCTACCCGGATCTTCATGCCGAGTTTGGGGGAATGACACAATTGATGAGAGCGACCGGCAGCTTCGGACCCCCTTATTTGCGTCTTTTGGAACTTTTTCCGTCCTGCCCGTCAGCGATCCTGCGGAGTTACCCCTGAAAGTCGCTGTGAGAGGAGAATTTTGATGTCCAAGACCGCCACTGCCAGTCCCAAAAACGGTCTGCGGGGCCTCTCGATCAAACGGCGATTTTCGACGCCCGGCGTGCATCCTTTCGACCAGATCGAGTGGGAGATCCGCGACGCGGTGATCGGTAACCCGGAGAGTCCGGCCTTCGAGCAGCGCGAGGTGGAGTTCCCGCTCACGTGGTCCCAGAACGCGACCAACATCGTCGCCCAGAAGTACTTCCGCGGCCAGCTCGGCAGCCCCGAGCGCGAGAGCTCGGTGAAACAGATGATCGGGCGCGTCGCCGGGACGATCTCCGACTGGGGCCGCGAGGGCGGCTACTTCGCCTCCGAGGAGGACGCCGACGCGTTCGAGATGGAGCTGACCGCGATCCTGCTCAACCAGAAGGCGGCCTTCAACTCGCCGGTCTGGTTCAACGTCGGCTTCGAGGAGACGCCACAGTGCTCGGCCTGCTTCATCTTGAGCGTCGAAGACACGATGGAGTCGATCCTCGACTGGAACACCAAAGAGGGCAAGATCTTCCGCGGCGGCTCCGGCTCGGGGATCAACCTCTCCAACATCCGCGGCTCGATGGAGCAGCTGAAGAAGGGGGGTACCGCGAGCGGGCCGGTCAGCTTCATGCGCGGCGCCGACGCCTGGGCTGGGACGATCAAGTCGGGCGGCAAGACTCGGCGGGCGGCGAAGATGGTCGTGCTCGACGTCGACCACCCGGACATCGAGCACTTCGTCACCTGCAAGGCCGACGAGGAGAAGAAGGCCGGCGCCCTGCGCGACGCCGGCTTCGACATGTCGATCGACGGTGACGGCTTCACCTCGATCCAGTACCAGAACGCCAACAACTCGGTCCGGGTCACCGACGAGTTCATGGAGGCGCTCGAGGCCGGCGAGGACTGGAAGCTGCTCGCTCGCACCGACGGTTCGACGACGAAAACCCTACCCGCGAGCGAGTTGATGGACCTGATCTCCAAAGCGGCCTGGGACTGCGCCGACCCGGGCGTCCAGTACGACACGATCATCAACCGCTGGCACACCTGCCCGGAGTCGGGCCGGATCAACGCCTCCAACCCCTGCAGCGAGTACATGCACGTCGACGACTCGGCCTGCAACCTCGCTTCGCTCAACCTGATGAAGTTCCGCCGCGAGGACGGCAGCTTCGACTCGGCGGAATTCGAGCACGCCGTCGACATCGTCTTCCTCGCCCAGGAGATCGTCGTCGGCTTCTCCAGCTACCCGACCGAGGAGATAACCGAGAACGCCAACCGCTTCCGCCAGCTCGGCCTCGGCTACGCCAACCTCGGCGCGCTGCTGATGTCCGACGGGCTGCCCTACGACTCCGACGAGGGCCGCAACGTCGCCGCCGCGATCACGGCGCTGATGACCGGCCGCGCCTACCGCCAGTCGGCATTGATCGCCGCCGGCGCGACCGGACCGTACGAGGCCTACGAGAAGAACCGCGAGCCGCACAACGGCGTCATGCGGATGCACCGCGACGCCTCCTACGACGTCGACGCGACCGGGATCAAGGGCGACCTGCTCGAGGCCGCGCAGCGGGCCTGGGACGAAGCGGTCGAGCTCGGGGAGGAGCACGGCTACCGCAACGCGCAGGCGACGGTGCTGGCCCCGACCGGGACGATCAGCTTCCTGATGGACTGCGACACGACCGGGATCGAGCCCGACTTCTCGCTGGTCAAGTTCAAGGAGCTGGTCGGCGGCGGGCAGATGACGATCGCCAACCGCTCGGTGCCGCTGGCGCTGCAGACGCTCGGCTACTCGGAGGCGGAGATCGACCAGATCGCCGCTCACATCACCGAGAAGAACACGATTGTCGGCGCCCCGGGACTGAAGGACGAGCACCTGCCGATCTTCGACGTCGCGGTCGGCGAGCGGGCGATCTCGCACACCGGCCACATCGACATGATGGCCGCGACCCAGCCGTTCATCTCGGGGGCGATCTCGAAGACCGTCAACCTGCCGCAGACGGCCACGGTCGAGGACATTGCCGACGCCTACACCCGCGGCTGGAAGGGCGGCCTGAAGGCTCTGGCGATCTACCGCGACGGCTCGAAGACGGCGCAGGCGCTGCGCACCGACGCGCAGGACGAGAAGGAGGCCGAGGCCGAAGTCGAGATGGCCCAGCCGGTTCGCAAGAAGATGCCGCGCGAGCGCGAATCGATCACCCACAAGTTCTCGATCGGCGGGCACGAGGGCTACATCACCGCCGGCAAGTACGAGGACGGGACGGTCGGCGAGATCTTCCTCACCGACATCGGCAAGGAGGGGTCGACGATGCGCGGGTTGCTCAACGCCTTCGCGACGGCGATCTCGCTCGGCCTCCAGTACGGAGTACCGCTGGAGACCTTCGTCCAGAAGTTCAGCTACATGCGCTTCGAGCCGGAGGGGATGACGCGTAACCCGGAGATCCCCTTCGCCAAATCGATGCCCGACTACATCATGCGCTGGCTCGCGAGCCGCTTCATCGAGGACACCGAAACCCTCGAGGAACTCGGGATCATGACCTCCCAGGTTCGCGCCAAGAAGGAAGCGGAGACCTCCCAGCTCGGCCTCGGGATCGCGACCGACACGGCCGGTCCCGCCAACGGCAACGGCCACGCGAAGGAGGGCAACGGCGAGAAGCCCGCTGCGAAGACCGGCCAGTCGGTGCCAGCCGCCTCGGCGCTGACCGAAACCCCCCCGGTCCGCCCGGCGAAGATGCAGGGGCTCGAGCTCGGCCCGGCCTGCGAGCAGTGCGGCGGCATGATGCAGCGGACGGGGTCCTGTTACACCTGCTCTTCCTGCGGCAACAACACCGGCTGCGGTTGATCCGGCGGACTTCCTCCCACTGAGCGTTCAAGAATCGGCCCTCAGGGGCCGATTCTTCGTTTGTGCCCAGCGGTGACCTGCAGGGAGTGATCAAGCTCAGCATCGGCGTGCTCTGCGCCGCCGCCTTCGTGCTGATCCTGATCATCCTCTCGGGAAGCGGGCTGGACGAGACCAGTGGCAAGGCGATCGGCACCGCTGCCGCGCTGGCGTTCCTCAGCCTGACGGCGGCAGCGGGCTCCCAACTGCGGCTGCGCCGACCCCAGCTCGCGCCCCTCGGCGGCGCGACCGTCGCCGTCTCGGCCCTGGCGTTCCTGGTCACCGCCGCGGCAATCTGGTCAGAGGACAACTGGAATGCGGCCGGCATCTGCCTGATCCTCGCCTTCGCCTGCGGCCATACCTCGGTCCTCCTCGCGGCGGCGGACGAACGCGACGACGACGCGATCCGCCTCGTCCGGGGCGGAACGGTCGGCGCGCTGTGGTTCCTCGCGCTGCTCGGGATCGTCGAGCTCGCCCAGTCCGGAAACGACGTCGACCCGCAGGGGTTCGGGGTGGTCGCTGTCCTCTACGCCCTCGGCAACCTCGTCTTGCCGCTGCTGCGCCGCGCGGGTCGCAAGCAGGGCCGGCCAGAGGGAATCCAGCTCGACCATCTCGACCTGGCGGGAACCGACCCCGCTCGGACCGCGCGCTTCTACGCCGAGGGGCTGGGGATCGGCAGCGCCCTCACGGCCGGCACCGAGGACAAGGTCTGCCTCGCCTGGCCGGGAACGGCGGAGAGCGCGGTCGCCCACCTCCTCAACCGCGGCATCGAGGTGATCGGCGAGCCGGCGGTACGGTCGGGCGCCCAGGGAGTCGGCGTCAGCGTCTACTGCCGCGACCCCGACGGCCGCCTGGTCGAGCTGATCTCCTACAGCTAGTCGCTAGCGGAGCACTACCTCGGCGTCGTGCCGAGGCGTCTCGGTGATGGCGCGGCGATAGTTGCGCTCGGAGGCGGGGTTGGCCGGCTCGATCTGGTGGCGGCGGACCAGCTCGCGCAGGACGACGGCCATCTCGAACTGGGCGAAGGCGGCGCCGAGGCAGCGGCGGACGCCGCCGCCGAAGGGGATCCAGGTGTAGGTGCCGGGCGGGTTGTCGATGAAGCGCTCGGGCAGGAAGCGCTCGGGGTCGGGGTAGATGCCCGGATCGCGATGGATCAGGTGGATGCAGGGGGTTACGCCGGCACCGGCGGGCAGCTCGTAGCCGCCGAGCTCGACCGCCTCGGTCAGCCTGCGGACGACGATTGAGATCACCGGCCGCAGGCGCAGGGTCTCCTGGATCGTCGCGGTCAGATAGTCCTCTTCGCCGTCGATGACCTCGGCCCGCAGCCGCTCCAGCTTCTCCGGGTGGCGGGTGAGCCGCTCCATCGCCCAGGAGAGCGCGGTCGCGGTGGTCTCGTGGCCGGCGACCAGGAGGGTGAGGAGCTCGTCGCGGATCTCGGAGTCGCTCATCGGGCTGCCGTCCTCGTGGCTGGCCTGGAGCATCAGCGAGAGGACGTCGTCGCGCTCGGCCAGGTCCTCGGCGCCGCGTCGCTCGCCGATCTCGCGGGCGATCAACTCGTCCACCCGCTGCACCCGGCGCCGGAAGGCGGGAATCGACTTGACGCGGTCGGGCCCGACCAGCAGCACCGGCAGCAGCAGCCGCGGGTTGGTGGTCAGGTCGAGGAAGTCGCGCAGGGCCTCGCGCAGCGGCTCCATCCGAGCGCCGTCGTGGACGCCGAAGACGGTCTCGATGATGATCTCGAGCGTGATCGCCTGCATCCGCGGCCGCAGCTTGTAGGGGACCCCAGTGGGCCAGCTGTCGATCTCGCGCGCCGCGATCTCGGTCATCTTCTCGCCGTAGGCCTGCATCCGCTCGCCGTGGAAGGGCGGCAGCAGCAGTTTGCGCTGGCTCATGTGGGGCTTCTCGTCGAGGACGAGGACGCTGTTGTCGCCGAGGATCGGGCGCAGGATCTGGTTGCCCTCGCCGGCGTGGAACACCTTCGGGTCGCCGGTGAAGACCTTTTTCACCAGCTCCGGATCGGCGAGCACGACCCAGTCGCCCTCGTAGGCGATCCTGATCGAGAACATCGGGCCGAAGCGGGCACGGCCCTGCTCGAGGAACCACTGCGCCTGCCGCGACCAGATCGCCGTCTGCAGCGCCCGCGGCATCCGCGGTCCCGGCGGCAGGCCCTTCACCGGACCGCGCCCGTTCACCGTCCCCCGAACTTTCGCCGCCGCCTCCACATGACGAGCCTATGTCTCGGTTCGTTCGCGGATGTGTGACTTTCGCACGGCGCCCGAGTTCCGTGGTTCCTTTCGGACGCTATAGGTGCAAAAGGAACCACGGAGCGCTTAGCCTGACGCGGTGGCTGAGCTTCCGCGCCTCCCGCCCGCAGTCGAGCACCACGTCCTGAAGTCCGTATGTGGTCTCCCGGCGCGCCTCCAACGGCGTCTTTTTGGTCATCCGCCGCTGCTGGACGGCCAGACACTGGCCCTCGACGTCCACACCCTGATCTCGCTCGCCGCCCGCGCCCGCAGCGACAGTCTGGCCGAGGGCACCGACCCCGTCAGCGCGCGTGCCCAGCGCCGCGAGGAAGCGGCGATCGTCGCCGAGCGGCCGACGATCCCGATGGCGCGGGTCGAGGACCTCGAGATCCCCGGGCCGGCCGCCACGATCCCGGCTCGCCTCTACGTACCCGCAACCGACGACGAGACCCCGTTGCCGCTGCTCGTCTACTTCCACGGCGGCGGCTGGGTGATCGGCGACCTCGAGACCCACGACAGCCCCTGCCGGTTCATCGCCGCCCACTCCGGCGCGCGGGTGCTGGCGGTGGACTACAGGCTCGCCCCCGAGCACCCCTTCCCGGCGGCGGCCGAAGACGCCTACGCCGCCTATGCCTGGGCGAGTGCCAACGCGGGGCGCTTCGGCACCGAGGCCTCGCGGATCGCCGTCGGCGGCGACAGCGCAGGCGGCAACCTGGCGGCCGCCGCCTGCCTGACGGCGCGGGAGGAGGGCGCGCCGCCGCCGGCGATGCAACTGCTGATCTACCCGGTCACCGAAACGGGTGGCGAGCTGCCCTCCCGCCAGACCTTTCGCGACGGCTTCATCCTCACCCGGCGGGACATGGCCTACTACGAAGACCGCTACCTGCCCCCGGGAGCCGACCGCGGCGACCCGCGGGTCGCCGTCCTGCAGGCAAGCGACCTCGGCGGCCTGCCGCCCGCCTACGTCGCCACCGCCGGGTTCGACCCGCTGCGCGACGAGGGCGAGGCCTACGCGCAGCGGCTGCGCGAGGCGGGCGTGCCGGTCGCCCTGCGCCGCCATCCCGGCCTCGTCCACACCTTCGTCAACCTGACCGCGATCAGCCCGACGGCGCGGGCGGCGATGCTGGAAGCGTGCGGGGCGCTGCGGATGGGCCTGTCGGCCTAGCTCACTCGTACTGCAGCGACTCGAGCACGTCGAGGCGCGAGGCGCGGCGGGCGGGCAGGATCGCCGCCAGGACGCCGGCAAGGGCCGCGAAGATCATCAAAAGGACCAGCGAGCCGACCGGGTAGGAGAGCGTGAAGCCTTCGTCCTTCAGGGGCTGGGCGATCAGCGTCGCGAAGATCAACCCCAGGATCAGGCCGAGGATGCCGCCGATCAGCGCCGTGATCACCGCCTCGTAGCGGATCATGGTCCGCACCTGGCGGCGGGACATCCCGATCGCCCGCAGCATCCCCAGCTCACGCGTGCGTTCGTGGATCGAGAGGGCCAGCGTGTTGGCGATCCCGAAGAGCGAGATCAAGACCGCGAAGGCGAGCAGAGCGTAGACCAGGCTGACCAGCTGGTTGATCTGTTCTTCGCGACTTTCCTTAAGTTCCTGCTGGTTGAGGACTTCGGCGACCGGGAAGGCCGTTTCCACGCCTTTGGTCAGCAGCGCCTGCACCCGATCGGCGTTCGCCACCCCTTCGACCTCGACGAAGTCGGTCAGGTCCTGGGTCTGGTCGAAGTCACGGGCCATCGACCTCTGGGTGACGAGGACGCTGCCGAGGACGCCGAGCTTGGCGTCGAACTCGCCGACGACGCGGAAGATCGGGGTGGCGCGAGTCTGGGTCAGCAGCTGGAACCGGTCGCCGACACCGAGGTGGTGCGAGCTGGCGAAGTCGTCCGAAACGACCGCCTCGTCGTCGCTGAGGTTGCGCAGCGCACTCGGCCCGCCCTGCTTCCATTCGATGTTCACCGCCCGGCCGATGTTGGGCGAGGGAGCGTCGACGCGGGTCTTCCCTCCCGCTCCCTGCCGTTCGAGCAGCTTCGCTTCGGCGCCGCGGATCGTCGCCACGAACTCGACGCCGGGCACCCCTTCGGCCGCTTTCGCCGTCGCGTTGGGGATCGGGGAGAAGCCGTCGGTGTTTTGAATCACGAGCCCGCCGGCGAAGTTTTCGTCGACGACCTGCGCGACAGTGCTCTTCAGCCCGGCGGCGAAGACCGTGACGAAGGCGACCAGGGTGACGCCGATCATCAGCGCCGCCGCGGTGACCGCGGTGCGGCTCGGGTTGCGCTGGGCGTTCTCGCGGGCCAGGCGCCCGGTCAGGTGCCGCAGCCTCTCCAGCGGCCAGCCGGCGACGACGGCCAGCGGCGGGACCAGGCGGGGGCTGAACAACGAGACGGCGAGGACGACGGCGACCGCCCCGCCGCCCATCAGACCGGCGCGGGCACCGGAGCTGCCGCTGCCGAAGAGGCCGAGCAGCACGGCCCCCAGGCTGGCGATCCCGAGCAGGATCGAGAGCGCGAGGTAGACCAGGCGACGGCGGCGGGTCGGCACCGGCCGGAAGGAGTGCAGGGCGGCGATCGGCGGGACGCGGGTCGAGCGCAGGGCCGGGATCAGCGAGGAGACGAAGGTGACCAAGACCCCGACCAGCAGGGCGACGACCACCGTCCGCGACTCCAGGACCAGGCTCGTCGTCGGCAGGTCGATCCCGATGGCTTCGAAGAGGACGTTGATCGCCTTGGCGATCAGGAAGCCGCCGGCGATCCCCAGCAGCGCCCCGAGCAAGCCGATCGCCACCGCCTCGACCATCACCGTGGTGAGGATCTGCCGCCGCGAAGCTCCGAGCGTGCGCAGCATCCCGAATTCGCTGACCCGCTGGGCGACCGTGATCGAAAAGGTGTTGAAGATGAGAAACGAACCGACGAAGACGGCGATGAAGCCGAAGACGAGGAGGAAGGTCCGCAGGAATCCGAGGTTGTCGCGGATTTCATCCGAGCCGCGGTCGGCGTTTTCCTCAGCGGTCTCCACCCTCACCCCCGCCGGCATCCGCTCGGCGATCCGTCGTTTCAGGGCCTCCGCCGGGACCCCCTCGTCGGCCGCCACCGAGATCTGGTCGAACCGTCCCCGCTTGTGGGTCAGCCGCTGGGCGACCGGCAGCGTCACCTGGGCGATCGAGGCGCCGCCGAACGAGGCGCTGCCCAGTTGCGTCAGCCCGACGAGGCGGAACGTCTCCAGGTTCCCCTGGCTGATCAGCTTGATCTTGTCGCCGGGCTTCAGGTCGGCGCCTTCCGCCGCTGCCTTGTCGAGCGAGGCTTCGGTCGGGCCGCGGGGCATGTGGCCCTCGACGTAGGTGAGCGACTCGAGCTCTCCTGGCAGGGTCGAAGAGATGAACTTCGGCGCGAATTTGTTGCCGATCTTTTCGTTCTCGTCGTTGAAGAAGGCGCCCGGGGTGAAGATCGCGCCGGCGGCTTCGCGCACCCCCGGCGTCCTCACGACCCGCGGCAGCAGCGCGGCGCTGACCGTCGGGATTTCGCCGCTTTCCTGTTCGACCGGGTTCTCGGCGGTGAGGACGACGCTGGTCCCCTTCAACGACTCGCTGAAGATTTCGTCGAAGGCGGCGAAGATCGTGTCGGTGAGGACGAAGGAGCCGGCGACGAAGGCGACGCCGAGGAAGACGGCAAAGCTCGTCAGCAGGGCTCGGAACTTGCGAGCCCAGAGGCTCTTGAGGCCGAGGCTAGTCAAGCTGCTTCTGCAGCTCGATCACGTCGTCGGCCGAGCCGGGGGCGGCGTCGCTGACGATCCTGCCGTCCTGCAGCGTGATCAGCCGGTCGGCGTGGGCGGCGGCGACCGGGTCGTGGGTGACCATCACCACCGTCTGGCCGAAGTCGTCGACCGCGTGGCGCAGCAGGCCCATCACGCCGGCGCTCGCCTTCGAGTCGAGGTTGCCGGTCGGCTCGTCGGCGAAGACGACCGCCGGTTTGCTGACCAGGGCGCGGGCGACGGCGACCCGCTGCTGCTGGCCGCCCGAGAGCTCAGCCGGGCGGTGGGTGCGGCGGTCCTCGAGGCCGACGGCTGCGACCAGCTGGTCGACCCAGGCCCGGTCGGGCTTGCGGCCGGCGATCGAGAGCGGCAGGACGAGGTTCTCCTCGGCGGTGAGGACCGGCAGCAGGTTGAAGAACTGAAAGACGAAGCCGAGCTTGTCGCGCCGCAGCTGCGTCAGCTCACGGTCGTCGAGGCCGGTGATGTCGACGCCGTCGAGCTCGACCGTGCCGGAGGTCGGCTTGTCGAGGCCGGCGAGGATGTGCATCAGGGTCGACTTGCCCGAGCCTGAGGGGCCCATGATCGCGGTGAAGCGGTCGCGCTCGAAGCCGGTGGTAACGCCGGCGAGCGCATCGACGGCGGTGTCCCCCTCGCCGTAGCGGCGGTGGATGTCGGTGGCGACGACGACTGGTCCGTTGGCGCTCACTGATCGGCACGCTACCGATCCGGCAAATAGGGTGCGGCCGTGGCCCTCGCGGATCGCTTCGACGGACTCCTGGTCGACCTCGACGGCGTCGTCTGGATCGGTCGTGAGCCGGTTCCTGGCGCGCCGCAGGCGCTCCGCACCCTGCTCGAGGCCGGCAAGCGGATCGTCTTCGTCACCAACAACCCGGGCAAACGGCCCGAGGCCTACGCCGAGCGGCTGCGGGAGCTGGGGGTGGTGGTCGGCGCCGAGCAGATCGTCACCGCCGGGGTCGTCGTGGCTCGCCTGGCGGGCGAGGTCGCGGGCGAAGGCGGCGGCGCCTTCGTGATCGGCGCCGTGGCGCTGAAGGAGATGGTCGCGGCCACGGGCGCGCGGCTGCTCGAGGGCGAAGAGGCCTGGGGGGCGAAGGCGGTCGTCGTCTCCGGCCACCGCGGCTTCGACTACGGGGAGCTGCTGACGGCGAAGCGGGCGCTGGAACGCGGCGCCGCCCTCTTCGCCACCAGCCACGACCCGACGATGCCCTACCCCGGCGGCGAGCTGCCCGGCACCGGGGCGGTGCTGGCAGCGGTCGAGACCGCCTCGGGGCGCCGGGCGGAGATAGCGGGCAAGCCGGAGCGACACCTGTTCGAGATGGCGATCGAGGAGTTGCGTGGTTCCTTTCGGTCGGAAGGCGACCGAAAGGAACCACGCAACCCGAGGTGGGCGATGATCGGCGACCGGATCTCCTCCGACATCGCCGGCGGCAAGGCGGCCGGATTGGAGACGATCCTCGTCCTCTCCGGGACCACTACGCGCGAGGAGGCGGTCGCCGCCGATCCCGCGCCGGATTTCGTCCTCGAGGACCTCGCCGGCCTGCTGACGTGAGCACTGGCACCGAGACCGAGGCGACGGAGGTCAACGAGCGGCCGGGGCTCAATTTCGCCGGGGTCTTCGCCGTCACCTTCTTCGGCCTGGTCGGCGTCGGCTCGGTGCTGCCGGTCCTGCCGCGCTACATCCACGGCCCGCTCGCCTCGGGCGACGTCGCCGTCGGGGTGGTGATCGGCGCCTACGCGGTTACCGGGCTGCTGCTGCGACCGGTCGCCGGTCGCTTCGCCGACACCCGAGGGCGCAAGCCGACCGTCCTGGTCGGGGCGATGCTGGTCGCGCTGAGCGGCCTGCTCTACCTGCCCGCCCTGGGAATCGCCGGCCTGATCGTCGCCCGCCTCATCCTCGGCGCTGGCGAGGGCGCCGTCTACACCGCCGGCTCGGCCTGGATCGTCGACCTGGCGCCGGAGGAACGACGGGGCCGGGTGCTCGGCCTCTACGGGCTCGCCGTCTGGGGCGGGCTCAGCGTCGGGCCGCTGCTCGGCGAGGTCCTGCTCGACGCCGGCGGCTACGACCTGGTCTGGATCGTCGCCGCGGCGCTGCCGGTGCTCGGCGCCCTGATCGCGCTCGCCGCACGCGACCCGTTCGTCCCCCTCGCCCACGCCGAGCCCCATCCGCTGATCGCCCCGGAGGCGGTCGGCCCCGGGTTCGCGGTCGGCCTCGCCTCCTTCGGCTACGCGGCGGTCGCGACCTTCATCGTCCTGCACCTCGAATCGCGCGGGGTCGGTCACGGCGCGACCGTCTTCGCCGCCTTCGCCGCGATGATCGTCCTCACCCGGCTGATCTTCGGCGACCTGCCCGACCGGCTGGGCGCCGCCTCGGTGGCGATCGCGGCGACGGTCGGCGAGGCCTGCGGGCTGCTGCTGATCGCGGTCGCCCACAGCCTCCCCGTCGCCATCGTCGGCGGCCTCCTGATGGGCGCCGCTTTCGCCCTCCTCAACCCCTCGCTGATGCTGATCGCGCTGGGCCGGGTCTCGAAACAGGCGCGGGGCGCGGCGATGGGGACCTACACCGCCTTCTTCGACGCCGGGGTCGGGCTGGGGGCGCCGATCGCCGGAGTCGTGGCCGCCCTGACCAGCTACGAGGGGGCGTTCATCTTTGCCGCCGCGGTCTGCCTCGCCTCGGCGCTGCTGACCTTCGCCCACCTGCACCCGGCGCGGGCTGGTTCCTAGCGCTCGCTGATCAGCAGGGTCTGCAGGGCGCGGCCGATGCGGCCATTGGCGTCGAAGAGGGTCGACTCGGCGGTTCCCACCCCGTGCGGGCGCGGCAGCGTCGCGGCGTCGACCCCGATCCACTCACCCTTCGGCATCCGCTCGAGGTGGACGGTGAGGTCGACGTTGATGAAGAGGAAGCGACGGAAGTCGAGTGCGGCGCTGATCCCGTTGCCGACGTCGGCGGCGACCAGGGTGCGCTGCAGCGGCGTCGGCTGCTCCCCCGCGACCAGCGGCTGGCGCATCCGCAGCCAGGCGGTCGCCGGCCCCGGCTCGAGGAAGCCGCCAGCGACGAAGCGCACCTCCATCGCCGAGTGGTAACCGTGCTGCTGCTCGGTCGGGAAGAACTCGGCATCGGTCCCGTCCTCCGGCGGAGCCGGCGGTTGGCTCGCGACCAGCGCCTCCGCCGGTAGGTCGAGCTTGGCGGTGCGGATTCGCCAGCCGCGCGCCCGCATCAGCACCTCGCCGTCGCTGTCGGCGAGCTCCGCCTCGACCATCTGCACCCGCTTGCCGGGCCGCGCCACGCGGGCCTCCACCCGCACCGGTGCGATCGGCACCGAGCGAAGGATCTCGAAGGTGACGCGGCCGACCTGGAGCTCGGAGGTCTCGGGCAGCTGCTCGATCGCGTGTCCGAGCAGGGCGGCGGGCGGTCCGGCGTGCTGGGCGCCCGGGTCCCAGGGCCCACGCGTCAGCTCGGTCGGCTGAAAGAGATCCCCGTCCCGCTCGTAGAACGCCTCGAACACGGGCGCATCCTAGGGGTCCTCAGCAGTCGCGGCTGCCGAACTCCTGGGTCCAGACGTGGGCGCCTCGGACGTGTCCCAAGGTGCCGACGCGGAGGCCGATGCCGATCTCGCGGTAGGGACCGAGGATGTTGCGCCGGTGCCCCGAGGAGTTCATCCAGAGCCTGAAGATCGTCCGCGGAGTCGCGTAACTGCCGCTTGCGTAGGCGATGTTCTCCGCCTCGCGGCAACCGCGGTAGCCGACCCGGTCGAACCAGTAGGTGAACTCCCGCCCGCAGGCCTCGTGGCTGAACTCGTCGCAGCGGAGGATGTCGTCCGACTTGCTGTCCGCGGCCCTGGCGAGCGAGGAAGTGGCGGAGAGCGGGGCGAGGGCGAGGCCCTCCCGGGCACGGTTGACGAGGCAGAGCATCGCCTTCTCCTGGGCGGCCGCGGAGGCACCGGGGTCGCCCTGGCCCGGACAGGCGGCGCGGGCCGGCGCGGACGACGCAAGCGCCATCGCCCCGGCGACGGCAAGAGCAGCCAGAACCGCGTTCATTCCCCTGCGCGTCACAGGCTCGTAATACCCGGGGCGTACTCTTTTTCACAGACGCGAAAGGAGAAAGATGTCGACGAAAGTTCAGAAGAGCGAGCAGGAGTGGCGCGAGCAGCTCACCCCGGAGCAGTTCGAGGTCACTCGCAATGCTGGCACCGAGCGTGCCTTCACCGGCCCCTATGTGGACGAGAAGGCGGAGGGGATGTACCGCTGCGTCTGCTGCGGCACCGAGCTCTTCTCCTCCGGCACCAAGTTCGACTCCGGCACCGGCTGGCCCAGCTTCACCGAGCCGGCAAACCTCGAGCACGTCGAGCTGCGCCCCGACAACAGCCTCTTCATGCGCCGCACCGAGGTCGTCTGCAAGCACTGCGACGCCCACCTCGGCCACGTCTTCGACGACGGCCCGGCCGACCAGGGCGGCAAGCGCTACTGCATCAACGGCTGTGCCTTGACGCTGGAGAAGAAGGAGTAACCGGTGGCGCGCTAGAGCGCGCCACCGCCGGCGCCGAGGTAGCTGAACCGCACCGCCAGCGCCACCGCCTCGGTGCGGGTGTCGACCTCGAGCTTGGCGATCGCGTTCCGCACGTGGGTGTGAACCGTGGCTGGGCTCAGCTGCAGGCGGTCGGCGATTTCTTTCACCCGCAGCCCCTCGGCGAGGAGCTCGAGGATCTGGCGCTCGCGCGGCGAGAGCTCGAGCAGCTTCTCGACCTCCGACGGCTTGCCGCCGGCGAAGTCGCCGCCGAGGAAGGTGCCTCCCCCGGTCACCGCTTTCACCGCTTTGGCGATATCCTCCGCCGGCGCCGACTTGAGCACGTAGCCGGAGGCGCCGGCGCGCAGCGCCAGAGCCAGCAGGTCGGGCTGGGCGTGGGCGGTGAAAATGATCACCTTCGTCCGCGGGCGGACTTTGAGGACCTCCTTCGTCGCCTCGATCCCGTCGCGCTTGGGCAGCTCGACGTCGATGATCAGGACGTCGGGTTCGAGTTCCTTGACGACGTCGACGACGTCGCGGCCGTTGCCGGCCTCGCCGACGATTTCAACTATGGGGGAGTTCGCCATGCGCGCCTTGATCGCCTCACGGACGATCTCGTGGTCGTCGCAGAGCACCACCCGCTTGGCCTCACGGACGCTCGCACTCATGCAGGGCCGATTCTGTCAGGCGATCCGTACGGATGCAAAATATTGGGTAGCGTGAAACTGCCGTCGCGCTCCTGGCGGTTCTCGATCAGGGCGATGATCGTGCGGCCGACGGCGCAGGCGGTGCCGTTCAGGGTGTGGACCGGGCGCGGCGCCTCCCCCTCCGCTGGCCGGTACCGCGCCCCGAGGCGGCGGGCCTGGTAGTCGGTGGTGTTGGAGCAGGAGGTCAGCTCCCGGTGGCGGTCCTGGCTCGGGATCCAGGCCTCGCAGTCGTACTTCTTCGCCGCCGGGTCGCCGAGGTCGCCGACGGCGACGTTGACGACCCGGTAGGGGATCTCCAGCTCGCCGAGGATCCGCTCCTCGATCGCCAGCAGCCGCTCGTGCTCCTCACGCGAGGCGCCGGGCTCGACGAACGAGAACATCTCGACCTTGTCGAACTGGTGGACGCGGAAGATGCCGCGGGTGTCGCGGCCGGCGGCGCCGGCCTCGCGGCGGAAGCAGGTCGAGAAGGCGCAGTAGCGCAGCGGCAGGACCTCGGCGGCGAGGATCTCGTCTGCGTGCAGACTGGCCAGGGCGACCTCCGAGGTGCCGGTGAGAAAGAGGTCGTCCTTGGGAATCTCGTAGATCTGGTCGCGGTCGCCGGGCAGGAACCCGGTCCCCTCCAGCGCCGCTTCGCGGACGAGGACCGGCGGCACGACCGGCTCGTGCCCCTCGCCGCGCACGGTCTCAATCGCGAAGCGGACCAGCGCCAGCTCGAGCAGGACCAGATCGCCCTTCAGGTAGGCGAAGCGCGAGCCGGAGAGCCTTGCCCCGGCCTCCATGTCGATCAGGCCGAGCTCGGTACCGAGGTCGAGGTGGTCGCGCGGCTCGAAATCGAACTGCGGCGGCTCGCCGACCTCGCGGATCACGACCGCGTCCTCCTCGGTCATCCCTTCCGGCGCGTCGGGGTCGGGGACGTTGGGAAGCGCGAGCGCCAACTCGCCGAGCTTGGCGTCGACCTCCTCCAGCTCCTCTTTTCCGGACTCGATTCGCCGCTTCAGCTCGGCGACGGTCGCCATCAGCTGCTCGGCCGCGGCGTCATCTCCCGCCCCCTTGCGCTCGCCGATCTGCTTCGAGAGGGTCTTGCGCTCCGCCTGCGCGCCCTCGACCTCGGGCAGCAGCTCGCGGCGGCGGGCGTCGAGGGCGAGCAGCTCATCGACCTTCTCGGCCGCGCCGCGCCGCGTCAACGCCTCTCTGAACCGCTCGGGCTCGGAGCGGATCGCTTTCAGGTCCAACATGGGAGGCCCCGGCTAGGGGGTCGAGGTTTCGCCGGGCCGCGGCGACTCTTCCGCTTCGGAGCCCGCGTACTTCGCGACGAACTCGGCGACTTCGTCGGCCTCGTCGCCGACGACGATGTTCTGGGGCATGATCGCCCCGGAGAAGCCGCCGTTCTGGATCGCGTAGAGCGCGTCGTCGACGGTCTCGGTCCGCTGGTCCAGGTTCGGGCCCTGGGTGCGCTCGCCGCGGTTGCCGCTGCCCTGGGTGCCGGCGGCGGTGAGCGTGTGGCAGCCGGAGCAGTGGGTCGCGAAGAGGACGGCCCCGTTGTACTCGGCGTCGTCCTGGGAGACGGAGATCTTCTCTTCGCCGAAGCCGCAGGCCGAAAGGCCGAGGACGGCGGCGAGGACCAATCCGATGATCAGCGCTGGACGCATGCGGCGGGCATCATATTGTCTGGAGCCGATCCAGCCTTCCTGACGATGCCCGCGCCCGATCCAGACGCCTTCCGCGCCGCCATGTCCGGGCTCCCGACGGGGGTCACGATCGTCACCGCCAAAGGGCCCGACGGGCAGGCCGGAGCCACTGCCAACGCCGTCTCCTCGCTCTCGATCGAGCCGATGATGATGCTCGCCTGCCTCGACCGCGGCTCCCGCACCCTGCTCGCTGTCCAGGCCGCCGACAGCTTCGGTGTCAGCGTCCTGCACGCCGGCCAGGAGCCGATCGCCCGCGCCTTCGCCACCAAGGCGCCGGTGGCGGAGAAGTGGTCCGGCGTCGCCTGGAGCGAGCGCGACGGCATCCCGGCGATCGACGACGCCCTGATCTGGATCGCCTGCGACCTGCGCGACGTGATCTCCGCCGGCGACCACGTGATCGTCACCGGAGAAGTCCGGGCGCTGGAAGCCCGCGACGGCGACCCCCTCGTCTTCCACGCCGGCGAGTACCGCCCGCTTCGATAGGTCAAGAGATCCAGTGGGCAATCGAGCGGCCATAGGCTGTTCAATTGACCACTCGATGAGCGAATGGACCTGAGCTGCCCTGGGCGCTGGCCGGGTTCGTCGCCGAGCCGAGCTTCCAGATCGGCGCCGACGCGCCGACCGAGAAGGTCCTCTGGGTCGACTTCAACGGCATCCACGCCCTCTCGGGCCTGCTCCTATTCGGCCCCGCCCTCTACTTCTGCCGCCGGCCCGACTGGGAGCTCTACTACGTGCTCCACATCGCCGCCGCCCTCTACATCACCGGAATCTGGGCGCTGTTCGAGGAACAGCCCGCCTACGTCTTCACCTTCCCCAGCAACGTCAACGACGCGATCTTCCACCTCGCCACCGCAGTCGTCTTCTCGATCGTCGCGGCGATCCAGCTGCGGGAGGACCGCATGTGCCCGGCGGCACGAAACTCTCCGGTGCCTAGAGCCCGCTCGTACCGGCCGCCCGCAATCCCAAGAAGAAGATCACGCCGCAGCTGACCGCCATGATGCCCATCTCGCGGCGGACGATCGCCAGGGCGAGGGACTCCTGCTCGTCGGTGGTGAGGGTCTCGGGGTCGAGGTCGCCGACCTCGCGCTGGGCGGCGTCGAGGCGGGCGCCCTCGGCGACGAAGGAGACGAGGAGGGGGAGGATTCCGTAGAGGTAGTGGAGGCCTTCCTCGGGCTCGTGGTTGGTGACGACGAGGAGGGCGCCGATCAGGGCCTGGAGGAAGACCGAGGCCTGGGCGGCGCGGAGCAGGTACCAGAAGGGGATCGAGGGCCGGTTGCGGTACCAGGCGATGCCGCCGACCAGGCCGGCGGCGGCGTTGAGGACGATCAGCAGGACGCCGACCGCGATGTGGAGCCCGAGCACGATCTATATCCGCCTAAGGGGGTCGGGATTCGGCTTGCTGATGCGGAAAAGCACTATGTAGCAAGTTGTCACAAAGTCGGTATATAACAGGGGCTACGGGCGACAAACCCGGGTATCTGCACCACAGGCACCGCCAGAACCGAGAAACACCCACCTCCCCGTGCTCGAGACCTACCTCCCGATCCTCGTCTTCGCCTTCCTCGGCCTCACTGTCGGCAGCGTCTTCGCGATGCTGAACCACCTGCTCGGGCCGAAGAAGCCGGCGCGGGAGACCGCGGCGAGCCGCCGCCAGGGCGAGCCGTACGAGTCCGGGATCCCGGTCGAGCCGACCAAGGGGCTGCGCTTCGGGGTCACCTTCTACCTCGTCGCGATGCTCTTCATCCTCTTCGACATCGAGGTCGTCTTCCTCTACCCGATCGGGGCGATCCTGAAGGATGCCGACAGCGTCTTCGTCCTCGGCGAGCTGATCACCTTCGTCGTCCTGTTGCTCGTCGCCTTCGTCTACGTCTGGCGCAAGGGGGCCCTGGATTGGAGGTAGAGCGCCGCAGCCTGCGCGAGAAGCAAGTCGACGCCCGGGCGATGCTCCGTGGCGACCTCGAGGGCGAGGACCTCGAGCGCTACGTCGAAGAGCGCGTCGTGACGACGACCTTCGAGAAGGTCCAGAACTGGGCACGGGCGAACTCGATCTTCCCGCTCACCTTCGGCCTCGCCTGCTGTGCGATCGAGGCGCCGATCTCGATCGTCACCGCCCGCTACGACCTCGCCCGCTTCGGCGCCGAGGCGCTGCGGGCCTCGCCCCGACAGGCGGACCTGATCATCCTCTCGGGCCGGGTCTCGATCAAAATGGCGCCGGTCGTCCGCCGCCTCTACGACCAGATGCTGGAGCCGAAATGGGTGATGGCGATGGGCGCCTGCTCCTCCTCGGCGGGGATGTTCGCCAACTACGCCGTCGTCCAGGGCGCCGACAAGTTCATGCCGGTCGACATGTACGTGCCCGGCTGCCCGCCGCGGCCGGAGGCGGTCCTCTACGGCTTCACCAAGCTGCAGCGCAAGATCATGGACAACCCCGACCAGGGGTGGCGCCAGCGCTACGACGCCTACGGCACCGAGGAGTGGGCGCGCGGCGGGCCCCGCAGCGAACCCAGCCCGGAGGCCGCCGAAGCCTACCGGGAAGCGCGGGAGCTGACCCTTGCCTGACGCCCCCGGACTGGAGCTGATCCGGGGGGAAATCGAGCGCGACTGCCCGGATGCCGTGCTCGCCACCTCCTTCGACCGCGCCCAGGCAGCGCTGATCGTCGACCCCGCGCGGGTCCTCGACGTCCTCCGCTGGCTGAAGGAGCGGCCCGGCCAGCGCTACGACTTCCTCTCGTCCCTCCATGCCGCCGACTACCTGCCGGCCGAGCCGCGCTTCGCCGTCCACTACGAGTTGATCAACCGCGACCGCGTCGAGCGCATCCGCGTCAAAGCGATGCTGGCCGACCCCGGCAGCGAGGAGCTGCCGGAGATCGACTCCTGCGTCGAGCTCTTCCCCACCGCCGACGCCCAGGAGCGCGAGGTCTTCGACTTCTTCGGGATCGTCTTCCGCGGCCACCCGAACCTGACCCGGATCCTGATGCCCGACGACTACGTCGGCTGGCCGCAGCGGCGCGACTTTCCGGTCGGCGGCGAGCCGGTCACCTTCACCTACTCGGAGCAGCGCTATGACTGAGCCCCTCGCCACGCTCGACGCTGCGCTCGACCGCGACCGCGAGATCATGACGATCAACATCGGGCCGCACCACCCGGCGACCCACGGCGTCCTGCGCCTCGTCGTCGATCTCGAAGGCGAGATGGTGCGCGAGGTGCGGCCGGTGATCGGCTACGTCCACACCGGGATCGAAAAGTCCTGCGAGGACAAGAGCTACTGGAAGGTCATCCCCTTCGTCGAGCGGATGGACTACGTCTCCTTCTTCTTCCAGATGGAGGCTTACTGCGGCGCGGTCGAGCGGCTGGTCGACCTCGAGATCCCGCCCCGCGCCAGGTACCTGCGGACGCTCTTCCTCGAGCTCAACCGGATCCACTCCCACCTCGTCTGGCTCGGCACCACCGCGCTGGACCTCGGCGCGATCTCGATGCTCTGGTACTGCTTCCGCGAGCGCGACAAGATCCTCGATCTCTTCGAAATGGCGACCGGCCAGCGGATGCACACCCGCTACTTCCAGGTCGGCGGCGTGATCGAGGACATCCCGCTCGGTTTCGAGGCCAAGTGCCGCGCCTTCGCCGAGGAAATGCCGATCCGGGTCGGCCAGTACGAGGCGCTGCTCGACCGCAACGAGGTCTTCCTGCAGCGGACCAAAGGGACGGGGATCGTCTCCCGCGAGCGGCTCCTGGAGCTGGGCGTAACCGGGCCGCTGCTGCGCGCCGCCGGCGACCCCTGGGATCTGCGAAAGGCCTTCGACTACCTGGCCTATCCCGAGATGGACTTCAAGATCCCGGTCGGGACGGTCGGCGACAACTACGACCGTTACCGGGTGCGGGTGGCGGAGATGGTCGAGTCGGCGCGGATCGTCTCCCAGTGCCTCGACGCCCTCCCGGAGGGCCCCTTCATCGCCGACGACCGCAAGTACGTGCTGCCGCCGCGCTCGGAGCTCTCGACCTCGATGGAGAGCCTGATCCACCACTTCAAGCTCGTCACCGAGGGCTACCGGGTGGGGCCGGGAGAGGTCTACTACTCGATCGAGGGACCACGCGGGGAGCTCGGCTGCTTCGTCCTCGCCGACGGCTCGGCCAAGCCGGCCCGGGTCCACTTCCGCGACCCCTCCTTCGTCAACCTGCAGTCCTTCCGCGACATGGCGGTCGGCGGCTACGTCGCCGACATGATCGCCAGCCTCGGGATGCTCGACCCGATCCTCGGAGGGGTCGACCGATGAGCCCGGTTGACGGTCCCGGCCGCAGCAACCCGAACCTCCCGGTCGACCAGGCGGTCCGCGACGGACGCGTCCCGGCCCGCGCCGAGGAGCAGATCCCGGAGCTGCACGAGGTCGACTGCCCGGCCGAGCTGCGGGAGCGGATCGAGACGCTGATGGGCCGCTACCCCGACCGCCGCTCGGCCTCGATCCCGGCGCTGTGGGCGGTGCAGGAGCTCTATGGCTGGTGCACCCCCGAGGGGATCCGCCAGGCGGCCGCGGTGATGCGGGTCACCCCCGCCTACCTGGAGTCAGTGGCGAGCTTCTACGACCTGCTGCACACCTCGCCGGTCGGGACCCACCGGATCGAGGTCTGCACCAACATCAGCTGCTGGATGCGCGGCGGCGACCGCCTGCTCGACGCCTTCCAGGCAGCCGCCGAGGGCGACGACGCGAACTTCTTCGTCACCGGCTTCGAGTGCCTCGGCGCCTGCGACATCGCCCCGATGGCCTCGATCGACCAGCGCTACTACGGGCCGCTGGAAGCGGCCGAGGCCGGGGTGGCGATCGAGCAGCTGCGCAGGGGCGACGAGGTTCTGCCGGGCAAGGCGCTGGCCAACCGCGGACTGGCGGGCGACTCCTGATGGCGCACCAGCTGGAGAAGCGCGTCCTGCTGGAGCACGCCGAGGACCGGGCGCTGCGGACGCTAGACGGCTACAAGCGCCTCGCCGGCGGCTACGCGACCATGGAGCGCGCCTACAAGGAGATGGAGCAGGACGAGGTCCTCCAGGAGCTCGAAGACTCGGGTCTGCGCGGACGCGGCGGCGCCGGCTTCTCGATGGGCAAGAAGGCCTCCTTCCTGCCGCGCGGCGAGATGGCGAAGTACCTCTGCTGCAACGCGGACGAGTCCGAGCCCGGTGCCTTCAAGGACCGCGAGCTGATGCAGCGCAACCCGCACCAGCTGATCGAGGGGATCGCGATCGCCGCCCTCGCCGCCGACGCCGGCCACGCCTTCATCTTCATCCGCGGCGAGTACGACGAGCAGGCCGACATCCTCGACGCCGCCGTCGCCGAGGCCTACGAGGCGGGCTACCTGGGGACGAACATCCTCGGCTGCCACCGCGACCTCGAGCTGGTCGTCCACCGCGGCGCAGGCGCCTACATCTGCGGCGAGGAGACGGCGCTGCTGGATGCGCTCGAAGGCAAGCGCGGCAACCCGCGCCTGAAGCCGCCCTTCCCGGCGGTGCAGGGGCTCTATGGCGGGCCGACGCTGATCAACAACGTCGAGACGCTCTCCAACGTCCCCCACATCGTCCGCCACGGGGCCGAGTGGTTCAAGGGCTTCGGCACCGAGCAGTCGCCGGGGACCAAGGTCGTCTCCGTCTCCGGCGGCGTCCGCCGCCCCGGCAACTACGAGGTCGAGCTCGGGATCCCGACCCGGGAGCTGATCTACGACCTCGCCGGCGGTCCCGAAGAGGGGCACGAGGTGAAGGCCTTCTTCCCCGGCGGCTCGTCCTCCCCGGTCCTCACCGCCGAGGAGGGCCTCGACCTCCCCTACAGCTTCGAGGCGATGGCCGAGGCGGGCTCGATGCTCGGCTCCGGCTCGATCATCGTCGCCGACGACCGCGTCTCGATCCCGCACCTGGCGCTGCGCACGGCGCGCTTCTACCACCACGAGTCCTGCGGCAAGTGCGTCCCCTGCCGCGAGGGCACCAACTGGACGGTGAAGATGCTGGAGCGGATGGTCCGCGGCGAGGCGACGCCGATCGACCTCGACATCGTCAGCTCGGTCCAGCAGAACATCATCGGCCACTGCCTCTGCGTGCTCGGCGACTCGATGGCGATGCCGGTCGGGGCGATGGTCCGCAAGTTCAGGGACGAGTTCGAGGCAGTGATGGCCGACCCGGAGCTGGTCCTCGATCCGCACGCCGTGGTCCGCGGCGCCCCCGAGACCCTGGGAGCCTCGACGTGAGCGCCGGCCGCGAGGTGACGATCACGATCGACGGCCGCGAGGTCGCCGCGGTCGAGGGCGAGATGCTCCACGACGCCGCCCGCAAGGGCGACGTCGAGATCCCTTACTTCTGTTACGAACCCAAACTCGGCGAGCCGGTCGGCGCCTGCCGCATGTGCCTGGTCGAGATCGAGGGGATCCCGAAGCTGCAGACCTCCTGCTCGACGCCGGTGCGCGAGGGGATGGTCGTCCACACGCGCACCGAGCAGGTCAAGGAGGCGCAGAGCGCGGTCGTCGAGTTCCTCCTCGTCAACCACCCGCTCGACTGCCCCGTCTGCGACAAAGGCGGCGAATGCCCGCTGCAGGACATCTCCTACGGCTGGGGCCCCGGGCGCAGCCGGGTGATCGACGAAAAGCGCCACTTCGAGAAGCCGATCGAGCTCTCGCCGCTGGTCGCGATCGACCGCGAGCGCTGCATCCTCTGCTACCGCTGCGTCCGCTTCAGCCAGGAGGTCTCCGAGGACTCGCAGCTGCAGCTGATCGAGCGCGGCGACCGCACCTACGTCGGCACCTTCGACGACCGCCCCTACGTCGCCCCCTTCCACGGCAACATCACCGACATCTGCCCGGTCGGGGCGCTGACCAGCTACACCTACCGCTTCCGCGCCCGGCCCTGGGACATCGAGCACGCCGGCTCGGTCTGCACCCTCTGCCCGAGCCAGTGCAACGTCAGCTTCACCGTCCGCGACGAGAAGGTGAATCGGGTGGTGGCCCGCGACAACCACGAGGTCGACGACGGCTGGCTCTGCGACCGCGGCCGCTACGGGTTCGAGATGTTCGACGCGCCGGAGCGGGTGCGAGGGCCGCGGCTCAAGGGCGCCGCGGCCAGCTGGGAGAAGGCGCTCGAGGCGGTGGCGGCGGGACTGCGCGCCGCAGCCGACATTGACCACACCCCGGTGGGGTCAAACTCGGTTGCGGCGAGCCGGGTGGCGGCGATCGTCGGCGATGCCTCCAACGAGGAGGGTTTCCTCCTGCAGCGGATCGTCCGCGAGGCGCTCGGCTCTTCGCACGTCGACTCGCGCCCCTCGCGCGGTCCGAAGGCCGGGGTGCTGCGGCGCCTGGCCGAGCCGGCGATCTCGGCCCGGGTGCGTGACATCGACGAGGCCGACGCGATCCTCGTCCTCGGCACCGACCCGCTGCACAGCTCGCCGATCCTCGACCTGCGGGTGCGCAAGGCGATCCGCCGCAACGGCGCCAAGCTCCTCGTCGCGACCGAGCGCCCGACCGCGCTCGACGGCGGCGCCGAGGCGATCGCCCGCTACGCCCCCGGGCAGGCCGCCCACTTCGTCTCCGAGCTGGCGAGCGCGATCGGCGGCGCCGAGAATGTCGCCAGCCCGGTGGCAGAGACGCTGCGCGACGCCGGCACCGTCGTAGTCATCTGGGGCGAGCGGATCGGCCGCGGGGACGGCGCCGCCGAGGCGCTCCTCGACGTCGCCAAGGCGACCGGCATGGCCAACTCGGACGGCGCCTGTCTGCTGGAGATCCCCGACACGACCAACGCCCGCGGCCTGCGCGAGGCGGGCTGCCTCCCCGACGCCGGCCCCGGCCTGAGCGAGACCGCCGCCGGCATGTCGACCGAGGAGATCCGAGCTGCGCTCATCTCCGGAGAGATCACCCACCTCGTCCTCTTCGGCGCCGACCCCCTCCGCGACTTCCCCGACACCCCCGCCTGGGAAGAGGCCCTGACCGCGGCCGACTTCGTCGTCTCCTTCTCGATGCACGAGAACGCCACCACCGCCAAGTCCGACGTGGTCCTCCCCCTCGAGACCCATGCCGAGAAAGACGGAACGGTCACCCACCCCGACGGCCGCCTCCAGCGCGTCCGCCCCTCAGCCTCCCGCCCCGAGGAAGTCCTCTCGAACATCGTCGTCCTCTCCCAGCTCGCCTCGAAGCTGGGTCTGGACACCGGCATCGACTCCCAACCCACCGCCTTCGCCGCCCTCACCGAGGCCGTTTCCTTCTACGCCGGAATCTCCGACTCAGACATCGGAGGCCGAGGAATCCGCTGGCAGGACACCTCATCTGCGAACAACCTGCCCGGCCTGGCTGGGGCACCGGGGGTTGACTCGCCGGACACTCAGCGCGAGGCGCCAAATACGACCTCGGAGGCCGCCCCCGATCCACGCCGAGTCGCGTCCGCCGAGTCAACCCCCGGTGCCCCCCTAACGCTAGGCACCTACCGAGACCTCTGGGCAGGCCCCATCACCGAGCTGAACCCACCCCTGAAGTTCCTGACGCCCCACCAGCGCATCGAGATCTCCCCAAGCGATGCCCAGCGCCTCGACCTGAAGAACGGCGAGGCCGTCCGCGTCAGCCAGAACGGCACGACCATCGACGCCGCCGTCCTGATCAAGGAGCGCGTCAGCCAGGGGGTCTGCTTCCTGGCCGAGGGTGTTTCCGAAGGGAACGCCAACGCGCTACTGAACGGCGGCCCCGTCCAGGTGAAGATCGAGAAGGTCGGCGCCTGATGCTCCCCCTCGCCGACACCCAGTTCGCCGAAGCGACCTGGATCATGATCGTCAAGTCGATCGTGATCTTCGCCGTCATCTTCGGCGTGCTGCCGGTGCTGACCGTGGTCGAGCGCAAGCTGATCGGCCGCTTCCAGCACCGCTACGGCCCCAACCGCGTCGGCCCTTATGGGTTGATGCAGCCGCTTGCCGACGTCGGCAAGCTCGTCTCCAAGGAGACCTTCCGGCCCGAGAACGCGGTCCGGACGCTGTTCATCCTCGGGCCGCTGCTGCCGGTCCTCGCCGGCGTCCTCTCGCTGGCGATCATCCCCTGGGGCGACGTCCAGGACGGGGTCGGCCTCTACGGGATCGACGTCCCGATCGGGATCCTCTACTTCTTCGCCGTCGGCTCGATCGCCTTCTACGGGCTGCTGCTCGGCGGCTGGTCCTCGGGCTCCAAATACAGCCTCCTGGGAGCGATGCGCTCGGCCGCCCAGCTGATCTCCTACGAGGTCTCGATGGGGCTGGCGCTGCTCGGCGTGGTGATGATGAGCGGCTCGCTCTCGCTGGTCTCGATCGTCCACTCGCAGGGCGAGGTCTGGTTCATCCTCCCCCAGTTCGTCGGCTTCCTGATCTTCATGCTCGCCGGCTTCGCCGAGACCAACCGCACCCCGTTCGACATGCCCGAGGCCGACGCCGAGCTGGTCCAGGGCTTCATGACCGAGTACGGAGGCATGCGCTTCGGCAGCTTCCTCCTGGTCGAATACATGGAGATCCTCGTCGTCTCCGGGATCGCCGCGGCGATGTTCCTCGGCGGCTGGATGGGGCCCGGCCCGAGCTTCCTCGACCCGGTCTGGATGCTGGCCAAGATGATCGGCCTCGTCCTCGTCTTCATCTGGGTGCGGGCGACGCTGCCGCGTCTTCGATATGACCAGCTGATGACCCTCGGCTGGAAGGTGCTGCTGCCGCTCGCCACCCTCAACGTCCTCGTCACCGCGATCTTGGTGGTGGTCACGTGAGCTTCGATCCCAAGTCGGCCTCCTACCTTGACTCGATCGACGTCGTCGAGGTCCAGCGCGGGCCCGAGCCGGGCGGCGTCGGTGGCGCCTACCGCGCCTTCGGCGAGACCCTGCGCGGGCTGAAGACGACGATGGCGCGGCTGATCGAGGGGCCGATGACGATCGAGTACCCCGAGGAGAAGACGCCGGTCTATCCGCGCTTCCGCGGGCGCCACAAACTCCACAAGTTCGAGGACACCGGGCTGGAGAAATGCGTCGGCTGCTCGCTCTGCGCCGCCGCCTGCCCGGCCGATTGCATCCGCGTCGTCGCGGCGGAGAACATCCCCGGTGAGAGGGTCTCGGCCGGCGAGCGCTACGCCGCGGTCTACGAGATCAACCTCAGCCGCTGCATCTTCTGCGGCTACTGCGAGATCGCCTGCCCCTTCGACGCGATCACCATGGGCCACGACTACGAGATGGCCGACTACGACCGCCGCGACCTGATCTTCACCAAGGAGATGCTGCTCGCCGAGCCGATCGAGCGGACCCCGCTGAAAAGCGAGGGCGAGTAGCGGTGGAAGAGCTGCTGTTCTTCGTCTCGGCGCTGGGCGCCCTCGGCGGTGCCGTCGGCGTGGTCGCGATGCGCAACCCCTTCTACTCGGTGCTGGCGCTGATCGTCCACCTCTTCTCGCTGGCGGCGCTCTTCCTGCTGCTGACCTCGGCCTTCGTCGCCGCCGCCCAGGTGGTCGTCTACGCCGGCGCGGTGATGGTCCTCTACGTCTTCGTCGTCGCCTACGTCGGCGGCGGTGGAGAGTCGGCCTGGGAGCCGATCCCCGGCCAACGCTTCCTCGCCCCGCTGCTCGGCATCGCCCTCTTCGTCGAGCTCTCGGTAGCCGTCCTCAGCAGCTCGCTCCTCGCCCTCGGCGAGGACGGGCCCGACGTCCCCGCCGGCTTCGGCGACCCCGCCGCGATCGGCCGCCTGCTGCTGGAAAAGTTCCTGCTGCCGTTCGAGGCCGCTTCGATCCTCCTGCTGATCGCCGCGGTCGGGGCGATCGTCCTGGCCTCCAACCGCCGGGAGACGTCGTGAACGCCGAGTGGTTCGTCGTCCTCTCCGCCCTCCTCTTCGCCACCGGCGCGATGGGCATCCTCATCCGCCGCAGCCCGATGGTGATCCTGCTCTGCCTCGAGCTGATGCTGAATGCCGGCAACCTGGCGCTGGTCGCCTTCAGCCGCATGGTCGGCAACGGCCAGGGCCAGGTCTTCGCGGTGATCGTGATGGTCGTCGCCGCCTGCGAGGTCGTCGTCGGCCTCGGCCTGATCGTCGCCATCTTCCGCCGCCGCCTGCCGCTCAACGTCGACGACCTGCGGGAGCTGCGCGGATGAGCGCCACCGCCTGGGCCTGGCTGGTCCTGCTCTTCCCGCTGCTCGGCTCGATCGTCATCGCGCTCGGCTTCAAGGTGCTGCCGGCGAAGGTCGCCGGCGCCATCGGCACCATCTCGATCGGCCTCGCCTTCGCCTGCGGCGTCGCCGCCTTGATCAGCCTGCTCGGCGACGAGCCCGAGGCGCGCCACCACGCCTCCTCGCTCTGGGACTACGCCAGCGTCGCCGGGCTCGACATCAAGCTGGGGATCTTCGTCGACCCGCTCTCGATCTTCATGGTCCTCGTCGTCACCGGCGTCTCGACCCTGATCCACCTCTACTCCTACGGCTACATGCAGTCCGACGAGGGCTACCACCGCTTCTTCAGCTACCTCAACTTCTTCGTCTTCTCGATGCTGCTGCTGGTCCTCGCCGGAAACTTCGTCCTGCTGATCGTCGGCTGGGCCTTCGTCGGCTTCGCCTCCTACGCGCTGATCAGCTTCTGGTACCGGCGCGAGACGGCGACCCGGGCGGGGATGAAGGCCTTCGTGATCAACGTCGTCGGCGACATCGGCCTCGTGCTCGCCGCCTTCCTGATCTTCCGCGAACTGGGGACCTTCGACTACGGCGCCGTCTTCGAGCGGGCGCCTGAGGCCTTCACCACCAACGAGTGGACGATCACCGCGATCTGCCTGCTGCTCCTCGTCGGCGCCTTCGCCAAGTCCGCCCAGCTGCCGCTCCACACCTGGCTCCCCGACGCGATGGAGGGCCCGACCCCGGTCTCCTCGCTGATCCACGCGGCGACGATGGTCACCGCCGGCGTCTACCTGATCGCCCGCACCCACGTCCTCTTCGAACTCGCCCCCACCGCCGCCGACGTCGCCGCCTTCACCGGCCTGGCAACGCTCCTGGTCGCGGCGACGATGGCGCTGGTGATGACCGACCTGAAGCGGGCGATCGCCTACTCGACGATGAGCCAGATCGGCTACATGATCATGGGCGTCTCGATCGGCGCCTACAGCGCCGGGATGTTCCACCTGATGACCCACGCCTTCTTCAAGGCGCTGCTGTTCATGGCGGCCGGCTCGATCATCGCCGCGATGGCGAACGACCAGAACATCGACCGGATGAGCGGCTTCGGCAAGGCGATGCGGTTCACCTCGATCACCTTCGTCTGCGGCGCCCTCGCTCTCGCCGCCTTTCCCGGCACCTCCGGGTTCTTCTCCAAGGACGAGATCCTCGCCTTCGCCGAGGCGCGCGGCGGGATGTACCTGATCTTCACCGTGTTCGGCTACGTTGGCGCCCTGATGACCGCCGTCTACAGCTTCCGGCTCGTCTTCCGGGTTCTCCCCGGCAAGCCGTGCCCGGAGGCGCAGGAGCTGATCGACAGCGGCCACGTCGCCCACGAGGCGCCGAAGAACCCGGCGACCGGCGAGCCCGAGGACACCGACGTCGGCTTCCCGGGCCCCGAACACCACATCGCCGAGCAGTCGGCGCCGATGCGAGTCGCGATGGGGGTCCTCGCCTTCGGCGCGATCTTCGCCGGGCTGGTCCAGGTCCCCGGCGTCGACGACGTCGTCACCAAGTTCCTCGACCCGGTCTTCGAGGCCTCGGCCCTGGCTCACATCCACCCCTCGCTCGAGCAGGACTACGTCGGCCTCGGGATCGGCGGCTTCATCGCCCTGCTCGGGATCGGGATCGCCTACCTGCTCTACGTCGCCCGGCCCGAGCTGCCGGGCAAGCTGGAAACGCGCCTGCGCCCGCTCCACACGCTGTTCGTCAACAAGTGGTACTTCGACGAGGCAATCGACTTCCTCGTCGTCCGCCCGGCGCTGGCGATCGGCCGCTTCGCCAATCGCGTCTTCGAGCGGGTCGTCGTCGACGGCCTGGTCAGCGGCACCGAGGGGACGGTCCGCGGCGCCGGTGGCGTCGTCCGCGCCGTCCAGAACGGGTTCGTCCGCAGCTACGCGCTGGTCCTGATCGCCGGCTTCGCCGGGTTGGCCCTCTACTTCCTGCTGAGCAGCTCATGAGCAGCGCGATCCTCTGGGCACCGCTCGCCTTCGGCCTCGTCGGGCTCTTCCTGCCGAAGAAGGCGGTCGGCTGGTGGGCGGTGCTCGGCACCGTCTTCACCCTCGGCCTCGCGATCGCCGTCGCGATCGGGTTCGACAACGGCAGCTCGGCCCTGCAGTACGCGGTCGACGAGCCCTGGATCTCCGGGCTCGGCGTCGACTACAGCCTCGGCGTCGACGGCCTCAACCTCTTCCTGATCCTGCTCACGGCGGTGCTCTGGGTCGGCGGCGTCGCCTTCGCCGCCTGCCGCGAGCAGGAGCGGCCGAAGACCTTCTATTTCCTGATGCTGGTCGCCGAGACCGCGACGCTGGGCTCGTTCCTGGCCCAGGACCTGCTGCTCTTCGTCCTCTTCTTCGACCTGATGCTGGTGCCGTTCTACTTCCTCTTCGGCGCCTGGGGTCATGACCGCTCGGGCGAAGGCGGGCTCACGGCCTCCGCGGCGACGCTGAAGATGATCGTCTACACCCTGATCGGCTCGCTGCTGATGCTGGTCGCGGCGATCGCCACCGCGGTCATCGCCGCCGACGGCGGCCACCTCACCTTCTCGATCGCCGCACTGCAGGAACAGGGTCTCGGCGAGGGCAGCCAGCGCTGGATCTTCTGGTTCTTCGCCGCCGCCTTCCTGGTCAAGATGCCGGCTTTCCTCCTCCACGGCTGGATGCCCGACGCCTACCGGGCGGCGCCGCTGCCGGCGCTGGCGGTCTTCTCCGGCGTCCTCGCCAAGGTCGGCGCCTATGGCTTCCTGCGGGTGGTGCTGCCGCTCTTCCCCGACGCCACGGTCGAGTTCCAGGAGGCGATCCTGGTCATTGCCCTCGCCTCGATCCTCTACGGCTCGGTGATGGCCTTCACCCAGACCAACGTGCGGCTGATCGCCGGCTACTCCTCGGTCGCCCAGCTCGGCTTCGTCACCGCCGGGATCTTTGCCCTCAGTGCCGACGGGGCGGACGGCGCGGTCCTGCAGATGGTCAACCACGGCCTCGTCGTCGCGCCGCTCTTCGTCATCGTCGCGATCTTGGCGGAGAGGACCGGCAGCGAAGACATCCGCGAGATGGGCGGCCTGGCGCTGCGGGCGCCGGTGCTGGCGGCGCTCTTCCTGATCGTCGCCCTGGCGACCCTGGCGATGCCCGGCTCGGCCAACTTCGTCGGCGAGTTCTACATCCTCAACGGCCTCTTCGAGGCGAAGATCGTCTTCGCCTGCGTCGCGATCAGCGGCGTCGCGATGTCGGCTTACTACGCCCTGCGGCTCTACCAGCAGACGATGCACAACCGTCCCCCATCAGTACAGAATCAGGGGCTGCTCTCGAGGGAGATCGGCCTCCGCGACGGCCTCGTCCTGGTGCCCCTGGTGCTCTGCATCGTCGGCCTCACCCTCTACCCGCAGCTGATCCTCGAGCGGACCGCGCCGACCGTCGACCAGACGGTCGCGAGGGTCCACGGCGGGGACGCAACGAAAGCGCGGCTGGCGAGCATGACCATCGAGGAAAAAGCAGAAGTCGAGTCCGGAGCCCTGGAGATCGTCCCGTGAACTTTCACGAGCCGCACATCGACTACGCCGGCATCTCGCCGATCATCGCCCTCACGGTAGGGCTCTGCGTCGTCCTCCTCAGCGCCGTCTTCAAGCCGCTGCGGCGGACCGCGCCGATGCTCACGATGCTCACGCTCGGCGCCACGGCCGGCCTGCTGATCTGGCAGTGGGACGACCCGAAGACGCTGATTACCGGCGCCCTGCGCCTCGACGACCTGGCGATCTCGATCTCGCTGATCGCGATCCTGATGGCCGCCTCCTGCGTCGTCCTCTCGATCCGCGAGCGGGCGACCGAGGAAGCCGGCTCCGGCGAGTACCACGCGCTGCTGCTCGGCTCGGTGCTGGGGATGGTGCTGCTGGCGCAGGCGACCAACCTGGTCAGCTTCTTCGTCGCCCTGGAGATGCTCTCGATCCCGCTCTACATCCTCTGCGCCACCAACCTGCGGCGCGAGGGCTCGCTGGAGTCGGGACTGAAGTACCTGATCGTCGGCTCGATCGGCTCGGCGACGCTGCTCTACGGGATGGCCTTCCTCTACGGCGGCACCGGCGCGACCAACTTCGCTGGGATCGCCAACGGAATCGCCCGCAACGGCCTCGACGGCGATCCGCTTATCCTGATCGGGATCGCGATGGCCGCGGTCGGCCTCGCCTTCAAGACCTCGATCGCCCCCTTCCACCAGTGGACGCCCGACGTCTACCAGGGTGCGCCGACCCCGATCACCGCCTTCATGGCGGTGGCGACCAAGGCCGCGGCCTTCGCCGTCTTCCTCCGCTTCTTCGACGTCGCCCTCGGCTCCCAGCTCGACTCCTGGCAGCCGGCGCTGGCGGCCTTGGCGACGATCTCGATCGTCGTCGGCAACGTCGGCGCCCTCGGCCAGGATTCGCTGAAGCGGCTGCTCGGCTACTCGGGGGTGGCCCAGGCCGGCTACATGCTCGGCGGGGTCGTCGTCCTCTCCGAGGCAGGGACGAGCTCCGTGGTCTTCTACCTCGCCGCCTACGCCTTCATGAACCTCGCCGCCTTCGCGGTGATCGTCGGCCGCGAGCGGGAAACGGTCTACGGCGACGACATCCGCGCCGTGCGCGGGCTCGGCGCCGAACGGCCGCTGCTGGCCTGGCCGCTGACGATCTCGATGCTGGCGCTGGCCGGCCTGCCGGCGACGGCGGGTTTCATCGGCAAGCTCTACCTGATCGAGGCGCTGGTCGAGGGCGATTACACCTGGCTGGCGGTCTTCATCGCGATCGGGACGATGATCTCCCTCGCCTACTACCTGCGGGTGGTGGCGGCGATGTGGATGCGGCCCGAAGGCGAGCCCGTGACCGGTGCGACGCCGGTGATCGCCGGCGCCTCGCCGGAGGCTGACCCGGTCGACCCCGAAGCCGGCCGCCGCTGGTACATCGTCGGCCCGGCGCTGTTCGCAGCGGCGGCGACGGTCTTCTTCGGCGTCATCCCGCAGCCGCTGGTCGAGTTCGCGTCCCACGCGGGCAGCGCCCTCTTCGGGTAGAAACGCCCGATCGGAGTCCTCCTCACCACCGGCGCGATCGTCGCGGCCGTCGCCATCGGCGTCTGGTCCGAGGGCCGCTGGCCGGCGGGCGCCGCGGGGGCCTCGCGGACCGCGCTGACGCTGCTGCTCTACGTGCTGCTGCCGCCGGTCATCTTCTTCAACATCGCAGCCAGCGAGATCGACGTCGGCCACGGCGTCGGGTTGGTGCTCGGCATCGTCGCCTCCTCGCTGGGGGCCCTCTTCGCCTGGAGGGTCGCGACCCGGTTCCTCGACCTCAGCCGCCCCCAGGTCGGCGCGGTGGTCTGCACCGTGCTCAGCGTCAACACCGGCTACCTCGGCTACCCGCTGGCGGTGGCGCTGCTGGGCCGCGACCAGCTCCCGACCGCGGTCCTCTACGACGTCCTCGTCACGGGCCCGTGCCTGCTGCTCGGCGCCTTCGCCGTCGGCGCCGCCTTCGGCACCAAAGCGGGGGAAACGCCGCGCCAGCGGGTGGGCGCCTTCTTCACCCGCAACCCACCGCTCTACGCGGCGATCGCCGGCCTCCTGGCGCCCGACGCCCTCGCCCCCACCGTCCTCGTCGACCTCTCCCAGATCCTGATCGTCGCGATTCTCCCGATCGGCTTCTTCGCCGTCGGCGCCACCCTCGCCGAGAACGCCGAGCACGGCGAGCTGCCGATGCCGCCGCCCCTGACCCGCCCCGTCCTCCTCGTGATCGCCACCCGGCTGGCGATCGTCCCCGCCCTGCTGATGCTCATCGCCGCACCCCTGATCGACCTCCCCGCCGCCTACCGCCTCCTGTCGGCGATGCCCTCGGGCCTCAACTCCCTGGTCATCGCCCACGCCTACGGCCTCGACATGGAGATAACCGCCGAGGCGGTGACGTGGTCGACGGCGATCGTGGTGCTGGCGGCGCTGGGATCGCTGCTGCTCTGACTACACCTGGGTACCGACCAGTCCAATCAGGACGCCGAGCAGGCCCAAAATCCCGACAGTCACAGCTACCGCCGCTTGGATCAGGACTCGATAGAACGCATCGAACTTTCCGTCGAGCGCATCGAACCTGCCGTCGATCTTTCGATCCATCTGATCGAACCTTTGGTCGACCTGCAGAAACCTGTTGTCCAACTGCTCGAACCGCTTGTCGACCTGCTCGAACCGCTTGTCGACCTGCTCAAACCGCTTGTCGACCTGCTCAAACCGCTTGTCGACCATTGCGAAGCCGTCGTCGACCCGCTTGCTGAACTCGTTGAGACGTCCGTCGTTCCAGTCCACCGCCCCCACCTCTCTTTCTGCGACCGCTGCCTCCATGCCAGAGACCGTAGCAGACAAAATGTTACGCATGGGTTCCATCTCTGTAGATTCTCTGTGTGCTTCACCACGTCGGAATCGAGGTCTCGCCCGCTGACCTCGAGGCCGCGGCCGGCTTCTTCGAGCTGATCGGGTTCGAGCGGGTCGAGCCGCCGGCGACGCTCGCCGAGTACACCTGGCTCGAGCGCGGCGGCACCCAGATCCACCTGATGCCCGAGGAGGAGCCGACCGTCCCCTCGCCGGGACACCTCGCTGTGGTCGCCCATGACTTCGAGGCGACCGTCGCCCGCCTGCGCGAGCGCGGCTTCGCGGTCGAGACGAAGCGCGAACACTGGGGGCAGCCGCGGGCGCTGGCCTTTGCGCCGGGCGGCCACCGGGTCGAGCTGATGGCGGCGCCCCCGGAGCCGCAGGTCTAGCTCGGGCGCGCGCGGGCCTTCGGCTTGGCGGCGAAGAGGTCGGCATCGGCGACCCGCAGAAGGTCGTCGACCGTCCTGCCGTCGGCGGGGAACATCGCGAACCCTGTCGCCGCGTTTAGCGGCCGCACCTCGTCGCTGCCGAAGCCGCGCCGGGAGACGCGGTCCCGCAACCGGCACGCCACTTCGCCGGCCTCTTCTGCGTTGACCTCGGGAACGATCACCGCGAACTCGTCGCCACCCTGGCGGAAGACCGAGTCGCCGCCGCGCACCTCTTTGCGCAGGGAGCCGCCGATCTCGGCCAGCAGGCGGTCGCCTTCGAGGTGGCCGTAGCGCTCGTTGACCTGCTTGAAGCCGTCGAGGTCGATGAGGACGAGGGCGAACTCGCGCCCGTGGCGCGTGTGGCGGGCGATCTCGGCGGCGAGCCGCTCGTGCAGGGCGCGGTAGTTGCCGACCCCGGTCAGCTCGTCGCGCCTGGCCAGCTCCCAGAGCGTTTCGTGGCTCGTCCGCAGGCGGCGGACGAGGAGGACGATCCCGGCCGCGACCGCGGCCAGGCAGGCCGCCTCGGCGACGGCGAGGATCGCCTCCTGGGTCCGAGAAAAGCCACCGAAGAGAAGCGGCGCCAGCAGCCCGAGGGCGATCGCGAAGAGCGCGGCGAGCAGGTAGGTCGCCCGGAGCGGCACCAGCCGCTGCCCGTCGGGCGAGGCGACGCGACGCCCGCCGTCCTCCGCGGCTCTGACCGATCTACCGATCCGCAAAGACTACGCCGCGCTCCCGCCACGTCTCCCGGGCGGACTACGATGCGCCGGTGCGCTACCCGGTCGAAGACTTCACCGCCGAGGAGAGGGGCCTGCTTGCCCCTCATTTCACCAATCTCGACCGGCCGGTCTTCGCCCTCGTCAACCTGCCGGAGACCGTCAAAGGGGCGCTTTTTGCCCGCTATTCGCGGTATTCCGGGACTGTCCGGAGGCTCTACCTGGAGGAGTTCGCCGCCGACGCGCCAGCCGGCGGCCGCCCCTTCGACGAGGACGAGGGCGCCCGCGCCGCCCAGCTCTACGAGCGGATCTTCGTCGGCTACGGCGACGACTCGATCGCCCAGCTCGGCGGCGCCCACGTCGCCTGCGAGTGGGTCTCGAACATCCTCACCAAGGTGCTGCAGCGCGGCCGCCTCGCCGCCTACCTCGAGCAGTCGACCCGCTACATCCCCTATGACGAGCCACTGCCGGGTGGCGGCTACCGCTTCTACCGGGGCGAAGATCTCGGGCCGCAGTTCACCGCGGCGATGGACGAGGTCTTCGCGATCTACTCTCGCTCTCTCGGCGAGGTCGAGGAGTGGGCGGCGGCTCGCTGGCCGCGCGGCGAGGAGGAGCCCGAAGGCGCCTGGCGGCGCTCGATCCGGGCCAAGGCGCTCGACCTGCTGCGCGGGCTGCTGCCGGCGGCGACCCTCAGCCACGTCGGCATCTACGCAACCGGGCAGGCCTACGAGCAGCTGATCATGCGGCTGATGGCCTCGCCGCTGCCCGAGGCGCGCGAGTACGGCGGGATGATCCTCGGCGAGCTGAAGCAGGTGATGCCGAGCTTCGTCTCCCGCGTCGACCGGCCCGAGCGTGGCGGCGAGTGGATCTCCTACCTCGAGCAGCGGCGCGAGCGGACCGAGAGCTGGGTCGCGCGCCTCGGCCTCGACCGACGCCAGGGCGAAGACGAAGCCCCTTCGGTCGAGCTGCTCCACGTCGACGGCTCCGAAGAGGACCTCCTCGCCTCCTCCCTGTTCGAGGGGGCGAGCGCGCCGGAGACCGAGGTCCTCGCCCGCATCGACGTCCTCGACCGCGAGGAGCGCTCCGAGCTGATGGGCGCCCTGGTCGGCGAGCGGTCCAACCGCCGCTACCGCCCCGGCCGCGGCTTCGAGGCGCTCCGCTACCGCTTCGAGGTCGTCTCCGACTACGGCGCCTTCCGCGACCTGCAGCGGCACCGGATGCTGACCTGCCAGTGGCAGCGGCTCAGCCCCGACCTCGGTGCCGGGATCCCGGAGGAGGTGCGCGAAGCCGGCGTCGGCGGCGAGTTCGAGCGGGCGCTGGAGATCTCGCGCAACGAGTACGAGCGACTGGTCGACGCGGGCCTCGCGGAGCAGGCGCCCTACGCGCTCAGCCTCGCCTACCGGATCCGCTACACCCTCGACCTCAACGCCCGCGAGGCGATGCACCTGATCGAGCTGCGCTCGGGCCGCGAGGGGCACCCCACCTACCGCGCGGTGGCGCAGGCGATGCACGAGCGGATCGCCGCCGTCCATCCCGGCGTGGCAGCCGCGATGTCACACGTCGATACCTCGGCCGAGCCGCGGCTGGAGCGGATCATGAGCGAGATCCGCACCCACCGAAAGCGCGTCGGCGCCGGTCAGGCCGAGTAGCCGGAACCCCTACTCCCGCTGCTTGCGCTTACGCGGCTCCGACGGGGGCTCGGCGCCGCCGTCGCCGTTCAGGGCCTCGGGGGTGCCCGACTCCTCCCAGCCACCCTCCGGCTCCATTTCGGCCGCCGCCCTCTCGCCCGGCGTCGTCCAGGGAATCGCCTCGGCGGCCTCCCAGGCGGGCGGCCGCCCGCCTGGCACGAAGCCGAGACAGAGCAGGCCGAAGTAGACAAACCAGACGAGCGCGGCGAGGAACAGCGGCCCGAGCAGGAAGGCGACCCCGGCGACCATCGCCAGCGAACCCCAGAAGCGACTCAGCAGCCCCGTGCGCATCGCCCAGAGGCCGGTGTAGAGGAGGGCGACGACGAAGCCGAACGCGCCGCCGAGCCCGAGCCCCGTCGCCAGCGGCGCCAGCGAAGCGTCCCTGGTCGCCTGCGAGGCGGCGTCGTCCGCGACTTTGCGAGCTTCGCAGGCTCGCAGCGGCGACTGCCCGGGGGCCGGGTCGTATTCGTCCTGGAGGAAGTCCGCGCCCTCGTCCTCGCGCTCTTCGGCGCATTCCTCGCGCGCCTCGGACACCGTCAGCTCCGGCTTCGCGTCGCCGGCGGCGAAGCTGTCGGCGGCTTCGTCGGTGACCCCGATCGAGAGGGCGGACGAGGCGGCGAGGAAGAGTGGCGCGACCACGACGAGGCCGATCAACTGCGCCCGGACGCGGTCACTGCGGACCTGGACCGCGCGGAAGAGGTAGACGAGCGGCAGCGCCAGGAGCAGGAAGGCGAGGGCCTGCAGCGCGCCCGAGAGGAATACGTCGCCGCCGTGGGCGTGGGCTTCGCGGAGGATGTCGGCCTCGCCGTCGCCGCTGACGTTGAGCGGCCGCGAGACGATCAGGAGGATCACCCCGGCGATGCTGGCGAGCCCGGCGGGAACCGCCCAGCGCGACTCCCGAGCCCGAATCTCGGCCCTGCTGTTATCCATTCCTATCCTCTCTCGTGGAAGTAGAACTGGGGCAAGGCCCCTTCGATCACGTCCTGGGTCATCTTCTGAGCAACCTCGAGGTTGCCGCTGCGCACGGCGATGTCGTCGAGGCTGACGATCCCGACCAGCTCTTCGCCGCGCACGACCGGGAGCCGGCGCACGCGGTGCTGAACCATCAGCGCCGCGGCCTCGTCGAGCTCCATCTCCGGCTCGCCGCAGACGAGCGGTCGCGAGGCGTGCTCGAGGGCGGGAGCGGCCGGATACACGCCCTCGGCAAAGACCCGCAGAGCGAGGTCGCGGTCGGTCAGCATCGCCACCGGCTTGCCCGCCGAGTCGACGATCACGACCGAGCCGACCCGGTGGTCCCGCATCAGCCTGGCCACCTCCAGAGCGCTCGCCTCCGCACCGGCGGTGACGACGCCGGGGGTCATGATCTCGCTGAGGCGCACGATGCGTACGCTACCCGAGCATGGATCAGGCGGAGAGCCCCCACGCGGTCGTTCCCCTCGAGGCCGGAGCCGGTCCCGACAACCCACCCTGCCCAGCCTGCGGCGAGCCGCTCTTCGGCTGGATCGCCCGGAAGCGGGGCCTGGCCGGGCCGGTGCGGCGCTGCGAGAGCTGCGGCCTCGGTGTCGTCGGCGAGCCGCAGGGCGCGGCGGCGGCGCTGCGGGAGCTGGACGAGCTGCGAGACGGCGACACGATCCAGCTCGAGAACCGCGCCAGCTTCGCCTGCTCGCTCGGCGGCGCCGGCTGGTCGGGTCTGCAACCGAACGCCGGCCATCTCTTCACCCTCGAGGCGGTGCGGCGGCTCGTCGCCCGCCGCGACCAGATCGTCAAGAGGCGCCGCTGGCTGCCGCTGGCGAGCCTCGCCGCGACCTGGCAGACGCTGCTCAACAGCGTCACCTTCGGCCGCAACGTCGCCCTCGGTGCGCTGCGCGGCATCCCGGCGGTGCCGGCCGCCGAGCCCTGGCAGCGACGGATCGACGGCCTCGCCTCGGTCGTCCTCGCGATCCCGGCGCTGCTGATCGCGATCCCGGTCGAGCTGGCCGGCGGCCTAGTCGGCCGCGGCGCCGTGCTCTCGGTGGGGATCGAGCTGTTCTGAGCGGTCAGCTCGAAAGACCGACCCGGCGGGCAGCTAACTGCAGGGCGCTGTCGAACTCTCCCAACGAAGCCCTGTTGTAGAGGCCATCGATTTCGTTGTTCTCCCAGAGTTCGTAAATCCTTCTGAGGTCGGGCTTTCGCCGGTGCCATCCGTGTCCGTCGACGATCGCGAAAATGAACTGGGTTGGTTTTCTTACCTTTGCCATTTCCTCGATCTCGCGACGCGCATCGGTGAGCTTGCTTCCAGTCGAGTCGAAACCCTTGACCGCCACGGCGACCAACGCATCGGAGCCTCCCACGGGAATTGCGAAATCACTGGGAGCAGTTCCTCCACCGGTGCCCCCAAAGCGAGTACGCGCCTGAAACTCCAGTTTCAGAGCTTTGATCACCGCTTCGACTTCGTCCTCGAGAGCGCGGCCCTGGGCAATGGCGCTACCTGCACGCTGACGGGAGGACATTCCGCGCGCCAGCACATCCGCCCAAGTCCAGTCTCGATCTGATTGAGCGGCAAGAAGCGAGACAAGGTCGAACTGACGGTCCATTGCGGCTATGACGTCCTGAGATCGCTGCCTGCCAAGACTTATCCAGCCTGCCGTCTCGAAATTCGTTTGCAGCCACGTTTTTAGTCTCTCCTGCGACAGGCCCGCAACGGCCGCGAGAACCACCAGTGCCTCGGGTTCCGATGCAACCAGATGGGACAGACCCTCCGGGTCGATGGGGTCGAGTGCCGAAATCGCTCCCGTCACTCGGACACATAGCCCAAGCGCCTCGGGCTCTTCCGCAATGGCTGCCGGCGCGACAGCCGACAGCGTCGCGAGGTATTCATCGAAGTCAGGGAGGGTCACGTCGCGATGTATATGTACTCGGTCGCTCGACGCCGTCGAGCCGATGCGTGCGTCCCGAACCCATAGCTGTGCGGTACCTCTATGCATTCGACAGAGCGACGGTGATTGCGAAGCATCGTCTCCAGGTCTGACTTGGTCAGTGCGGCGTTCGATCCGTAGGAGACGACAAGCGCCGCCCCCTCAAAATGCCCAAAGAGATCGTCAAGAGCGGGTCCAGCGGAGCGCTTGTAGGCAAACGGCGTATATCGCTTGCGCAGCTTGCGCGTCCTGGTCTCCCACATGATCTCCTGATCCCGCCAGTAGGTCGCCAATCCCTCGAGGAAGTGGTACCTCTTGATGTAGCAGGTGTCGTCCTTGGGCGGCGCATAGGGGGGGTCGAAGTACGCCACCGAGAAACCGGCGGCGGGTAGCTCGAAGACATCGCGGCAGGAAGTCTCACAAGCCTTTTCCCCTTTGAAGACGGCACCGTTGAAAGCTTCGACAGCCTCGCGGAAAAGGCTCTCCATATCCATTCGGAGCTGCCGCCGGCCGTCGTCATAGCGCGGACTGGTGACCGTGAAGACACCGCGCGGCTGCTTCCACGCCGCGGCAAGGCATAGTGATCCGAGAGCCAGTGCCTTCTTAGATGGGGAAAAGTGATCTATTTGTGACCAGGCAGCATCGAGGAATTCGTGGTCGCATTTCGGGAAGTACAGACCGTCAAAGGTCTCCGTTATGAATCGCCGCCCGTCTCGATTGTCCGAGCAGATCAGGTCAACCTCGTCAGCGTCCAGCGTCTCCTCGTCATTGGCGACCAACGCCGAAGCGATGGTGGACGTGAAGGCAAGATGATCGTTGGCCAAGACCTCCCTACCAGTCGCCTTCAGGGTGTAGGACACGACTCCGCTGCCGGAAAAGGCGTCGACTGCCGGCCCCGCTGGCAGCTCTTCGAAAATCTCGGCCAGTCGAGGTGCCAAGCGATACTTCGATCCCATGAACCTGATCCGGGGGTACCGTCGGAGCCGCGTGGCAACTGCGACAGCCTGGGCAGAAGGCGATTCGCGGACAGGCAAAGGAAGGGCCATCTGACCCGAGGACGCTACGCGAGGGAGCGGCGGTACATATCTGAGAGGGCCCGGCACCTCTCTTCAAGGGCTCGGGGGGAGAAAGTCTTCCCCCGCCGTCGAAAGATCAGCTCAAGCCTTCGCGGGCCTCGCGGACCAGCGTGACCGCCTCGGGGAACAGCACGCGGATCGCGTCGCGGACCTGCATCGCCTGCTCGTCGGCGCTGCCGGTGAGGTCGAGGCGGCCGATCGAAGCGACGGTCATCTCGACCGCCAGCTTGATCGCGTTGTCGGCCCAGGCGACCCGCTGTGAGGACTGCATCTGCTCCTGGAGCTCCTCCATGCGGGCGCGGAACTCCTCCGGGTCGCCGAAAAGGTTGAAGCCCTCCATCGCCCTCCATGTAAGCAGAACCGGCTCGCTTTCGGCCCTGTTTCGGCGCCTCCTGCGCGCCACGCGTGCGCCCGACCCGCCTAGCGTCGGCTCGATGAACCGGAGAATCGAAGGCGAGAGGGGCTCGGCGAGCGTGGAGCAGGCGGGGCTGGCGGCCCTCGTTGCCCTGCTGCTGGTCGCCGCGATCGCCGCGGTGGCTTCGGGCGGCGAGGTGGACGCCGCCCGCCGGCTGGCCGACGCGATTGGCAGGAAGATGCGCTGCGCGCCGCATCTGCCCGACGATTGCCGCCACCACCCGCTCGTGCCCGCCTACGGCTGGCCGCTGGCTCGCCTGGCCCGAGCGCTCGCGCCGGCGCCGCTAGCGGTGGCCGCCCCCTCCGGGCTGGCCCTGGTCCCGGTCGACTTCCGCCGCTGCCGGCGGCAGAGCTGCGCGGTCGCCGCCGGCCCGCACCTGACCGCCTCCGGCCGCCGCACGACCGCCTTCACCGAGGTGGTTGACCGGCGCCGCTCGGCTGGCTGGGTCGAAATCGTCTATTGGCTCTACCGGCCGGGCCTCGGCTGGGAGCGCGTCGCGCGGCGGGCAACGCAAGTCGACGTCGAAGCCGCCAGCGGCACCGAGGTGCTGGCCGCGGACGACCCCGCCCTGGTCCCCCTGGAGACCCTCCCGGGCCGCAACCACTACGAGTTCCCCGCCGCCGAGGAGCCGCCCTGGCGATGGCGCGTGGGGGGTCGCTACCCGGGATGGTCGAGCTGATCGGGGGTCCAGGCTTCTCCCGCGGCGGAGCGCTCGAAGCCGATCCAGAGCGAGTTCATCGCCGTGGCAACGACCCGCTCCCGGGGGACCTCGGGATGCTCGACCCACCAGAGCGCCAAACCCTGGAGGACCCCGCGGAGAACGACCCAAGCCATCTCCAGTCCCTCGCCTGCCACCGATCCGGTCAGGCCCGCCGAGCCCGGCTCGGCGGCGAAGAGCTTCATCACCGCGGCCTGGCTGTCCGCCGACACCTGGGCATGGACCGCTTCGGCCTTCGGATCTCCGCTCGGCTGGCTGAAGAGCAGCCGACTGGCGGCCCGGTTCGCTTCCACGTAGGCGAACCAGCCGTCCATCGAGCGAGCGGCTCGGACCGCGGGCGGGTCGTCGCCGAGGAAATCTCCCTTCCAGATCGAGCGCAGCTCGGCAAAATGCTTCGACAGGAGGTGCCGGTAGAGGTCCAGCTTGGAGGGGAAGTGGTCGTAGACGACGGGAGGCGTGACGCCCGAGCGACGGGCGATGTCCTCGATCGAGGCACCACGGTAGCCGCGCGCGGCGAACAGCTCGGTCGCCGCGCCTTCGACCAGCTCCCTGCGCTCGTCGGCGCTGAGACGCCTGCGGTTCGCCTGCTCGGGTTTCGTTGACAACCTAGTGGACCTTAGGTAGTGTTGGGAGAGACCTAACCTCCACTAGGTTACCTCCCTGAGTGATCGTCTCGATCGACATCGCCGACCTCGGTGTCCGACGGGGTCTGCGTGCCTTGGCGCGACGGCCGCGGCCCGCACAGGTCGACGGGCTGCGCTATGCCGAGACGGTCTTCACTGCCCCGCTCGGCGCCGGTCTCCTCCCCAGGCCGAACCTCGGAACCGTTGCCCTGATCGCGGCCTGGGACGACGACGCGGCACTCGATCGCTTCGCCCGACACCCCCTCGCCGAGGCGCTCGCGGCGGGATGGCAGGCGCGGATGGCTCCACTCCGCGTCAGCGGCGAGTGGCCACAGATGACCGGCCTGCCGGACCGGCAGCTGCCGGTGGATGACGACGAGCCAGTCGCCGTCCTCACCCTCGGCCGGCTCAAGCCCTGGCGGCTGCGCCCGTTCCTGCGCGCCGCGGCCCCCGCCGAAGCCGATGTCGTCGCCGAGCCCGGCCTGCTGGCATCGGCGGGGTTCGGCAGGCCGCCCCTGGTCTCGACCTTCTCCCTCTGGCGCACCGCGGCGGCAATGCGCGATTACGCCTACCGCACAGGGGGCTCGCACCGAGCGGCGGTAGCGACGGATAGCGATCGCGCCTTTCATCGCGAATCCGCCTTCATCCGCTTCCGGCCTTACGCGGTGCGGGGCGAGTGCGGCCAATTCGGGGCCCTCCCGACCTAAGGGACCGCCCCTGCCGCCTCTTCGCTCTCGGCTTCCACCTCTGCCTGTTTCATCAGACCGCGCCAGTCGGTGGTCCTGAAGACGAGCACCATCGCCAGGAAGCCGAGGACGACCGACCAGGCCGCCATCGCGATCTGGGTTCCGACCGAGAAGGAGAGGACGGCGGTCCGGGTCGGCCCGTGCAGAGTCGCCACCAGGAGGGCCTGCTGGGCGCCGGCGCCTCCCGGCGTGAAGGGGACGATGTTGGCGATCGCCTGGACGCTCATCACCAGCATCACGTTGCCGACCGAGCCGCCGATCCCGAAGGCCTCGAGGAAGAACCAGAAGGCGGCGAAGCGGAAGAGCCAGCCGATCCCCTGCCAGGCGAAGACCTCGCGCAGGTAGCGGCGCGGCTCGGCGAGGATCACCACGCCTTGGCGGACCCGGGCCCAGAAGCGGCGCACCCGGTGGGCCAGCGTGTAGATCCCGATCGCGATCCCCAGCAGGACCACGGCGGTGGTGATGAAGAAGGCCTTCGGATGGTCGGCCCAGAAGGAGATCTCGAAGGCGGGCAGGTTTGGGATCCGCGGCAGCGGCGGCAGCAGCCCCTGGGTGATCGCGTAGAGCAGGACCAGGATCCCGACCGAGGTGTCGAAGACGGTCTGGACCAGGAACGAGGAGGTGACCGCCGGGTAAGAGGAGTCCGGGATCTGACGCTTGACGAGGAAGACCTTGGTCGCGTCGCCGGCATGGGCAGGGACGATCGCATTGATTCCGGCCCCCGCCAGGTAGGCGGCCGCCAGCGGCAGATACGGGATCGGCTCGGCCGGATAGGCGGCCCGCAGCACGTTGCGCCAGGCCCAGGCGCGGGCCAGCTGCATCGCCAGCAGGCAGAGCAGGGCGAGCGCGAAGACCGTCCAGTCGATTTCCGAGAGGTGGCGGAAGAACTCCGCCGAGGCTTCGAAGAAGCGCTGGAAGTTGGCTTGCAGATCGGCTGCTGGCATCGCAGCTAGACTAGCCACGCTCGTGCCGGATACCGACACGCACACCCTGCCTCCCACCGCCACCCGGGACCCCGCTGACGAAGCGATGTGCACGCGCGCCCGCGAGCGCTACGCCGGGGATCGCAAGAGCCGCTGGCGCAAGCGCCGCAAACGGCACGCCCAGCTGCCGAACCTGATCATCATCGGCGGGCTCAAGTGCGGCACGACGAGCATCCACCACTACCTCGGCCTCCATCCCGAGATCCAGATGTCGAAGCCGAAGGAGCTGAACTTCTTCGTCGAGGAGATGAACTGGGATCTCGGCCTCGACTGGTACGCGAGCCGCTTCGACGACCGCTTCGCGGTCCGCGGCGAGTCCTCCCCCCACTACACGAACCTGCCCCGCTTCGAGGGAGCCGCCGAGCGGATCAAGCAGAACTGCCCCGACGCGCGACTGCTGTACATGGTCCGCGACCCGATCAAGCGGATCCTCTCCCACTGGGTTCACGCCACCGGCGCCGGCTACGAGACCGGCGAGCTGGTCGAGGTCCTCTCCAGGCCCGACACCTCGTACATGAACCGCTCCAAGTACTGGATGCAGCTCCAGCCCTACCTCGAGCGCTTCGACCGCGACCAGATCCAGATCATCACCCAGGAGGAGCTGCAGACCGAACGCGAAGAGACGATGCGCAAGGCTTTCGCCTTCGCCGGCGTCGACCCGGCCTTCACCTCCGAGCAGTTCGACCGCGAGTGGGAGAAGTCGAGCGCCAAGGAGGGCGACAAATACCAGCTGATGGAGAAGCTGGTGAAGCTGCCCGGCCTGCGCTCCTTCGACCGCAACTTCGACCGCTTCCCGGAGTCGCTGCGCTGGCTGGTCGAGAAGGTCGTCCACGACCCGGACAAGCCCCCGGCGCCGAAGCCGAAGCTGCCCGACGATCTCTTCGAGACGGTCCGCGTCCGCTTCACCGAGGACGTGGCCGAGCTGCAGAGGTTCGCCGGCCGCGAGTTCGCCGGCTGGCACGACTACAGCTGAGCGAGCCCGGGTAGCTTCCCGCCGATGCGGCGGCTCCTGCCAGACCCTGCGCCCACCACCGTCGAGGATCAGCTCGACGGCTACCGGCCCTGGGAAGAAGATCGCGTCGAGCGTCCCTTTCTCGCGATCAACTTCGTCACCACCCTCGACGGGCGGGCGACGATCGCGGGGCGGTCCGGCCCGATCGGTTCCGACACCGACACGGAGATGCTCGGCCGCCTGCGCTGCCGCTTCGACGCGGTGATGATCGGCGCCGGGACGATGCGGGTCGAGCGCTACGGCCGGCTGGCGTCGAAGGAGGAGACCCGGCGGCGCCGGGAGGCGCTCGGGCTCGATCCCGACCCGCTGATGGTGATCGTCAGCGGCCGCCTCGACCTGCCCTGGGACGCTCCGCTCTTCACTGCCGGCGAGGGCCGGCTGCTGATCCTCACCGCCTCGGAGGCCGACCCGCCGGAGACGCCGACTCCGGTCCAGGTGCAGCGCCACGAGGGGGCGGTGAACCTGACGGAGGCGCTGCGGCGGATGCGCGACGAACACGGCGTGCGCGCGGTCATCTGCGAGGGCGGCCCGCACGTCCACGAGCAGCTGCAGGCCGACGGCCTCGTCGACGAGCTCTTCCTGACGATCGCGCCGAAGCTGAGCGGCGGCGAGGGGCCGCGGATCCTCGAGGGGCCGCTGCCGGAGGTCCTCGACTTCGACCTCGCCTGGCTGCTCGAGGAGGACGGCGAGCTCTTCGCCCGCTACCGGCGAGCCTGAGCCGCCGATCAAATACCGTTCCTCGTCCGGAGAGACGAGGAGAGGAACCGATGGATTTCACCCCCAGCCCCGAGGTCGCCGAGCTTCGCGAGCGCGTGCTCGACTTCATGGACGACGAGATCTACCCGCGCGAGCGCGAGATCATGGAAGCGCTCGACGCGGAGGTCGCCTCGGGAGTCCCCTACCCACAGAACCTCACCGCCGTTCGAGAGAAGGCGAAGGGCGAGGGGCTCTGGAACCTGTTCATGCCCGACGAGCGCTTCGGTCCCGGGCTGAAGAACTGGGAGTACGGGCTGCTCTGCGAGGAGATGGGGCGCAGCCCGATGGCGGCGCCGATGGCCTTCAACTGCTCGGCCCCGGACACCGGCAACATGGAGATCCTCGCCGAGCACGGCTCGAATCAACAGAAAGAGGAGTGGCTCGAGCCACTCCTCGAGGGGAAGATCCGCTCCTGCTTCTCGATGACCGAGCCGGAGGTATCGGGCTCGGACCCGACGCTGCTGCAGGCCAAGGCCGAGCTCGACGGCGACGAGTGGGTCGTCAACGGCCACAAGTGGTTCACCAGCGGCGCCGTCGGCGCCGAGCTGGCGATCGCGATGGTCGTCACCGACCCCGACGCCCCGCCCTACGCCCGCGCCTCGATGATCTGCGTCCCGACCGACAACCCGGGCTTCAACCTGGTGCGGCCGATCTCGGTGATGGGCCACGACGGCGGCCCCGGCCACTGCGAGATCCGCTACGAAGACTGCCGGGTGCCGAAGGATTCCCTACTCGGCGAGCGCGGCGCCGGCTTCGCGATCGCCCAGGACCGGCTTGGCCCGGGCCGCATCCACCACTGCATGCGGGCGATCGGGACCGCCGAGCGGGCGCACGAGATGATGTGCCGCCGCGCCAACGAACGCACCGCCTTCGGCGGCCCGCTGGCCGACAAGCAGTTCGTCCAGGAGTCGATCGCGACCAGCCGGATGGAGATCGACCAGGCCCGCCTGCTGACCCTCTACGCCGCCTGGAAGATGGACACCGAGGGCAAGCGCGCCGCCCGCCAGGCGATCTCGGCGATCAAGATCGTCGCCGCCAACATGGTGATGGACGTCCTCGACCGCGCGATCCAGATCCACGGCTCCCTCGGCATGACCGACGACACCCCGCTGGCGATCATGTGGCGCTTCAGCCGCATGCTCCGCCTCGCCGACGGCCCCGACGAGGTCCACAAGATGGTCCTCGCCCGCCGCGAGCTGAACCGCTGGGCCAAGCGCGCCGAAGCCGAAGCCGAAGGGAATCTCGAGCCCCGGCACGCGGCGCGGATGGTGTAGACAAAAAGGGCCGGGCGTAAGCCCGGCCCTATGGTGCAACGGGTACTCGAGCGCTAGCTGATGATCGTGGCGTTCAGCCAGTACCAACAGGTGTTGGAGTCTTTCTCAGAGGCAAGCGCGAGGTAGGCCGTGAAGGACGAACCGTCCGCCGCAGTTGCGCTAACTCCAATGTCGCTGGCGGAGTCGTAGTTGTACTCGCCCGTACTGCCCCCCCAATAATATTCATTGAGCTCGCGGTCTTCTTCAGGGGTATTCGGCCCAAGGTTTTTGCTCCCGTCCTCCCAGCTGGTGAAGACGGTCCCCTCCGTGCTGGACGAGATGTAAGCGAGCGGGCTGAGGTAGGTGGGCTGACCAGACGGGACGGTGCATTTGACGGACAGCTTCACGGGTCCGCGTTCGAACACGACTGCCTCTTGACCATTCGAAAGCGTGCCCTTGGCCGCTTTCACAACATTCGTCGTGGCCGAGTTTGGAACGGTCGCCAGGGTGCTGGCATTGATCTCCGAGCCGCTCAGCGACCCATCCTTGACCTTTGCGCCGGTCACCGCGCTGTTCTTGATCTTGGCAGTGGTGACGGCATTCTTCTTCAGCTTTGCCGTGGTGACTGCCCCGGACTTGATCTGCTTCTTGCCGACGCTGTTCTTACCCAGCTGGTTCGCGGCGATGGCGGTAGCGCCGCCAAGAACAAGGAACACCGCGATGGACGACATCACGTTCGCGTACGTCAACCGCTTACGAATCTGCTTCACGAATAGCTCTCCCTTGTGGATGGGTTTACCCGAGGGGGATTCTCTCCAGGGGAGAATTCCCCTCTTTCGACGATCCACCAAGCTCGGGCGGCTGTTTTGGCCCGGACGTGAAAGCCGTTAAAGAAAGAAGGGCGGCCTGCCGGCCGCCCTTTCTCTCACAATGAACCCCGACGTTATTTAGCCGACAGTCAGGTGACCGGCGAAGACGCAGGTGTTTTCCGGCGTGTCGTCGAACGTGTCGTAGTCGTAGCCGAGGTCACCACTGACGACCGTTCCGGTCGAAGTCGCCCCATAGAAGGTGGCGGTCCCGTAGCTCGCATCCCCTCCCGCGGAAAGGTCGTCGACCTGAATGCTGTCGTCGTCACCCGGCGCACCGCTGTCGTAGGCGTCGGTGGTTTCTTCGGAAGCGCTGCCAGGAACCCCACCGGCCTCCATTACCCAACCCGGCCCGACGGGAGACCTGACTTCGAGGTCGGCATTGCTGCTTTCGCAGCTGGCGATGAAGTTGAAGCCTCCGACCGAGGCGACCTGGACGCCCGACTGTCCTGCGGTAAGGGTCCTGAAGACCTTCACCACTGATTGGCCCCCGACCGTGTTCGCGTTTCCGGCGCTGTCAGCAGTACCAGCATGGGAGGCATTCGGAACCGTCGCGAGGGTGCCAACGTTGACCTTGGCGCCGGTGATCGCGCCGTTCTTGATTTTCGCCGTCGTCACCGCGTTGTTCTTGATTTTCGCCGAGGTGACGGCGTTCTTCTTCAACTGCTTGGATCCGACGCTGTTCTTGGCGAGACCGGCAGCAAGGGCAGTAGCTCCGCCGAGAACGAGAAAGACTGCAATCGAGGACATCACGTTTGCGTACGTGAGCCGCTTCCTAATTTGCTTCACGAAAACTCCTTGTTTAGAGGGGCGAGAAAGGCCGCTCGACCCTCCTCGACAGGCTTCAAGCGCTGCAGACCCTTTCAGGTCCGGCGGACTACGTCTAGGCTCTCGGCCGATGTTCAACAGAATGCTTGCCACTATTTCCGTAGTCCTGCTGTCCCTTCCCCTCTCCGCGTGCGGGAGCGATGAGGATGCCAGCGGAGCACACCCATCCCCCAGCGCTCACGAGAGCCCCGATCACAGGACGGAGCCCTTACGGGGTCAAAAGGCTGAGCAGAAGACTGAGAGTGCCCCCCACCGAGACGAGCCGATGGCTCAGCAAGGGGCAGCCGACCCCAATCGCAAGGCAGGCGGAAGCAATGACACCGAAAGTCGCCAACCCCCCGATCAGAAGCCCTCTGGTGCAGCTCACGCCATCCCGGCGTGTGCGGCGGAGCCTGATTCTCGCCAGTGCGAGGATGCCCTCAACTCCGAGCAAGAAGGATCAAACCCGACCCCACAGCGGCAGTTCCACGGCGATAAGCCAGCTAACGAAACCAGAGGCTGCGAGGGAACCCGGGGGGGCTGCAAGCCGGAACCCGACCCGCACTCATAGCCCCCTAGATGTAGTTCCTAAGCACGTTGTTCATCCGGACCTCCTTGGAGGCTGGCGGTGTCGAAGCCCCAGCAACAAGGAGGAACCGGATGAAGCTCCACGCTAACGCGCCCCTCGGCCCGAAGGGCAGGGCGAT
>Ga0307280_10000014_pt1 | contig 75125 bp, 75 predicted proteins | sample ER_DNA_119_FD_194479 | JGI IMG/M metagenome (GOLD analysis project Ga0307280, IMG submission 194479) | Bulk soil microbial communities from the East River watershed near Crested Butte, Colorado, United States - ER_DNA_119 | ecosystem: Environmental > Terrestrial > Soil > Floodplain | place...
TAGCGCCCAAAACTCACCAATCGTCGCCCGCTAGCTGTTGAGGAACCGGTCGACGGCCTTCTGCCGGACGGACTGTGGGATTTCGATCGAGCCCGCCGGGCCGGGGCCGCACTGTTCCCGTTCCTTCTCGCAGAGGACTTCGGCCGGTGCGCTGCCGCCGATTCCGGCCGCCAGCACCAGCTGCGGCATCGTGAAGAAGCCCATGTCGCTGACGAAGGCCTTCGGCGCGTCCCAGCCGATGATCGGGCCGTGGATGAAGTTGTAGGGGAGACGTAGCGGGTCGGTGAGGCGGTCCTTGATCCCGTTGATCACTTCTTGCTGGGCGTGCTCGCGGTCGAGGTCGTCGTAGCCGCCGAGCGAGTAGACGCTCTTGCCGGGGCCGGGGCATTCGCTGACGTGGCGGATTCGCGAGTAGGCGAGGGCCTTTTCGCCGTTGAGGGTGTTCTCGCCTTTGTGCAGACGCAGGCTGACGCCGCCCTGGCCGCCGCCGGCGCCGCCGGAGATGTCGGCGCAGAGCTTGACCGGGACGTCGATCTTGACCCCACCGACGGCGTTGATCAGATCTTCGAAGCCGGTGAAGTCGACGATCGCGACGTGGTCGATCTGGATCCCGAGGAACTGCTCGATCGTCTTGATCTGCAGGGCGGCCCCGCCGTAGGCGAAGGCGGCGTTGATCTTCGTCGGCGCGTTGCCGGGGATCTCGGCGTAGGAGTCGCGCGGGATCGAGAGTTTGCGGAAGGTGCCGCCGCCGGCCCGGATCAGCATCAGCGTGTCGGCGCGGAATTCGCCTTCGTAGCAGGGAAGGTGCGGCTTTTCGCCCTTCGACTGCTGTTCGAAGCACTCCTCGGAGGTGTCGTCGTCGCTGCTGCCGGGCGGCCGAGCGTCGGTGCCGAGGACCAGGATCGTCTGCGGCTTGAACAGCAGGAACGGGTTGCCGTGGAGGGCGTCCCTCGCTTCGCCGGAGAGCTTGAAGGACTGGATCTGCGCGGAGACCCCGAAGGCGAGGAGGCTGATCAGGATCCAGGCGAGCGCCGCGAGCCCGATCCATTTGAGCACGCGGCGGACGTTGAAGGGCGCCCGCGGCGCGCCCGGCCGACGGGGCTCGCGCTCCTTGCGCGGCTTGCGTGAAGGCAACCTTGCACGGTCGCGCAGGGACGACAGATCCGCACTTTTCAAGCGCGAAAACAGCCCCTTACGGGAGCGGTAGACGTTGTATTCGGGCGGCTCGGGGGGCCGCTGCTCGCCGTCGGGGGTCATGAAAGGCTAGAAATCATGGCGGTGCAGCCGGTCATTCGCCCTCCAGCCTCCCGCTCCTCGTGAGCGGACCCGAGACGATCGGCGTCGATCTCGGCGGCACGAAGATGCTGATCGGGGTCCTCTCGGGCACCGAGCGCCTCTACGAGCAGCGCGAGGCCTCGACCGGCCAGACCGAGGACGAGCTGGTCGAGCTGCTGGTCCGCGAGGTCGAAGAGGCGCGGGATGCGCGGCCGAACGTGAGCGCCGTCGGCCTCGGCATCCCGGCGACGATCGACCACGACAACGGCGTCGCCGTCTCCGCCGTCAACCTGCCGCTTGCCGACCTGCCGATCCGGGACATCGTCAGCGAGCGGGTCGGGCTGCCGGTCTTCGTCGACAACGACGGCAACGTCGCCGCCCTCGCCGAGTACCTCTATGGCGCCGCCCAGGGGAAGCCCCACATGGTGATGCTGACCGTCGGCACCGGGATCGGCGGCGGCCTGATCCTCGGCGGTGAGATCTACCGCGGCTCGACCGGCGCCGGCGCCGAGCTCGGCCACATCGTCATCCAGGCCGACGGGCCGCCCTGTCAGGGCAACTGCCCCAACCACGGCTGCGTCGAGTCGCTGGCCTCGGGGACGGCGCTGGGCCGGGAGGGTCGCGCGGTCGCCGAAAGCTCGCCCGACTCGGCGCTCGGGAACCTGCTCGCCGAGGGCGAGGAGGTCGACGGCCACGCCGTCACCGAAGCCGCGCTCGCCGGCGACGACGTCGCGATCGGCGTCTTCGACCTGATCGGCGGCCGGCTCGGGGTGGCGTGCGCCAGCCTCGCCAACATCTTCCAACCGAACGCGATCATCGTCGGCGGCGGCGTGATCGCCGCCGGTGACCTGCTGCTGGAGCCGGCCCGCCGGGAAGTGCGCGAACGGGCGCTGAACCCGATGAACAAGACGCCGATCCTCGAGGCGACGCTCGGCAACGACGCCGGGATGATCGGCGCCGCCGCGATGGCCCGCAACGAGCTCGCCGCGGTAAACGCCTGATGCCCGGCGGCCTCTACGTCTGCCCGACGCCGATCGGCAACCTCGACGACCTCACCCCGCGGGTGCGCGAGGCGCTGGTCAGCGCCGACTTCATCGCCTGCGAGGACACCCGCCGCACCGGTGGGCTGCTCGACAAGCTGCGGATCCGGCCGGCGCCGCGGCTGGTCTCCTTCCACGAGGGCAACGAAAGCGCCCGCGCCGTCGAGCTCTCGCAGCGGATCGAACGCGGCGACGTCGTCGCCCTCGTCTCCGACGCGGGGATGCCGGCGATCTCCGACCCCGGCTTCAAGCTGATCCGCCGCTGCATCGACCGCGCGCTCGAGGTCGTCGTCCTGCCCGGCCCGTCGGTGGTCCCGGTCGCGCTCGTCGCCTCCGGCCTGCCGACCGACCGCTGGCGCTTCGAGGGCTTCATGCCGCGCCGGGCGGGGGAGATGGAGCGCGTCCTGCGCTCGGCCGAGACCGTGATCGCCTTCGAGTCGCCGCGCCGGGTAGGCGAGTCCCTGGCGGCCCTAGCCTCCCTCGCACCCGACCGCGAGGCTGCCGTCTGCCGCGAGCTGACCAAGATGCATGAGGAGGTCGCCCGCGGCACCCTCGCCGAGCTCGCCCGCCGCTTCCGCAGCGACACCAAAGGCGAGATCGTCCTAGTCATCGGCCCCGCCGCCTCCTCCGAGCACGACAAAGACGTCGGCTTCGCCGTCGACGCCCTCCGCCACCTGGTCCAGTCCGGGGCGCGGCCGCGCGCCGCGGCGAGCGTCGTCGCCGCCCTCACCGGGACGCGCGCAAACGACCTCTACAAGGCGCTGACTGGACGCGAGGCACGCAAGTAGACGCTCGCTGAATTTGGGCCCCTATGGCGGCCAGGATTCAGCGAGCGCTGAGTTCTGGGCGGCAGCGCTTTGTCTTCAGGCTGGCGTGGAAGCTTCGATGAGCGACGCCAGCCTTTACGTCACCACGGCGACGTTGAATTGTTCCGCTGGGGAAAGCGGATCAAGGACCAGCCCGTCTGGTCCCGTCCAGGCGAGCTCAGCGGCCACTCGTTGCCCCGTGCCAGACCACACCCTCCCCTGAACTTGGGGTCAACCCGGCCGACGCTATCCTCTGCCCAGATGAACCCGACCCAAATTGCTCCGGTTGGCTTGAAGTCCCCGGCTTCGTCTCGGGCCGACTGGTACCTGCCGCCCCGCCTTGAGCGCGTAGCAATTGACGTTGGGCTGGGTGCGGCTGGCGCAACTTTCGGAGCACACGTCGACGGGACCACGGGTGCCATCGTTGGCGGCACTGCAGCCGTCGCTTGGTCGCACCTGCGGCATCCCTCGAAGATCAGGTAGCCCGCCTCGAGGCTAGAAGCGGAAGCCGGGTTTGGTCGCCTCATCGCGCCTTTGCATGCTGGCGGCAGACCTGGCGACCCCGGCAGTGGTTGGCAGCGACGACCAACACGACGATGGCGACCGACGAGAACTGCGACGGAAGCCCCACCCTAGGGCGCATGCATCAGCGCCTTGGCGGGACCGGTAGCGTCCCGAGCGGGATGGCCGTCAACAGCTTTTTCGTCACCACGCCGATCTACTACGTCAACGCCGAGCCTCATCTCGGGCACGCGTATTCGACGATGGCCGCGGACGTGCTGGCGCGGCACCACCGGCAGCGCGGGGACGACGTGTTCTTTCTCACCGGGACCGACGAGCACGGGGAGCCGGTCGAGAACGCGGCCAAGAAAGCTGGGGTGACGCCGCAGGAGCTGGCAGATACGAACGCGGCCAAGTTCGAGGGGTTGATGCCGACGATCGGCGCCACCAACGACTTCTTCATCCGCACCTCCGACCCACGGCACACCGAGCGGGTCGCCGAGATCATGCAGCGGGTCTACGACAACGGCTGGGTGACCAAGGGTGTCTACGAAGGCTGGTACTGCCCCCGCTGCGCCGACTTCAAAACCGAGCGTGAGCTGGGGCCGGGCAACACCTGCCCGATCCACGAGATCCCGCTGCAGAAGGAACGCGAGGAGAACTACTTCTTCAAGCTCTCCGCCTTCCAAGCCCAGCTCGAAGGCCTCTATGAGGAGCGGCCGGACTTCGTCGTGCCGGAGTTCCGGCGCAACGAGGCACTCTCGTTCATCAAAGGCGGGCTCGAAGACGTCTCGCTCTCGCGTCCCAGCCTGAAATGGGGGCTGCCGCTCCCCTGGGACCCCGAGCAGCGGATGTACGTCTGGTTCGACGCCCTCCTCAACTACGTCACCGCGCTGGCCTTCGCCCGCGAGGACACGGACCTGACCGACCGCTACTGGCCCGCCGACCTGCACGTGATGGCCAAGGACATCCTCAAGTTCCACGCGGTGATCTGGCCGGCGCTCTGCCTCGCCGCCGAGATCGAGCCGCCGCGGCGGATGGTGATCCACGGCTACCTGCTGATGGGCGAGAAAAAGATGTCGAAGAGCCTCGGCAACGTGCTCGACCCCTTCGCGGTGATCGACCGCTTCGGCGCCGACGCGCTGCGCTTCTACCTCTTCCGCGAGGTCAGCTTCGGCCAGGACGGCTCGGTCTCCACCGCCGGCTTCGAGCAGCGCTACGAGACCGAGCTCGCCAACGACTACGGCAACCTCGCCAGCCGGGTGCTGGCGATGGTCGACCGCTACCGCGACGGCACCGTGCCGCAGGCCCAGATCGACGCGCCCCTCGCCGAGGACTTCGAAGGCGCGGTCGAGCGCTTCAGCGAGCTGCTCGACCGGGCCGAGCTGAGCCAGGCGCTGGACCTCGCCTGGACCCTGGTCCGGCGCCTCAACCGCTACGTCGAGGAAACCCAGCCGTGGGTCCTGGCCAAGGACGAGGCCGACCCCGAGCGCCTCGACGAAGTCCTCTACAACCTGGTCGAGGGCCTGCGGGTGACGACGCTCCTGCTCGTCCCCTACCTGCCGGGGGCTAGCGACACGCTGCTGGCCGCGCTCGGCGAAGAGGGGCGCGCCCTGGCCGAGCTCGGCTCGCGCCCGGGCGGGCAGGAGGTCGAGCGGGTGCCGCAGCTGTTCCCGAAGATCGAGTCGCCCGCTTGATGGCGCCGGTCCTCGCCGTCAAGGAACTGAACAAGCGTTACGGCAAGCAGGAGGCGCTCGCCGGGATCGACCTCGAGGTGGGGGCGGGGCAGCTCGTCGGCTTGCTCGGGCCCAACGGCGCCGGCAAGTCGACGCTGACGAAGATCGCCTGCGGCCTGGTCCGGCCCAGCGGCGGCAGCGTCGAGGTGCTGGGGCAACCGGCGGGGTCGCCGCAGGCGCGCGCCGCCCTCGGCTACCTGGCCGAGCTGTTCCGGTTCCCCGGCTGGTGCACCGCCGACGAGCTGCTGCGCTTCCACCAACGTCTCGTCGGCTCCGCCGGAGGCGGGGCGGAGCGGCGCGAGCTGCTCGACCTCGTCGACCTCGCCGCCGCCGCCGGCAAGCGGGTCGAGGCGATGTCGAAGGGGATGCAGCAGCGGCTCGGGGTGGCCCAGGCGCTGATCGGCTCGCCGCAGCTGCTCCTGCTCGACGAGCCGACCAGCGCCCTCGACCCGGTCGGGCGGCGGATCGTCCGCCAGCTGCTCGAGGAGCTGCGGCGGCGGGACGTCGCCGTGCTGCTCAACTCCCACCTGCTGAGTGAGGTCGAGCTGATCTGCGACCACGTCGCGATCATCTCCGGCGGGAAGCTGGTCAAGGCCGGCACGCCGCAGGAGCTGGCGGGGCCGGGGGCGGTCGAGGTCGAGACCGAGTCTGGCGTGAAGACCTTCGAGGGCGCGGTCCGCGAGGACGCGCCGCGGATCGTCGCCGAGCTGGTCGCCGCCGGCGAGCGCGTCTACCGGGTCGAGGTCCGCCACAGCTCGCTCGAAGACGTCTACCTGGAGGCGGTCGGCGGGGAGACCGGGTGAACGGCGGCAGGCTGCGCTCGGTCGCGGCGGTGGTCGGGCTCTCGATCCAGGAGGGGGTCCGCAGGCGCGTCTTCCTCGCGGTCCTGGTGCTGACCGCCGGCTTCCTCGCGCTCTACGGCCTTGGCGCCCACTTCGCCTTCCGGGACGTCGACGAATTCGCCGCCGGCGAACCGAAGATCCTCGACGCCCACGCCTTCACCGGGGCGACGATCTTCGGCATGGCGATGTTCGCGACGCTCTTCCTCGGCGCGGTGCTGGCGGTCTTCCTCACCCTCGGGGTGGTCCGCGGCGACGCGGAGTCGGGCCTGTTGCAGCCGATCGTCGTCCGCCCGATCGGCCGCACGACGATGCTGCTCGCCCGCTTCGGCGGCGCCGCGGCGCTCTCGGCCGCCTATGTGGTCGCCGTCTACCTCGCCGCCTACGCCATCACCAGGGCGACGGGCGACTGGTCCCCCGACCACCTGCTCGGGCCGGCGCTGGGTCTGGCCCTGGGCGTGGCGATCATCGCCGCGCTCTCGCTGCTCGCCTCGACCGTCCTCTCGGTGACCGCGCAGGGCATCGTCGTCTTCATGGTCTTCGGCGCGGGCCTGATCGCCGGGCTGCTGGCGCAGATCGGCAACGCGATCAACTCCGACTCGCTGCACACGATCGGCCGGGTCGCGAGTTGGGCGCTGCCCTTCGAGGGCCTCTACTCCGCCAGCCTGCACGCGCTGATCTCCGGCACCTCGGGGCTGACCGGGGTGGTCCTCCAGCTCGGCCCGTTCGGCGGCTCGGAGGCCGCCGGGCCGGATCTGATCCTCTGGTCGTTCGCCTATCTGCTCGGCGTCCTCGCTCTCGCCGCTTTCGTCTTCTCGCGACGGGATCTGTGAGCACCGCTTACGAGTCCAACAGCTCCGGCCCGATCTCCTCGAGCCGGGTCAGGCCACAGAGGGCCATCGTCAGGTCGAGCTCGGCGAGGACCATCTTCAGCACCGTTTCCACGCCGGCCTGCCCGTCGAGGGCCAGGCCCCAGACGTAGGGGCGGCCGAGGCAGACGGCGTCGGCGCCGAGGGCGAGCGCCTTCAGCGCGTCGGCGCCGCCCCGGATGCCGCTGTCGAAGAGGACCGTGAGGTCCTCGCCGGCCGCGGCGACGATTGCCGGCAGGGCGTCGAGCGAGCCGATCGCGCCGTCGACCTGGCGGCCGCCGTGGTTGGAGACGACGATCCCGTCGATCCCGCGCCGCGCCGCCTCGCGCGCGTCGTCGGGGTGCTGGATCCCCTTGATCACGATCGGCAGCGAGGTCATCTCGCGCAGCTGCGCGAGGTCGTCCCAGTTCAGCGACGGGTTGGCCTGGATGCCGAGGAAGTGGCCGGTCGCGGCGCCGGCGTCCTCCTCCGGCGGCTGGGTCAGCGCGGCCCGGAAGACCGGGTCCTGGAAGTAGTTGGCGACGCCCATCCCGTTGAGGAACGGCAGCCACGCCTGCTGCAGGTCGCGCGGCTTCCAGCCCGGGATGAAGGTGTCGACGGTGAGGACGATCGCTCCGTAGCCCGCCCGCTCGGCCCGCTCGACCATGCTGCGCGCCAGCGCCGGGTCGTTGGGCCAGTAGAGCTGGAACCAGCGGGGCGCGTCGCCCCCCGCCTCGGCGATCTCCTCCAGCGAGAAGTGGGCGGCGGTCGAGGCGATCATCGGCACGCCGAGCGCGGCAGCGGCGCGCGCGGTCGCCAGCTCGCCCTCGTCGTGGACCACCTTCTGGACCCCGATCGGCGCCAGCAGCAGCGGCGCCGGCATCGCCGTACCGAGGAGGGTGGTGGAGAGGTCGCGCTCGGCGACGTCGCGCAGCATCCGCGGCACGATCCGGCGCCGCCGGAAGGCCTCGGCGTTGGCGTCGATCGTGTCCTCGCTACCGGCTCCGGCCCAGACGTAATTGGCGGCCTTGGGGTCCATCGCCTCCTTCGCCCGCTGCTCGAGCTCAGCAACCACGACCGGGATCGCCGGCGTCTCGCCGCCGAGCCCGCGGGCGTAGATCTCGCGGTAGTAGTCGGCGGGGTCCGGCATCTGGCGAAGGATAGGCTGACCCGTCCGATGATCGACTCCCACACCCACCTGATGCTCTGCGAGGAGGGCGACTTCGAGCTGGTCCTCGCCGCCAAGGCGGCGGGGGTGAATCGGATGCTGACCGTGGGGATGGACGAGGTGACCAACGCTGCCGCGATAGGGAGCACGGTCCGGCACGAGGAGGTGTTCGCTTCGGTCGGACGCCACCCCAACGAGGCGAGCGGCTTCGACGAGGAAACCGTCGCCGAAATCGTCGAGCTGGGGGCCCACGAGAAGGTGCGGGCGATCGGCGAGACCGGGCTCGACTTCTACCGCGACAGCGCCGCGCCGGAGGACCAGCGCCGCGCCTTCGCGGCGCAGATCGAGATCGCGCGGGAGCTCGCCCTGCCGATCGTGATCCACGCCCGCGACCCCGAGGGCGAGACCGCCGCCACCGACGAGATCTTCGCCACGCTCGACGCGGCGGCAGGCGAGGCGCTGGTGATCCTCCACTGCTTCTCGGCCCCGGACCGGGTGGGCGACGCGGCCGAGCGCGGCTGGTACTGCTCGTTCGCCGGCAACGCCACCTACCCGAGCGCCAAGGAGCTGCTGTTCGCCGCCGCGCAGGTGCCCGAGGACAGGATCCTGGTCGAGACCGACGCCCCCTACCTGGCTCCTCAGCCGATGCGCGGCAAGCGCAACCAGCCCGCCTACGTGGTCGAGACCGCTCGCGAGGTCGCCGCGGTCCGTGGCGTCTCCTACGAGGAGTTGGAGCGCACGGTCGAGGCCAACGCCCGGACGCTGTTCGGCTGGTAGTGAGATGGCCTAATGGTCCGGCTCGGGCAGAACTTCCTCGCCGATCCCAACCTGCTCGACGCGATCGTCCGCGACGCCGAGCTCGGGCCGGGCGAGGTCGTGCTCGAGGTCGGAGCGGGGGAAGGGGTGCTGAGCGAGCGACTGGCCGCCGCCGCGGGGCGCCTGCACACGGTCGAGATCGACCGCGGCCTCGGGCCGGCGCTGGAGCGGATCGCGGCGCTGCCGAACGTATCGCTGCACTGGGGCGACGCGATGAAGATCGACCTCACGGCATTCGACCCGGCACCGAGCGCGATGGTCGCCAACCTGCCCTACTCGGTGGCGACGCCGCTGATCCTGCGGACGATCGAGCAGCTGCCCTCGCTGCGGCGCTGGACGGTGATGGTGCAGCGGGAGATCGCCGACCGGCTGCGCGCCGGGCCGGGCAGCCGCACCTACGGGTCGCCGAGCGCGGTCGCCCAGCTGGCCTGTGAGGTCGAGCTGCTGCGGGCGGTCGACCCCGCCGTGTTCAAGCCGCGGCCGCGGGTCGACTCGGCGATCCTGCGCCTGTGCCGCAGCGGCCCCGGCGCCGACGCCGAGACGCGCAAGCTGATCCGCGCCGCCTTCGCCCACCGCCGCAAGTCCCTGGCCCGCTCGCTCGAGCATGCCGCGCCGGGGAGCCTCGGGCCGGCGCGCGAAGCCCTGGCCGAGCTCGGCCTGCCCGAAGACGCCCGCGCCGAGGCGCTGGCGCCCGAGCAGTTCGCCGCCCTCTCCGCGAAGCTGCGCGGCTGATGCTGCTCCACGCTCCGGCCAAGCTCAACCTCTGCCTCTACCTGGGGCGCGCCCGCGAGGACGGGCTGCACGAGCTCTGCTCGCTGTTCGAGCCGCTCGCTCTCGCCGACCTGATCACTGTGACGGCGGCCGAGCGCGACGAAGTCGTCTGCCCCGGCGTCGAGGGCGAGAACCTCGCCGCGAAGGCACTGGCGGGACTGCGCGAGCGCGGCTGGGAGCGCGAGCCGCTGCGGATCGAGATCGAGAAGCGGGTCCCCGTCGCCGCCGGGCTCGGCGGCGGCAGCGGCGACGCGGCGGCGATCCTCCGCCTGGCGGCGGGCGAAGTCGCCGACCTGCCGCAGCTTGCGGCCGAGCTCGGCGCCGACGTCCCGTCCCAGTTGACCCCGACGCTGGCGCTCGTCCGCGGAGCGGGCGAGCGCGTTGAGCTGCTGCCCGGGCCGGCCCCGCACGCGGCGGTCCTGCTCCCCGGCGGCGGCGGGCTCAGCACCGCCGCGGTCTTCGCCGAGGCCGACCGCCTCCGGCTCGGCCGCGACGCGGAGGAGCTCGGCGACCTGGCGGGCCGGCTGCGCGAGGCCGCCGGCGCCGGCGCCTCGCCGCTCGACTATCGCGACCTGCTCGTCAACGACCTGGAACCCGCTGCGCTCTCCCTTCGCCCCGACGTCGGCGACGCGATCGCGGCTCTGCGCGAGGCGGGGGCGCCGAAGGCGATCCTCAGCGGCTCCGGCCCGACCGCCGTCGGCCTCTTCGCAGACCTCGCCGCGGCGGAGGCCGCCGCCGCGCGTCTCGACAGGGCCGAAGCGATCGTCTGCGCCGCCGGAAGCGCGAGACTGACGCCATGAAGCTGCCCGGGGAGGGCGGGAGCGGGGGCAAACGCAAACGCCTGAAAATCGCCGTCGCCGCGCTGGCAATCGGCGCCGTCTACTTCTTCATCAGCCGCCAGCTCGGCCACCTCGACCTGCAGAACCTGCTGGAGGAGGTCTCCAACACCCTCGGCGCCTGGACCTACCTGCTGGTCGCCGTCTTCGCCTTCGCCGAGACCGGCGCCTTCGTCGGCCTCGTCGTCCCCGGCGAGACCGTGATGCTGCTCGGCGGCGCCGTCGCCGGCCAGGGCGCGATCGACATCTATCTGCTGATCGCGATCGCCTGGTTCGCGGCCTGGCTCGGCGACACCTTCAGCTTCTTCCTCGGCCGCCGCCTCGGCCGCGAGTTCGTGATGAAGCACGGCCCGCGGGTCGGGATCAGCCACGAGCGGTTCGAGAAAGTCGAGGACTACTTCGGCCGCCACGGCGGCAAGACGATCTTCATCGGCCGCTGGATCAGCCTCGTCCGCGCCTTCGCCCCCTTCATCGCCGGCAGCTCCGGCATGGGGTACCGCGGCTTCGTCCCCTACAGCGTCCTCGGCACCGGCCTCTGGGCCTCGCTGCACATCCTCGTCGGTTACTTCTTCTCGCGCAGCATCGAGACCGCCGGTCACTACGCGGCCCGCGGCGCCGCGGCGCTGGCGACGCTGATCGCGATCGTCGCCGTTTCGGTCTTCGTGATTCGCAAGCTGCGCGAGGAGGAGAACCGCGAAGCGGCGGTCCGCTGGATGGAGGAGCACCGGGTGACGGCCTGGATCGTGGCGATCGCCCGCCGGCCCCAGTTCCGCTTCCTCTGGGACCGGGTCACCCCCGGCGGCACCTTCGGGCTCGAATTCACCTCGCTGATGGCGACTCTGGCGGTGGCGCTCTTCGTCCTCGTCGCCTACACGGTGATCATCGGCGGCGACCCGGGGCCGACGCCGGGCGACGAAACCGCGTTCGAACTCGTCGGCCACATCCAGACCGGCGTTCTCACCAGCATCGCCAAGGTGGTGAGCTGGTTCGGTTCGGCGACCGCGGTCGCTCTGGCGGCGGCGATCTGCGCCGTCCTGCTCGCCTGGCGCCGCCGCTGGGTCGAGTTCTGGGTCCTGGTTGGCGGGATGGCGATCACCCAGACCGGGATCGACGTGCTCGAGGGCGCCGTCGACCGCCCCCGTCCGCCCGACCCGCTCGCCGCCAGCTCGGGCTCTTCCTTTCCGAGCAGCCACGCCGCCCACTCGGTGTTCTACCTCTGGCTGGCGATCACGATCATCCTGCGGCTGCGGCCGGGGATGGCGCGGGCGACTGCGGTCGTCGTCGCCGGCTTCGCTCTGACCGCGCTCGTCGGCCTCTCCCGCGTCTATCTCGAGATCCACTACCTCAGCGACGTCAGTGCCGGCTGGGCGCTGGGGGCGGCGGCGTTCTCGCTCAGTGCCGCCGTCGGGCTGGTCGTCTCGCAAATGCGCCAAAATCCAGAGCAGTGACTCTCTACGCGCTGACCGACCTCGGTCACCAGTATCTGCTCTACGGGATCGCCGGGGCCCTCTGCCTCGTCGTCTTCGCAATCCTCATCCTCAGCCCGGCGCTGAGCGCCTACGGCCGGATCTGGGAGAAGGCGGCGGCGGGCTTCCTCTCACTCTTCGTCCTCGCCGCGCTGATCATCGGCGGGGTCGTGATCGGGCTGGCGGTCGTCTACTACTACACGGACATCGTCAACTTCGTCAACGGCAGCTGAGATCGACTCGCCGTCGGGATAATGGCGGGATGCCCAGCTCTGCCAGCACCGACCGAGCCGACCTGCTCGAGGCGCTCTCCGACGCGGTCGAGTCGGGCGCCGGGCTGCCCGCGGTCGCCCGCGCGGCGGCGCGCCTGCTCGATGCCAGCGTCGCCCTGATCGACCGCTCCAGCGCGGTGCTCGCCGTCGCCGGGGCCTCCTCCGACCAGGAGCAGAAGCTGCTCTCCGGCGGTCAAGGGGTGACGGCGGTGGAGCTGCGGGTCGCCGACACCGCGGTGGGCGAGCTGCGCTACCGGGCCAAGGCGGCGCCGGACCCGGCGATCGCGCGGATGGTGACGACGCTGCTGGCGCTCGAGCTGGAGCGCTCGCGCTCGCCGGAGTGGGAGAGCGAGGAGGCGGCCGGGGCGTTCGTCATGGCAGTGCTGCGGCGCGAGGTGACCGACCGCCGCGACATCGTCGCCCAGGCCTCGGAGCTCGGCGCCGACCTCGACCGCGGTGCCGGCGTCGTCGTCCTGCGGGCGGCGCCACGGGCGGCGCAGACGGGAGAGTGGCGGGAGCGGGTCCTCGTCCTGGCGCAGCGGGCACTGCGCTCGCTCGCCCCGGGCTCGCTGGCGACGAGCGACGGTGGCGAGGCGGCTGCCGAAGTCGTCGCGATCGTCCCGGCCGAGGACGACGAGCGGCTCGCCCGGGCCGCGGCCGGGCTCTCGCGCGAGCTCGACGACAGCCTCCCCGGCTTCCACCTGACGACCGGTCGCAGCCGCCGCTGCGCCGACCCGGTCGACCTCTACCGGGCCGGCAGCGAGGCGCGCCTGGCGGTCAACGTCGGCGAGGCGGAGGGGCGCCCGATGCTCGCCTTCGAGGACACCGGCGCCTACCGCCTGCTGCTGCCGGCGATGAGCGAGGACCCGGCCGAGCTCGAACGCTTCTACGCGGAGACGGTCCAGCCGCTGAACGAGTACGACGACCAGTACGAGACCGAGCTCGTCGCCACCGTCGAGGCCTACCTCGACAACGACGGCAACGTCGCCGCCACCGCCAAACAGCTCTTCACCCACCGGCACACGATCCGCTACCGGCTCGAGCGCGTCCGCGACCTCTGCGGCCACGACGTCAGCGCCACCGAGGGCCGCGAGAAGCTCGGCCTCGGCCTCAAGGCGATGCGCGTGCTGGGCATCGCTTCCCCCCGCGGCCCGGCGATGGAGCCCGGCGCCAAGGGCGGCAAGGTGGCGCGGGCGACGGGGGAGTAGGGGTCGGTCCAACCGGCAATTCCGGGGAGAGGACTCGAACCCCTGCTTCCTGGACCAAAACCAGGCGTGCTAGCCGACTACACCACCCCGGATCGGGGGTCGAGCGTAGCGCCGCGGGAATCGAAAGGGCAATCCAGCGCCGTATGGGCGCTCAACTACCCACTGACATTCTTGACCGGCGCGGCCTCTGCCGCGCCGCGGCCCGCGGCCTGAGCGGAGGCGCCGAAGCTGAGGAGGCGGCCGCCGAAGGCGACCGCGCAGGCCGCGAACCAGGCCCAGCCGAGGGCGAGGCCGCCGAGGACGTCGGTCAGCCAGTGCACGGTGAGGAAGACGCGGCTGAGGGCCACGGCGACGGCAATGCCGACGGCGGCGCCGGCGAGGGCTGGCCAGGACCCTCGTCCCCACCAGCGGCCGGCGACGAGGGCGAAGGCGGCCCAGGAGGCGGCCGCGGTCGAGGTGTGGCCGCTGGGGAAGGAGGGGCCGAGGGTCGCGGCGACGGCCTCGATCTCCGGCCGGGCACGGTCGATCAGCTCCTTCACCCCCGCCGTCAGGAGCTTGTCGCCGAGGATCACCGCCAGCAGGAACGGCGCCACCCAGCGACTGCGCGTGCGGGCGAGCTCGACCGCCGCGAAGACGATCGCGACGAGGACCACGAGCCAGGTCTCGCCGAGCTGAGTGACGAGGGTGAGGGCGTCGTGCGACCAGGCGCTCGAGTGCCGGTCGCCCCACTCGGCGACGGCGCTGTCGATGCCGGCGAGGACGTCGGTGCTGCGAACGACGACCGCCAGCAGCGCCAGCAGCGCGCCACCGACGAAAATCACCAGGAGGGTCAGCGTCAGCGCCACCTCCGTTGCGCGCTCGGGGTCGGTCTGGGCCGCCCGCACCGCCCGCCGCCCGAGGCGGCCGGTCGCGTGCTCGCCTGCCTCGCGCGCCACCTCGACCGCGGCCGGCGCGGTGCCGCCGCCGGGGTAGCGACGAGCGAGGAAAGCGGCTCCGAGGCCGGCCAGGAGGGAAATCAGCAGGAGGAGGAAAAACGGCATCAGGAGGAGGAATTACCCCGCAAAGGCCAATGAACACCGCCATTGGTTAAACGAGCCGATGCATACTATGGGCGCGCCTGGGGGATACACCGGGGCGTGACTGTCGAGGAGAGACCACGCACGGCGAGTCCTGCCAGGGAGCGCTCGGGCGACCCCCATTCCGTCCCGGTCTTCGAGGCCCGCCCCGGCGGTCTGGCCGATCGCTTCGCCGGCGCGCTCGACTCGCGCCATCCCGCCCTCGTCTTCTTCCTCGCCCTGCTCGCCGGCTTCCTGTTGCTCGCCGCGGTCTCGATCGTGCTCGCCCTGATCGTCGTTCACGTCCTGCTCCCCAGCGGCGGCCTCGGGCTGGAAGGCACCGACGAGAGCGTCAACGACACCCTCGCCGAGAACCGCACCGGCACCCTCACGACCATCGCCGAAGTCGGCTCGCAGGTCGGCGGCGCCCCGGTCCTGCCGATCATCGTCGGCCTCGTCGCCATCGTTTGCGCCTTCATGCGCCGCTGGCTGATCGCCGCCTTCGCGGTCTTCGTCCTCGCCGTCGAGTCGGCGACCTACCGCGTCACCTCGATCGCGGTCCCCCGCGAGCGCCCCTCGGTCCCCCGGCTGGAACAGCTGGAAGTCGACGCCAGCTACCCCTCGGGCCACACCGCCGCCTCGATCGCGGTCTACTCCGGCCTCGTCCTGCTGCTCACCACGCGTTTCACCAGCAGCATGAAGAAGGCGCTGGCCTGGACCGCCGCGATCCTGCTGACCACCTTCGTCGCGCTCTCGCGCATGTACGAGGGGATGCACCACCCGCTCGACGTCGCCGGCGGGGTCCTCGTCGGCATCGGCGCGATCCTCGTCCTGCTGTTCGCCTGCCGCGCCGCCGGCGCGGCGGCGGAGAGGCGCCGGGCATGAAGGTCGCGGTCGTAGCCCATGCGGGCAAGACGGTCGGCGGCGGGCTCCCAGAGCTGCGGCGCACGCTCGCGGAGGCGGGCATCTCCGAACCGCTGTGGACCGAGGTGCCGAAGAGCAAGCGGGCGCCGGCCGCGGTCGAGCAGGCGCTGGAGGACGGCGCCGAGCTGATCCTCGCCTGGGGCGGGGACGGGCTGGTGCGGCGCTGCGTCAACGCGCTCGAGGACACGCAGGTTCCACTCGCGATCCTCCCGGCCGGAACCTCGAACCTGTTCGCCACGAATCTCGGCATCGAGCGCGACATCGCCAGGGCGGTCGAGGTCGCGCTGCACGGCGACCGCCGCCGGCTGGACGTCGGTCGCTTCGACGGGGAGCGCTTCGCGGTGATGGCCGGGGCGGGCTTCGACGCGGCGATGATCAAGGGCGCCGACGACCGCAAGGACCGTCTCGGCCGGGCCGCCTACGTGCTCAGCGGAGCCGCGAAGCTGAACGCCCCGCCCTTCGAAGCGAAGATCAAGATCGACGGCACGCGCTGGTACAAGGGACCCGCCAGTTGCATCCTGGTCGGCAACCTCGGCGAACTGTTCGGCGGGATCGAGGTCTTCGCCGACGCGCAGCCCGACGACGGCAAGCTGGATATCGGCGTGCTCACCTCCGAGGGGCCGGTGAAGCTGGTGCGCGCCGCCGCGCGCACCGCCCTCGGCGATGCGCAGAAGTCGCCCTTCGTGCGGGTCACCCAGGGACGAGAGGTGCGGGTCAAGCTCGATCGCAAGGTCCGCTACGAGCTCGACGGCGGCGACCGCAAGAAGGTCAAGTCGTTCGGGGTCGACGTCGAACCCGCGGCGATCACGGTGTGCGTCCCGGGCGCGGCCCAGAAAGAGAATGGAGCGAGATGAAGACCGACGTGGGGATGGGAGCGCAGGACCTCGGCGACAAGGCGAAGCGGGGAGGCGAGGAACTCGCGCACGCGAAGACGCTCGGCTGGCTGGCGCGGGCGGGCCTCGTCGCCCGCGGCATGGTCTACGGAATCATCGGCGTGCTGGCGCTGGAGCTCGCCCTCGGCGAGGGCGGCAAGGCGACCAACCAGGAAGGCGCGCTGCAGACGATCGCCCACCAGTCGTTCGGCGGGGCACTGCTCGTCCTGGTCGCGATCGGGCTGGGGGGCTACGCCCTCTGGAGGCTGATCCGCGCCGCCGTCGGCCACGGCGCCGAACAGCGCGACAGCGGCTTCGAGCGCATCTCGGCGCTGGACAGCGGCATCGCCTACGGGATCCTCTGCGTGACGGCGATCGAGATCCTCACCTCGTCCGCCGGCGGCTCGGGGTCGCCGCAGGAGACGACCGGTGGCGTCCTCGGGTGGACGGGCGGCACCCTGCTCGTCGGCGTCGCCGGGGCGATCCTGATCGGCGTCGCCGTCTACCAGGCGTACAAGGGCCTGGCGAGGAAGTTCCTCGAGGACGCCAAGACGGGGGAAATGAGCGAAGGGGTCGAAAAGGGCTATACCGCGCTCGGCGTCTTTGGGCACGTGGCGCGGGCCGCCATCTTTGCCCTGATCGGCTACGGGCTGATCAAAGCGGCGGTCGACTACAACCCGAAGGAGGCGGTCGGCCTCGACGGCGCCCTGCGCGAACTCGCGCATGCCTCATACGGCCCCGCCCTACTGGGCCTCGTCGCCGCCGGGCTGGTCGGGTTCGGGCTCTACTCGATCGTCGACGCCCGCTACCGCAAGGTGTAACGCGGGCTGCTGCCCCGCCGGGTGGGGACTCGAAGCGTCCGCCGAGCGACTTACTGTCTTCGGCATGGAGATCGGAGGAGCGTCGCTGGACCCTGAAGTCCGCGCGGGGCTGAGTCGCAGCTGGAAGGCGCTGATGTTCGTCGGCGTCGCCGCGATCGCGCTCGGCTGCATCGCGATCCTGGTCCCGGCCGTCGCCTCGGTCGGCACGGCGATCTTCATCGGCTGGCTACTGCTGTTCGTCGGGATCGTCCTGGTCGCGGCGGCGTTTTCGGCCCACTCGATCGGGACCGTGGTGCTGCGCCTGGCCTGGGCGATCCTCACCGTGGTCGTCGGCCTCTGGCTGATCGTCGAACCGCACAACGGGACCCTGACGCTGACCCTGGTGCTGGGCATCTACTTCCTCTTCATGGGCCTGACTCGGACCGCGATCGCCTTCGTCGCCCGCGGCGAGCCGAACGCCGGCCTGCTCGGCCTCAGCGGCATCGCCGGCCTCCTGATCGGGATCCTGATCCTCGCCAAGTTCCCCAGCAGCGCCGATTGGGCGATCGGCCTCCTCGTCGGCATCGACCTGATCTTCGCCGGCTGGACGCTGACCTCCGTTGCACTGCTCGGCAAAGACCTAGCCCGAAGCACGCCAAGACGCGCCTGAGCCAAGCAGGCCAAGGACGCAGGGAGCGTGTGTGCTCTGCACACGAGCGACCGAGGAGGCAGGCATGCGCCGACGCAGGCGCGTCCGCTAATACGATGATCACCTGGTGAGTTCACCCCTGGTACTCGTCATGGCGGCGGGTGAGGGCACGCGAATGCGTTCCTCGACGCCGAAGATGCTGCACCCCGTCTGCGGACGACCCATGGTCGCCTGGCCGATCGTCGCCGCGCGCGAAGCCGGCGCCGGCCGGGTCGCGGCGATCGTCTCACCCGGCCGTGACCTTTCCGCCGGCCTGCCCGAGGACGTCGAGACCGTCGAGCAGCCGGTTCCCGACGGGACCGGAGGCGCGATCCGCGCCGCTCTGCCGCTGATCGAGGCGAGCGAGACCGTGCTGGTCCTCTCCGGAGACCATCCGCTGATCGACGCGGAGATCATCTCCGCCTTCCTGGAGGCCCACGCTTCGACGGAGGCAGCGGCGACGATGATGACCATCGAGCTCGACGACCCCGGCTCGTACGGGCGGGTTCTCCGGGACTCCTCGGGAGCCTTCCAGCGTGTGGTCGAGGCCAAATCGGCCGGTGATGCCGACGGCGACCAGTTGGAGATCCGCGAGATCAACGCCGGAACCTACGCCTTCGACGCCGTACCCCTCGCGGCCGCTCTGAAGGAGCTGTCCAACGACAATGCCCAGGGCGAGTACTACCTCCCCGACGTCTTCCCTGCCCTGCTCGCCGCGGGCCATGCGGTCTCCACCCACCGTGCCGACGACCTGGCGGTGACGATGGGGGTCAACAACCGCGTCGACCTCGCCGCCGTCGAGGCCGAGGGCCGCCGCCGCCTGCTCGAGGCCCACATGCTGGCCGGCGTCACTGTCGTCGACCCCGCCTCGACCTGGATCGACGCCGGGGTGGAGATCGGCGCCGACGCCCGGATCGAACCCGGCACCACCCTGCGCGGCCGGACCCAGATCGCCGGGGGCGCAGTCGTCGGGCCGCTCAGCACCCTGATCGACTGCACGGTCGGCGCCGGCTCCCAGGTCCTCCACTCCTACCTGGTCGACTGCGACGTGCGCGCCGCCTGCTCGGTCGGCCCCTTCGCCTACCTGCGGCCCGGCGCCGTGCTCGAGGACGGCGCCAAGGCCGGCACCTTCGTCGAGATCAAGAACTCCCAGATCGGCGAGGGGACCAAGGTCCCGCACCTCGCCTACGTCGGCGACGCCGACATCGGCCCCGGCAGCAACCTCGGCGCCGGCTCGATCACCGCCAACTACGACGGTTTCCGCAAGAACCGGACGACGATCGGCCGCGACGTCCGCATCGGCGTTGACACGATGCTGATCGCACCGGTAGAAGTCGGCGACTCCGCCTACACTGGCGCTGGCGCAGTGATCAAGGACGACGTGCCCGAGGGGGCTCTCGCCGTCAGTGAGAACTCGCAACGGAACATCGACGGATATGCCGCTCGCAAGGCGGCCGAGATGCGAGAGGACGGAAGCCCGTGAGCATGATCGAGGAGCGCCCCCAGGTGGGCACCGCCATCGACCACGACTACACGAAGCGGATGATGGTCTTCGGCGGCCGCTGCTCGATGGACCTGTCCGCCAAAGTCGCCGGCAAGCTCGGCCTCGACCTCGGCCAGGTGACGCTGAAGACCTTCGCCGACGGCGAGGTCTACTGCCGCTACGAGGAGTCGATCCGGGGGGCGGACGTGTTCCTCGTCCAGTCGACCTGCGCCAACGAGGCGGAAGGGATGACCCCCAACGACGCGCTGATGGAGCTGCTGACGATGATCGACGCTGCCCAGGGCGCGTCCGCCCACCGGATCATCGCCGTCCTGCCCTGGTACGGGTACGCGCGCCAGGACAAGAAGTCGGCCCCGCGCGAGCCGATCTCCGCCCGGATCGTCGCCAAGTGTCTCGAGGGCGTCGGCGTCGACCGCGTCCTCACGATGGACCTCCACGCCGGCCAGGTCCAGGGCTTCTTCCACGTGCCGGTCGACCACATGACGGCGATGCCGATGCTGACCCAGTGGTTCATCGACCAGGAACTGAAGGACGAGCTGGTGATCGTCTCGCCCGATGCGGGCCGGGTGAAGACCGCCCGCAACTTCGCCCGCCGGATCGGCACTCAGTGGGCGGTGATGGAGAAGGAGCGCCCGGCCCAGGCGGTCGCCGAGATCGGCTACGTGGTCGGCGACGTCAAGGGCAAAACCGCCGTCCTGGTCGACGACATGATCGCCACCGCCGGCACCCTCTGCGCCGCCGCCCAGACGGTGATCGACGAGGGCGCCGCCCGGGTCATCGCCTGCGCCACCCACGGCGTCTTCTCCGGCCCGGCCTTCGAGCGGCTGGAAAACTCGGCGATCGAGCAGATCGTCGTCACCGACACGATGCCGCTCCGGCCCAACGCACCGGACAACATCACCGTCCTCTCGACCGCCAGCACCTTCGCCGACTCGATCCGCCGCATCTTCACCGACGACTCGGTGAGCGAGATCTTCGCCGGCGAGAACCAGCTGTTCTGAGCACCCTGCCCGCAGAGCAGCGAAAGCTGCGGCTGGTCGGCCACAAGGGGGCCGACCTGATCGCGCCCGGCAACACGGTCGAGAGCTTCCGCGCGGCCGTCGACGCGGGCGTCGACACGATCGAGATGGACGTGCTCTGGATGCCGGACTCGCACCTGCCGCTGGAGCAGCGGGCGCCGTTGGTCGTCGCCCACGACTGGGAGGACGCCGAGCGGCGCACGCCGCTGGCGCTGACCGAGGCGCTCGACGCCTTCCTCGAGCCGCCGCTGGACGGGGTCGAGATCGACCTCGACGTCAAGCTGCCGGGCAGGGAGGAGGAGATGGTCGAGGCGCTGCGCGAGCGCGGGCTGATCGAGCGGGCGATGATCTCGACGATGGAGATGCACACCCTGCGCCGGGTCCTCGAACTGGAACCGGCGCTGCGCCGCGGCTGGACCTATCCCAAGGTCACCAAGGACTGGAGCCGCAAGCGCTGGGCGAAGGGGCCGATGCTGGCGGCGATGGTCGGGATGCGCCACCGCCTTCCCGGCCTAGCGGCCCAGAAGCTGCCGCAGTTCGGGGTCGAGGCGATGTGGGTCTACCACCCGCTGGTCACGCCGCGCCTGGCCCGGATCTGCGACCTCGCCGGGGTCGAGCTGATCGCCTGGACGGTCGACGACCTGCCGCACATGGAGAAGCTCGTCGCCGCCGGCGTCGACGGAATCGTCTCCAACGACCCGCGGCTATTCGCTCAACTCCGAGATTGAGGGGGCTATAACCCCCCAAACCTCGGAGTCGCGTTCTAGACGGTGCCAGGCGTGGCGCCCGGCGGGCTGGCCTTACCGCGGCCGCGGCCTTTGACCTTCACCGCCGACTCCATGTCCTCCTGGGTGAAGCCGCCGACCACCTCGCCTTCGAGCGCGTAGCGGTAGAGGGCGACGCCGAAGATGCCGTTCAGTGCCCGCGAGATCAGCAGGGCGATCGCCAGGACCAGGGCGCCGATCACGACCAGCAGGGCGCCGAGGAAGGCGGCCGAGGACCAAATGACGATCCCGGCGGCGATCAGGATCCCGGCCGGCAGCACGCCGAGCAGAAAGACGGCGGCGCCGATCGCGATGTTGCCGGTGATCTGCTGGCCCCAGCGCTCGCGGAAGAGTGAGCCCGAGCGCTTGATCGTCTCGAACGGGCCGGTGCCCTCGATCGCGATCACCGGTACGGCGAGGAAGGTGACGAGCGTCCAGGCCATCCCGACCAGGCGGGCGGCAAGGGTCCCGAGCGCGCCACCCTGGTTTTCGAGCACGCCCATGACCAGGCTGATCGCCGCGGAGACCGCCGCCCAGCCGCTGATCTGGGCGATGCGGGTGCGGGAGACGGCGAGGCCGTCGGAGACGGTCGCTTCCTGGCCGCGGAAGATCATGTCGGCGCAGGCGGCGAGGCCGACGCTGAAGTAGAAGCCGACGAAGCTGAGGACGTAGACGCCGATCGCGATCACCGGGATCGCGCCGGCAACCTGGTCTTCCTCCCAGAGGTACAGCCCCGGCCCGAGGAAGACGATCGCCAGGAGGGTCGTCGCGACGCCGCCGTAGAGCGGGAAGCGGACCAGCGACGGGTGTTCTTTCAGCAGGCCCCAGCTTTTCTTGGTCAGGCCCCAACCGCGTTTGATCCTGCGCATCGTCTCCTCCTTCGACTGGCTCGGCTCAGAGCGTTTCGGCGAGACCGGGGGCTCGCTTGAGCCCTCTTTCCTCGAAGTACTCCCATTCCTCCCTGCCGAGCTCGGTCTCCGGCGGATCGGAGTAGACCCACTCGCGGAAGATCCGGTGCCAGTTGCGCTTCGCCCGCAGCTGGCCGAGCACGGCGACGACGCCGATTTCCATCCGCCGCCCCATCAGCTCCTCGGCCGGGAGCGACTCGCGGCGCATCAGGTCGTAGAACTCCGAGCGCGGGTCGTGGGTCGATTCGATGATCTTCATCACCCGGCGCGGGGTGATCTCGATCTCGCGGTCCTCGATGTACCAGCCGCCGACCGCGCCCATGTGCTCGAGCAGCCGCTCGGCGTCGAGCTTCGAGGGCTTCTTGATGAAGCCGAGGTCGTGCAGGGCCCGGCGGAAGGCCTCGGGGTCGTCGCGCGAGGCGGCGTCGAAGGCGCGCTGCTCGAGCAGGATCTGCTCGCGGTCGAGCTTCTTCGTCATCCCGAAGTCGAGGAAGGCGACCCGGCCGTCGTCCATGAGGATGTAGTTGCCGGGGTGGGGGTCGGCGTTGAAGTGCTGGACGTTGAACATCGAGCCGATGCTGCCGCGGAAGACGATCTCGCCGAAGCGGCTGCGCTCCTCGTGCGGCAGCTCCTTGATCTCCTCGAAGCCGCGACCCTTGACCAGCTCGGTGACCAGTACCCGCCGGCGCGAGAGCCGGGTCACCACTTCGGGCACGTAGATGAAGGGATGGCCGCGGTAGGCGCGCGAGAAGGTGCGCTGGTTCTGGGCCTCGTACTCGTAGTCGAGCTCCTCCATCACCCGCTCGCGGATCTCCTCGGCGATCGCCTTGGCGTCCAGGCCGGGCGCAAGCGCGCGGGCGAGGCGGACCAGGGTGCCGGCGTTGCGGAGGTCGGCGTCGAGCGCCTCGGCGATGCCGGGATACTGGATCTTCACCGCGACCTCGCGCCCGTCGAGCAGCTCGGCGCGGTGGACCTGGCCGATCGAGGCGGCGGCGAATGCCTCGGTCTCGAACTCGGCGAAGAGCTCGGAGATCGGTTCGCCGTCGTACTCCTCCTCGAGCACCGTCTCGACCTTTTCCCAGGGCATCGCCGGCGCGTCGGTGCGCAGCTTCGCCAGCTGCTCCTGGTAGATCTCGCGGTACTCCTCGGGGATGAACTCGGTGTCGATGAAGGAGGCGAACTGGCCGAGCTTCATCGCCGCGCCCTTCATCTGGCCCAGCGCGCCGACCATTTTCATCGCCGTCTCCAGGTGGCGCTGCTCGAGCCGGTCTTTGCTGTCCTCTTCGGAGCGGGCGACGTTCGTCGCTTTGGTTCCGGCGTAGCGGGCGCCCTGGACGCCGACGATCGAGCCGAGCTTGGCGGAGCGCCGGATACGCCCCTTGGGGATCTTCGAATCGTCGGGCATCGAGGTCGAAGGGTGTCACAGGCGCCCCTCTGCGGCGGCTTTCTCTATCCTCTCCCGTCCGATGGCCAGCAAACGCTCCACTCTCAAAGCCGCACCCCGCGCCGACTTCGGCTCGCGCGCCTCGCGCCGCATGCGCCGCGACGGCGTCGTTCCGGGCGTCGTCTACTCGGGCGGCTCGGAGGCCACGCCCTTCCAGGTGGTCGAACGCGACGTGCGCAACGTCCTCAGCGAGGGTTCCGCTCTCTTCGATCTCGAGATCGATGGCAGCAAAGCCGTCCCGGTCGTGATCAAGGACGAACAGCACCACCCGGTCCGCGGCAGCATCCAGCACCTGGACCTGATGCAGGTCAAGCTCGACGAGGCGATCCAGGCCGAGGTCGTGCTCGAGCTGGAGGGCGTCGAGGTCGCGCCCGGCGTCAAAGGCGGCGGCGTGCTGGAGCACGTCACCCGCGAGATCACGATCGAAGCGCTGCCGACCCAGATCCCGGACAACATCGTCGTCGACGTCTCCGCGATGGAGATCAACGACACCCTGCAGCTCTCGACCGTCACTCCGCCCGAAGGCGTCAAGTTCGTTGCCGACGACCCTGAGGAGATCACCATCGTCACCCTCTCGCCGCCGCGCGTCGAAGAGGTCGAGCCCGAGGTCGAGGAGGAGACCGAGCTGATCGGCGAGGGCGAGGGCGACGAGGCTGCCGAGGGCGACGGCGGCGACTCGGGCGACTCAGAGGGCGAGTAGCCCTTCTGTCGCTGTTCCGCCGCCCTGATAGAGAAGGGGGCGAGGGGGGCGACCGCATCCTCATCGTCGGCCTCGGCAATCCCGGGCCCGAGTACGAGCGCACCCGCCACAACGTCGGCTTCGCGGTCGCGAGCGAGCTTGCCCGGCGCTGGGACCTGCCGAAGCCGAAGCAGAAGTTCAACGGGGTCATCTCCGAAGGTCGCACCGGGCCGGGTGGGCCGCGGGTGGCGCTGCTGCAGCCGCGCACCTACATGAACGAATCGGGCACCTCCGCCGGGCCGGCGCGCGGCTCGCTGAAGCTGCCGCTCGACCGGGTCGTCGTCGTCCACGACGAGATCGACCTCCCCTTCGGCGAGATCCAGCCGCGGCTGGGCGGCGGCCTCGCCGGCCACAACGGCCTCAAGAGCCTCAAACGCGGCTTCGGCGACGCCGAGTTCTGGCGGGTGCGGGTGGGGGTGGGGCGCCCCGACTCGACCGACCCGGAGATTGTCTCCGCCTACGTGCTCGGCCGCTTCGGCGAGCCGAAGGCCGAGGTCGAAGGGTTGGTGACCGCGGCCGCCGAGGAGACCGAGCGCCTGGTCGAGCGGATAGCTTCCGATTCATGAGCGCAGAGAACGGCACCACCTCCGAGGACGCGGTCACCAGCTATTCGGTGGACGAGCAGGGCATCGCGGCCATCCGCCTCGAGCGCTCGCGGGCCCGCAACGCGATCAACACCCAGATGCTGCTCGAGCTGCTCGAGCATCTGGCGGTCGCCCGCGGCGACGAGGCGGTGCGGGTGCTGGTGATCAGCTCCGCCGATCACCTCGGGCTCTCCGCCGGCGCCGACGTACGCGAGCCGCTCGACGAGGAGGGAAAGGTCCGCCGCATGCAGCTCTTCGCCGACCTCTACGACCAGGTGGTCGCTTTCCCGAAGCCGACGATCGCCGCCTGCCACGGCGACGTCGTCGGCGGCGGCGCCGAGATCGCCGTCGCCTGCGACATGCGGGTCGGCGGCGCCAACCTGCGGATGCGCTTTCCGGGCGCCGCCCTCGGCGTCCCGGTCGGACCGGCGCGCCTCGTCACCCTCTGCGGCCTCGCCGCCGCCAAGTACCTGCTCCTCAGCTCTCGCACCGTCGGCGCCGACGAGGCGCTGCGGGTCGGCCTCGTCAACCGCGTGGCGCCAGCCGCCGGCACCGAGCAGGCAGCGCTCGAGCTCGCCGCCGAGGTCGCCGCCCACCCGCCGGAGGCGGTCGCCCAGCTGAAGCGGATGCTGCACGAGTGGGACGACGTCGTCGGCCGCTCCGCCACCGAGGGCCGCGGCCAGGTCGAGTGGCAGCGCAGCGGGCCCGGCCTGCCGATGTCCGACTGAGCGGGGTAGGGAAGTAGCGGTCTGAGTGTCGTAGCCGACTTTGACCCCACCATGGTGTGGCCAAAGTCGGATCCGCGGATGGCGCCGCGAGTTGTGGAACCGGCGGTCTGGCGAGGGGGTTGCCGAGCCCTAGAATCCGTCGCTGCGCTCCGGACATCGTTCCGGGTGTTTCCCTGCCATGAGCCTTCGTCCCCTGATCGATATCGCCGCCGAGAACGAGCGCGTGCACGCGCTGGCGACCCGTGTGCGGGCGGCGGCCGAGGGCGGGGAGGGGGCCTCGGTCCGGGCTTCGTCGATGCTGCGGCCGCTGCTGCTGGCGGCGCTGCTGGAGGACGATCGCGGTCTGGCCGAGCGCCCGGCGCTGATGGTCGCCCCTGACGACCGCTCGGCGCGCGACCTCGCTGCCGACCTGCGCGCCTACCTGGCGCCGCGCCGGGTCCGGCTGTACCCGTCGCGTGGGACCGGCTACGCGTCTCATGTGACGCCGCCGCCGCATCTGGTCGGCCTGCGGATCGACGCGCTCGACGCGCTCGGCTCCGAGCCCGACGCCGTCGTCGTCGCCTCGGCGACGGCGTTGGCCGAGGCGGTCCCCGACGCCTCGCTGCGCCCGGCCGGCTTCGCGATCGCGCTGGGGGAGGAGATCGAGCTCGACGCCGTCGCCTCCGACCTCGTCGCCGCCGGCTACGAACGGGTCGAGCAGGTCGAGGAGCGGGGCCAGTTCGCGGTCCGCGGCGGCATCCTCGACGTCTACCCGGCCACGGAGGAGCGGGCGGTGCGGATCGAGCTGTTCGGCGACGAGGTCGAGTCGATGCGCTGGTTCTCGACCTTCACCCAGCGCTCCCTCGGCGACGCCGAGCGGGTCGAGCTGGCGCCGGCGGCAGAGCTCGACGCCGAGCACCGCGAAGTGGCCGAGCTGGCGGCGATGGCCGCCGAGGAGGAGGGAAGCGAGTCGCCGAATCTGGCCGAAGCGCTGCCCTTGGAGCACTTCCAGCCGCCGCTGGGGCTCGTCCCCGAGGCCGCTGCGGTGGTCCTCGTCGGCTCCGAGGAGATCGAGCCCGCGCTGCGCGACCACTGGGAGGACGCGACCACGGCGATGCACGCCGACGACGCCCAGCACCTCTACGTCGACGTCGCCGAGCCGCTCGCCGCCCGCGCCGCGCTGTCGCTGACCGCCGCCGGCGAGGAGGACGAGGACGCGTTCCGCGCCGCCCGCGCCGAGTCGCCTGCCCGCAGCGTCAAAGAGGCCGAGGGCGAGCTGGAGAAACTGGTCCGCTCCGGCTACCGCACCGTCGTCGCCTTCGAGAGCCGCGGCGAGGCCGAGCGCGCCCGCTACGGCCTCGACCGCCTCGACGCCCGCCTGCTCGAAGGCGGACGCGTCTCCCCGGACCCCGGCCTCTCCTTCGCCGAGGCACGCCTGCGCGAGGGCTTCGTCAGCCCGGAGCTGAAACTCGCCGTCTATCCCTTCCGCCGCCTCGTCCACCGCCGCCGCGCCGAGGAGCCGGCGCCCGGCGGCGGGCGCGGCCGCCTCGCCTTCAGCGAACTGCGGGTCGGCGACTACGTCGTCCACGAGGATCACGGCGTCGCCCGCTTCGCCGGCTTCGAGACCCGCGAGGTCGGCGGCGTCACCCGCGACTACCTCTACCTCGAATACAAGGGCGAGGACCGCGTCTACGTCCCCACCGACCAGCTGGCGAAGCTGAGCCGCTACGTCGGCGCCGGCGGCGAACCGAGCCTCTCGGCGCTGGGCGGCAAACGCTGGCAGAACCTCAAGGCGCGGGCACGCAAAGCCGCCGGCGCGTTGGCCGGCGAGCTGCTCAACCTCTACGCCGAGCGCCGCGCCCGTAAGGGCCACTCCTTCCCGCCCGACGGCGAATGGCAGATCGCGATGGAGACCGCCTTCCCCTACCGCGAGACCGCCGACCAGATGGAAGCGATCGAGGCGGTGAAGGCCGACATGGAGTCCGAGCGGCCGATGGACCGGCTGGTCTGCGGCGACGTCGGCTTCGGCAAGACCGAGGTGGCGCTGCGCGCCGCGGTCAAGGCCGCCTCCGACGGCGCGCAGGTGATGGTCCTGGTGCCGACCACGATCCTCGCCCAGCAGCACTACGGCACCTTCCGCGAGCGCCTCGCCGACCTCCCGTTCCGGGTCGAGGGGGTCTCCCGGCTGCGCCCGCCGGCCGAGGTCAAATCCGTCCTGAAGGACTTCGAGGCCGGCAAGGTCGACGTCCTGATCGGCACCCACCGGCTGCTCTCGCGCGACGTCCGCGCCAAGGACCTCGGCCTGGTCGTGGTCGACGAGGAGCAGCGCTTCGGGGTCAAGCAGAAGGAGCTGTTGCGGCAGCTGAAGCTGAAGGTCGACGTGCTGGCGCTGTCGGCGACGCCGATTCCCCGCACCCTGCAGATGAGCCTCGCCGGGCTGCGGGACATCTCGGTGATCGAGACCCCGCCCGAGGGCCGCCGCCCGGTGCGCACCTACGTCGGCCCTTACGACGAGGACCTCGTCGCCAAGGCGGTCCGGCGCGAGATCGAGCGCAAGGGCCAGGCCTTCGTCCTCCACAACCGGATCGACTCGCTGCCGGAAGCCACCGAGCGGCTGCGGGCGCTGGTGCCGGGCGCGCGCTGCCTCGAAGCGCACGGGCAGATGGACGAGCACCAGCTCGAGGAGACGATGCTGACCTTCCTGCGGGGGGAGGCCGACGTGCTGGTGACGACGACGATCATCGAGTCGGGCCTCGACATCCCCACCGCCAACACCCTGATCGTCGAGCGCGCCGACCAGCTCGGCCTCTCGCAGGCCTACCAGATCCGCGGCCGCGTCGGCCGCTCTCGCGAGCGCGCCTTCGCCTACCTGCTCTACCCCTCGGCCGAGGCGCTGACCGAGGAGGCGGCGGCGCGGCTCTCGACCCTCGCCGACCACACCGAGCTCGGCTCCGGCTTCCGGATCGCGATGCGGGACCTCGACATCCGCGGCGCCGGCAACCTGCTCGGCGACGAGCAGTCCGGCCACGTCGCGGCGGTCGGGTTCGAGCTCTACTGCCAGATGATCGACGAGGCGGTTGCCGAGGCCGCCGATGGGGAGGAGGAGCGCGAGGAGATGCCGGAGCCGGTTCGCCTCGACGTCCCCGTCGACGCCTACCTGCCGGCGACCTTCGTGCCCTTCGAGGCGGCGAAGATCGACATCCACCGCCGCATCGTCGCCGCCCGCGAGCCGGGCCAGCTGCGGGCGATCCGCGACGAGCTGAGCGACCGCTTCGGGCAGCTGCCGACCCCGGCCGAGAACCTGCTGAAGCTGCAGAAGGCGCGGATCGAACTCGGCCTGGCCGGGGCGCGCAGCGTCGAGTTCCGCGGCGGCCGCCTCAGCGTCACCGGCGTCGAGCTCGACTCCGAGGGGGCCGGGATCCTGGCCGAGCAGGTCGAGGGCGCGGTCTATGAATGGCGCGAGCAAACCGCCGCGCTGCGCGCCGCCGGCGACCCCGAGGAGCGCCTGACCGCAGTGCTCGCCCTGGCCGAGGGCCTGCGCGAGGCGCGGCGGGCGGCCGAGCCGGCGGCAGCCTGATTGGCGCCTAAAGGCTGCTTAAGGCCACCGTTTTGACTATGCTGCCGGCTTCGTGGGAGCGAAAGCGGGCCAGAGAGGGAGGTCGGGCCGAGGGCCGGGCCGGGACGAGAAGTCTGCCGGTCGGCAGCGCGTAGCGCTGATCCTCTTCGGCACCCTGCTCGTCGTCCTCTTCCTCGGCTTTGCGGTTGCCCAGGGCCTGACCGGGCCGAGCGTGCCGTCCGGCGACGTCGCCCACATCTCGAGCGTGCCGGGCGAGTTCGCCAACATCAGCGAGGAGAAGCTGAAGGCTTCGATCCTCCGCCAGGCGACCTCTGGCGAAGAAAAAGCGAAAAAACCGCCGAAGCCCGGCACCGACAAATACGAAGAACTCCAGGAAAAAGCCCTGACGGAATTGATCGAAGGGGTCTGGATCCGCGGTGAGAGCGAAGAACTCGGCATCGAGGTGACCGAGAAACAGGTCGAAGACGAACTCGAAACGATCAAAAAACAGAACTTCCCCACTCCGGCCGCGTACAACAAATTCCTGAAGGAATCGCAGTTCAGCCAGGAGGAAGTCGACGAACTGGTCGAACTGCAGATTGTCACCAAAGAAATCCAGGAAACGATCAACACGCAGGCTCCGAAACCTTCCAGCGGCCAGATCGAGGCGTACTACGACGCCGAAAAAGAAGCCCAGTTCACGACCAAAGAAAGTCGCGACGTACGCCTGATCCTCAACGAAGACAAAGGCGAAATCGAAGCGGCGAAGAAGGCGCTCGAAAAAGACAGCTCGCCGGAGAGCTGGAAAAAAGCCGCCAAAAAATACTCGGCCGATCCCACCAGCGCGGCCAAAGGCGGCCTGCAGGAAGGGATCACCGAAGAATTCCTCAAAGGGGAGCTCAAAACCGCGATCTTCGACAGCCCCACCGGCGAACTCAACGGCCCGATCCAATTTGAAAAAAACTGGGTCCTGGTCGAAGTCGTGAAACTGACCCCGGCCAAAGTGCAGACGCTCGCCGAAGCGAAACCCCAGATCGAATCCACCCTGGGGCAGCAGACGCAGCAGGAATACCTCTCGGAATTCGTCACCGACTTCGAAAGCAAGTGGACCGACCGGACCGTCTGCGCCGACGGTTTCGTGATCGAAAAGTGCGGCAACTTCAAGGGCGACGGGCATCCGAAAAACGCTTCGCCTGCCTGCTACGAAGCCGATCCCAAAACCCCGGCGAAAGAATGCCCCGCCCCGGTGACGCCGATCTCACCCGCCCTGCCCGGCACGGTCACCGAGAGCAAACCGAAAGGCGAACCGTTCCCGCAGCGCCCACTGCCGGAAGCCTCGGGTGGCGAAGAAGGGTCCACGGAACTGCCGCCCGGCGTCACGCCTGAAGGCGAAGCTCCGGCGGAAGCGCCTCCCGCCGAAACCGGCGAATAGCGCACGGCAAGCCGCTGGTCTCGCTGACGGTAGGGCCTGGCAAAACCCCCGCGCACGTCTGGCGGCGCCGGACACTTCACGGGGCGTCGTCCTCAGTCGGCCAAATGGCGCTGCCATTCGGCCTCCCTGCGTCCTACCCCCGCTTGGTCCGGCACTCGCCAGCCGCACACGCGGGTTTCGCCAGGCCCTACTAGACTGGCGCGCCCGTGAGCACGATCTCCTCGATCCACGCGCGCCAGATCCTCGACTCCCGCGGCAACCCCACCGTCGAGGTGGAGGTGGTTCTGGAGTCCGGCGCCCGCGGTCTGGCGGCGGTGCCGTCGGGCGCTTCGACCGGTGAGTTCGAGGCGGTCGAGCTGCGCGACGGCGGCGAGGCCTGGGCCGGCAAGGGCGTCGGCCGGGCGGTCGCGAACGTCAACGGCGAGATCGCCGCGGCGCTGACCGGAGCCCGCGCGGCCGAGCAGGGCGCTCTCGACCGCACGATGATCGAGCTCGACGGCACTCCCAACAAGGGGCGGCTCGGCGCCAACGCGCTGCTCGGCGTCTCGCTGGCAGCCGCCAAGGCCGCCGCGGCGGACTCCCGGCAGCCGCTCTATCGCTACCTGGCCGAGCTCTACGGCGGCGGTGAGCCGAGCCTGCTGCCGGTGCCGATGATGAACGTCCTCAACGGCGGCGCCCACGCCGACAACTCGGTCGACTTCCAGGAGTTCATGGTCGTCCCGGCTGGCGCCGAGAGCTTCTCGGAGTGCCTGCGGGTCGGGGCCGAGGTCTTCCACGCCCTGAAGAAGTCGCTCTCTTCTCAGGGCCTCTCGACCGCCGGCGGCGACGAGGGCGGCTTCGCGCCCAACCTCGACTCCAACGAGGCGGCCCTGCAGGCGGTCCTAGCCGGTGTCGAGGCCGCCGGCTACGAGCCAGGCCGCGACGTCTTCATCGCCCTCGACCCCGCCACCAGCGAGGTCTTCGAGGGCGGCTCCTACAAGCTCGAGCACGAGGGGCGCACGCTCTCCTCGGAGGAGATGGCCGCCTACTGGGCGGACGCCTGCGAGCGCTACCCGATCGTCTCGATCGAGGACGGGATGGACGAGGAGGACTGGGACGGCTGGAAGCTGCTGACCGAGCGCCTCGGCGAGCGGGTGCAGCTGGTCGGCGACGACCTCTTCGTCACCAACCCCGAGCGGCTGCGCCGCGGGATCGAGCTCGGCGTCGGCAACTCGATCCTCGTCAAGGTCAACCAGATCGGCACCCTCTCGGAGACGCTGGAGGCGATCCGCATCGCCCGCGAGGCCGGCTACACGGCGGTGATCTCCCATCGCTCCGGCGAGACCGAGGACACGACGATCGCCGACCTCGCCGTCGCCACCGGCGCCGGCCAGATCAAGACCGGCGCGCCTTCCCGTTCGGACCGGGTCGCCAAGTACAACCGGCTGCTGCGGATCGAGGAGGAGCTGGGCGACGCCGCCGAGTTCCCAGGCCTGCAGGCATTCGTCCAGCGCCGGTCCTAGATGCAGGAATGCGGGGCCCGGCCGCGTAGCTCCGGGTATGGCAACGCGCGCGCAGGCCGGACGCTCTCGATCGGCTCCTCGCCGCCGTCCCGCCGCCCGCAAACGGCGTCCCTCGGCCCGCGGCGGCCCCAGCCGCATCAAGTGGGACCGCGTCGGCCGCGTCGCGCTGACCCTCGTCCTCGCCGCGGTCCTCTACTCCTACTTCGGACCCTCGATCGACTTCGTCAAGACCTACACGGGGACGACTGCCGCGAAAGCGAAGCGACTGGATCTGCTGAAGCAGAACCGGCGCCTCCACAACCGCATCCAGTCCGCCGACGACCCGCTCGTCGTCGACCACGAGGCGCGCGCCCAGGGCATGATCGCCGAAGGCGAGACTCCGGTCGTCATCCGCGGCAACCTCGGCGGCTGACCGAGCGCTCCAAGGGCACCTGATGGTTGATCTCGGCTCCTATCTCCTGGGAGTCGTCCAGCTAGCGCTGGTCATCGTCCCCGTCGCCTTCAGCGCTTACAAGCTGCGGCAGCGGCTGTTGCCGGGGTGGGAGGGGGCACCGGCGCGCTTAGTCGAGGCGATCGTCGGGGTCGCACTCCTCATCTGGCTCTCGGAGCTACTGGGAACCTTCGGCCTCTTCTACGCCGGCACCCTGATCGCGGCTTCGGTCCTACTCGGTCTGCTGACCTGGCTCCTGCCGGGGGGTGGCGCCGTAGGGGGTACCACCCCTGAGGAAGCTTTAGCTACCGGAAGGGGTGGTGGGTCCCCTGCGGCGACAGGACCCGCCGGCCAAACCCCCTGGTCCCTGCTCCTGATGGTTCTGGTGATCGCGGCCACGGTGTTCAGCTACGCCGTTACTACGAAGCACGCACTGGACCGGGGGGTCTTCAACTTCGATTCGCTGTGGTACCACCTGCCGTTCGCTGTCGACATGGCGCAGACCCACTCCGTGGTTGGGATGCACCACGTGGACACGGTCTTCACGAACTGGTTCTACCCGCAGAATTCCGAGCTGCTCCACGGGGTAGGGATTCTGCTCACGGGGCGGGACACGCTCTCGTTGTTCTTGAACCTCGGCTGGTTGGCCGTGGCGTTCTTGGCGGCCTACTGCGTCGGAAGGCCATACGGGCGCGGGGCCGTTACGGCAATCGCTGCCGCGATCTTGCTCGAGTGCCACACGCTCGTGGTCAGGGACCCCGGAGCCGCCAAGAACGACCTGATGGCCGCAGCCCTCCTCCTCGCCTCAATCGCAATATTGGTCGAGGCGTGGTCCCACGCCCATCGTTCCGTGGTTCCTTCCGGTCGCGAGGCGACCGGAAGGAACCACGGGATGGATCGGTGGGCTCTTGCTGCGGCAGGACTTGCGGTTGGGCTGGCAGCCGGGACTCGGGTTACGGGCCTGGCGATGGCGGGGGCGTTGACGGTTGCCATTCTGGTGCTCGCGGGGCCCGGGAGGCGTTGGGTGGCTGCCGGTTGGTGGTTCGTGCCGGCCCTCTTGGGCGGGGGATTCTGGTATCTGCGCAACCTCGTCGTCGCCGGCAACCCGATCCCCGAGGTGCACTCGCTGGGGCCGGTCTCGCTGCCCCACCCGGAGCGCCTGCAGGAGGGGCGGCCGGACTTCAACATCGTCCACTACGCGACCGACACCGGCGTCTGGCGCGAGTACTTCGGACCCGGGCTGCACGAGGCGTTCGGAGCCCTCTGGCCGCTCGTGGTCTTCGGCGCCCTCGCCGCGGCGCTGTTGGCCGTCCTCCACGGCCGCGACAAGATCCTGCGCTGGGTCGGCGCGGTGGCGCTCTTCGGCGCCCTCGCCTACCTCTTCACCCCCCTCAGCGCCGCCGGCGCGGAGGGCGAACCGGTCGGCTTCGGGATCAACATCCGCTACGTGATCCCCGCCCTGCTGGCCGGGATCGTCCTGCTGCCGCTCGACCGCTGGCTCGACGGCCCCCGGCGGCAGTGGAGCCTGATGGGCGTCCTGCTGCTCGTCTTCCTCGCCACCAACCGGCCCGACGACGCCCTCCACGACGAGGCCCGCGTCTTCGCCTTTCTCCTGGTCGCCCTCATAGTTCTCCTGCCGGCGGTGCTCCTGTACCTGCGTTCCCGGGGAGCCGGTGCCGGGCTGCTGGCCGGATCCGCTGCGGCCCTCGTCGTCCTCCTGGTCGCGGTCGGCTACCCGCTCCAGCGTCACTACCTCGAGAACCGCTTCGCCAACGACGGAACTGCCGAGGAGCAGATCCCCGGCATGCACCTGAACGGCGCCTACCGCTGGGCGCGCGGCATCGAGGATGCCAGCATCGGCCTCGCCGGCACCACCGCCGGTTTCGCCGGCTACGGCTTCTACGGCACCGACCTCAGCAACCGCGTCCGCTACCTCGGCGAAGACGGCCCGCACGGCGCGTTCAACGCGATCCCCACCTGCGCCGCCTTCCGCTCCGCCGTCAACGACGCCGACCTCGACTACCTCGTCACCGCTCCCTTCCTCAACTTCCTCCATCCGGGGAACCCGGTCACCTCACCGGAGGCCCGCTGGCTGCGAGGCGAGGACGCGGTGCGCCCGGTCCTGCGCAGCGGCCCGGTGATCGTCTGGAGGGTCGAAGGCGAGCTTTCCCCGGGCGACTGCGGCTCCGCCAACGCCCCGCTGCGCGAAGTCCCTCAGACGCCGGCCGCCTGAATGCCGGCAGGTTCACCCGGGTAACCTCGAGCGCGTGGGCTATCCCCTCGAGAACGCTCTCTTCCAGTGGGAGGAGGGACGCCGGGCACTGCAGGCGATCGACGACCCGCGCCAGCGCCGGCTGGCCGACCGCGTCGTCGACTCTCTTCGCGAAGAGCTGCGGCGCCGGATCGGCCCGACCTTCAGCGCGGCGGAGCTGGCCGAGCTCTACGGCGAGGGCACCGATTGGGCCCAGCAGGTCGCCCTCGACGTCGCTCCCTCGCTGGACGGCGATTCCCAGGCGCTCGCCGACGCGGCCTTCTGGCTCTACTTACGCGGCGCTACGGATTTCGCCGGCGGACGACAATTGCCGGTCTAGGCGCTACTCGTCCGAGTCGTCGGGCTCGCCCTCGCCGTTATCGCCGGAGCCCTGCGGCTCGCCGGCGCGGCGGATGACGATCTGGTCGGCCTCGATGCGGACGGTGACGTCGCGCTTACCGGCCCAGTGCTCGGTGTAGACGGGGTTGTCCTTGACCGCGGCGTCGAGCCAGAGGCCGTAGCCATCGGTCTCGCCGTGGTCGAAGCTGGCCTCGATCTCTTTGCGGCGACCGCGCCCGCCACGGCGGCCACGGCGGCGGCGGCGACGACGCCCGGCGCCAGAACCCTCGCCCTCGCCCTTGTCCTCGCGATCCTCGTCCTCGTCGCCCTCGGGCTCGCTCTCGTCCTCCTCGGGCCGCTCGGCCTTTTCGGCCTCCTCGGCCTCGGTGGCCGCTTCGATCTCCGCTTCGATCTCGTCGCGCAGGTCGATTTCGTTCGAGCCGGGACCCTCCTCGTCGGGGGAGAGGTCGTACTGCTTGCGGAACTCGCGCAGCTCGGTGGCGCTGATCTCCAACTGGTGGGCGATCCAGGCGTCGGTCCGCCCCTGTTGCACCCAGGCGCGGATCTGGTTCAGCTGCGGCTTTAGTGAGCGTCGAGCCATCGGCGCGCGAGTCTATTGAAGGAGGGCATTCGTTCGCTGCGAGGGGGGTAGCCTCAGGCCATCAGGAAGGCGAGCGCCTCGAACATCGCCACGACCACGACGACGACCGTGACCGTGAGGCAGACGGCGAGAACGCTGAAGCGGACCTTCCCGTCCTGCTCGACCCGGTTGATTTTCCGAGCCCGGGAGCGGTTCGCCGCGCGGCGGCGCAGCTGCTCGCGCCGGCGGCGCTCGAGGTAGGTCTCCTGCTCGAACGCCGTCTCGAACTGGGAGATGCTCTGTCGCATTCTCATAAGGAATGGCCCCTGGGGCCAGCGGGCACCGTAGCAAAAGATCTTGCAGCCCTTACAGAGCGCTCACAAATCAGCAGGCACCCCAGAGGCCCCGCCCGTCCCGCGCTGCCGCTATCTCGAGCCGTTTGAGGCGATCCGCGAAGCGATCGTCCGGCGGGATGGTCAGCGTCCGCGCCAAGCCTCGCCGGACCAGTTCGGCGCTGACGAAGCGGTCGCCGAGATAGACGTAGGCGAGCAGCCTGCCGTAGACGTCCCGGAGCTCCTCGTCGAACACCAGCCGAACCTGCCGGTGCTCGACCAGCGCGTGGTTGAAGGCGGACGCCTGCGGCCCGAAGCACTCCACCGGCGTATCGGGCTTCACCGTCTCCGGCGTGTCTACGCCGATGTAGCGAACGTCCTCCTCGCGCCCGTCCAGCAGCACCTCGACCGTGTCCCCGTCGACCACCCGGGTAACGAACGCCGTCGCGCTGGCACGGGGCTCACCCCCGCGGTCCAGCTGCTCCCACGGCCGCAGCAGTACGAGTGCGGCGAGGAGGAGCAGTACGAGGCTGCCCCACCTGTTCGAGCCCAACTACGGAGTTCTGCGCACGTTCGAGAGCAGCGTCTCTTTGATCTGCTCGACGATCGAGATCGCCTCGCTCCACTCGCGCTGCCAGACGTTGCGGCCGAAGATGACGCCGGAGCCGCCGGCCGCCATCACGTCGCGGGTGTTCTGCAGGACCGTCTCGTCGTCGGTCTTGGAGCCGCCGGAGAGGACGACCAGGGCACGCCCGGCCGATTCGACGCACTGGCGGATCGCCTCGGTCTGGTCGACCTCCATCTCGTTGTAGGGCGCCGGGGCGTCCTTGTCCTTGGAGGAGTCGACCTTCGGCATGTTGAGCTTGACCACGTCGGCGCCCATCTCCATCGCCATCCGCGCGGCGTAGTCGATCGCGTAGAAGGAGTTCTGGCCGCCCTTGGCCTCGACCGCTTCGCCCCGCGGGTAGGACCAGACGACGAGCGGCATCCCGAAGCGATCGCATTCCTCGCGCACGCGGCGCAGCTGGGCGAGGTCCTCGTCCTGGCGCGGGGACCCGACGTAGAGCGTGTAGCCGATCGCGTCGGCGCCGAGGCGGACGCCGTCCTCGACGCTGGCGTTGCAGCTGGAGAAGGCCTTGGAGGAGGAGGGGAGGTCGGTCTTGCCGTTGACCTTGAGGATCAGGGGCACGCGACCGGCGTAGTCGGGGTAGTACTTCTCCGCCATCCCGATCTGGCAGGCCAGCGCCGAGTAACCCGCCTCGGCGGCGAGCCGGAACTGGTAGTCGGGGTCCTTGGAGGCCGGGTTGGGGAAGAAGTCGCGCGGGCCGTGCTCGATGCCCTGGTCGATCGGCAGCAGCATCAGGGTGCCGTTGCCCGGGCCGAACTCGAACAGAAGGCGGTGCAGGCGGGCCCTTTTTCCGGGCGGCAGGACCTCCAGCAGCGATTTCTGCTCGGTCAGACTCTTCAGCTCCACGTCATTCCTCCTCGAAGATGGTTGCTCTGGCAGTATCGCATTCCAATTGGGAATCGAGCGGCGGCGGGTATCCTCGAAAGATGAGCGAGACTGAGCTCAGCGTCATCTGCAAGAACTGCGGCTCGGAGGTCAGTCCCTACGTAACCGAGTGCCCCTACTGCGGGGCGCGGTTGCGCAAGCGGGCGCCGAAGCTGGAGCGGCGCGGCGACGCCCTCGAGGCGCAGCAGCCGCGCCGGCGCCGGCGCCGGATCCCGCGCCTGGGCGGCGCCGGCTTCGCGGTCTCCGACGAGCGTCCCTACGCGACGATCGCGGTGATCCTCGGCTCGGCGATCCTGCTGCTCGTCCAGAAGGCGACCGGATACGCCCTGGGCAGCTTCGGCGGCCTCGTCATCCCCTTCCAGGAAGAGTGGTGGCGCTACTTCACCGCCCCCTTCGCCTACGTCGACGTCGGCTTCCTCTTCGTCGTCGCCCTTGCTCTGGCGATCTTCTCGACCGGGGTCGAGCGGCGCCTGGGGACGGTGCGGACGGCGATCCTGCTCGTCGCCTGCGGGACGCTCGGCGTGGTCGCCGCCGATGCCCTGGCCAGCTCGGCCAAGGTGACGATCGTCGCCGGCGGCAACGGGATGGCCCTCGGGGCGATCGCCGCCTGGTTCGTGATCCGCCGCGCCGAGGTGCGCGGGGAGATCGGTGAGGACTTCGACGTCGTCGGCGTCGCCGTCTGCGCGATCGTCGTCATCCTCCTGCCGCTCTTCGCGCCCACCGCCGACTGGGCCGCCGGCCTCGGCGGCGGGGTCGTCGGCGCCCTCGCGGGGTTCGCGGCAACGGCATTTCGTCGCGCCGCATAGCCGCCGAGTTGCCGTTTTGTCTCTCTATCCGTGACAAACCGGCAACTCGGCGTGGGGCTAGGCTCTCTGCGTGCCTGACGAGAGGGAGCTCGAAGCCGCGATCGAGCGGCTGCTCGACCCGGAGCGTTTCTCCGAGGCCGAGCGGATCGTCGCCAGGGCGGCCCCGCAGCTGCAGAAGGTCCTGGCGACGGCGCTGGCGGAGGGCGGCTGGTTCGGCGAGCCGCACGAGAACGAGACGCTGAGAGCAGCGACCGCGCCGGACCCCGAGGAGCGGGTCGCCGCCGTCCGCGCCCTGCTTGCCGAGGAGGCGCGGATGGGGATGATGGTTGGCGTCGCCGTCGGCTGGGCACTGAAGGAAGAGCTGGACACACCCAACAGGACCACGACCGGCGAGCCGGGAGGAGAGAGCTGATGGAGATCAAGTACCACGGGCATTCCTGCTTCGAGTTGAGCGAGGGGGAGACGACCGTCCTCGTCGACCCGTTCCTGAAGCCGAACAACCCGGCCGCGGTTGCCACTGCCGAGGAGGTCGAGCCGACCGTCATCGCGATCACCCACGGCCACGCCGACCACATGGCCGATGCGGTCCCGGTAGCCAAGCGCACCGGTGCCCACTGCGTCGCGATCGTCGAGCTGGCGGAATGGCTGAAAGCCAGGGGAATCGAGGCCCTCAGCGACCCCAACCTCGGTGGCACGGTCGAGTTCGACTGGGGCTGGATCAAGCTCGTCCCCGCCTGGCACACCAGCACCCTGCCCGGGCACGAAGAGGCTCTGTTCAGCGCCGAGCACGGGACCGCGATCGGGACCGCGGCGGGCCTGCTGATCAACATCGGCGGGGTGACCGTCTACCACGCCGGCGACACCTGTCTGTTCAGCGACATGAAGCTGATCGCCGAACGCAACCCGGTCGACATCGCTCTGCTGCCGATCGGCGGCCACTACACGATGGACCGCCACGACGGGGTGGTCGCCTGCGAGTTCATCGGCGCCGGCACCGTGATCCCGATCCACTTCAACACCTTCCCCGCGATCGAGACCGACACCGACGCCTTCAAGTCCGAGGTCGAGGCGCAGACGTCCTCGCAAGTCGTAGTCCTCGAGCCGGGCCAGACGCACAGCGCCTAGGTCAAAATTCAGCGGACGCTGATTTTTGGCCCCTAGGGGGGCTAATTTTCAGCGGACGCTGAATTTGGCAGCAAAACTGGCCAGGCAGCCAGGGCGCTGTTAGGCTCGACCGCATGGCCACGCAGTCACGGACCGAGCGCTCTGACTTCCAGGCGACGGCGGACCCGGCGCTGAACGAGGCCGCCGACCGCACCTCGGAGATCAAGCTGCTCACTTATGCCGAGCTCTACGACCTCTGGGAGCGGCAGCAGTGGCAGACCCAGGAGCTCGACTTCGGCCGCGACCGCGAGGACTGGCACGAGCGGATCAGCGAGGAGGAGCGCTTCCAGCGGATGTACGGGCTCTCCTCCTTCTTCATCGGCGAGCAGAAGGTGGCCGAGGAGCTGGGGCCGATCATGCGGGCGGCGCCGACCGCGGACCAGAAAGTCTTCCTCTGCACCCAGATCGCCGACGAGGCCCGCCACGTCCGCTTCTTCGAGCGCTTCTACCGCGAGGTCGGGGTCCTGGAGTCAGACCAGCTGAGCGAGATGCTCGAGGAGACCTCCTCGCACCTGAACGACAACTTCGGGCGGCTGTTCGACGGGATGCTGAAGGAGCGGACCGACCGCCTGTCCAGTGAGCCGGAGGACACCGAGGCGCTGGTCGAGGCGGTCACGCTCTACCACATGGTCATCGAGGGGATGCTGGCCCTGACGGGGCAGCACTTCATCATGGACTTCAACGAACGCGAAGGCACGCTGCCGGCCTTCGTCGAGGGGTTCTCCAACGTCGCCCGCGACGAGCACCGCCACGTCGCCTTCGGCTCCGTCTTCCTGCGCGAGAAGGCGCGCGAGGACGACCGCTACAAACAGGCGATCCAGCGGACCCTGGAGGAAGCGCTACCGGTCGCCGACGGGGTGCTGCAGCCGCCCTGGGCGGAGGACGCCGGCGACGACTTCGAGCTGTTCGGCTACTCGCTCGAGGAGACGCGCCAGTTCGCCGGCACCTGCCTGATGCGCCGGCTCAAAGTCATCGGCCTGGGCTAGGCCGCAGGCCTATTCGACGGCCGGGGGACTTTCGACCACCGGCGGCGTGACTTCGATCAGCGGCGGCGTCGATTCGCTCGGCGGCGGGGTGGGTTCGCTCGCCGGCGGAGGCGATTCGGCGGGAGGAGGCGTTGACGGGGTGACCGTGACGACGACGGTGCCGCTGCCGCCGTGGGCACCGGCGACTTCTTCAGAGGGTTTCGCCGCGGTGATGCCTTCCGTCTCGGAGTCGCCGACCGTGACCTCTTCGCCAGCTGCGGACTCGCCGGCGGCTTCCTCTTCGGCGGCTGGGTCCGGGGCGGGTTCGGTGGTCGCTTCGGCGGGAGCCGGGACCGGCGGCGCTTCGACGACTTCGACGGGCTCTACCGCGGCCGGCCTCCGGTGGGCGATCGGAGCGGTTTCGGCAGTGGAGAGAGCGGCAGTGGCGCTGGGGTCGACGGTCCGCGTGATCGGCGTTGACGAGTCGACCGGCGTGGGGTTCGTGTTCTGCTTCACCTCGACGGCCCCCGCAGTGAGAACGGCGGCGGTGACCATGCCGGCGACGGCCTTGGTCCCGATCGCGCCGCCGATCGCACCCAGCCCGCCGGCCGCGGAGCCGCCGCCGATCGCGGCCGCTGCGCCGACACTGCCCATCGCGCCGGCACCCGCGCCCGCGGCGCCGGCACCGCTCGCGGAAGCACCGGCACCGCCGGCTCCACCGAGGCCGAGCTTTGAGAGAACGAAGCCTTTGAAGGCGATCAACGGGGCAACCGGGAAGAGCGCGGCCAGCGCCTTCTCGTTGGAGCGGATCTGGGAGCGGAAGTCGGCGCACTCCTCGCACTCGCGGACGTGGCGGCGGACCGGCGCCGAGGCCTTGCGCAGGCCCTCGGCGGCTTCGGAGAGCTCGATCCGGACCTCGCCGCAGGTCAGCAGGCGGGCCTGGCTGGCCTCGGCCAGCGAGATCCGGGCCCGCACCAGCAGCGACTTGACCGAGGGCACCGTGGTATCCATCGCGGCGGCGATTTCCTCGTAGCTGAGGGCGTCCATCTCGCGCAGCAGGAGAGCGGCGCGCTGGGTCTCGGGAAGCTTGTTGACGTCGCAGAGGATCTGGCGGAACTCCTCGCGGTTGTGGACCTTCTCCGCGGTCGAGGCAGCCTCGACTTCGGGGACCATGTCCATCGATTCCTGCGCTTCGGCCTTCGGTTTGCGCAGGTAGTTGAGGCAGCGGTTGCGGGCGATCCGGTAGAGCCAGGGGCGGAGGTTGATCTCACGCTCGTCGGCGAGCATCGCCCGGTAGGCGTTGACGAAGACCTCCTGCAGGACGTCTTCGGCGTCCTCGGTCGAGCCCAGCATCTGGCGGCAGAAGCCGAGCAGGCGGCCCTGGTAGCGGTCGACGATCGTCTCGAAGGCGCCGGGGTTGCCGCTGCGCGCCATCGCGATCAGCTTCTCGTCGCCCTGCAGCTTCAGCAGCGGCGAGCGGCGGGCGAGGAGCCCGCGGCGACTGGCGTGAGTTAGGGCTGATGCCTCCAAAACTCTCTCCCGGTGGAAGGACGGTTCCAGGGACTAAGGACACGGTAACAGGGGCAAAGTTGCGTCCCTGCAAAGTTTTTATTGCCCGTTTAAGAACCAGAGAAACTCGGAAAGTGCAGGGAAAGGGGAATCGGGGGCGGGAGAATGCCCGGGGCGGGACTCGAACCCGCAAGCCCCCGGAGGGGCGGCGGCTTTTAAGGCCGCTGCTTTTGCCAGTTTCGCCACCCGGGCCAGGCGATGGTAACCCCGAGGCGTGTCGCAGGTGTGAATGCATTTGTCCCCGGTATGCGGGGACAACCAATAGGCTGCCGCCCATGGCTGAGCACGGCGGCAGGCTGGTCGCGAAGGCTTTGAAGTCGCGGGGGGTGGAGCATCTGTTCACGCTCTCGGGCGGGCACCTGTTTTCGATCTACGACGGCTGCAAGGAGGAGGGGATCTCCCTCGTCGACGTGCGCCACGAGCAGACCGCCGCCTTCGCCGCCGAGGGGATCGCCAAGGCGACCCGCGGGGTGGGGGTCGCGGCGCTGACCGCCGGCCCGGGCGTCACCAACGGGATGAGCGCGATCGCCGGCGCCCAGGCCAACAACTCGCCGATCTGCGTCCTCGGCGGCCGTGCGCCGGAGCTGCGCTGGGGCTCGGGCTCGCTGCAGGAGATCGACCACTTGCCGTTTGTCTCACCGCTGGTCAAGTCGGCCGAGACGGTCAAGGACCCGGCCCGGATCGCGGCGGTGACGGCGGCGGCGCTCGACCGCGCCGCGGCGGCGCCGAGCGGGCCGACCTTCGTCGACTATCCACTCGACGTCGTCTTCACCGAGGCCGAGGTCGACATCCCCGCGCTGCCCGAGGCCGGGCCCGGGGAGCCGGCGGCGGGCGTCGAGGCGGCGGCGGCGCTCCTGGCCGCGGCCGAGCGGCCGGCGATCATGGCCGGCAGCGGCCTCTACTGGGGCCACGGCGAGGGGGAGCTGCGGGGGCTGGCCGAGGCGCTCGGCATCCCGGTCTTCCTCAACGGTCTCGGCCGCGGCTGTTTGCCCGCCGACCACGAACTCGCCTTCAGCCGGGCCCGCGGGACGGCGCTGCAGGGCGCCGACGTGGCGCTGGTTGTCGGGGTGCCGATGGACTTCCGGCTCGGCTTCGGCGGCAGCTTCGGCGAGGAGACGAAGATCGTCCGCCTCGACGTCGCCCCGAACGCGCTGGTCGCCAACCGCGCCCCGGAGGTCGAACTGGTCGGCGACGTCCGCGCGACGCTGGCGGCGCTGCGCGAGGCGGCCGGCGGCGAGCCGCGGACGAGGGCCTGGCTCGAGCAGCTGCGGAACGTCGAGGCCGAGAAGCGCGCGGCCGAGCAGGAGGAGCTGAACGACGCTCGCTCTCCGCTGCACCCGGTGCGCGTCTACAAGGAGCTGGCGGAAGTGCTCGACCGCGACGCGATCGTCGTCGGCGACGGCGGCGACTTCGTCTCCTACGCCGGCCGCTTCATAAATACCTACGAGCCGGGCTGCTGGATGGACCCCGGGCCCTTCGGTTGTCTCGGGGCCGGGCCGGGGCAGGCGATCGGCGCCAAGGTCGCCCATCCCGACCGCCAGGTCTGCCTCTTGCTGGGCGACGGCGCCTTCGGTTTCGCGGGCATGGAGTTTGACACGATGTCGCGTCATGGTTTGGGTGTCGTCGGGGTGATGGGCAACAACGGCATCTGGGCGCTGGAGCATCACCCGATGAAGTTCCTCTACGGCTACTCGGTGGCCGCCGAGCTGCGGCCCGAGACCCGCTACGACGAGCTGGTCGAGTCGCTCGGCTGCGACGGGATCCTGGTTCGCGAGCCAGGTGAGCTGAAGCCGGCGCTCGAGCGCGCCTTCGCCTCTGGTCGACCGACCTTGGTCAACGTCCTCACCGACCCCGAGGTCGTCTACCCGCGTAAATCGAATCTGGCTTGAAACGGCGCTAAAACGAGAATCGGCCGTCATTGCTGACGGCCGATTCAGGTGGCCCCTCAGGACGGGCAGGGGTACGTCTTCAGGGACCTTTATTTGGTGGGCCCAGACGGCGGGAGGCGCCATGATGCGGCAATCGCCTAAGCCCTGTTTCCCAGGTGGGAGGTAGAGCAAGCCCCACCTCGTCCCCGGTACGTTCCAGTATGTACCCGGACGCCCCCGAGGTCTACCCAGAGTGGACGAAGTTAACGAAAAGTAGGTAGCGCATGCTACTTATTTCTTGTTCTTCCGAAGGATGGCTGACCAGTCTGTCCGTTCTGCACAAGACAGACTGTCCAGTTAGTACGGAGAGGGGTTTTGAGCGGCTGCGAGGGCCGTCCCGTAGAGGATGTCGTGCTCGGAGACGACGATCTCCTCCAGGTCGAAGGCGCGCATCATCTCGACCAGGATCACCACCCCGGCGACGATCGTCGGCGCCCGGTCGGGATGCAGGCCGGCGATCTGGGTCCGCTCGGTCAGGGGGAGGGAGGCGAGCTGGGAGAGCATCCGCTGGATCGAGGGCAGGGCGAGGACGTGGCCGTGGACCCGTGTCGGGTCATATGGCTCGAGGCCCATCTCCACCGCGGCCAGCGAGGTCGGGGTGCCGGCAACGGCGATCCCCGCGCCCGCCTCGACGCCGGCGCCCAGCGAGTCCTCGATCAGGCCGCGGACGTCGGTGGCAAGTGCTTCCAGCTCGCCGGCGGTCGGCGGATCGTTCGAGATGCAGCGCTCGCTGTGGCGAACGACGCCGGCCTGCAGCGAGTCGTGGAAGGAGATGTCCGTGCCGGTGCCGACGATCAGCTCGGTCGAGCCGCCGCCGATGTCGACCACCAGCGTCGGTTCGGACGGCGGCGACTCGGAGGTGGCCCCGAGGTAGGTCAGCCGCGCCTCCTCCTCGCCATCCAGCACCCGCGCCGAAAGCGCGAACCGCTCCCGCAGCTCGGCGATGAAGGCGCTGCCGTTGTCGGCGTCGCGGACCGCGCTCGTCGCGATCGCGTCCACCGTCTCGGCCCCGAGCTCCTCGAGGATCCCGATGTAGCCGCCAATCGCCCCGCAGACGTCCTCGATCGCCTCGGTAGCCAGGCGCCCGGAAAGGTCAACGCCCCGGCCCAGCCGGGTCACCGTGCTGCGCCGCTCCAGCGGCGACACGCGCCCGTCCACCACATCGGCCACCAGCAACCGCGTCGAGTTCGTCCCCACGTCGATCACCGCGACCCGCTTTCCCCGATCGTTCACCCGGCCACTCTAGAGCCCGGCGACCCCCGGAAGACCTCTGCGCAATCGCCCCACCAGCCACCCCAACGAGGCCAGCTGACCCCCCACATTGCTACCATCGACAGTCCGCCGCGGGGTGGAGCAGCCAGGTAGCTCGTCGGGCTCATAACCCGAAGGTCGCAGGTTCGAATCCTGCCCCCGCTATTTCACGAAAGCCCCGCAAAAGCGGGGTTTTCGTCTTTCTGGGAGTGCAGACAAGGGGGTTCAAAATCGCTCATGGGGCAACGCCTGGGGCAACATGAGGTCCGAGAGAGGTCTAGCCCGGCTCTGGAACTGGGCTGTTGGTCCACCTATGTTCGGCCGCGAGAAACGCGAATAAATGGCTCCGGCGGCGGTGGAACGCCCGGGGCCCGACACCGAAGAACCAACCTTCGACGGGCGTGAGCTAGCAGGAAAGCAGTGTCGGCGTGCGACCCTACGCTTGCGCAATGGCCTTCACGCCCCTCCATCGAGTGCTCGGGCTCGAGCCTGGCCCGCTAACCGATGAGGTCCTTGACGCTGCAATAGCGGCTGGCGTGAGGGAGGGCGACGAGCTGGATTGGAAGTCTGAGCTGCCGCCCGCGAAGGGGCTGTCCCAGACCGATTTCCCCAAGGACGTCGCGGCGATGGCAAATGGCGCGGGCGGCCTGATCGTCTTCGGCGTCCGCGAGGAGCAGAAGGCGGCGACCGAGCGCGTCGATGTAGTCGAGTTCGATGAGACGTATGAGCGAGCACTGCGTAGCGTCGCGATCACCGCAATCTCCCCGCCTGTGTTCGGCCTGAATGTGCACCGTCTCGGGTCGGATGGAAAACGGGCGGTAGTCGTAGAAGTGCCCGCCAGTGTCGAGGGGCCACACCTGATCTACCGAAACCAATATTTCGGTGCACCCTTGCGCAGTGACGCTGACACGGTCTGGATGAAGGAGCGCCAGATTGAGGCCATGTACCGTGCCCGATTTGAGGAGCGCCGCCACGCTACCGAGGCCTTGGACGCGCTATCCACAGAGGTATCAATCGGCCGCGACACTGACGAGAGAGCGTGGCTCATCGGAGTCGGTCACCCGCGAGTCCCTCGTCTTGCAGGGCGTCTGACTCGTGATGAGGCGCGAGGTGTATTGGCGACATCCGAGAAGCTGACCTTGCAGTATGCGGATCGCAGGGGGGTCCATCCCCTCGAAAATGTGGACCAGCTCAACCCGCGTCCTGGACTCCGCCGTTGGGTTGCGGTCAACACGGCTACCGAGGAGTACTCACGGTGGAGGGAGTCGTGGATCAGCATTCACCACGACGGCTCGGCGACGCTCGCCACCGCAGTCGGTGGGCACCGAATGAGCAGCGACAAAAATTTCGGGGGATGGCAGATCGAGTCGGTGACCATAGTGTGCGCCATCGCGGACCTCATGGCCGTGGTCCGGGCAACCGCAAGGGCGACCAGCAACGATGAGTACGACCTGCGAATCGGGATCGACTGGACTGGGGAGCAAGCGCTGACGATCCTGACGAAAGACCAGACGGGTCACACCTACGACGGCGTTTCAACCCCTCTGCGCCGATACACGCCAGTTGAGACCACCGTCAACGCGGTCGAGTCCGACTCCGATTATCTCGGGCATGTTCACGACCTGGCCCAAGACTGCCTAAACCAGGGCGGCATCTCGAACGTCCTGACGATCCGCGTGCCGGAAGGCGACCAACGCCCGTAGGCCTAACGAACGACAGCATAAGAATGCTGGCCGCGAGTGCGGCACGCTTTGTTTAGCCGAACAGCGAGTCCTCCCGAGCGGCTTTCCATGTACAGCGGTGGCGGGTCACGCCGCCGCGCTTCCTAAGGTCTTTGCGTGAACCGTCGCCAGCAGAAGCGCAAGCAGGCCCGCCGCACTCAGCACGCGCAGAAGACCCGGACCCCTGACCGCCCGGGCCTGCTGATCTCGGGCTCGGACTGCCCGAAGGTCGACAACGGCCACATCGTCCCGCGGACCTATCAGCGGGCCTGGGAGGGAGAGGGCAGGCAGGTTGCCGTCCACGCGCCCGGCAACTCCGCGTGCAAGTTCAAATCGACCAAGACCGCCGGTGCTCGCGGCCCCTTCTACCGGCGTACCCGCCCCCGGCACGGCATCGAGATAGATGACATCGAGGCATCGCTTGCCTACGTCGAGAACAAAGCGACCCCGGCGCTGCGCCAGATCGTCGCCGGGGAGCCACTGACCGAGGAGCGGAAGGCGGCGCTCGCCCAGCTCTTTGGAATGCAGATGATGCGCGGCCCGGCCTTCTTCGCCAAGCACGAGGAGATACAGCGCTCGGTGCTGGAGGAGGCGAAGGCGGGCGACCTCAAGCCGAAGCACCTGGCCGCCGTCGGCGGCGATGTTGACCTTGCTCGCAGCCAGATCATCGACGTTCTTCTCGATCCGACCAACCGCTTCATGACGATGCTGAGCTTCACGGTCAAGGTGGCTGGAATCCTGTCGCTGATGCGCTGGCACGTCCTGCGCTTCGACGGGCCGCTGTTGGCCTACTCCGACCATCCCGTCGTACTGTGGCCGATGAACGTCGAGCAGACCCGACCCTTTCCCCGGCAGATTCTCGGGCCGTTGACGATGTTGGAGATTCGCGTGCCGATCGCCCCCGACGCGGCGATCCTCATGAACTGGATCGACTGCAGCGACGAGGTCGGCATCCCGATGAAGCGGCGGGCGGCGGCCGAGCTCAACGCCTTCACGATCGGCCAGGCGGATAAAGAGTGGATGCACCGGCCGGGCACTGAGCCCGAGATCGCCGACGACATCTTCTCGCCGCTTTCCCGACTCGTTGACCCTTCTTATGACCGAGCCGCCGCCCAGGACTCGGCCCGTCGCGCGCACGCCGACCGATTCAACGAGCGCGCCAAGAAGCGGACGTGGGTGAACGAGCTCGAAGTGCTCGTGGACATCGGGCCGGGCTCCTCGTTGCGGGCGGCGGCGTAGCCGAACCTCGCCGGGAGAGGGTCACCCGCAGGTGCAGCCCGACTAGGACGCCGGCCGCGAAGACAACGACGAGTAGCGCCTCGGCCACGGCGATCGGGATGACCGACCGCTCTGACGAGCCGCTGCCCGCGACTAATTTCACCGAACGGGCTCGCCCGTCTGCATCGCTACCGTTCGCTGTCATGGGCGAGTTCGATCACATAGTGGCGGCGATGCGCGAAAGCCCCGTGGTAAGCGCGTTTGAGGAGATGTCTATCTCCGGCGATTTCAGCGCGCTCGACCAGAACCCGGCTAAACGCCAGCATTTCCTGTCCCGGTTCCTATTGCGGAAGTTCTCGTTCACCCGTGACGGTCGGGAGGGCATCTTCCAGATGAAGGCCGCCGGCCGCGCGGCGCCCCAGCGGGTCGGGTTGAAGGGCGCTGCCTCCCGGAATCTTCTCTACGCGGGACTCGATGAGAACGGCGAGCTCTCGAACCGCAACGAGGGGTATCTCGCCCTGATCGAGACACACGCCGCGCCGGCGTTGAGGTGCCTGCTGGAGGATCCGGATTCGTTGTCGCCGGGGCAGCGGGCGACGATCGCCTTTTTCATCGCGGTGCAGACGATGCGAACCCCCGCCGCCGCCGCCCAGGTGGCGGCGCTCGCCCAGACTGCGTTTCAGAACGCCGCGAGCGAGATGTTCTCCGACCGAGAAGCCTTCGCCGAGCGCCACCGCGAGTTCTACGGAAGGGATGCCGGGGATGAGGAGATCGAGGCTTTTCGGAGGGAGGTCATCGACAGCGTCCGCGAGGAAAAGGTGCGGCTGGTCGGCGCGCGCGGCGCCGCCTTCGGTGAGGGGTTGCGCCACGCGGTGGAACTGGTGCCTCAGATCATCGCCTTCGACTGGACGCTGCTCCGGGCTCCCGATGCGAACTTCATTACCTGCGATCGTGGCTACGCGATCCACGATCCGACCCCTCCGGTTCCGTGGGCCGCCCAGGGTCTGCTGAGCTCGGAGAACACCGAGACGACCTTCCCCCTGAGTAGCGACGCCTGCCTGCTTCTGCGGCCTGTGCCGGCGAGCGCGGGCCTGTCGATCGCCGAGGCCGACGCCCGGCAGGTCGAGTTGATCAACCTCCGCACCTATGGCTGGGCCGAGGAATACGTGTTCGGGGAGACTCAGGCCGCCCTCGTCGCCGTTCGCACGGCTGCACGTCAGCGGCCCGCTGATGTGATCCGCCCCCGGCCCTTCTCGCAGGCGATCGGGATCGAGCCCGATCCTGATGACGATTCGCTGGCGCGGGAGAACCTTCGGCGCGGCTGGCCGGCGCAGATCACCAACTCCGAAGGGGAGATACGCGACTACATGGTGTTCGAGGTCGGAGAGCCCGAAGGCCGGCGGCGGAAGCGGCTCGACGAGCTGATCGAGAGCCGAGCTCGCAAGCGGGCCGGTGTCGGTCCCAACGACCCGCTGCCGGGGGGGATCGTCAGCTCGATGGTCGCCCCGGTCGTCTAACAGCCCTCTGGGGCAACAAACGGGGCGACACGGGCGTTTGGATGCGGGCTAAAGGTAGGCGTCGATGTTGATCAGCAGCCCGCGCTGCCGGATCACGATCCGCTTGGGCTCATCGTCGCTATCGGTGCCTTCATAGCCATCGCGCCAGATCGTCAGCGAACCGTCATGCGGCCCTGTTCGGGTCATGGACGAACGAGATGGTCCAGCGCTCCCGTTCGCCGGGCCAATGACTCATGCGATCCACAACGCCCGAGAAGGCGGCGAGGTGCTCGCGGTCTGCGTGGCTTGTTTTAGCCGGATTCCGATTCTTCGAGATACGGGAACACAGCTTCCCGCGCCCGCTCGATCGTCCCTGACAGTTGGTAAACGTGTTTGGACCCTTCCTGGCCAAGGGCCCAGGAGCGCGGGTAGGACGCCTCTTCGTAGAACGCCTGGATCGCTTGGAACTCCCGAAAGGGAAGGTGGGCCGCGAGGACGTGCCGTTCGCGCCCGAACGCCGCCGTCCTCAGCGCCAGGAATGCGTCGGTCGGGGAAACGAGCCCCTTCACTGCTTGCTGGACAACGCTCCCGTCGGTCTGGAGCTCGAAGTAGACCTCGTTGGCCGCCGCGTGGATCGTTGCCCTGTCGCCGCTGTCCGACGTCATGTGACTGCGCCTGTTCCACCCGAGACCCAGGACTACGGATGCGGCCAGGGCCGCACCGAGGCTCGCAACCAAGAGGTCGCGACCAAGCCGGTTCGTCGGCCAGTTCGGGCTCGTGGTCAGCTCTCCAAGGAGCCAGACGCCGAAGAGCACAGCGAGCGCGAGAAAGAACGCGCGCTGGCCGAGGAGCACGAAGGCGAGTAGGGCGAGGGCGATACTCAAGACGACGGCAAGCCCGTGTCCCCAGACGCGGCGGAGATGGTCGCTCATCGATACTCCCCGTCACCCACGGCCGCATAGTGGCAAATACCGATCGGGCACGCGCAAAGAACTAGCTCTGCGATTCTGAGCCCACGGACTCTCGGGCGCGGAGGTTCTTCGCTCAGCTGCCTTCGGTCGCCGACTGCAGTTTCGATTCGAGTTCGCCCGTCCCGTTGAAGACTTCGTCGGCGGGGGGAACTTCGATTTTCGGGACCCGGCCGAAGCTTTCGTAGTCGATGGTGATGTCGGTGGTCGTGGCCGAATTTGCGACTCCGCTCACGGCGCTCTTGAGGGACACGCGCATCCGCCGGACCCTTTCCTGCTTGTCGATCCAGACTTCGACCTCCGGTTCGGAGACATCGACTTTGACCCCGAAGACTTCGTCGGCATGAGGGAAAGTGCCTCGATAGTGCGTGGTGGGCACGCCGTCGATGTCTTCCTGGCCGATCTTTTCCGCGTCTTCGACACCTTCGAGGACCTTCAGACCTTCCTTCGGTCCGTTCGCCGCAGGAGCTTCCGTGTTGCTCGCGGCGGATGAGGCATCCACCTCCATCCACTTCTTCCCTTTCGGGATCGAGTCGAGCGCGGACGAGCTCGTGTAGGACTTCGTGCCGTCGGCGATGGTGGTGAGCGTCACTTCGCGACCCGTCGAGAGGCCCTTGACGACAAGGGTCCCTTCGGCTCGTTCACTGTCGTCGAAGGTCGTCGGCCCAGTCTCGATGATCCCTTCCGGCGTGGTCGACGATTCGATGGTCGCGGCCCTATGATCGTGGCGTGTCCGCCCGGCTCCCGCTGCGTGACCTCGGCCGCCTTCGCGATCGCGTTCAGCGGCCCGCCGCTGTTGCCGTCTCCCTGGGCCAGGACGAACACGGCTATGGCGAGGACCACCACTGCCACCCCGGCGCCAATCCAGCGGCGGCCGCGATGGCGCTTTCCTTCAACACCTGCTGGTTTCTGCTCGGTCCCCACCTTTGGGAGAAGGGTACTTGCTCGGTACGCGTCCTTTATGGCATCTTGGCTTTATGCTGGTGGCCGCCATCGCCTCCCCTGCCGGCTTCCTCACGGGCGCCGCCAATCTGGCGACCTGCTTCGCTGCGCTCGCGGTAGCTGTGGCTGCGGGTGCCTACCTCGTGCAGCGCCGCGACAGCCACACCCAGCTTCTGCTCGGCATGACCGAACACGTCGATGGAGTCGCCAAGGTGTTCGTCGAATTCCCGGAGATGCGGCCGTACTTCCATGCCGGCGAGGAGGCGAAGGGCACCACTGATCTGCAGCGTGCGGAAGCGATCGTCGTCTACTTGTCAAACGCGATGGACTTCGTCTTCGTGCACCTGGGAAAGATCGATGATGCCGGCAAAGCCGCCTGGGAACGGTATTCCGCTTATGTGTTCCAGAACAGCCCGGTCCTGAGGGATTTTCTCGAAGAGCACAAGGACTGGTACGGAGGGCAATTCCAGGAGCACGTCAAGGGGCTCGAAGCCGACTTCGAGCAGTCGGTCAGGGTAAAGCAGCGCCTCGCCCTCCAATCCCCGTTCTTCTTCGGGTCCGGAGGTCAGTTCGGACCTCCCCGGTAACAAGCTCTATCGGTGGCCCGCGCCGCCGGCGATCCGATAGATCCGGGAGGGATCGACCCCTTTGCCGCGGACGTGCGCGGGCCAGACGATCAGCCAGAGGGCGGCGAAGTGTTTGAGTACTTCCTCGCTCAGTGTCGCCCGTTCGCGCAACACCTTCAGGTCGGCCTTGCCGTCCTCGCCGCCGAAGACGTAGCGGGTCAGCACCGCCTCGGGGAACTCGAAGATCTCCCGCTGCTTGGTCTCGTCCCGTTCGACCACGACCGCCTCGTCGTGGGCGAGCCGCGGCGTCGCCTTCAAATCCTCGCTGTTCAGCTTCGCATGGTGGACGGCCCGGTGGCGACCCGAGCGAAGCGCCCGGTCGATCTCCGATTCCTCGGCCTCACCTTTCGTGTATCTGGCGATTAGCCAGTCGGCCTCCGCTTTGGCCCCGACCCGGTCGACGAACGTCCGATCTCCCGGTTTCCGGAAATCGCGAGGACCACTCGGTCGGCCTCCACGATCCGGGCGCTCAGTTGCCGCTGCAGATAGAAACGGTGGGCGGGATGAGAGCCCTCGCCGTGGAGCGCCGTCTTGAAGGTCGTCTCCATCGTGCCGAGGTCGGCGATCACCGCGCCGAGCATGAACACCCAGCGATCCTCTATGTCATCGGGATCGAAGAGCTCGTGAAGCTCGACCGGTTCTTTGGGCACCCGCCGAGCGTACCCTGGACTTCGCCGCCACCACCACGCGGCGGGTTAGGCTGGGGGCGTCATGAGTCGAGGCGGGCGCACCTGGCCTGGCTCAGTCCCCGAACCAAGAATCCGCACCGAGCGACCCACGGCTATCGAGAGGTTGCCATCGCAGGAAGTTCCGCAAGATCCTTTGAGACCAGGTCACGCTCGTCGCAGCTGACGAGACGATGTCCGGAGTCCCCAGCGGCGGCTGCGTAGGCAGCGTCGTATGCAGAGATCGTGTGGCGCTCGGCGAGTTCGGCCGCTCGCGTTAGGAGGGCGCCCGTGGAGACAAAGACGCCACCGTCGTCGGCGAGCTTTTCGATTGCGGCTAGCAGGGGCGCCACCGATTCCGGTGCGCGCCACGCCCGCACGGCGACGTTGACGACCTCATAGCGGGCGAGGTCAAGCGTGGCGAGGGTGGCCTGGTCGTCTTCAAGCAGCGCCCGCGCGGGCTCGTGGTGGTCGTCCTCGAGGTCGAAGGCTGCGAGCAGGACGCTCGCGTCGAGGAGCAGCGTCGTCACGGACCGGGCCGCGTTGCCTTTACCTGCTCCGCAGCGTGCCCGCCGTGGGGCGAGGTGTCGCTGAGCAGTGACTGCATCGCCGCCGCCCGGCCCTCGCGGCGACGGCGCAGTGCTGCGTCGGCGAACCCACGCATGACGGCGCTGCGAGTCGTGCCGCCACGCTGCGCCTCGGCGTCGACCTCTGCGAGGAGATCATCGGGAAGGGAGACCATGACCTTTGCCATGATGCAAGTATACCCAGGTATACCAGCGCCTTCCCCTGGGGCAACGAATGGGGCAACATGCCCCACAGATTCCAGCCGATCTCCACGTAGCTCGATCTTGCGAATTCGGCTTGAAACCTGGCTCCACGTAGTCAGCCGACCCAACGGATCAAGCTCATAACCCGAAGGTCGCAGGTTCGAATCCTGCCCCCGCTATAGCTCCACTAGCGACAAAGTCCGGGGTCGCTAGTCTGATTAGTGCTTGATGCGAGCAACTTGCCAGTGCTCGCTTATGCATGGTTCCTGCTGCTGTGATCTGTGATCTCGGATTTTGCGGGCCAGTCGGACCGATAGGCGATCCGGAGTTTCTGTGAGTCTGGCGCTGTGCATGCAGGACAAGATTGCGACCTATGGGATCGGTCATGATCTGTCCGGTGTCCATGCAAAACTTCGATCTTGATCGAACGTATGTTCGTATGGAAAGGAGGGTCGATGGCTGAGGTTCAAATAGAGAGCCAAGAGCGCCTCCTCCTACTGGCTCTCTGCACGATCGAAGGCGTGAATTGGAACGTTCTCGCCCGCGAAGCTCAGCGTCCGGAAGGGATGACTCGCCTGCGTGCTGGCAAGGTGGCTGAGGACTCACGCGATGGCCATGCGACTGCAGCTCTTCTAGGACCCGGCCTTGATTCGCTGGCCGAGCGAAGCGAGCGAGCTCAGGGCGAGATCGACGTTGCTGCTCAGGCTGGCGCTCGCCTGGTCACCGTGCTCGATGATGCTTATCCCTCGAATCTGCGGGTAATTCCCAAACCACCGCCCTTCCTCTTTTATCGCGGTGAGCTGCGCCGAGACGACGCGCGCTCAGTCGCGGTCGTGGGTACGCGTCGAGCCTCGGTTGAAGGCATCGATCAAGCGGCCAAGCTTGCATCCCTATTGGTGCAGGAGGGGGTGACGGTGATCTCTGGCCTCGCCAAAGGGATTGATACGGCTGCTCACTCGGCTGTCCTAAACTGCGGTGGCCGCACCATTGCTGTGATTGGAACCGGCATCTTGCGGGTCTATCCGAAGGAGAACGCGGAGCTGGCCGAGCGAATTGTCGAGCGTGGGGCCATTGTCTCGCAGTTCTGGCCTTCGGCCCCACCCACCCGCTATAGCTTTCCGATGCGCAACGAGGTCATGTCAGGGATCAGTCAGGGAACCGCAGTAATCGAGGCGAGTAGTACCTCCGGTGCCAAGATGCAGGCCCGCCTCGCTATCGAGCAGGGTAAGAGGGCTTTTCTCATGTCCTCGTTGGTGACGAGCGAGGCGTGGGCGAAGGGTTATCTGGAGAAACGCGGTGCGATTGAAGTTAACGCGGTCGATGACGTGGTCAAGTGGCTGCGTTCACCCGAGCAGGTCGAGATGCAGTCCAGTCAGCGATCGCAGCTCGCCCTAGAGCTCGTCTAGTTCGTCGCCGTGATCGACCTTGCGAAGCTGGATCGCCCTCCGGCCGGCTTCGCTGCTTGCGCCAACTGCGCTTACCGCGACGCCGGCACCGCGTCGATCTGTTTTGCCTGCGCGAGCGAGCACACCGAGGCTGTGCCAGGCGAAGCCTGTGAAATCTGCGACCTGCCGAAGGCGGCCGGAGACGAGTGTGGCAATTTCATTTGTGGCTGGCCCGACCGCTACTTCACGCGAGTCCGGGCAATCTCGATGCGGACCGGCCAGATGCAATGGGCGATCTCTCGCTACAAGTACGACCGTAAGCCGGGATGGCGGGCGATCTTCGGACGCATTCTTGTTGGCTACCTTGAAGAGCATGCCGAGGAATTTGCTGACTACGACGCCATCACTCCAAGTCCGACCTATATCGGAGCAGATGCTGAGCGCCCCTTCGACCATACTCGCCTCGTTGTTGAGGCGGCGGAGGTCGAGGAGCCGATTGTCTGGCCTTTCGAGTACGACCTAATCGTTAAGGATGCCGCAACCGAGCGTTTCGCCAAGAAGGGGTCAGTGAAGCCATGGCGTGAGCGAAAGGAAATAGCTGAGGGGCCGCTGCGGCGAGCCCTTCGCGTTCCCGATCCGGCTCGGGTAGCCGGCCAGCGGATTCTCGTCTTCGACGATGTCTTCACGGAGGGATTTACGATTCGAGAGGTTGCGAAGGCGATGATTGAGGCGGGCGCGGCTGAGGTATCTGAGATCGTTCTAGCTCGGCAGCCTTTTCGAGGCGGATAGAGCTTTCTACTTCGCAGGGCACAGCTAACTCAGCAGCGGACCGTCGTATCGAATCCGTAGCGATATGCCCAGATTCGGATGGTCTGGACCTCGACCAATAAACGCCAAGCAGATCGGGGGTTGTCCAGCTTCGACCATCTTCTGAACCTTTGGTCCAAACCGCCGCGCGTTGTGTCGAGACAGATAGCCGACGCACTCTCCATCGACCTGCACCATGACGGCTTTCGGATCATGGGGATTGTCGGGCTCTAGGACGAGGAGAGCCGTGCAGTCGTGGCGATGCTTCCCGCTGGCAGGCGCTCCACTGACTCGCATAAGTGCTGCTTGATAGTTGGACTCGCCGACAACGGAGAGCTTTCGGGTGCCATCGTATTTCGCCCAGTAGTCCTCGCCCTCAACGGGGGTCGAGCTGTGGTCAAGCCCGAGAACTCGTCTGAATAGTCCCACGGAGGCGAGCCTAACTCAGCTGTCGTTGCCTTGTTGGTGGAGCCAAATCTGCGGCTGATTCGATGGGCACGATCAGGTCACTATTGGGACCGAATCGTTCCCCCGCTATAGGACGAAAGCCCCGCTTATCAAGCGGCCTTCGATCCCCTTTAACGGCCGCTTGTATCGACTAAGGAAGGCGCTGGGGCGACTTCGCGGAGGCGCGGTCGTCTCTCACATCGACGCTCGCCAACAGCTCTTGCTTTCTTCCAGTTGCTCTTGGGTTTGCGTACGGGGGAGCCTGGTGAGAACGCGCGGATCGCCGAGCTTCTCGAAACCCGCTGGCAAGCTGTGCCAGTGCGGCACTTGGCCAATCGGCGAACCTTGCATCTCGCCCTCGAGTCTCCGTTCTGCCGCGTGAGTAGCCAAGGCGACGATCAGGACGTAGCGCTTCCCGGCTGAGCTTCGATCGGGCACGCCAAAGTATGCGAAGCCGCACCAGCTTTGATCGGCTCGATCCATCATCACGTTGTTGCCGTTGTCGCCGCCCTGTGGATAGAGATCGCCGTCGTTTGATTGCACGAACAACCAGGGTCGGGAATCGAGGGGGATTCCCTCCGAAGTTCCCGCCACGCGCACTCGATAGGGAACCTGAGCGCCGTCGGTTGGCGTAACTATCGAGGCGGTGGGAAGGTGGTCGTCAGCGCTCGAGTTCGGTTCCAGCCTCCAGCCGAGAAACGCCAGTGACGCACCAGCCCCAGCAACGATCGCGAGCGCCCACAACGCAGGCGGGCTTTGCCTCAGCCCCCGGTGCATGGGGATTGCCGCAAGGACCACACCGGCTGCCAAGCCCTGGAACCAGTGCGGGGCAAGGACGAGGGAAGTGAGCGACGCGATGGCCCCCGTGACTGCGAGCGGGACCTTGAGCCAGGTTAGCTGGGCGTCAGATCTGCCTCCCCCTCCGCCGGGCTGCTGCCCCTCGCCGCGCCTTACCGTCATCTCGGCTCTCTCCTCACACGTTGCCACGGTCGGTTATTGCTAAAAAACCACAGTGTTATATGAAATGATGCCGACCGCGAAGAATTGAGCAAGCGTAGTGGTAACCGGGAGGGGATGTGGACGAGAAGCGGCGGTTGATGCCCCAGTCCCTTATTGCAGGAGTGCTGTCTCGTTGAACGCCACGGCCGTCATATGTGTGGACTGCGGCGTGGGTAATCTGGACTCCAACGCCTACTGCGGTGGATGTGGGAAGCGGATCGCCAGGCGCAGCGACGGTATGACTCTTCATCCGGGCTTCAAGGGCCCTCGGCGCTTGCTCGTCGCGAGCGGCATCTTCTTCGCCGTGAGCGCGGTGATTGCAGCAGCTTCCTTCTTGCTGATTCAAGCATCGAATCCGGTGGGCTTGGGACTGGACTTCGGCGGACCCATCGTCAACATGCTGCTCAATGCGGCCGATGTCAGCGAATTTGGCTCCCAAGGTGACCTCTTATCGTTTTTCATCGTTGGCACGTTCCTGCTGGCGTCATTCCTGGCAATTGCGAGCGCCATCACCGGCCTAGCTGGCGGGGTCTGGCTGTTTGCACGTTGGCGAGACAGCGACGGACCCGCGCGCGTCGGGGCCGCGATCGCAACGGCCGGAGAGACGAGTCGCAAGGGCTTGGAGAGCGCCCATAGGCTGGGCACTGGGAGCCTGGAAAATGCCAGGCCGAGGATCGCTGACGCGGCCGAACACTCGCGGGCAGTGGTGGGTCAGGCAAGAGATGGCGCCGCCGACCGGTATGAGGACCTGAAACCTGCTGTCCGTCGCGTCGCCCGTGAAAGTAGGGCAACGTTTGACGAAGAGGTGGCGCCTCGGGTTTCCACCGGCCTTCGCAAGGTATCCGCACGGTGCCGAGAGTGGATTAGAACTCGCCGAGAGGAGGGCCGCGACCAATCGGGCGGTTAGCCCGGGACCCCTGGCGAGGGCTCGCGATCGGACGCCGTCGGCTCGGCCCGGTTCACTGTGTCCCCGTGATCACCTATTCAATGAGCCTGTCGGTCGACGGCTACATCGCCGGACCCGACGGAAGCTTCGCCTGGGGGAGGCCCAGCGAGGAGCTGCACCGGTTCCACAACGAGCGGGTCGCCGCAATCGACGCCCAACTGCTCGGCCGGCGCCTCTACGAGACGATGCTCGTCTGGGACACCGAGGAGTTCTCCGACCCCGTGATGGCGGGGTTCGCCGAGATCTGGCGGCCGCTCGAGAAGATCGTGTTCTCGACCACGCTGACGAGCGTCGAGGGCAGCAACCGCCTGGCCACGGGAACGCTCGAGAATGAGATCGCCGCGCTCGGGGGCCGGAGGATCGCGGTCGGCGGCGCCGGCCTTGCGGCGGAATGCATGCGGCGCGGGCTGATCGACGAGTTCGAGCTGTTCGTCGTCCCGGTTGTGATCGGCGGCGGCACGCCGTACTTCCCGCCGGACGTGCACATCGACCTCGAGCTGGTCGAGACCCGCACGTTCGGAGCGACCGTGTACCTGCACTACCGCCGGCGCGGCTAGTCAGTCCACCAGTCGCGCTGGCCCTCGACGTCTTCGCGGGGATCCTCGCCGAGGTTGGGCGCGCCGATGACGAAGATCTCCAGGCCTTCCGGCCCGGCCTCGTAGCCTCGCCAGGTGCCGGGCGCGACCCGCACCGCGTCCCACTGCCCGAGCTCGACGATCTCGTCGTCCAGCTTCATCCTCCCGCTCCCGCGCAGGACCACGTACACCTCCTCCTGCGTCTTGTGCGTGTGGCCGTACGGAAAGCGATAGTTGGGCGGGATGCGCTGGTAGCCCAGACCCGATTTATCCAGCTCCAGCGCCTTGGTCGCCAGGCGGAACTCCAGGTCCGGCGCGCCGTCGAAGTTGGACCCGACGTCCTCCAGATCCTGCTCGAGGTTCTTGAGCGTGAATGGCATGGCCCGATGCTATGGCACCCCTGGCACCGACCGCGCGGTTAGCTTCAGCCCATGCCCGAGGCAGCGATTCTTCTCCTGGCCGCCTGTGGCACCGCCCTCGCGACCGGCCTCGGGGCGGTGCCGGTGTTCATGCTCGGCTCGCGCGCCGCCGCGCTGGCCCCGACCCTGCTCGGCTTCGCCGCGGGGGTCATGGGGGTCGCCGCCGTCGCCGGCCTCCTGATCCCGGCGAGCGAGGAAGGCTCGACGCCGGAGGTGCTCGCGGGGCTCGCCGCCGGGGTCGCCTTCCTCGCCTTCGCCCGCTGGCGGTTCAGCCCGGATGCCGGCTTCATGGGCCGCACCGGCCCCGGTGCCCGTACCTCGGCCCTGGTATTTCTCGTCCTCTTCGTCCACAGCCTGCCCGAGGGCCTCGCGGTCGGAACCGCCTTCGCCTCGGACCGAGCCGGGTTGAGCCTGTTCGTGATCCTCGCGATCGCGATCCAGAACATCCCCGAGGGAACCAGCGTGGCGATCCCGATGGCGGAGGCGGGGTTCGGCCGGGGACGTCAGTTCTGGGCGGCGGTGGCGACCAGCGCCCCCCAGCCGGTCGGTGCCCTCCTCGCCTATTTCGCCGTGGAAGAGCTCGCCGGCCTGCTGCCGCTCTCCTTCGCCTTCGCAGCCGGCGCGATGCTGGCGCTGATCGCCGTGGAGATGCTGCCGGCGGCCTTCGCCGGCCGCGGGCGCGCCGGCCCGATCGCGGGGATCCTCGCCGGCGCTGCCCTGATGCTCGCCCTCAGCCTCCTGCTCGGCGTATGACTCAGGCCAGCGCCAGCGGCGATCGACGTCGCCCTCGCTCTGCCGCCGCCAACCTAGAGTCTTCGGCGATGTCCCGATTCGAGACCCTGCCTTCGCCCAGAGCACTGGAGGAGGTCCGCCGCCTGGCGGGCCCGACGGCGACGGTCCTGGGGGCCACACGGCTCGAAGGCGGCCAGCACGCGGACACCTGGAGAGTCGATACCGAGAATCCCGCGACGAGCGTCGTCGTCCGCCAGTTTCCGGTTGGCGACCCCGCTGCCCTGCACGAGCAGCGTGTGCTGAAGGCCCTGGACGGGCTCGGCGGTTTGTCCCCGGTGCTGCTCGGCGGCGAGCTGGAGGGGGGATGGTCGGAGCACCCGACCTCCCTGATCAGCTGGCTCGACGGTGAGCCGGACATCACCCCCGCTGACCCCAGCGGGTGGGCGCGCGAGTTGGGTCGTGGGCTCGCCGCGCTGCACGCGGTCCCGGCCGCGCGACTGGCGGAACTGCCGAGTGTGTTCGACGGCAGGGGAGGCTCTGGGGGGATCCTGGCGGGACCGTTGGCGGCGGAGGTTCGGTCTCGCTGGTCAGAGATCGTCGCCTCACCGGAGGTCCTCACCCACGGCGACTACTGGTCGGGCAACGTCGTCTGGCGAGACGGGAGGCTCGTGGGTGTCGTCGACTGGCCGAGCGCATCGCGCGGTCCCCGTGGCTTCGACCTGGGCTGGTGCCGGCTCGATCTCGTCCTCCTGTTCGACGAGCGGATCGCCGACGTGTTCCTCGAGGCCTACGAGGCGGAGGCCGGCCATTCAATCGGCGAGGTCCGTCTCTGGGACCGCTGGGCCGCGGCGCGATCCCACGAGATCGTCGCCTCCTGGGCGCCGAACTACCTGCCGCTGGGTCGCCCCGACCTCGACGAAGAGGAGCTGCGGCGCCGTTATGCGAAGTGGACGGACCGCCTCGTCGGCGATCAGGATGCCGGCAGGTAGGTGAGCAGCACCACGCCGGAGTCGAAGCGCTCGACGTCGCTCAACTCCAGCCGCACCACTCCCCGGTCGCCGAGGACGTGGAGATTGGCATCGCCCCAGACGATCGGGTTGAGGTAGACCTCGAACTGGTCGACGAGGCCCTTTTCGGCCAGGGCGTGGGCGAACTCGCCGCTCCCGTGCATGAAGAGGTCGCCGTCGACCCGGTTCTTCAGCTTCGGGATCGAGTCCTCGAGGTCTCCCTCGAGCAGGGTCGCGTTCCACTCCAGCTCGCCGGAGAGGGTGTCGGAGCCGACGTACTTTGGAATCGCGTTGACCATGTCGGCCCATTTGCCGGATTTGTCCGGCCAGTAGCCCGCCAGGCCCTCGTAGGTCTTGCGGCCCAGGACCATCCCGCTGGACCTGGACTGCCGCTCGAAGGAGTGGTCGCCGTGATCCCCGTCCGGCTGGACCCACTCGCCGACCGGGTCGACGACGCCGTCGAGGGTGGCCTGCGCGGTTGCGATCAGCTTGCCCATCTCGGATCTCCTTCGGTTGGACTGACTCGGTACCTCTACCCAGCGGGATCAGTCAGAATGCCCCGCGTGATCCGGCGGGCACTGGGAGCAGCGGTTCTCGCGCTTGCGCTCGCGACGGGCGTGGCGGCGGCTACGGGACCCGACGGGCCTCGTCTCGTCGTCGTCAAGCTCTCCCCGAAGCCGCCCCGCCTGGAGCTGTTGAACATCGGTCCCAACGGAGGGGGTGCGGTGCGCCTGGCGGGGGGCGGTCGGCGCGCGAGGCCCTTTTTGGATTTCTTCTCTCCCGTCTCCTGGTCGGCCGACGGCGAGATGGTCGCCTTCGGCGGGGTGACCGGCTTTGGCGCTGGGGACGATCACGAGCCGGTGCGGAGGATCTTCACCGTGGGCGCCGACGGGAGTGGGCTTCGTGCGATCCCGGGAACCGATGGGGCTTCCGGCCCGATCCTCTCCCCCGATGGCCACACGGTCGCCTTCACTCGCGCCATCGACCGTGAGGAGCCGACCACGGTCGCCGGGAAGCAGTGGGAGGAGGGCTTCCACGGCTCCAGCATCTGGATCGCGAACCTCGCGACCGGCGGGCAGCGCCAGCTGACCCCTTGGCTCGACGACGTGAGGTACGCCGCCTCCTCGTTCTCGCCCGACGGCTCGACCCTGCTGGCGACGCACGAAGACGAGCTCCTCCTCAACGAACCCGAGCCGGTGGCGCTGGCGCTCGACGGCAGCGGATCGAGGCGCCTGCTCGACGACGGTTCCTCGCCGGTCTACTCTCCCGACGGCTCCCGGATCGCCCTCACCCGCCGCGTCGAGGAATACCGCAAGAGCAGGGGTGAAAACACCGATCTCTTCGTCATCCGTGCCGACGGCAGCGACGTTCGCCGTCTCACCCGCACTCCCGAACGGGTCGAGCTCTTCCCCAGCTGGGCTCCGTCCGGCGAGCGCCTGGCATACGTCCGACTGCCGGCCAACAGGTCGGAGGACGCGATCTTCGGCTACCGCACGCCGTTGATGGAGATCAATGCCGACGGCAGTTGCCAGACCAAGGTGGTCTCGGCGCGCAGCACCTACTTCTTCGCGCCCGCCTGGCAGCCCGGGCCCGGTCGCGAGGCGGGGCGGATCGAGTGCTAGGGACGCTCGGGATGCGGCGGGCGATCGGCCTGGGCCTGGGGGCGTTTTCCGCAGCCCTGCTGCTGACCGCGGGCGTCGCCAGCGGCGCGGGGCCGGCCGGCCCCCGTCTCGCGGTGATCGAGGAAACGCGGAACCCCCGCCGGGTCACGCTGCTCACCGTCGACCCACACGGCAGGGCCCCGATGCGGATCGCCGGCGGTCAGGAATGGGAGGGCCCGGTCGAAGCGTGGGGGCAGCTTTCGTGGCACCCCGACGGCACCGAGATCGCCTACCCGGTGATCAACTCCATCTTCGTCGCCGGGGTCGACGGCAGCGGAGCCCGTGAGCTCAACATCGCTCGGGCCGAACGGCCGGTGTACTCCCCCGACGGCAGGACCCTCGCTTTCACGCGCTATTCAGGGGGTGAAGCTGCGATCTGGACCATCGACCTCGTCACCGGCGCCCAGCGCCAGCTGACGCCGACGCGTCGCGGTCTCACCTACGTCGGCTCCTCGTTCTCGCCCGATGGCGCCACTCTGCTCGCGACTCGGATCGACAGAAAACGCCAGGGCAAAGCCGAGGTGGTGGCGCTGCACCTCGGGACCGGCGGCGTGACCCGCCTGCTCGGCAACGGCTTCGCTCCGGTCTACTCGCCCGACGCCACGCGGGTCGCCTTTCTTCGTGAAGTTGGAAAGCGGCAGGTCATCCGCGAAGAGGGGCGGAGCTGGCGCACCGCCGACCTCTTCGTCCTCGAGACGGCAAGCCACTCCGTGCGCCGCTTGACCCGCACCCCTCACAAGGACGAGGCATACGTGAGCTGGGACCCGTCCGGAGAGCGAATTGCCTTCGACCGCTTTCGCGGCGGCCACTTCGAATGGGCCAACTCGGTCGTCCAGATCAACGCCGATGGCACCTGCGAGGACGAGATTCTCGCGCGCAGGAGGACCGTCTTCGTCGGGACCGGGTGGCAGCCGGGCCCGGGGCGCGAGGCCGGTCGCATCGACTGCTGAGGAGGTCCCGGCGCCCGTACCCTCACTCGGCCTTGTTCGCCGCCACGGCCTCGCGGATCAGGTCCTTCAGCGCCTCCGCGTCGATCTCCTCGCCCTCCTGGACGTCGATCGCGCGGCGGGTGTTGCCGCCGAGGCTGGAGTTGAAGAGGCCGGCGGGATCGTCGAGGGAGGCTCCCTTGGCGAAGGTCATCTTCACCTTGTCCTTGTAGGTCTCGCCGGTGCAGACGATCCCGTCGTGCGACCAGACCGGGTTGCGCCATTTCCACTCCTCGACCACATCGGGGTCGGCCTCCCTGATCAGGGATCGGACCTGGGCGAGGGTCTCGCCGCGCCAGTCGCCCAGCTCCTCGATCCGAGCGTCGATCAGCTGGGAGGGGGACTCGTTCTGCGCCATGCTTGCCTGCTCTCGCTTTCTTGGTGACTGTCTGGCGACTGTAGCGCCGGCAGCGTGACCACGAGGCGCGCGCCGCCCAGCTCGGCGGAGGTCTCGGCGGTGACCGTGCCGCCGTGGGAGGCGGCGATCGCCCGGACCATCGCCAGGCCGAGCCCGGTGCCGTTGCTGCGGGCGGTGTCCGAGGAGTTCTGGCCGCGGACGAACCGCTCGAAGACCCGCTCGCGCATCCCGGCCGGTATCCCCGGACCGCTGTCGGCGACCTCGAGGACGACGGCGCCGGCCCGGCGGTCGCACCTGGTCGTGAGCGAGATCCGGGCCCCTTCGGGCGAGTACCTGATCGAGTTGTCGAGCAGGTTGAGCACCAGCCTGTGCAGCTCGTCCTGGTTGCCGTGCATCGGCGCCGGCTCGCAGTCGGCGTGCAGGGTTCGCTCTCCCAGGCTCGGGCCGATCTCCCGCCCGGCGCTCATCGCGATCTCCGACAGGTCGACGTCGGTCTTGGGCCGGTTCTGGCCGGCGTCGGAGCGGGCGAGGATCAGCAGGTCGGAGACGAGGCGGCTCATGCGCTGCGACGAGCGCACGGCCGAGGACGCGAGTTCCCGCTCTTCGCCGTAATCGACCTTGCCGAGCTGGGCTTCCAGCAGTTCGAGGTTGGCGAGGATGCTGGTCAAGGGGGTGCGGAGCTCGTGCGAGGCGTCGGCGACGAATTCGCGCTGCTTCTGCATCGCCGCCTCGCGCTCGGTCTGGGATGCGTCCAGCGCGTTCAGCATCTCCTGCAGGGTGTCGGTCAGCTCGGCAACCTCGTCTTCGGCCTTGGGTTGCGGCAGCTGCTTGGACGGGTCTCCCGTCGCGGCGATCTCCTTCGCGGTGGAGGTCAGGGTCGCGATCGGCCGCATCGCCCGCCGGGCGAGGGCGACTCCCGCCAGCACCGCCAGCGCGGTCCCGCCCAGGATCCCCAGGACGATGAACAGCCAGAGCCGGGTGACGGTCGAGTCGACGTGATCGTCGTTGCGCCCGTACTGGATGTAGCCGACCACTTCGTTGTTGGGGCCGAAGACGGGCTCGGTTGCGACCGTCAGGCCACCGGCGGTTTCGATCCCGGAGCTCGGGGGCCCGAGGTCGGTGCCCTGTTTGGGCGCTTCGTCGAGGATCGTGCCGTCGGACCTCACCACCCGCGCGGTGGCGCCGTTGGGCAGGGAGACCGCCGCCAGGTTGGGGCTGTAGACGCTCGGTTCGCTGAACGGCCGTTCGACGATCCGGGTCTTGCTGACCAGCCGGGTGGCCGCCTCCTGGAGGTCGCGGTTGAAGTCGCTGCGGATGCGGGTGGTCGCCACCTCGCCGACGATGCCGCCGAAGATGAGCAGGATCGCGAAGGTCAGGGAGGCCGAGACGATCGCCAGCTTCCAGCGAATCGGCCAGCGCTGGAAGGACAGCGGCACCAGTCTCCTCGACGGCATGCGCTCCATCTTAGGAGCAGGAAATGCCACCGCCGCGAGGTTTTAGCTGGGCTTGAACTTGCCGTCGAGGAGCGAGCGCAGCTTGACGGTGAAGACGCCCTCGGCGAAGCCGGCGGTGGTGACGGCGAGGCCGACGACGAGCACGGCCGCCTGGGCGAAGGGGGAGCGCTCGCGCGAGCGCAGGCCCCTGGAGATCCGGATCGCGACGCCGCTGGAGAGGATGCGGAGCGCGTAGGAGCGCTCGCTGGAGAGCCCGCGCCGGCCGCCGGCGATCGCCGTCAGTGCCGCCTTGCCGAGGCCCTCGTAGCGGCAGCGGGAGAGGAAGTAGCGGAAGGATTCGCGCTCGAGCGGGACTTTGTGGTTGATCCGGGCGCCCGGCCAGAAGATCCACTGGCGGTCGGGGTGCATGTTGCCGATGCGGATGCAGAGCTCGGTGTCTTCGGGTTCCGAGCGGACCCCGACCTTGCCGAGGTTGACGTCGAAGCCCCCCGCTTCGACGTAGGCGCGGCGGTCGACCGACATGTTGCCGCCGGTGGTGTTGCGCATCGGACCGCCCGCCTCGGGCAGCCCGCGGTAGCTGGCGCCGACGACCCAGCCGAACTCGATCGGGAACCAGGCCGGCTGCGAGCGCTCCCAGGCCGGCTCCGTCCAGCCGCCGATGCCGAGGATGCCGGGGAAGGTGCGGTGGGCGTTGGCGATCTCCTCCAGCCAGTCGTCGGCGGCGACCGCGTCGTCGTCGAGGAAGGCGACGACGTCGCCGCTGGCGATCAGCGCCCCGGTGTTCTTCGAGGAAGGCGCCCCCTGGGGACCGTTGTTCTCGAGCACCGTCAGCTGCGGGTAGGCCGCGCGCAGCCGCTCGCAGAGAGCGGGGTTGTGGTCGACGACGACCATCGACTCCAGGGCGGGGTAGGTCTGCCGCTCGATCGAGCGCACCGCCTCGACGACTTCCTCGTAGCGCTTCTCGTCGTGGGTGCAGATCACGACCGAGATCGAGGGCGAGGCTCCGTTGCCGCTCACGCCGCGCTCCCCTCGCCCAGCCAGCTGTGGCGGCGGACGAGGCGCCAGAGCTCGTCCTTGGACCCTGCGCGCACCCGCCCGAGAGTCGAGGGGGATCGGCGCACGAGGCGGCCGAGCCGCCGCACGTCGGTTCGCGAGCGAACGGTCAGGCGGGGCAGGGCGAAGCGGTCGTCGCCCGGCTCGCAGGCGAGGTTCCCGACCCGGCAGGCGGCCGAGTAACCGGCGGCGGCCACCGCGTCCTTGGCCGCCTGATCGTGGTAGCCGTAGGGGTAGGCGAAGGTGAGCACCGGCGTCTGCAGGGCATCCTCGAGCACCTCCTTGGGCCGGCGCACCTCGTCCTCGAGCCGCGCCGGGGACACGTCGTCGAGCTGCGGGTGGGTGTGGCTGTGGGCGCCGCACTCGATCCCGGCCGCGACCAGCTCGCGGAGCTGCTCGAGGGAGAGAACGGGCCGGTGGTGCCTGCGATCGCCGGTCAGCGGGTTGGTGGCGGAGCCGATGTAGCCGGTCGTCACATAGACCGTCGCCGAGAAACCGTGGTGGCGGAGCACCGGCAGGGCGTCGGTATGGAAGTCGCGGTAGGCGTCGTCGAAGGTGAGGACCACCGGCTTCGGTCCCAGCTCCGCTCGCCCGTCCAGGGCCTCGACCAGTTCCCGCACCGAGTGACCGCTGAAGCCTTCGCCGTCGAGGTAGGCGACGTGTTCGGCGAAGGTGCCCGGCGTCACCGTCAGGGGCCTGCCGTTTCTGCCCCCGGGATCGTCGGAGACGCTGTGGTACATCAAGATCGGCAAGCTGGGACGAGGGTTCACGGGCATCGCAGACTCGGGTTCGTTATCGCAGCGGGGCCACCAGCTCCACCGAGCGCACCCGGTTGGGGACCGTGTCTGAGTAGTGGACGGTAATCAGCTCGTCGGCGCCGGTGTCGGCGGCGAAGCTTTCCAGGTAGGCGACGACCTCGGCGGCGCGCCCGGTGGCGGTGTAGGCGAGCATCTCGTCGACGGCGGCCGCCTGGGGGGACCGGAGGAGCGCGTCGACGTCCTCCTCGGTCAGCTTCCGGCCGCGGCCGAAGAGGGCGCGGGCGCGGACCCGGCGGGCGGCTTCGAGCTGGGCAGCCGCGCTCTCCTCGCTGTCGGCGGCGATCACGCCGACGCCGGCGATGACGTAGGGCTCGGCCAGCTGCGCGGAGGGCTCGAAGCCCCTGCGGTAGGTCGCGATCGCCTCGTGCAGGTAGCGCGGCGCGAAGTGGGAGGCGAAGGCGTACGGCAGGCCGAGCTCGGCGGCGAGTTCGGCCCCGAAGAGCGAGGAACCGAGGACGTAGAGCGGCACCTTGGTGCCGCGGCCGGGGATCGCCCGCAGCCCCGGCAGCGGCTCCTCGTCGCCGAGGAACCGCTGCAGCTCGACGACGTCCTGGGGGAAGCGGTCGCTGGCGGCCGGGTCGCGCCGCAGCGCCGTCCAGGTCCGCTGGTCGGTCCCCGGCGCCCGTCCCAGGCCGAGGTCGATGCGACCCGGGTGCAGCGTCTCCAGGGTTCCGAACTGCTCGGCGATCACCAGCGGCGAGTGGTTGGGAAGCATCACCCCGCCGGCCCCGAGCCGGATCGTCTCCGTGTGCGCGGCGACGTGGGCGATCAGCACCGCCGTCGCCGAGGAGGCGATCGAGGAGATGTTGTGGTGCTCGGCGTACCAGACCCGCTCGTAGCCACCGCTCTCCGCCGCCCGTGCCAGCTCGACGCTCCCGGCGAAGCTCTCGGCGACGGTCTCCTCACGCCCGACGGCGGCGAGGTCGAGGATCGAGAGGGGGACCATGGACTGCGGCAGCGTAGCGGGCACCCGCCGGGCGGTCGATAGCTTGCCTGGCGTGGACATCGTCTGGACCGTGCTCGGCGTCGCCCTGGTCGGAATCGCCCTGCGCGACATCTTCGACGTCCTCTTCCACCCGCTCGGCCGCGGCATGGTGGCGCGCAAAATTGTGCGCAGCGTTACCTGGGCGGCGCGGAAGCTGCCGGGGAGCGACACCCTCGGGCTGCTGGCCGGACCGCTCAGCTACGTCGCTGTGGTTGCGGCCTGGGCGGCGCTGCTGGCGGTCGGGTGGGCGCTGGTCTTCTGGCCCCAGCTGCCGGACGGGTTCAACTTCGACCCGGCGCTGAACCCGGCCGAGCACTCCGGCTTCCTCGACGCCCTCTACATCTCCCTGGTCAACCTCACCAGCCTCGGCTACGGCGACATCTCGCCGGCGGCGCCGCTGCTGCGGGTGCTGGGGCCGGTGGAGACGATGTTCGGCCTCGGCCTGCTGACCGCCAGCATCTCCTGGCTGATCTCGATCTACGGCGCGATCTCCCGGCGCGACTCCCTGGCCCACGAGGTCCACCTGGCCAAGGAGACCGAGGAGCGGCTGGGGGAGAAGCTCGCCGACGCCGACCCGGCGCTGCTGGAATCGTTCCTGGCCGGGTTCGCCGAGCAGCTGGTCCGCGCCCGCCGCGACCTGATCCACTTCCCGATCACCCATTACTTCCGCACCGAGGACGAGGAGCGGGCGCTGGCGGGGTTGTTGCCATTTCTCAGCTCCCTGGCAGACGAGGCGGGCGGGGAGGAACAACCGCACTCGCTGCGGGTCCGGGCGGAGATCCTGCAGATGGCGATCGACGACTTCGCCGAGACCCTGCGCACGCGGCTGCGGATGCCGGGGGAGACGACCGGCGAGACCCTGCGCCATTACCAGTCCGAACACGGGCAACTGCGCTCTTAGGTGGCGCCGGGGGACGTCTCCGTCTACTGTTCTGGGCGGCGTTCTACGGGGAGCAACCAAGGTCTTGACGAAACTGCGGTCATCGGCCGGCCGCCTGGGGATGGTCTTGCTGGTCTGCGCGGTCCTCTCGGGCTGTGGGTCCGGCGACGACCCCGGCGAAGGCGGGACGCTCCGGGGGACCTACAACTCCTTCCCCGACGCCCTCGATCCGTCGCTGGCCTTCAGCCTCGAAGCCGCGACCGCGCTGCACGACACCTACATCCCGCTGCTCACCTATGCGCCGGAGAGCGGCGCGGCCGGCACCGAGCTGATCCCGGGTCTGGCGAAGTCGCTGCCGAAGATCGACCGCGGCGGCCGCCGCTACACGCTGCGGCTGCGTCCCGGGCTGAAGTACTCGGACGGCAGACCGGTCCGCGCCTCCGACTTCCGCTTCGCGATCGAACGCCTCTTCCGCCTCAACTCGCTCGGCTCGACTTTCTACACCGGGATCGTCGGCGCCGAACGCTTCGCCCGCACCAAGAAGGGCGATATCGCCGGAATCGAAGCCGACGACGGCAGCGGCAGGATCGTCATCCACCTGACCGAACCCAGCGGCACCTTCAGCTTCGTCCTCGCCCTGCCCTTCTCGGCGCTGTTGCCGCCGGACACTCCGCTCGAAGACCAGACCGCGAGCCCGCCGCCGGCGACCGGCCAGTACATGATCACCGCGGTCCAGCCTGGCCGCGGCTGGGAGTATCGGCGCAACCCGTACTGGGCCTCGGACAACGGACCGGCGATGCCTCGGCTTCCCGACGGGCACGTCGACAGGATCAGCTTCGAAGTCCGGACCAACCCGATCACCCAGCTCGAGGAGGTCGAACGCGGCAAGGTCGACTGGATGAAGAACCCGCCGCCCGTCGACCGCTACCCGGAGGTGAAACGGCGCTTCGAGGGCACCCAGTTCCGCGAGGAGCCGACGATCAGCACCTACTACTTCTGGATGAACACGCAGGAGCCGCCGTTCGACGACGTGCGGGTGCGGCGCGCGGTCAACTACGCGATCGACCCGGCGGCGCTGGAACGGATCTACGCCGGCACCCTGAAGCGGACCCAGCAGGTGCTGCCGTCGCAGATGCCGGGCTACCGCCAGTTCGAGCTCTACCCGCACGACCTGGCGCGGGCGAAGCGCCTGGTCGAACGCGCCGATCCGGACGACCGCGACGTCACCATCTGGACCAACAACCTGACGCCCAACGACGAAGCCGGCGAGTACTACCAGCAGGTGCTGGAGGAGATCGGCCTCGACGCGAACCTGAAGACGATCGACGCGGCCAATTACTTCACGGTGATCGGCAACGCCAGCACTCCCGACCTCGACACCGGCTGGGCGAACTGGTTCCTCGACTTCCCGCACCCGAGCGACTACTTCGCGCCGCAGCTCTCGAGCGAGAGCATCGCTCCCGTCGGCAACACCAACTGGGCACGCTTCGGCGACCTGCGGCTCGACGCGAAGATCGCCGAGCTGGAGCGCCAGCAGCTGGGCCCGCGCCAGGAAGCCGAGTACGCGGCGCTCGACCGCGAAGTGATGGAACAGGCGCCGTGGGCGCCATTCGGGACGCTGACGCTCGGGACCTTCGTCGCCGACTCGGTCAACCTCGACGAGCTTGTCGTGAGCCCGATCTACGGCCAGGACCTGACCAGCTTCGAGCTGGAATAGGGCGCAGTTAGGGACAGTCCCCGCGCAACCGTTCCAATTTCATTCTCGCGAGGAGCCCGCGGCTGCCAGAGTAATCGGCCGAAGAGGGTGCGACGTGCGGCTATCTACATATTCGGAGTGTTGGTCCTGCTGGCCTTCCCCGGCGCCGCCGCGGCGAAGCCGCGGCCGCTCTACTGGGGCGCCTGGATCGGCTCGCAGCTGACCGGGCGCGAAGCGCCGTGGGACATGGCCGCGGCTAGCAGCTTCGAAACCGGCGTCGGCAGCGGTCTCTCCCTCCTGCAGTTCTCGTCCCCGTTCGCCCGCTGCGAACTCGGCGACTGCAGCTACTACACCTTCCCGACCACGGAGATGGAGAAGATTCGCGCTCACGGGGCGATCCCGGTCTTCAGCTGGAACTCCGGCGCCTCCGGCGACCCTGCCGGCGACTTTCGCCTCGCCGACCTGAACGCGGGTCGCTTCGACGCCTATGTCAATGACTTCGCCCTTGCTGCCGCCGCCTGGGGCCACCCGTTCTTCCTCCGCTTCAACTGGGAGATGAACGGGACCTGGTTCCCCTGGGGCGCGGGCGTGAACGGCAACACCGCGGCTGAATTCAGAGCCGCCTGGCGACGGGTCCACGACATCTTCGACGGCGCCGGCGCGACCAACGCGACCTGGGTCTGGTGCCCCTATGCCAACCGCGCCGAGTCGCTGCGGCTGCGGCCCTACTACCCCGGCGGGCGCTACGTCGACTGGACCTGCCTCGACACCTACAACTGGGGCCCGGAATCCTCGCAGCCGTCGCGCTGGCGCAGCTTCCGCGAACTCCTCGAGCCCAGCTATCGGCTGATCACCGAACGGATCGCTCCCGACAAGCCGATGATGATCGGCGAGGTCGCGACCACCGGGACCCCGGAGGCCAAGGCCTACTGGATCCACGGCATGTTCGCGGCCCTGCGGCACCGCTTCGACCGGGTTCACGGCCTCCTATGGTTCAACAAGCTCGACAGCGGCGCCGAGTGGCCGATCGACGACTCGGTGACCGCCAGCGCCTTCGGACGGGAACTGCGGCGGGGGTTCGAGCAGAACGTGTACGCGGGCCTGGACCGCAGCCCGATCCCGCCGCCGCGATGAGCTGGCCGGCCCCGTACTCCCGGTAGGGGTACCCAGGCTACGCAACCGTCCTGGTCGGTATCCACCCATATAGTCAGGGAGCGATGAAGTTGCGGATCGGAGGACTGGCGGCGTTCTGCGCGCTCCTGAGCTGCGCGGCGATGCTTCTCGCGCCGCTTGCCCAGGCCGAATGGCTGCCGCCGGTCGACATCTCCGAGCCGGCTGCGCACGCGGGGCAGACCCACGTGGCGCTGGACTCAGAAGGGAACGCGACCGCGGTCTGGGACCGCTGGGACGGAACGGCAACGGTGGTCGAAACCGCCTACCGGCCGGCCGGGGCGCCGTGGGGCGAACCCGAGGTGCTCTCGCCGCCGGACTCGCAGTCCGCGCAGGTCGTGGTCGACCGCAACGGGGTCCTCACCGCTGTCTGGCAACGCTGGACCGGCGTCAATCATTACGCGATCGAATCGGTCAGTCGCCTGCCCGGTCACGAATGGACCGAACCGGTCGAAATCACCGACTTCCAGCAGGGATTTCACCCCGAACCCTGGCTCGCCGTCGACTGGGAAGGCAATAACACCGTGGTCTGGAAGCAGAACGAAACGATCATGAGCTCGTTCCGGACCTTCGCCCTCGGCTGGGGGGAGCCGGTCCCGCTCTCGCCCGGCGAAAGCTTCACTCCGGAGACCGCGATGGACGCCCGCGGCGACGCCACCGCAGTCTGGATGCACAACGACGGCAGCGACTACGTGGTCGAAAGCGCCTACCGTCCAGAACAGGGCGAATGGGAAGAACCGACGCTGGTCTCCGCGCCGGGAGAAGAAGGCGGCAATCCGCACGTCGCTGTGGACGGCGAGGGCGACTCGCTGGTCGTCTGGCGCGGGGGAGACGAAGGCGAGGAGTCCGTCCGCGCCGCCTACCGGTCCGCCGGAGGCCCCTGGAGCGAACCGGTCGACGTCTCCACCGCCGGCGACCACGTCCAGTCGCTGCAGGCGGCGGTAGACCCGGAGGGGAACGCAATCGCCGCCTGGTCGGGCAACGGATACGCGGAAGGCGAATACGACACCGTCCGCACCGCCTACAAGCCGGTCGGGGGCGAATGGGAAGAACCGGTCGACCTCTCCGCGCCCGGCGGCAACGGCTTCCCCACCGATGTCGTCTTCGATCAGAGCGGCAACGCCGCGATCATCTGGCAGCGCTGGGATGGCGTGACCAACCTGATCCAGGCGGCTTACAAGCCCGCCGGCGAAGAATGGGAGGAACCAGTCGATCTCTCCGAAGAAGGCAAACAGGGGATGAGCGCGGTCGTCGTCCTCGATGCCCCCGGCAGCGCCACCGTCGCCGACGGCGATGCCACCGCGGTTTGGGTCAGCGCCAACCCGATTTCCTGCTCAGAAGGCAAAGAATCCCCGTGCTACTCGTATGTGGTCCAAGCCGCCGGCTACGACCCCGACGGCCTGCCGGAAGTGGAGGTCGAAGCGCCCGAGGAAGGGACGGTCGGAGAAGAAATCGAAGTGTCGACTCCAACCGAAGGGCTCTTCTCGCCGAGCATCGAGTTCGGCGACGGAGCCAAAGTCGCCGGCACCGAAGCGACGCACGTCTATGACGAGCCGGGTACCTACCTGGTGAAGGCGGCCGGGGCGGAGGAGCTCGGCTACCTCGGGGTCGCGGAGCACACGATCACGATCCGTGGCGATGGCGATGAAGAACCCGACCCCGATCCTGACCCCGACTCGGGCGGCGAAAGCCCGCAAGGCGGTACCAAGGTCGAGGACCCGCCGCTCGCACCCCCACAGGCGGCCCCGTCGGGTCCCTCGCAGGCCTGCTCGACGGCGACGGCTGCGCGCGATGCCGCGGCTGCTCGCCTGCGCCGGGTGCGGGCGAAGCTCGAGTCGCCCGGGAGCCCGAAGGCCCAGCGCCGGTTGGCCGCCACCATGCGCAAGCGCCAAGCGGCTCTTCGCCGCGCCCGCGCCCGCGTGATCGCCTCCTGCTGAGGGCGGAGACGGTGCTCGGACCGCTCGGCTGCTTAGCATGCCGGGCATGGCCGGCGGTGAATATGTAGAGAAGCGCGGCGAGCAGGCGGCGGAGTTCCGTTTCGCCTCCTGGGCGGTGCTGCGCCCCTACGCGTTCGGCCTCTACGCCGTCGCGCTGGTGCTCTGGACCGCGACCTACGGGATCCCGGTCCAGCGTGAGCTGGTCATCCTCTGGACCTGCGGCGCCCTCGCCTGCGCTTCGATCGGCCGGCCGCCGCGGGAAATCCTCCAGCTGGTGCTCGACTGGCTGCCGATCGTCGCGGTCCTGTGGGTCTACGACCTGACCCGAGGAGCGGCCGACTCGTTCGGGATCGGCGCCCACATTCACACGATGATCGACTTCGACAACTTCGTCTTCGGCGGCGAAACCCCGACCGAGTGGCTGCAGGACCGGCTCTACGAGCCAAACGTCGTCAACTGGTGGGACGTCCTCTTCACCTTCGTCTACACCTCCTACTTCATCGTCCCCTTCGCTCTCGCCGGCTACCTCTGGGCGCGCGACCGCCGTGCCTTCCATCGCTTCACCCGCCGCCTGGTGACGCTGGCCTTGGCCGGGCTCGCGACCTACATCGCCTTCCCCGCCGCGCCGCCCTGGATGGCCGGCGAAATGGGGCTGATCGACGAAGTCCACCGCACCACCGGCAAGGGCTGGGAAGTCGTCAGCGTCGGCACCGCCTCGCTCTTCTCCAAGGGCCAGGCGAGCAGCAACCTGGTCGCCGCGGTGCCCTCGCTGCACACCGCCTTCGTAACGCTGGTCGCCCTGTTCCTCTGGAGCCGGGTGCGCCGCCGCTGGCTGCGGCCGTTCCTGCTGCTCTACCCGCTGCTGATGGGGCTGACCCTGATGGCAACGGGCGAGCACTACTTCTTCGACGTCGCCCTCGGCTGGATCTACGCCGGCGCGGTGATGGCGGCCTGGAGCTGGTGGGAGCGGCGCCAGGAGGCGAAGCTGCCGGCGGCGGTCGAAGTCGATCCAGCGACCTGAGCCTCCTAGGAGGGATTGGCGAAACCCGCGTGTGCGGCTGGCGAGTGCCGGACCAAGCGGGGGTAGGACGCAGGGAGGCCGAATGGCAGCGCCATTTGGCCGACTGAGGACGACGCCCCGCGCAGTGTGTCCGGCGCCGCCAGACGTGCGCGGGGGTTTCGCCAATCCCTCCTAG
>Ga0307280_10000015_pt1 | contig 68600 bp, 70 predicted proteins | sample ER_DNA_119_FD_194479 | JGI IMG/M metagenome (GOLD analysis project Ga0307280, IMG submission 194479) | Bulk soil microbial communities from the East River watershed near Crested Butte, Colorado, United States - ER_DNA_119 | ecosystem: Environmental > Terrestrial > Soil > Floodplain | place...
CCTCGCCGCGCAGGTTTTACGCACCGAGCTATTCGAGAGCGCCGGCCTCGCGATCTGGAACGGCAGTTGGTACGGCGGCCACTACACCCTCACCTACAGCGTTCTCTTCCCGCCGCTGGCGGCGCTGCTGGGACCGAAGGTCGTCGGGATGCTCGCCGTCGTCTCCTCCTCCTACCTCTTCGACCGCCTCGTCCGCGACCGCTGGGGGGAGGAGGCGCGCTGGGCGACGCTCTGGTTCGCCGCCGGCGTGGTGACGCTGCTCGCCGACGGCCAGCTGACCTTCGCCCTCGGCGTCGCCTTCGGGCTGGCGGCACTGCGCTGCCTGCAGCTCGAGAAGGGAGCCCTGGCGCTGCTCGCCGCCGCGGCCTGTCCCCTGGCGAGCCCGGTCGCCGGCGCCTTCCTCGCCGGCGTGGTCCTCGCCGGGGCCGCCGAACCGGGCCGCCGCCTCAGCCGCCTGGCGCTGGCCGCCGGCGCGATCTCCCTCGGCCTGGTGCTGGCGCCGAACATCGCCTTCCCCGAGGCCGGTCACTTCCCCTTCGTCTTCTCCTCCTACGTCGCGATCCCGCTCTGGTGCGCCGGCGCCCTGATCCTCACCCAGGGGGTCCGTATGGAGGAGCGGCAGCTACGGCGGGTGCTGATCGCCTACCTGCTCGGTTCGACCCTGATCTGGCTGGCGCCGAACGCGATGGGCGGCAACGCGGTGCGCCTCGGCGCGCTGTTCGGCGGGCCGGTGCTGGCGGCGGTCCTGCTCTCGCGCCGGCCGCGGCCAACCGTCCCGACATGGGTTTTCGCCCCGCTGCTGGTGCTGGCGATCGCCGGCAGCCTCTACTGGCAGCTGACCGCGAGCGTCGCCCAGATCGCCCGCTCGGTCGGCGACCCCTCGACCGCCTCGGCCTACTTCCACCCGGTCGTCCACTGGCTGCGCGAGCACGAAGCCGAGGGGAAGCGGATCGAGGTTCCCCCGACCGCGAACCACTGGGAGGCCGCCTATTTGGCGCCGAAGTTCGAGCTCGCCCGTGGCTGGCTGCGCCAGCTCGACACCACCCGCGAGGACATCTTCTACGACGACAAGGCCCTGAACGCCGCCACCTACGGCCAGTGGCTGCGCTCCAACGCGATCTCCTACGTCGCTCTGCCCGATGCCCCGCTCGACTACTCCTCGCAGGCGGAGCGGCGGCTGATCCTCAGCGACCCCGCCTACCTGGAGCTGCGCTCCGCGACCGAGCACTGGCGGATCTACGAGGTCCGGGACCCGAAGCCGCTGGTCGCCCCGCTCGGCGCCGCCGCGGCCGAGACGCTCTGGTTCGGCCGCCAGGGCTTCGCCCTCGACGTCGAGCGGCCGGGCGAGTTCCTCGTCCGCGTCAGCTTCACCCCCTACTGGTCGATCGCCCATGGCACCGGCTGCATCCTCCACCGGGGGGACTGGACCGTCGCCCGCGCCAGCCGTCCCGGCATCTTCCGCGTCGCCGCCGACTTCAGCGTCGGCCGGGCGTGGAAGGCAGCGACCGGCGCGCGTAAGACCTGTTAGCGGCTGCCCTCCAGCGTCGCCAAGGCGGCGCTGACCACATGCTCCTCGTGCGGGATCGCCGCCTGCTCCAGCCGTTTGGAGTAAGGCATGTGGACGTCGGCGCCGGTGACGCGCTGGACGGGGGCGTCGAGGTAGTCGAAGGCCTGCTCGGTGATCAGGGTCGAGAGGTTGGCGCCGACGCCGCCGTGCGGCCAGCCCTCCTCGACGATCACCGCGCGATTCGTCTTGCGGACCGAGGCGAGGATCGTGTCGAGGTCGAGCGGGCGCAGCGTCCGCGGGTCGATCACCTCGGCCTCGACGCCGTGCTCGTGCGCCAGCTCGCTCGCCGCGCTCTCGGCCACCTGGGCCATCTTCAGCACGCCGATGATCGTCACGTCGGAGCCCTCGCGCCGCACCGCCGCTTGGCCGAAGCGCAGCGGCTCGGCCCCGTTCTCACCGTCGGGCACCTCGCCCCGCACTCCGTAGAGGCTCTCGTGCTCGATGAAGACGACCGGGTTGTCGTCGCGGATCGCCGCCTTCAAGAGCGCCTTGCCGTCGGCCGGGGTGGAGGGGCAGGCGACGAGCAGTCCCGGCACCTGCAAGTAGAGCGCCTCGAAGCTGTGCGAGTGGGTGGGCCCCAACTGGTGGCCGCCACCGCCCGGCATCCGGATCACCATCGGCACCTTGGCCTGGCCGTTGAACATGTAGGGGATCGCCGCGGCATGGTTGACGATCTGGTCGAGCGCCAGGAGGCTGAAGTTGACCGTCATCAGCTCGACGATCGGGCGCAGCCCGTTCATCGCCGCGCCGACGCCGGTGCCGACGATCGTGTTCTCGGAGATCGGCGTGTCGCGGACACGGCGCTCGCCGAACTCGTCCAGCAGTCCCTCGGTCACCTTGAAGGCGCCCTGGAAGACGCCGACGTCCTCGCCCATCACGAAGACCGCCTCGTCGGCGCGCATCTCCTCGGCCATCGCGTCGCGCAGCGCCTCCCTCATCCGCAGCGTCGCCATCAGCCCTCCTCTTCCGTGCCGGAGCCGTTCGTCCCGGCGTCCTCGGCCTCGTCGCCGACCTCGCGCTCGGCCGAGACCCGCGGCTCGACCCCCTCCTGTGCGTCGCCATGGGTCGCCGGGTTCGGCCGCGGCCCCTCGGGCTGTCCGGCGTAAGCGGCGCCGGCCTCGGCCAGCTCGCGCGCCGCGTCTGGCATGTGCCCCTCGTCCTCACCGCGGTGCGGCTCGGGGCTGCGCTCGTCGACCGCGTACCAGCCGCCCGGCTCGGTCTGGGCGTAGAGGTTTTCGTACATCGTGTCGAGCGGCGGTTCGGGCGAGGCTTCGGCGAACTCGACCGCGGCTTTGACCGTCTCGTCCGCCTTCTCGCGGACCTGCTGGACCTCGCGCTCGCCCAGCACGTCGGCCTCGACGCAGCGCCGGGCGAAGCTCTCGATCGGGTCTTTCTGCTGCCACTCCTCGACCTCCTCGCGCTCGCGGTAGACCTCGGGGTCGGCGGCGGAGTGGCCTTTGTAGCGATAGGTGGACGCTTCGAGCAGGGTCGGCCGCTGCTCCTCCCGCGCCCGGCGGATCCCCTCGGCGACTCCCCCGCGCACCGCGGCGACGTCCATCCCGTCGACCCGTTCGCCGGAGATCCCGTAGCCCTCGGCCTTCTTCGAGAGGTCGGTCTGGGCCGAATGCCGCTCGACCGAGGTGCCCATCCCGTAGAGGTTGTTCTCGACCATGAAGAGGACCGGCAGCTTCCAGAGCGCCGCCAGGTTCATCGTCTCGCCGAAGTTGCCGGTGTTGGAGGCGCCGTCGCCGAACATGCAGACGGTGACCGCGTCTTCGCCCTTGTACTGGGAGGCGAGGGCGATCCCGGCCGCGATCGGCAGGTTGCCGCCGACGATCCCGTAGCCGCCCATGAACCGCTTCTCGGCGTCGAAGATGTGCATCGAGCCGCCGCGGCCGCCGCTGGTCCCGTCGACCCGGCCGAACAACTCGGCCATCACCCGTTTCGGCTCGGTCCCGCGGGCGATCGCGTGGCCGTGGGTGCGGTAGGTGCCGATGAGGAAGTCTTCGGGGCGCATCACCGAGGTGGTGCCGACGATCGTCGCCTCCTCGCCGATCGCCAGGTGCAGGAAGCCGCCGGCCCGCGCCCGCTGGTACTGCCGCCCCGCCTCCTCCTCGAAGCGGCGGATCAGCGCCATCCGCGCGAGCAGCTCGTAACAGGTGGCGGCGTCGGGCAGCTCAGCCATCGAGTTCACATTAGAGAACTACCCAGTGCGGCCCGTCGTGTCGACTTTGTCCTCAACGGTGGGGACAAAGTCGACACGCCCTAGCGGCCCGCCGCCTCGACCGCTTCCTCGAGCCGGTCGTCGCCCCAGAAGACCTCGCCGTCGACCACGACGCTGGGGACACCTTCGACGCCGAGGTCGCCGGCGCGGTCGGTCGCCTCGCGCAGGCCGCTCTTGACGATGTCGGTTTCGACCGCTTTCAGCAGCGCCCGCGGGTGCAGCTCGCAGGCGGCGCCGGCGATCGCCACGTTGTCGACGTCGGTCAGGTCGCGGCCGGCGGCGAAGGCCTGGCGGAAGCCGGCGAGGGAGAAGGAGACGGTGCGCCCGGTCTGCTTGGCGAAGGTCGCCGCGCGCATCGCCACCAGCGTGTTCCCCGGCCAAGGCTCGGGCCAGGCGATCGGCGGCAGCCCGTAGGCGGCGGCGCGCCGCTCGATCTCGGCCATCCCCTCGGCCCGCGCCGGGGTTTCCGACCACGAGCCGCGATCGAAGCGACCGAACAGCCCGCCGAGCAGGACCGGCTGCCACTCCGGCTGCTCCAGCTCGGCCTCGGCGAAGAGCCCGCTGATCCGCTCAGCCGAGAGGTAGGCATAGGGCGAGCCGAGGTCGTAATAGAAGGCGGCGCGCACGGGCGCAACATACGCCGAAAGCAGCCCGGGCCGCCAGCCGCTGTGGGATGCTGGCCCGATGGCGAACCCGACCCGAGCGCTACTGAGCGCCGTCGTTGCCGCGGCACTCCTGCTTGCGCTCGCCGCGGGCGCGAGCGCCGACACCTACACGGTGACCCGCACCGACGACCCCACCCTGGGTCCCTGCCTGCCCGCCGACTGCTCGCTGCGCGAGGCGCTGACGGCATCGAACAACTCGATCGCGGTCGACGACATCGTCATCGTCCCGGCCGCCGCCACGCCATATTTGGTCCAGGACGAATCCTTCACGCTGCCGATCAACGACGATGTCGAAATCCGCGGCGCGGGCGCTGGGGAGACCGTCGTCAAAGGGAGCGCCGAAGGGGTCGCCTTCACGATCGCCGGCGTTAAAACGATCCTGGTGGGGCTGACGATCACCAACGGCAAAGGGGCGATCCAGAACAACGGCAACCTGACCTTGCGCGAAGTCAGCATCGAAGGCAACAAACGAGACGTCGACTCCGGCGGGGTCAAGAGCAACGGTCCGCTGCGGATCGAGTCGAGCTTCATCGGCTTCAACCGCAGCGAGGCCGGAACCGGCGGCGGCGTTCAGTCCAACGCCGCCGTGACGATCGTCAACAGCACGATCGCCCACAACTCCTCCGCAACCGGACCGGGCGGGATCGGCGCCAACTCCTCGGTCACGATCGCGAGCAGCGCGGTGGTCCATAACCGCGCCGACTCGGCCGGCGACGTAGGCGTTGGGGCCTCGACGCTGATCGTCCGCGACAGCGTCTTCGCCGACAACCGCAGCGCCTCGGGCCTGCTCAACTGCGACTCCTCCGACCCGCTCTCTTCTCTCGGCGGCAACGTCAGCGACGATGCCAGCTGCGGCACCGGCGCGACCGACAAGCCCAACGTCAACCCCCTCCTCGGCACCCTCGGCCTCCATGGCGGGACCACGCAGCTCTACGACCTTCTCGCCGGCAGCCCGGCGATCGACGCGGCGAGCCAGTGCCCGCCTCTCGATCAGCGCGGCGTGGCACGCCCGCAGGGCGCCGCCTGCGACAGCGGTCCCTTTGAGCTCGTTTCGGCTCCGGCCGCTCCGACCGCCGACACCCAACTTGCGATGCGGCTCGGCAAAGGCAAGCTCTTCGTCAACGCGAAAGGGCAGACCAAGGCCAGGCTCACCTGCCCGAGCAGCGAGGCGAGCCCGCCCTGCAGCGGCAAGGTGAAGCTCGCCGGACGCTTCTCCTCAGCGGCCAAATTCAAAATCGCCGCGGGAAAGACGAAAGCCGTCGTCCTCCGGCTTCCGCCCGGCGCTGTGACTTTTCTGCAGGAGAACCCGGCGAAGCGGAAGGTTCGCGTGGTCGTGCGGGCGCACGACGCCGCCGGGAACCAGCAGACAATCAAACAGCGGCGGAAGCTCGTCCCGCGCTAGGCGGCTCAGGCGTGGATAGCCCAGCCGTCGACGGCGCGGGCCGCGTCCAGGACCGCCTCGGAAGCCGTCGGGTGCGGGTGCACGATCCGCGATAGCTCCTGGTAGCCGCCCTCGAGCGCCATCGTCGCGACCAGCTCGGCGATCATGTCGCAGGCGCGGTTGCCGACCACGTGGGCGCCGAGCACCTCGCCGTACTTGGCGTCGATCACCAGCTTGACGAGGCCGTCCTTGTCGTCGTAGACGACACCCGCGCCCTCGCCGGCGATTTTCTGCTTGCCGACCTTGACCTCGTGGCCGGCCTCCTCGGCCTGCGCCTGAGTCATCCCGACGCTGGCGACCTGCGGCTGGCAGAAGGTGGCGCCGACCATCAGCTCCTGGTCGATCGAGTGGGTCTCGACGCCCGCCGCGGTCTCGACCGCGACGACGCCCTCCTCGGAGGCCTTGTGGGCAAGCGCCTTCTTGTTGACCAGGTCGCCGATCGCGAAGACCTTCGAGTTGGTCGTCCGCTGGAACCCGTCGACCTTGATTTTGCGGCCGCCCTCCTCCAGCTCGACCCCGGCCTCCTCGAGGCCCAGCCCCTCCGTGTCGGGGGCGCGGCCGCCGGCGATGCAGAGGTAATCGACCTCGGCGCTCCTGTCGCCGTAGGTGAACTTGACGCTGGAGTCGCTGGCCACGACGTTCTCCACCGGCGCCCCGGTAGAGATCTCGATCCCCTGCCGCTTGAAGACGCGTTCGACGATTTTCGCCATGTCCTTGTCCTCGGCGGGGAGGATCTGGTCGAGCATCTCGATCAGCAGCACCTCGGTCCCGAAGCGGGCGTAGGCGGAGGCGAGCTCGGCCCCCGAAGCGCCGGCGCCGACGACCGCGATCCGGTTCGGCCGTTCGGGCAGCGACCACGCGCCCCAGGTTTCGACCACCCGGCCGCCGAACTCGACGCCGGGGATCGGCAGGGCGACCGAGCCGGTGGCGAGCGTCACCGCCTTGGCCTCGTAGACCTCGTCGCCGACCTCGACGTTCCCCTCGGCGGTCAGCGAGCCGTCGCCGTGGATGAACTCGATCTTCCCTTTCTTCCAGAGCCCTTCGACGCCGCCGGTCAGCTGCGCGGAGACGTCGGCGCGGCGCTTCTGCAGCGCCTCCCAGTCGAGCTGGACGTCGTTGCCGACGACCCCGAGCTCGGCACTCTCCCGGGCCTCGTGGAAGATCTCCGCGGTGCGCAGCACCGTCTTCGCCGGGATGCAGGCGTAATTGAGGCAGCGGCCGCCCGCTTTGTCGCGCTCCACCACAGCGGTTTTCTGGCCGAGCTGGGCGGCGCGAATCGCGGCGACGTACCCGCCCGGGCCCCCGCCGATGACGATCTGGTCGAAGGAGTCGGCCATGCGTGCTGAGCCTATAGAAGGCGACCCACCGGCACGGCCGCCGGCTACCCCTTCTTCTGGCCCGGCACCCGACCGGCGAGGCGGGACAGCGGCTTGACCGCTCCCTGCAGCGTCTCGACGCTCGAGTTGAGCCCGTCGATGCCGGTGAGGATCCGCTCCATCAGCTCGCTGAGCCGGTCGATCCCGCCTTCCAGCCGCTCCAGGATCTCCGGCAGCTCACCGACCCTCTCGATGTCCCGGCGCATCGCCGGAAGCGCGGCGGTGTCGGCGGCCACCCGGTCGAGCGCGTCGGCGACCTGCTCCAGCGCCGCCGTGTGCTCCTTCATCGCCCGCGTGTTCTCAGCGATCTCCGGCAGCCGGCGCAGCGCCGCGACCGCATCGGCGGGGATGCCGGTGACGCCCGAGAGGGAGGGGAGGCTGGGAGCCATCGCTAGTCCCGCGGCGACCGGGTCGGCATCTGGATCCTCGCCATCGCCTTGACCATGAAGAAGAAGAAGGCGCCGGCGACGAGGAGCAGGAGCAGGGTGCCGAGGATCTGGCCGACGCTGGAGGCGCCGACGGCGAGGCCGAAGAAGGCGCTGAAGAGGACGACGACGAGGATCAGCTGGAATCCGAGGACCGCCCAGTAGCGGGCGTGCCACATCCCCCAGGCCATCATCCCCATGATCACCGTCGGGGCGATCACCTGGGGCAGCCTGGGCTGTTCGCCGTTGACCTCGACGCCGGTGGCGTAGCCGATCACGATCGAGAGGGCGATCAGGCCGGCGACGACCGCGCCGATGGTGACGACGGTCGGCCGCGCGCCCTCGGCCAGCGGCTCGAGCGCTTCGCGCGCTTCCTGGTTGCGCTGCTCGGCTTTGGCGTAACCGGCGGCCATCCGCTCGCGGCCGTGCTGCTTGCGCTTGACCGGCTCCTCAGCCACCGGGCGCCACGCCCCTCTCGCCGACGGCGAAGCCCTGTCGCAGCGCCCGCGCCGCGGCTTCGGGGTCGGCGGCGTCGCGGATCGCCCGCACCGCGCACAGCCGCTGGGCCCCGGCGCCGACCACCTGCTCGGCGTTGCCGGTGTCGATGCCGCCGATCGCGAAGAAGGGATGGGGCGCGCTGGCGGCGGCCCGCTCGATCAGCTCCAGCCCGACGCCGGGCCGGCCCGCTTTCGTCGGCGTCTCCCAGATCGGCCCGACGCTGATGTAGTCGACGGGACGCTCGGCGCTGGCGGCGATCTGCTCCTCGGAGTGGGTCGAGAGGCCGATGATCGCGTCCGGTCCCAGCAGCTCCCGCGCCTGCTCGGCGCTGACGTCGTCCTGGCCGACGTGGACACCGTCAGCGTCGCAGCTGCGGGCCAGCTCGGGATCGTCATTGAGGATGAACAGTGCGCTGAAGGTGTCGGCGACGCGGCGGAAGGTCGCGGCGGCTCGCTCGATCTCGCTCCGTCCCAGCTCCTTCTCGCGCAGCTGGACGATGTCGGCGCCGCCGGTGAGCGCGGCCCGCAGCAACGCTTCGAGGTCACCGGGCGGACGCGCTTCGCAGACGAAGTAGAGGCGGGCCGTGCGCAGCCGCTCGCGGCGCAGAGGGCCGTCGCCCTCGGGGAGAGACAGGCTCATGGTCCCGATTATGGCTGGAGCTCCTGGTCGGGCGCGGCGGAGGGGTAGCATCGGAGGTGCACGGGAGCCCGCGAGGGCTGAGAGGGTGGCATCGAGGCCACCGACCGTATGGACCTGATCCGGGTAATGCCGGCGGAGGCAAAGGCTTTGAGCGAGAAGCGCGGTTTCGATGTTGTTGTCGTAGGCGGCGGGGTGATCGGCCTCAGCTGCGCCTGGCGCCTGGCGCAGGCCGGGGCGCGGGTGACGGTGCTCGAGCGCGGCGTGCCGGGCGAAGGGGCGACGCGAGTCGCGGCCGGGATGCTGGCGCCGGTCGGCGAGCTCACCTTCGGCGAGCCAGAGCTGCTGGAGCTGACGCTGGCGGCGGCGAAGCTGTACCCGGGGTTCGTCGCCGAGCTGGAGGCGGCGACGGGCGAGAGCACGGACTACGAGCGGCTCGGTGCCCTGCACGTCGCGCTCGACCGCGACGAGGCGGCGCAGCTTCGGCGCGTCCACGACCTGCAGCGCTCGCTGGAGCTCGAGGCCGAGTGGCTGCCGCCGCGCCGCTGCCGCGACCTGGAGCCGGGGCTGACGCCGTCGTTCCACGGCGGCGTCTTCGCGGCCGGCGAGGCGGCAATCGATCCGCGGGCGCTGACGCGGGTGCTCGTCGCGGCTTGCGCTGCGGAAGGGGTCGAGGTCCGCGCCGAAGCCGAAGTCGTCGATGGCATCTTCGACGGCGAACGGCTCGCGGGCGTACGGACCGCGAAAGGTCGATCCGACGGGCAGAGCACGTCGGATCGACCACTCGATGAGGAGATCGCAGCGGAGGCCGTCGTTCTCGCTGGCGGCGCCTGGTCGGGGGCGATGAACTGGTTGCCGAAAGAGGCGCGGCCCACGGTGCGGCCGATCAAGGGCCAGGTTGTCGAGCTGCGCAGCCGCGGCACCGAGCCGGTCGCGCGCCACATCCTCGCCTCCGAGCGCGTCTACCTGGTGCCGCGCCCAGACGGCCGCCTGATCGTCGGCGCCACCGTCGAAGAGATGGGCTTCGACACCGCCGTCACCGCGGGCGGGGTTCATGAACTGCTGCGGGAGGCTTACCGCCTGCTCCCCGACGTCGCCGAGATGGAGCTGATCGACGCCGTCGCCGGTCTCCGCCCCGGCACCCCGGACAACCTCCCGATCGTCGCCCCCGGCGCGCTCGACGGCCTCGTCCTGGCCACCGGTCACCACCGCAACGGCATCCTCCTGGCGCCGCTGGCGGCTCGAGCCGTGGCCGACCTCGCGGCCGGCCATCGGCGTTCGTCCTTGGACCGGTTGAGCCGTCCCAAGGACGAACACGCTGTTACGGGAGTGGGACGGGATTCATGAGGATCGAGCTGAACGGCGCCCCGCGCGAGCTGCCGGAAGGCGCCACGCTCGATGCCGCCGTCCGCGCCTCGGGCGCGGGGGAGGGGGGACGCGGGGTCGCGGTCGCGCTCGACGGCGAGGTCGTCCCGCGCGGCGAGTGGGCGACGTTGCCGCTGCGCGAGGGGCAGGCGGTCGAGGTGCTCGCGGCGATCCAGGGCGGGGCCGAGACCTGGGATCTGGGCGGCCGCCAGTGGGGGTCGCGGCTGATCGCCGGCACCGGCGGCTTCCGCTCGCTGGAGCAGATGGAAGCGGCGCTCGCCGCCTCCGGAACCGAGATCGTTACCGTCGCGTTGCGCCGGATCGACCCCGCAGCCAAGGGCTCGGTCCTCGACGTGATCGACCGGCTCGGCCTCTTCGTCCTGCCCAACACCGCCGGCTGCTACACCGCCCGCGACGCGGTCCGCACCGCGAAGCTCGCCCGCGAGGCCTTCGGGACCGAGTGGATCAAGTTGGAGGTGATCGGCGACGACCGCACCCTCTACCCCGACGCGGTCGAGCTGGTCGCGGCCGCCGAAGAGCTCGTCGCCGACGGCTTCACCGTCCTCCCCTACACCAACGACGACCCGGTCCTCGCCCGCCGCCTCGAGGAGGCGGGCTGCGCCGCGGTGATGCCGCTCGGCTCGCCGATCGGCTCCGGCGCCGGCATCCGCAACCCGTACAACATCGCGATCATCACCGAGGGGGCCGGGGTGCCCGTGATCCTCGACGCCGGGATCGGTACCGCCTCCGACGCCGCCCAGGCGCTGGAGCTCGGCTGCGACGCGATCCTCGCCGCCAGCGCCATCTTCGGCGCCTCCGAGCCGGTGGCGATGGCCACCGCCTTGCGCCGCGGCGTCGAGGCCGGCCACCTCGCCCATCGCGCTGGCCGCATTCCCCGCCGCACTCACGCCGAGGCCTCGACCGCCTACGAGGGACTGCCCGACCTCTCCTGATTCGGCCGTCGCGACGACGATGCCGATCACACAAGTATTATTTGGGTATGCAGGAGTTCCCCAGCGGTGAACCCCCCGAAACAGAAGGAGCTGAGACTTGATCGCTCGAATCCGCAGGTCGCTTTCGTTCTCCAACGTCGTCGCTTGCCTGGCGCTCTTCATGGCGTTGGGTGGGACCGTCTACGCGGCCGGAAAGATCAGCGGCAAGCAGATCAAACCCAGCTCGCTGCCCGGCAACCGAATTAAGCCCAAGACGGTGGCCCCCAATCGGATCAAGCCCAACTCCCTTACTGGCAAGCAGATAAAGGAGCAGTCACTGACCGGCGTCAGCGCGGCGGCCCTTGCCGACGTCCAGTACCAGGCGGTGACGGGGGAGCTTCCGCCCGAAGGCAGGTTCGGCACCCTGACCGCCAACTGCGCCCCGGGCTCTTATGCGATCGGCGGCGGCGCGACCCTGAGCAACGAGGAACGCGGCACCGTCAACAGCAGCGGGCCGAGTCCCCTGCGAACCGGCTGGACCGCCACCGGCTACTCCTGGTACTGGTTCTCGCGCCCGACGATGACCGTGACCGCGGTCTGCGTGGTCGTGGACAAGCCGGGCGGCGCCGTCAACCCGGGCACCCCCCAGTACCAGCCCGCCGGCTAGGAGGGATTGACGAAACCCGCCCACGCGCCTGGCGGCGGCGGACACTGCGCGGTGCGGCGTCCTCAGTCGGCCGAATAGCGCTGCTATTCGGCCTCCCTGCGTCCTTGCCCCGCTTGGTCCGGCGCTCGCCAGTCACGCACGCGGGTTTCGTCAATCCCTCCTGGTCCTTGCCGACCCCGATTCGGGCCGAGGCTCTACCCTGATGACTCACGCCCCTGTAGCTCAGTTGGTTAGAGCGGCGGCCTTTTAAGCCGCGCGGCGCGGGTTCGAATCCCGCCGGGGGCATCGTGGGAGCGCTGATCCTCACCGGCCCGCCGGGGGTCGGGAAGAGCACCGTCGCCGCGATCCTCGCCAGCCGCGCCGAGCGCGCCGTCCACCTCGAAGCCGACCGCTTCTTCTTTTTCATCCGCAGCGGCTTCATCGAGCCGTGGGATCCGGCGTCGGACGAGCAGAACCAGCTGGTGATGAGGACCGCCGCCGCGGCTGCCGCCAGCTACGCAGCCGCCGGGTACTCGACCGTGCTCGAGGGCATCGTGATCCCGCGCTGGACTCTGGGTGCGATCCGCGAGACCCTGGAGGCGAGGGGAGTCCCGGCCGCCTACGCGGTCCTGCGGGCGCCCCACCCGGTCTGCGCCGGCCGGGTCCACGCGCGCGAAGGAGACCCGGACCTGTTCGAACCGAGCGTTCTCGCCGCGATCGGCTCCGAGTTCGACGACCTCGGTGAGTTCGAGCGCCACGCGATCGACGTCTCCGCGATGGATGCGGAGCAGGCCGCCGCCGCGGTCTCCTCCCGGCTCGCCGACGGCACCCTCGGTCTCTGACCGCAGCGGTCTGTTCTACTTCGATCCATGGAGGGACAGGGAGGCAACCCCGCCGGCAGCGACGGTGCGCGTCACGATCGGCACCTGCTGCGCGTCCCGGTCGACGAGGCGACCGACGACCAGCGCCGCCTCGACCGCATCCACGCGGAGGTCGAAGGCGCCTTCCACGCCCTGCGCGACATCGACGAAGGCGTCTCGATCTTCGGCTCCGCCCGGATCGCCGAGGACCATCGCTGGTACGAGCTCGCCCGCGAGACGGCGGCCTGCCTCACCCACCACGGCTACACGGTGATCACCGGCGGCGGCCCGGGCCTGATGGAGGCGGCCAACCGCGGCGCCGCCGAGGCCGGCGGGCTTTCCGTCGGCCTAAACATCGAGCTGCCGCACGAGCAGGCGGTCAACCCCTACGTCAACCGCCAGTTCCAGTTCCACTACTTCTTCGCCCGCAAGCTGATGTTCGTCCGCTACGCCCGCGCCTTCGTGATCCTCCCGGGCGGCTTCGGCACCCTCGACGAGATGTTCGAGTCTCTGACCCTGATCCAGACCCACCGCATCCACGCCTTCCCGACGATCCTCGTCGACTCCGAGTTCTGGGACCCGCTGCTCGAGTGGATCGACATCGGCCTCGAGGACAACGGCCTGATCTCACCGGGCGACAAAGAGCTGCTGGTCGTCGCCGACGAACCCGAGCAGGTCTGCAAGCACGTGATTCGGGCGAGCGAAGTGCAGCGGGAAGCGGCATCACGCGCGCCGCGCGCCTAGCCTGACCGTCTAGTGCCGGAAGTGGCGGTGCTTGGTGAAGACCATCGCCACGCCGGCTCCCTCACAGGCCTCGATCACCTCGGCGTCGCGTTTGGAGCCGCCGGGCTGGATGACCGCGGTGGTGCCGGCCTGGATCGCCAGCTCGGGGCCGTCGGCGAAGGGGAAGAAGGCATCGGAGGCGAGGGCCGAGCCGGCGAGGAGGGCGTCGGCCTCGGCGCCGCGGGCCTCGCGGCACTTCTCGACGGCGAGGCGGACGGAGTCGACGCGGCTCATCTGGCCGGCGCCGATGCCCAGAGTCGCCCCGCCCTTGGCGATCACGATCGCGTTGGAGCGGACGCGGCGGCTGACGGTCCAGGCGAAGAGCATGTCCCGCCACTGCTCCTCGCTCGGCTCGTTGCCGGTCACCGCCTCCATGATCTCCCGCGGCTCCGGGTCGCCGTCGCGGTCCTGGATCAGGAGGCCGCCCATTACGCGCTTGACGTCGCGTTCGCTCGGGTCGGGCTGGCGGCGCTCCTCCTCGCAGAGGATCCGGATCGCCTTCTTCTGCGTCAGCACCTCCAGCGCCCCGTCCTCGTAGCCGGGCGCGCTCAGCACCTCGACGAAGTTCTCGTGCAGCCTCTCGGCGAGCTCCTTGGCGATCGGGCGGTTGATCGCGATCACGCCGCCGTAGGCCGAGATCGGGTCGCAGGCCAGCGCCTTCAGGTAGGCCTCGAGCGCGTCGGTGCCGATCGCCACCCCGCAGGGGTTGTTGTGCTTGACGATCACGCAGGCCGGCTGCTCGAAGTCGCCGACCAGGCTGCGGGCCGAGTCGAGGTCGAGGACGTTGTTGAAGGAGAGCGCGCGCCCGTGCAGCTTCGAGCAGCGCGAGAGGACGTGGCTGCGCAGGCCCGACTCGGCGTAGAGCGCCGCCCGCTGGTGCGGGTTCTCGCCGTAGGAGAGGTCCAGCACCTTCTCGTAGGCGACCGCCAGGTGTTCCGGAAAGTCCTCGTACTCCATCGAGAACCAGCGGCTGATCGCGGCGTCGTAGCGCGCCGTCTGGGCGAAGGCCTCGTTGGCGAGCCAGTGGCGGGTGGCGGCGGAGATCTCGCCGCCGCTCTCTTCCAGCTCGGCGCAGACCGCGTCGTAGGACTCCGGTTTGACGATCACCGCGACGCTCTCGTGGTTCTTGGCCGCGGCGCGGATCATCGTCGGCCCGCCGATGTCGATGTTCTCGATCGCCACGTCGTGGCCGACTTCGTGGCCGGAGATGGTCTCCTCGAAGGGGTAGAGGTTGACGCAGACGACGTCGATCGGCTCGATCCCCTCGCGCTCCAGCGTCGCCATGTGCTCCGGGTCCTCGCGCCGCGCCAGCAGCGCCGCGTGCAGCCGCGGGTGCAGCGTCTTCACCCGCCCGCCGAGGATCTCCTCCTGGCCGGTGAACTCGGAGACGTCGGTCACCTCGAGCCCCGCCTCGCGCAGCGCCGTGGCGGTGCCGCCGGTGGAGAGGATCTCGACCCCGAGCGCCGCCAGCCCCTTGGCGAAGTCGGCGACCCCGGTCTTGTCGGAGACCGAGATCAGCGCCCGGCGCACCTGGACCCGACCGTCGTCGAGGCTCTCGGACTGGGTTTCGGTGGCGGGGTCAGTCATCGATCGCGACCTTGCGCGGGTCGCTGGGGTCGATCCTAGCCCTGCCCTCCGCGATCATGCGGATCGCCTCCGGGTAGAGCTCGTGCTCGACGTTGTGGACGGCGGCCTCGAGCACGCCCCGTTCGCGCCCCACCGGCACCGGCACCCGCCGCTGGACGATTACCGGGCCGGTGTCGATCCCCTCGTCGACGAAGTGGACGGTGACGCCGGTCTCCTGGACCCCGGCCTCCAGCGCCTGCCCGATCGCGTCGAGGCCGGGAAAGTCCGGCAGCAGGGCGGGGTGGATGTTGACGATCCGGCCCGCGAAGCGGGCGACGAAGGGTTCGGTCAGCAGCTGCATGTAGCCGGCGAGCACCACCAGGCCGGGATGGTGGGATTCGACCCAGTCGCCCATCGCCGCGTCGCGCCCCATGCGGTCGGCGAAGGCGTCGGCGGGAAACACCGCGGTGTCGATGCCCACCCCCGCGGCCCGCTCCAGCGCGCCCGCGCCCGGTTTGTCCGACCCGACGCCAACCACCTCGACCAGCCCCTGTCCGTGCAACTTGTCGAGGATCGCCTGCAGGTTGGTGCCGCTGCCCGAGGCGAGAACGACGATCCGGAAGGCACTCACGGCCCCATCTTGTCGAATTGCCGCTTTGTCTCGCTATCCGGGACTGAGGGGCCCTCTACTGGTCGTCTGGCTGGGCTTGGACCTGGCGACCGGCGGCTGATCAGCTCAGGGCGCGGCAGACGGCGCGCGCCTGTGCCTTGGTGATCTGCTTCGCAATCAGCTGCGAGCCCTGGCCGGGGACGATCTGGGAGTTGGCGACGAAGACGACCGAGCGCTGGCCGCTCGAGCTGGCGGCGACCAGGATCCGGTACCCCGGGAAGGAGCCGGTATGGCCGTAGACGGTGCCGCAACCGGTCCGGTAGCGGAAGATGCCCAGCCCGGCGAAGTTCTTGCCGGGCCCCGGCGGCGATGAAGAGCCGAGGCGGAAGGGGGCTTCGACGGTGGAGGTGGCGAGCACGGTCGGCACGTAGCGCCGCGCGAAGCGGGCCATGTCGAGGGGCGTCGAGACGATCCCGCCCGAGGCCCAGGCACCGGCCGGGTTGATCAGTTCGCTGACGTCCTCGGGCTTTTCGCCCGGCTCGACGTCGTAACCGTGCATGAAGGGCTGCGGCATCCTGATCGTGCTCGGCAGGCTGCTGCCACGCATCTTCAGCGGCCCGAAGACCCGTCGCTTCAGCAGCTGTTCGTAGGTGAGATCGCTCGCTCTCTCCTCGATCAGGCCGGCGGCGATGTTGTCGGTGTCGGAGTAGTGGTACCGCGACCCCGGCACGAACTCGAGCGGCTCGCCGCGGACGAATTCGGTCAGCTGGAGCGGGGAGAAGTAGCGGGCCGGATCGGCGAGGAGCTGTTCGACGAAGGTGGGAGCCCTGATGTAGTCGGCGAGCCCACTGGTGTGCTGCAGCAGCTCGCGCAGGGTCACCCCTTCGGCGGCCGGCAGCACCCCGGGTATCCGCTGCCGCAGAGTCGTGTCGAGCGAGAGGGAGCCGTTGCCGATCAGCTTTGCCGCCAGGTAGGCGTTGAATCCCTTGCTGACGCTGGCGATGCGAAAGGCTTCGAATGGGGTCGGCGGGCGGTAGTTGCCGGCGTCGGCGGTGCCGGCCTGCAGGAACTCGGTCTGCCTGCCGCGGTCGATCAGGACCGAGATTCCCGGCGGCCCCGCGTTGGAGGCGACGATGTGGTCCAGCGCATTCTGCAGCTTCGAGTTCGGCGCGCCACGGAACTTGGCCGGCGCCGCCGGGGCAAGCAGAAGGCCCGCTAGCAAGGCCGCAGTCGTGGCGATCGCGATCGCCCTGAATCGCCCCCCGATCACGCTTCTACCCGCCGGCTGGCGCCGCGGCGATCGTCTCCAGGGCGAATTTGCCGTCTGCCTGGTCTGGGTCGCCGAGCGGGTAGTGGCCGGTGAAGCAGGCGTCGCAGTGCTCGCCCGGGTCGCCTTCGATCGCCTCGTAGACGCCGGCCATCGAGAGGTAGGCGAGGCTGTCGGCCTCGAGCTCGGCGGCGATCTCCTCGATCGAGCGGTTGTGGGCGATCATCTCCTCCCGGGTCGACATGTCGACGCCGTAGTGACAGGGGTTGCGGATCGGCGGTGCCGAGATCCGCAGGTGGACCTCCTTGGCGCCGGCGTCGCGCAGCATGCCGACGATCTGGCGGGTGGTGTTGCCGCGGACGATCGAGTCGTCGACGACGACCAGGCGCTGGCCGGCGACGATCTCCGGTAGCGGGTTGAACTTCAGCCGCAGCCCGTGCTTGCGCAGCTCTTGGCCGGGCTGGATGAAGGTCCGCGCCACGTAGCGGTTCTTGATCAGGCCGTCGTCGCGCGGCAGCCCGGAGGCGCGGGCGAATCCGGCGGCGGCCGGGTTGCCGGAGTCGGGAACCGCGATCACGAGGTCGGCGTCGACCGGCGCCTGGTGCCAGAGGATCTCGCCCATCCGCCCGCGCGACTGCTGCAGGACCTTGCCCTCGAGGCGGCTGTCGGGGCGGGAGAAGTAGATGTGCTCGAAGACGCAGGTCGCCCGCCGCTCGGCCTTCACCACCTGGCGGGTCTCCAGCCCGCGCTCGGTCAGGCTGACCATCTCGCCGGGGTGGACCTCGCGCATCAGCTTGGCGCCGATGATGTCGAAGGCGCAGCTCTCGGAGGCGACGACGAAGCGGTCGTCGAGGCGACCGAGGCTGAGCGGCCGGATCCCGTGCGGGTCGCGGAAGGCGACGATCGCCCGCTTGGTCATCACCACGGTCGAGTAGGCGCCCTGCAGGCGCGGCATCGTGTCGGCGACGGCGTCCTCGATCATCTTGCCGTCGTGGGAGGAGAGCAGCGCGGCCATGATCTCCGAGTCGGAGGTGCCGCGGAACTCCAGCCCGCGCTCCTTCAGCTCACCCCACAGCTCGACCGCGTTGGTCAGGTTGCCGTTGTGGGCGAGGGCCACCTCGCGGCCGTCGTCGCGCCAGACCGGCTGCGCGTTCTCCCAGGAACCGCCGCCGGTGGTCGAGTAACGCACGTGGCCGATCGCCATGTCGCCCTCCAGCGCCCGCAGCTTCTCCTCGTCGAAGACCTGGGAGACCAGCCCCGAGTCACGCATCGTCGTGATCATCCCGCCCTCGCAGGTGGCGATCCCCGCCGACTCCTGCCCGCGGTGCTGCAGCGCGTAGAGGCTGAAGTAGGCCAGGCGGGAGACGTCGTGCCCGGGTGCGTATACGCCGAAGACGCCGCATTCCTCGCGCGGTCCCTCGCGGTCGATGCTGAACCCCTTGTCGGGAGTCAAAGGCGCGTTTCCTCGTTCGCTAGAAGACGGACGCGCAGGCAGACAACCTGCCTACCGCAGGAGGGTAGCAGCGCCCTGCGGCTGCGCGATCCGCCTTCGACTCCCGCTATTTGCGCAGCTAACCCAATTGCAGCGCCGTCTCGACCGGCTCGCCGACCGCCAGCCCAAACCGCTCCAGCAGCTCTGGAACGCTCTCCGGTTTCATTTCCAACCCATAGCGGTCGCTCAGCGCCGCCACATCCTCCGACGACGCTTCCACGACACCGCCCATGTCGACCAGCTCCTCGAAGAAGTGCTCGAAGCCGGCCGGGGCGATGATCTCGAGGATCCGGCAGGGCACCTCGCCGGCGTTCCAGAAGGTGTGCCATTCGTTGCGCGGCTTGAAGACGAGCTCGCCGGGACCGGCCTCGACCACCTCGTCGCCGAGCAGGCCGCCCATCCGGCCCTTGAGCACGAAGCTGTACTCGTCCTCGCGGGTGTGCCGGTGCAGCGGCGCCGCCAGCGCGTGGGAGGAGAGGGGGTGTTCCACCAGGGAGAAGTCCCCGCCCGCGTCCTCGCCGTCGATCATGAAGCGCACCCCGATGCTGCCGAGGAAGCCTGCCTTCCCGTCGCTGGGACCAATCACCGTTGCCATCGTTCTCTCCAATTCATTAGACATTACTGTTGCGCGAAAACGGTAGCGCCCATTGACAGATCTGTCAATATTGGTCGTACAGCTATGTCCGAGCAAAAGCGAAAGTACGAGAAGAAGGCCCGTGCCGAAGCCGAGGCGCAGACCCGCCTGCGGATCACCGAAAGCGCGGTCGAGCTGCACGGCTCCCTCGGCCCGGCGCAGACGACGATGAGCGCCGTCGCCGAGCACGCCGGCGTCCGCCGTTCGACCCTCTACCGCCACTTCTCCGACGAGGAGGCGCTGTTCGGTGCCTGCTCGGCCCACTGGGCCGCGGAGAACCCGCCGCCAGACATCAGTCGCTGGGAGAAGATCGACGATCCGGCCGAGCGCCTCGGCGCGGCGCTCGAGGAGATGTACGGCTATTACCGCCGAGCCGGCGGGATGATCGACAAGCTCCTACGCGACGAGCAGGCGGTCCCGGTCGTCGCCGAGAAGTTTGCGCCGTACCACCAGTTCCTGGCGATGGCCACCGAGATCCTGATGCGCGGCCGTGGCCTACGCGGCAACGCCGCCAAGCGAACCCGCGCCGCCATCGGCCACGCCCTCGCCTTCCGCACCTGGCAGGACCTGACTGAGGCGCAGGGCCTCGACGACAAGCAGGCCGCCGAGCTGATGTCAGCTCTGGTCGCCGCCGCCGGCTGAGTCGGCGTCAGGCCGCGATTCCATCGTCAGGCTCTCGCCGTTCTCGGGATCGAACAAGTGCAGCTTCGAGGTGTCGGCCCAGAGCTGGGCGGTCTCGCGGCGTTTGACTTTGCTGGTCGGGTCGAGGCGGGCGACGATTTGCTCGTGGCCCTCGCGGATTTCGCCGGCTCCGGTTTCGTCGAGGCTCTCTTCGACGATGTCGGCCAGTTGGTCTGACTGGACTCCCTCGGACTCGATGTGGAAGTAGGCGTAGAGGTCTGAGCCGAGCGACTCGACCAGGTCGATCTCCGCCTCGAAGACGATCCCGCGCTCCTCCTTCAGGTCGCCGATCACCTCGACGTCCTCGAGGTTCTCCGGCCGCAGCCCGGCGATCACCTGACCGTCGTGCCCGTCGCCTTTGACGTCGAGATCGTTGAGGTCGACCTCGCCGATCGGCAGTTTCAGCTTGCCGCCGCTGATCTCGCCCGGCATGAAGTTCATCGCCGGCGAGCCGATGAAGCCGGCGACGAAGAGGTTCACCGGGTTGTCGTAGAGCTCGGCCGGCGTCCCGACCTGCTGCAGGGCGCCCGCCCGCATCACCGCCACCCGGTCGCCGAGGGTCATCGCCTCGGTCTGGTCGTGGGTGACGTAGACGGTCGTCGTCTCCAGCTTCGACTGCAGCCGCGCCACCTCGGTCCGCATCTGCACCCGCAGCTTCGCGTCGAGGTTGGAGAGCGGCTCGTCCATCAGGAACGCTTTCGGGTCGCGGACGATCGCCCGCCCCATCGCCACCCGCTGGCGCTGACCGCCGGAGAGGTTGGCCGGCCGCCGGTCGAGGTGCTGCTCGAGGTCGAGCGTGCGCGCCGCCTCTTCGACCTTCTCGTCGATCTCGGACTTGTCGACGCCGGCGAGCTTCAGCGCGAAACCCATGTTCTCGCGCACGGTCATGTGCGGGTAGAGCGCGTAGTTCTGGAAGACCATCGCGATGTCGCGATCCTTCGGCGAGCGGTCGTTGACGGTCTCGCCGCCGATCTTCACCTCGCCACTGGAGATGTCCTCGAGCCCGGCGATCATCCGCAGCGCCGTCGACTTGCCGCAGCCCGACGGCCCGACGAGGATCATGAACTCGCCGTCCTGGATGTCGAGGTCCATGTCTTTGACGGCTTCGAAACCGTCGGCAAAGGTCTTGGTGACTCCGTCGAGGACTATCTCTGACATCGGTGGCTCCTTTATCCCTTGACGGCGCCGGCGGTGAGCCCGGCGACGATTCGGCGCTGGAAGATGAGGACGAAGACGATGATCGGCACCGTCACGACAACCGCGGCGGCGGCGATGCTGCCGGTCGGCGCGGTGAACGACGATTCGCCGGTGAAGAAGGCGAGGGCGGCGGGAACGGTCCGCGACGCGTCCGAGCTGGTCAGCGAGATCGCGAAGAGAAAGTCGTTCCAGCAGAAGATGAAGACGAGGATCGCGGCGGTGAAGACGCCCGGCGCGGCCAGCGGCACGATCACTTTCGTGAAGGCTTGGAACGGAGTCGCGCCGTCGACCTGGGCCGCCTGCTCCAGCTCCCAGGGGATCTCCCTGAAGAAGGCGACGAGGACGTAGATCGCCAGCGGCAGCGAGAAGGTCAGGTAGGGGATGATCAGCCCGACCCAGGTGTCGTAGAGCCCCAGCGCCCGCCACATGTCGAACAGCGGGCCGACGGTGGAGATCGGCGGGAACATCGCGATCGCCAGCGCCCCGGCGAGGATCAGCCGCTTGCCGGGGAACTCCAGCCGGGCGATCGCGTAGGCGGCGAAGGAGGCGAGGACGATCGAGATCACCGTCGTGATCAGCGCGATCCCGATCGAGTTGATCAGCGGCTTGATGAACGGGCTGTCGTCGATCCCGCCTTCGAACAGGCTCTTGTAGTTGTCGAAGGAGACGCTCTGGGGGATGAAGCGCTGGTCGGTCAGCTCTTCCGGCGGCTTCAGCGAGATCGAGATCAGCCAGAGCACCGGTATCAGGGCGAGGGCAACCACCAGGAAGATGGCGATGCTCCAGAGGGCGTAGTCGCGGCCGTTGCGCTGTTCCATCTGCCTCAGCCCCCCGGCCGGCCTTCGTCGAGTTTGGTCCCGAAGCCGCGGACGAAGATGAACGCGATCAGGAACACGCAGAGGAAGATCAGCACCGAGACCGCGGAGCCGAGGCCGAGGTTGAGGCGCGAGATCAGCTGGTTGTAGCCGAGGATCGAGACCGATTCGGTGTCCAGCGCACCGCGGGTCATGATGAAGATCGTGTCGAAGACGCGGAAGGCGTCGAGGGTGCGGAAGAGGAGCGCGACGAGGATCGCCGGCTTCATCAGCGGCAACGTGATCCGGGTGAAGCGCTGCCAGGCGGTGGCGCCGTCGACCCGCGCCGCCTCGTAGAGCTGGCTGTCGATCGTCACCAGGCCGGCGAGCAGCAGCAGCGCCATAAAGGGGGTCGTCTTCCAGACCTCGGCCATGATGATCACCGCGAAGGAGCTGAAGCGGCCGCCGAACCAGTCCATTTCGTCGGAGATCAGCGGCAGGTTGTTGACGAACCCGGTTTCCGGCGAGAAGGCGAACTGCCAGGCGAAGGCGGCGACCACGGTGATGATCCCGTAGGGAATGAGGACCGAGGTGCGGACTACCCCGCGGCCGAAGATCGCCCGGTACATCACCAGCGCGATCGCCATCCCCAGCGCCAGCTCGATCGCGACCGAGACGACCATGATGAAGACGGTGTTGAAGAGGTCCGTCCACCAGAGGTCGGAGGAGAGGACGGCGGTGTAGTTGCTGAGGCCGACGAAGCCGCCCTCGTCGGGGAAGCGGAGGTCGACGTCCTGCAGCGAGAGGACGACGGCGTAGGCGATCGGGTAGGCGGTGACCAGCAGCATCGCCAGCACCGCCGGCGCGCACAGCATCCAGGCGAGTTTGCGCTCCGAGCGGGTCCGGGAGGAGGCCTTGCCCGGGGCGGCCTGCGGCGGGTTCGGGTTGGCGGGAGCGCCTGCCTCCATCAGAGCAGCCCTTCCCGCTTGACCGCGTCTTCGAGGTTCGACTTCAGTTCCTCGTAGACCGATTCGGTGTCTTCGGGGTCGATCTTGTCCGGCGGGTGCAGCGAGCGCTGGACCGCCAATGAGACGTCCTGGTAGGCGGGGGTGGTCGGCCGCGGCCCGGAGGCTTCGATCGATTCTTTGACCAGCGAGGCGAAGCCGGGGTAGGCCTCGGTCACGGCTTTGTCGGTGTAGAGATCAGAGCGCGACGGCGGCAGCCCGTCGAGTTCGACCGCGGTTTTCTGGCTGGTGTCGTTGGCCAGGCAGGCGGCCGCTTCGAAGGCGACGTCCTTGTTTTCGGAAAACGAGCTGACCGCGAGGTTGAAGCCGCCCAGCGGCGGTTTGCTCGGCGTGTTCGCGTCGACCCGCGGGAAGCGGGCGAAGCCCATCTCTTTGCCGATTTCCGGCGCTTCTTCCTGGGCGCTCGCGTAGGCGAAGGTGTAGTTGGTCATGAAGGCCGATTCGCCGGCCTCGAAGCCGAGCCGGGCGGTGTCCTCGTCGGAGGTCGAGAGGCTCGGGGGCGCGGCGCCGCCGTTGGCCAGGCGGCCGATCACCTGCAGCGCCTGTTCGGTCGGCCCCTGTTCGAGGTCGACTTCTTCGGGGCCGGAGAGGATTTCGGTGCCGGCGCTCTCGATCAGCGCGTTGACCCAGACCATGTAGCCCTCGTAGCGGCTGGCCTGGACCTGGATCGAGCCGGCTTCTTTCAGGCCTTCCGCCACCTCGATCATCTCGTCCCAGGTTTTCGGCGGTTGCTTGACCAGGTCTTTGCGGTACCAGAGCAGTTGGGTGTTGGTGTTGAACGGCGCCGCATAGAGCTTGTCCTCGAAGGAAGCGGTCTCGATCACGTTGGGGAAGACCTTTTCGGTGACCGCTTTCGCCTCGGCCCCCTTCCACTCTTCGACCCAGCCGGCGTTGGCGAACTCGCCGGTCCAGATCACATCCATGCCGACGATGTCGATCGAGGAGTCCTCGGCGCCGAGTCGGCGCACCAGCTGTTCGCGCTGCTGGCTGGCGTCGGTGGGGAGGAATTCCGGCGTGATCGTGTACTTGCCATTCGATTCTTCCGAGCAGCGTTTCGAGACTTCCTCGATCGTCCCGCCCGGCTGGATCGCGACGAAGAAGGTGAGGTCGCGGGCTCCGCTTTCGTCGGAGGAACCGCCGCAGGCAGCGAAACCGACCCCGGCCAGCAGCGTCGCCGCGAGGCAGATCAGCGCTCGCTTGGTTCGGGCCGGTGTCAAAGTCGCTCCTCCATCGTCCACCCCTTCCCAGGGGGTGCAATGAAGAAGTTGCCCGCGAGGCGTCTTGTCTAAACGTTGGCGAGCAGTGCTTCGAGCGCCCGGTGCAAGCCGGCGACGGCCGAGTCGAGCGGCGCCTGGTCGCCGGCAGCGCGGGCACGGATCAGGGCGCCCTCGATCGTCGAGACGACGAGCCCGGCGAAGTGCTCGGCCTCGTCTTTGCCTACACCTTCGTCGCGCAAAGCGGCGGCGATCGGCGCTTCCCAGCTTTCGAAGGCCTTGGTGGCGGCGGCGGCGAGCGCCGGGTCCTCGGGCCGCGCCAGGGCGGCGGCGGCGACGGGGCAGCCGAGCCGCTCCGGCTGGTCTTTGACCCGGCGGCGGAACATCTCGCCGAAGGTGCTGAGCGTCTCGGCGAGGCCGAGCTCGGCGAGCGAGCTCTCGATCGCGGCGCGGATCTCCCGCCCCTCGAGCTCGGCCGCCTCGACCGCGAGCTGCTTCTTGCCGCCGGGGAAGTGGTGGTAGATCGAGCCGCGGGGGGCCTTGCCGCGCTCGGCGACGTCGCGCAGCTCCATGCCGGCGTAGCCCTTCTCGGCAAGCAGCCTGCGGGCGCCGTTCAGCAGCCGATCGCGACCGTCGCGTCGCGTCGGTTCGATCGCTTTCGCATCGGCGAGTCGCGTTATGCCCACGGTCATAGTATAGTCGCCGCCACGATGTATGACCGCGGTCATAGAGCGAGCGTCCTCATCGCCTGCACCGGGGCCTTCCTCGTCTTCCTCGACACGACGATCGTCAACATCGCCTTCCCGGACATCTCGGCTTCGTTCCCAGAGGCGAGCCGGGGGCTGCTCTCCTGGGTCCTCGACGGCTACTTCGTCGTCATCGCCGCGCTGCTGGTCCCGGCCGGCGGTCTCGCCGACCGCTTCGGCCACAAGCGCGTCTTCCTCTGGGGGCTCGGCCTGTTCACCCTCGCCAGCCTGCTCTGCGCGGTCGCCTCCTCGCTGGAGGCGCTGATCGCGTTCCGCGTCCTCCAGGGTGTCGGCGCCGCGGCGATCGCGCCGACCTCGCTGGCGATCGTCCTCGACAGCTTCCCGGCTGAGAAGCGGGCGACCGGAGTCGGCCTCTGGGGCGCCGCCGCCGCAGCGGCCGCGGCGACCGGCCCGACCCTCGGCGCGGCCCTGGTCGAACTCGACAGCTGGCGACTCGTCTTCCTCGTCAACCTGCCGCTCGGCGCCGCACTGTTGTTCACCGGCCGGCGACTGCTGGCCCATCAGCCGAGTCGCGACAGCCGCCTGCCCGACCTGCCCGGGGCACTGATGCTGGCGCTAGGCCTGGCGGCGGTGACCCTGGGGATCGTCGAGGGCAACGACTGGGGCTGGACCGGTACCGGCACGCTCGCCGCCTTCGGCGCCTCCGCGCTCCTGCTCGGCGTCGTCGTCGCCCGCAGCCTGCGTCACCCGCGGCCGATCGTCGAGCCGGCGCTCTTCGCCCACCGCTCCTTCTCGCTCGGCAACCTCGGCACCCTGCTCTTCGCCGCCGCCTTCTTCTCGCTGATTCTCGGCAACGTTCTCTTCCTCACCACGGTCTGGGGCTACACCATCATCAGCGCTGGCCTCGCCACCCTGCCGGGGCCGGCGACGACGACCGTCGTGTCGGGTCCCGCCGGCCGGCTCGCCGACCGCTTCGGCCACCGCGCGGTCGTTGTGCCCGGGACGCTCGTCTTCGCCGCCGGCGTCCTCGTCCTCCGCTCGGCCGGCGCCGAGCCCGACTACCTCGGCCTCTGGCTGCCCGGCTCGGTGCTCACCGGCATCGGCATCGGCCTCGCCTTCCCAACCCTCGGTTCGGCCGCGGTCCGCGACGTCGCCGACGACCGCTTCGCCACCGCCAGCGCCGTCAACGCCGCCTTCCGCCAGATAGGCGCCGTCCTCGGCACCGCCATCCTGATCGCGATCGTCGGCGAACCGGCCAACCTCACCGAGGCGCTCGACGCCTCCGACAGCGCCTACCTGTTCGCGGCCCTCGCCTCAGTCGTCTCGGGCGTCGCGGCGCTCGGCCTGCGCCGGCAGCGAGCGCCAGGCGCTCTCGGCGTCGGCGAGGCTGACGGCGAGGCTGTGGTCGCCGGCGCCGATCGAGATCGTCTCGCCACCGACCTCGCCCAGTAGGACCGCGCCGAGCTCCTCCAGGGTCGCCCGCTCGCCGCTGACGAGGAAGCCGCCCGGGCCCTCGCCGAAGAGCGCTTCCTCGGGTTGGGCGCCGCGCTCGCGCAGGTGTTCGATGTTCGTCTCGCAGCCGATGCCGCCGGCGATCGCGGACTCGGCGATGGCGACCGCGAGGCCGCCGTCGGAGACGTCGTGGGCGGAGGCGAGCTTTCCGGCGCGGACCGCGTCGCGAACGATCTCGCAGGCGGCGGCGACCGAGGCGACGTCGGGGCGGGGCAGGCCCATCTTCAGCTCTCCCCGCTGCTTTGCCATCTCCGATCCGGCGAGGCTCGGTTCGAAGGGGCCGATCAGGCCGATCGCGTCGCCCTCGCGGACGAAGGCGTTGCCGGCGACCTGGGCCGGGTCGGGCAGCTCGCCGACCATCGCCACCACCGGGGTCGGGTAGATCGGCCCGTCGGGCCCCTCGTTGTAGAGGGAGACGTTGCCGCCGACGACGGGGACGCCGAGCGCGTTGCAGGCGTCGGCGAGGCCGCTGACCGCGCGGTCGAGCTGCCAGGCGCCGGTCGGCTTCTCCGGGTTGCCGAAGTTGAGGCAGTTGGTCAGCCCAAGCGGCTCGGCGCCGACGCAGGCGAGGTTCTGGGCGCACTCGAGCACCGCCTCGATCGTCCCCTCGTAGGGGTCGCAGGCGACGCGCCGCCCGTTGCCGTCGATCGAGACCGCGATCGCGTTGCCAGCCTCCGGCAGCTGTAGGACCGCGGCGTCTGCCTGCTCGGGCCGCCGCACGGTGCGGGAGCCGACGATCGAGTCGTACTGCTCGAAGGCCCAGCGCTTGGAGGCGATGCTCGGCGCGCCCAGCAGCGACAGCAGCTCCTCCTCGGGGCTCGCCCCGGCCGCCAGCGTCTCGCGGTTGCCGTAGATCCACCCGCTCGGCTCGGCCGGGTCGAGGTCGTACAGCGGGCAGCCGTCGACCAGCGCCTCGACCGGCATCTCGCCGACGACGTCGTCGCCGCGGAAGATGCGGATCTGGCCGCCCTCGGTCACCGTGCCGATCACCGCCGAGCCCGTCTGCCACTTCTCGCAGATCGCCCGCACCTCCTCGACCCGGCTCGGCTCGACCACCGCCAGCATCCGCTCCTGGGACTCGGAGACCATGATCTCGAAGGGCTCCATGTCGGCCTCGCGCAGCGGCACCTCGGCGACGTCGATGTCGATCCCGACCCCGCCGGCGCTCGCCATCTCCCCGGCCGAGGAGGTCAGCCCCGCGGCACCGAGGTCCTGCAGCGAGACCAGCAGCCCCTTCTCCAGCAGCTCCAGGCAGCACTCGAGCAGCTTCGACTCCTCGAAGGGGTCGCCGATCTGCACCGTCGGCCGCTTCGCCTCGTCGCCCTCGCCGAGCTCGGCCGAGGCCAGCACCGAGGCGCCGCCGATCCCGTCGCGGCCGGTGGAGGCGCCCATCAGGACGATCGAGTTGCCCGGCCCGGCGGCCGCGGCGCGGACCATGTCCTCGATCTCGGCGAAGCCGATGCACATCGCGTTGACCAGGCAGTTGTGCTCGTAGGGCTCCTCGAAGTAGATCTCGCCGCCGACCGTCGCCACCCCGATCGAGTTGCCGTAGTGGCCGATCCCGCGCACGGCGCCGTCGAGCAGGTGGCGCGAGCGAACCGAGTCGAGCTCGCCGAAGCGGAGGCTGTCGAGGATCGCGATCGGCCGCGCCCCGATCGCGAAGACGTCGCGCATGATGCCGCCGACGCCGGTGGCCGCGCCCTGGAACGGTTCGACCGCGCTCGGGTGGTTGTGGGACTCGACCTTGAAGGCGACCGCGTGGCCGTTGCCGACGTCGACGGCGCCGGCGTTCTCGCCCGGCCCCATCACCACCCGCTCGCCCTCGGTCGGCAGCCGTCCCAGCAGCTTGCGCGAGTGCTTGTAGGCGCAGTGCTCGGACCAGAGCAGACTGAACATCGCCAGCTCGACGTCGTTCGGCTCGCGCCCCAGCTTCTCGACGATCAGCTCGTACTCGGAGTCGGTCAGCCCGAGCTCGCGGTATTTCGGCGTCCCGACCGTCATGCCTGGGGCGACTTTGTCAACCCATGGTTTGCAAAGTCGCCCATACTCATCCGCTCGAACACGCGCAGCCCGTCAGTCGATCCCGTCAGCGGGTCGACAGCGTGCTCGGGGTGGGGCATCAGGCCGAGCACGTTGCCGCGCTCGTTGGTGACGCCGGCGATGTCGCGGACCGAGCCGTTGGAGTTGTGGCCGTCGGCGTAGCGATAGGCGACCTGGCCGCCGGCCTCGAGCTGGTCGAGCATCTCCTCCGGCGCGTAGTAGCGGCCTTCGCCGTGCTTGGCCGGGATCGAGAGCCGCTCGCCCGAGCCTCCCTCGACCAACTCGACCTGGTGGCAGCGGAAGCGAAGCTCGACGTTGCGCAGCAGCGCCCCGGGCAGTAGCCCCGCCTCGCAGAGGACCTGGAAGCCGTTGCATATGCCGATCACCGGTGCCCCGCCCGCGGCCGCCTCGGCGACCGCCTCCATCGCCGGGCTGAAGCGGGCGATCGCCCCCGCCCGCAGGTAGTCGCCGTAGGAGAAGCCGCCGGGGACGACGACGCCGTCGACACCGTCGAGGTCGCGGTCTTCGTGCCAGACGAGCCGCGCCCCGTCGCCGGCGAGCTCGCAGGCGTGCAGCGCGTCCCGCTCGTCGCAGGATCCGGGGAACTGGAGAACGCCCCAGATCACAGGGTCTGGATCTCGTAATCCTCGATCAGGGGATTGGCGAGCAGCTTCTCGCAGAGCTCGTCGAGCCGCTCCGGGCTCTCGGCCTCGAGTTCGACCATCCGCCCGACGTGGACGTGCTCGATGCCCTCGAATCCGAGCGCCGGCAGGGCCCGCTCGACTGCCTTGCCCTGGGGGTCGAGGATGCCCTCCTTGGGGCGGATCAGCACGCGCGCCTTCACAGCGCCAATCTAACGATCCGAGCGGCTGGGGCGCTGCCGCGAAGCGGTGCTTTTAGAACGACTCGCCGGTGACCCGCTCGTAGGCCTCGACGTATTTGGCCCGGGTCTGCTCGACCACGTCGGCCGGCAGCTCGGGCGCCGGCGGCTTCTTGTCCCAGCCGGTCTCCGAGGCCCAGTCACGGACGAACTGCTTGTCGAAGGAGGGAGGAGTGACGCCGGGCTGGTAGCTCGCCGCGGGCCAGAAGCGCGAGGAGTCGGGGGTAAGGACCTCGTCGCCGAGGACGATCTCGGCGCCGGCGTGGCGGCCGAACTCGAACTTGGTGTCGGCGAGGATGATCCCCCGCTGCGCGGCGTGCTGGGAGCCACGCTCGTAGACCTCGATGGATACACGCCGCAGCTCTTCCAAGAGCGCCCGGTCGCCGACGATCTCGGCGGCGCGGTCGAAGTCGACGTTCTCGTCGTGGTCGCCGATCTCGGCCTTGGTCGAGGGGGTGAAGATCGGCTCCGGCAGCTGGTCGGACTCGACCAGGCCCGACGGCAGCTCGATCCCGCAGACCGAGCCGCTCTCCCTGTATTCCTTCCAGCCGGAGCCCGAGAGGTAGCCGCGGACGACGCACTCGACCGGGTACATCTCCAGCCTGCGCACCCGCATCGCCCGTTCGGCGACCTCCTCGGGCACGTCCTCGGAGATGAAGTGGTTGGGGACGATGTCCTCGGTCAGCCCGAACCAGAAGACGGACACCCGGTTCAGCACCTTGCCCTTGTCCGGAATCGGCGTCGGCATCACCACGTCGTAGGTGGAGATGCGGTCGGAGGCGACCATCAGCAGGTCGTCGCCCCACTCGTAGATCTCGCGCACCTTCCCGGAGGAGAGGAGCTTCAGGTCGGCGACACTCGGCATCGAGGGCGATGCTAACCATCTCCGAGGCTGCAAAGTTCCCCGAGCGGTGTGGGACGTAGCTCACACTCGCTCTTTAGGAACCTCTGGGATGCTTCCCCCGTGACGTTCCCTCCCGAGGTCCAGCGCAACCCCCTGTTCCAGACCCTGCGCTGGGCGTTCCGGCCGATCGCCTTCATGGAGGACTGCCGCCGCCGCTACGGCGACTCCTTCGGCGTCCGCTTCCTCGGCTTCGAGCGGCCGATGATCCTGATCTCCGACCCCGAGGCGATCAAGGCGCTCTACCGCGAGCCGAGCCACGGCCTGCCGCCGGGGCGCAACACCATCCTCGAGCCGATCGTCGGCTCGAAATCGCTGCTGATCCAGGAGGGCGCCGAGCACCTCAGCCGCCGCCGCGTGATGCTGCCGCCCTTCCACGGCGAGCGGATGCGCTCCTACGAGGAGACGATGACCGAGATCGTCGCGGCCGAGATCGACTCCTGGCCGCTGAACAGCGAGTTCCCGATCCACGCGCGGATGCAGGCGGTGACGCTGGAGGTGATTCTGCGAGTCGTCTTCGGTGTCTCCAGCGGTCCGCGCCTCGACCGCCTGCGGGAGATGCTCTCGACCGTCCTCCAGGAAACCGCGGCGCCCGGTCGCCAGGTACTCGGGCTGGCGCTGCAGCGCTTCGGCGGTCGCGGCATGTTCGCCCGCTTCGAGACCCAGCTGCGCGAAGTCGACGACCTGCTCCTCGCCGAGATCGCGGAGCACCGCGAACGGCCCGACCTGGAGGAGCGCGAGGACATCCTCTCGATGCTGATGCAGGCCGAGTTCGATGACGGCACGCGGATGGAGGACCGCGAGCTGCGCGACCAGCTGATGACGCTGCTGCTCGCCGGGCACGAGACGACGGCGACGGCGCTGGCCTGGACCTTCGACCTGCTGCTGCGCCACCCGGCGGTGCTGGGACGGCTGCGCGACTCGCTCGAGGCGGGTGAGGAGGACTACCTGCGGGCGACGATCTCCGAGTCGCTGCGGCTGCGGCCGGTGATTCCGCTGGCCGGGCGGCGGCTCTCGAAGGAGCTGGTGGCCGATGGCATGACCCTTCCCGAGGGCACCGACGTGACCCCGGCGATCTGGCTCACCCACACCCGGCCCGACGTCTATCCCGACCCCTTCGCCTTCAAGCCCGAACGCTTCCTCGACGAGGCCCCCGACACCTACGCCTGGATCCCCTTCGGCGGCAGCGTCCGTCGCTGCATCGGCGCCACCTTCGCCGAGTTCGAGATGCGCATCGTCCTCCGCGAGGTGCTGACTCGCTGCGAGCTCCGCAAGGCGAACCCCGCGCCCGAGCGCACCGGTCGCCGCAACATCACCCTCTCGCCGCGCGACGGCACCCCGGTGGTTGTCACCGACCGGGCACAGAGAATCTCCAGAGATTTCGCTTTCAGCGCGTAACCCGTCGCAACATTCTGTCTACACTCCTGCCATCATGGAGTTGCTGACGATGGAGAGCAAACGCACCAACTGGAACGACGACCGCCTCGACGAACTGAGCCGTCGCGTCGACGAGGGCTTCAGGGAGATGCGCGCAAGCTTCGCGCGGGTCGATGTAAAGTTCGACCGGGTCAGCGAGCGCATCGACAAGCTGATCTTCACGATGTGGGCTGCCGGTGGCGCCGTTGCCGCGACCGCCGTCGTCAGCCTCGTCAAGCTCGCCTTCTTCTAGGTGCGATCAGCCGCCGGACTTGGCAGGCGAGTGCGGATGCTCCCTCGCCCGTTTGGCGATCGTTCCGGAGCCGGAGATCACCTCGCCGTCGTCGAGGACGAGGATCGGCACCTCGTTGGTGCCACTGAGGCGCTTGACCTCCTCGCGGTCGGCCTCGCGGCTGCCCCAGGTCCAGAGGGCGAGCCGGTAACCGCCGACGGTCTTCAGCTCATAGTCGTAGCCGGCCGCCTCGAGCGCCTTACCTGCTTTGGCGCAGGGATGGGCGAAGCCCGGCCCATGCGTCTTCTGTCCACAGGTGTAGAGGATCATCATCCGCAGGCTATCGCGAGATCAGATGCTACATTCGTAGCATGAGTGTAGAGATTGCATCCCGAGAGCTCCGCAACGACACCGCCGGTCTTCTACGACGGGTCGAGCTGGGGGAGACGATCGTGATCACGCGGCGAGGCAAGCCGGTGGCGGATCTGGTGCCGCATCGGCCGGAGCCGCGCCGGGGGCTGACGCCTGCCGAGGTCGTGGAAATCCGTGAGATCGCCTCCGCTGACCCGACTTGGGCTGCCGACCTGGCGAAGTTGCGGGAAGAAACCACGGACGACCTTGGCCCGATTCGATGAGTGCAGAGCGAGCCACCGTGGGCCTATTGGATACCTCCGCCGTCATCGCGTCAGAGGTGGGACGGCCGCTCGAGGAGGAGATGCTTCCGGCGGAGACTGTGATCTCCATCATCACGGTGGCCGAGTTGCGCGCCGGCGTCCTTGGGGCTCCCGATGTCGGGACTCGGGATCGTCGACTTGCGACGTTGGAACGAGCTGTCAAGGCCGCGGTGTTCCCGATCGACCACCGAGTTGCTGAGACCTGGGCAGGCATGCGTGCTTACCTCGCTGCTTCGGGAGGGCGGGTGAGCATCAACGATCTCTGGATTGCCGCCACGGCTGCTGCCAACCGGATGCCGGTGATCACCCAGGACCGCGACTTCTACGCCCTCTCCGGCGTCAATGGCCTGACCGTGATCGAGGTCTGAAGGACCGGCCTACCGCAGCGCTTCGAGCCGCTCGAAGATCTCGGGCACGTGGGTGAGATAGGCGCTGTAGTCGAAGACTGCGTCGAGGTCGAGGTCCGGAGCCGCCTCGGCGAGCAGGTCGCGGAACTCGGTGCGGGTGTCCCAGGCGCGCTGGGCGTTCTCCTGGACGACGCGGTAAGCGTCGTCGCGGGTCATCCCGGACTCGACCAGCGCGGTCAGCGCCCGCTGGCTGAAGAGGGCGCCGTGGGTGAGGCCGAGGTTCTCGCGCATCCGCTCCTCGTTGATCGTCATCCCGGAGGCGACGCCGGTGGCCAGGGCCTGCATGTAGTCGAGGGCGATCGTCGCGTCGGGCAGGATCACCCGCTCGGCGCCGGAGTGGGAGATGTCGCGCTCGTGCCAGAGGGCGACGTTCTCGGTCCCCGCCTGTGAGTAGCCGCGCAGGACGCGGGCCAGGCCGGTGATCCGCTCGGTGCGGATCGGGTTGCGCTTGTGGGGCATCGCCGAGGAGCCCTTCTGACCGGCGGCGAACGGCTCTTCGACCTCGCGCACCTCGGTTTTTTGCAGATTGCGCACCTCGGTCGCGAAGCGCTCGAGGCCGGCGCCGGCGATCGCGATCGCCGCGAGGAGGACCGCGTGACGATCGCGGGGGATCACCTGGGTCGCGACGTCCTCGCGCTCGAGGCCGAGCTTCTCCATCACCCGCGCCTCGACCGCGGGTGGGACCGAGGCGTAGGTGCCGACCGCGCCGGAGAGCTTGCCGAAGCGCAGCTGGGCGATGGCCCCCTCGAGGCGGCCGAGGTTGCGGTCGGCCTCGAAGGCGAAGCCGGCAAGCCGCAGCCCGAAGGTGGTCGGCTCGGCGTGGACGCCGTGGGTGCGGCCGACGCAGAGGGTGTCGCGGTGCTCGAGCGCACGCTCGACCAGCGCGTCGCGGTAGGCGCGGGCACTGGTGAGGGCGATCTCCCCGGCGGCCTGCAGCTGCAGGGCGAGAGCCGTGTCGAGCACGTCGGAGGAGGTGAGCCCGTAGTGGATCCAGCGCCCGTGCTCTCCCACCGATGCGGCGACGACGTCGACGAAGGCGGCGACGTCGTGGTCGGTCACCTTCTCGCGCTCGTCGACCGCCTCGACCGTGAATGCCGCCCGCTCGCGCGCGTCCCGTGCCGCCTCTTCGGGGACGACGCCCTCCGCCGCCCAGGCCTCGGTCGCCGCCAGCTCGACCTCGAGCCAGCTCTCGAGCTTCGCCTGCGGGGTCCAGACCGCCCCGATCTCCGGACGGGTGTAGCGGGGGATCACGCGTTGATTATCCGCCCGGCGAGGACGCCGGCGTTCTTCGCCCCGTCGATCGCGACACAGGCGACCGGGATCCCGGGCGGCATCTGCACCGCCGAGAGCAGCGCGTCGAGCCCGCCGAGGCTCTTGCCGAGGATCGGCACGCCGATCACCGGCAGGTCGGTGTGGGCGGCGGCCACTCCCGGCAGCGCCGCCGACATCCCGGCACCGGCGATGATCACCCTGAGGCCGCGCATCCGCGCGTTCTGGCAGTACTCGCGAACCAGCTCGGGGTCGCGGTGGGCGCTCATCACCCGCACCTCGTAGCGGATGCCAGCTTCCTCCAGCGCTTTGCCGGCGGGCTGCATCTTCGGCTTGTCGTTCTTCGAGCCCATGATGATCCCGACGTGCGGCTCGTCGACGTCGATTTCCTCGAACGCTTCCTCCACAGCCGGCATCGTCGCCGTCTGGGTGGGATCGGGCGGTGCCGTGGGGTCGGGCGACCCGGTCGGCTGGGGCTCCTCTGAGATCTCGCTCATCTCACTCCTCTGTCGGATTAGCTGGGGACGCGCTCGACGGCGCGGGCGGCGATGTCGGTGCGGATCTGCATTCCCTCGAACGAGATCCGGCTGGCGGCATCGTACGCACGATTGCGCGCCTCGGCCGGGCTGCCCCCGAGGCCGGTCACGTTCAGCACCCGCCCGCCGGCGGTGACGATCTCGCCATCGCGCTCCGCCGTACCCGCGTGGGTCAACTCGGCAACCTCCGCCGCCTCGGCGAGTCCGCTGATCACGTCGCCCTTGGAGGAGGACTCGGGATAGCCGGCGGAAGCGAGGACGACGGTGACGGCCCAGTTGTCGTCGAACTCGGCCGACGTCCCGGCGAGGCCGCCCGGCTCGCGGGCGGCGAGGAAGAGCTCGGCGAGGTCGGAGCGCAGCCGCGGCAGCACCGCCTGCGTCTCGGGGTCGCCGAAGCGGGCGTTGAACTCCAGCACCTTGGGACCGTCGGGCCCGATCATCAACCCTGCGTAGAGGACGCCGTGGAAGGGGACGCCGCGGGCGGCCATCGTCGCGACCACGGGACCGTGGACGCGCTCGACGATCTCCTCGACCTCGGCGGGGCCGAAGCCGGGCACGGGGGAGTAGCTCCCCATCCCGCCGGTGTTAGCCCCCCGGTCGCCGTCGAAGATCCGCTTGTAGTCCTGGGCGGGGGCGAGCGGGACGACGTTCTCGCCGTCGCAGAGAGCCAGCAGCGAGAGCTCCTCGCCCTCGAGGAACTCCTCGAGAACGACCGTGGTCTGTCCGAACCGCTGCTCGGTGAAGTAGACGTCGACGGCGTCGCGCGCCTCCCCCTCGGTCTGGCAGATGATCACGCCCTTGCCGGCCGCGAGCCCATCGGCCTTCAGCACGGTGGGATAGGGGGTGGACGCGAGTCGCTCGATCGCTTCCTCGCGGCTGCGCAGCAGGCTGTAGTCGGCGGTCGGCACTCCCGCCTCCTCCATCAACTCCTTGGCGAACGCCTTCGATCCCTCCAGCTCGGCCGCCGCCCTGGTCGGCCCGAAGGCGGCGATCCCGGCGGCCTCGAGCGCATCGACGGCGCCGGCGACCAGCCCAGCCTCGGGGCCGACCGCCGCCAGATCGACTCCGTGTAGCTGAGCCGTCGCGACGATCGCCGCGGGATCGTCGGCGGCAACCTCGGGCAGGCACTCGGCGTCCGCCGCAATCCCAGCATTTCCGGGCGCGCAGAGCACCTCCTCCACCTGCGGCGAGCGCCGCAGCGCCCGCACGATCGCGTGCTCGCGACCGCCTCCACCTACGACAAGCGCCCTCAATTCGCCAGCTACAGCGCGCTCGACAGATCCTCAGCGGACATCGCCGCCAGGGTCTGGCTAGTCATCGTCCCCCGGGAGCCAAGCTCTACGGAGACCTTGGCCATCGTCTTCTCGTCGGGCGCCTCGACCACCGTGACGAAGTCGTACTGCCCCAGCGTCGCGTACTGCGCCACCACCTTCGCCCCGATCTGCTCGACCTCCCGGTTCACCTCGGCAACCCTGCCCGGATTGTTCTTGAGGGTCCGTACTCCCTCGGCGGTGAGATTCGTGAGCATCAAATAAGTAGGCATCTGGTCCTCCGTAAGGTCGAGATCGAGCCCTCTGGTTCAACCGTACTTGGTTGGGGAAGGGGGTGGGTACCCCCTCCAGACACATCTCGCTATGGCTCGATGTTGAGTGTCTGGAGGAGGTACCCACCCCCTTCCTGCAACACGCATTACCAGACGGCTCAGGGTTCACGAGCTTTAACGGAGGAGCCTCGCGGCTCTAGCTCTGGAGCTACGGAGCGCGATGGAAGGAGCCCCGGTGGGGGGTCCCTGGGTACTCAGCATGGAGCCGAGCCAGAGACCTTCGGGCGAAAGCTCGAGGCGACTCGCTCGGCGGAGGTGCTCCCAGGGAGCCCCCACCGGGGCTCCCTGACCGACTCCGCCCTAATACGCGTAGTAGCCGGCGTGGATGTGGTCGCAGTGGTCCGGCAGGGCAAACGCGGGACCGAGGCCGTCTAGGTCGAAGCAGTAGATGAGCTCGGTCGGGTGCAGCGGCGGCGCCAGCTGGGCGAGCGCGTAGCCGAGCTCGGCACAGGGGGCGGTGGTCGAGGTGTCGGTGCAGGAGACGCCGTCGACCGCGGCGATGTCCATCGCCCGCCCGTAGAAGTGGTTGGAGACGCTGCCCGAGGCGGTCATCTGCGAGTGGTCGGAGCGCAGCGAGGTGATCGTGATCTGGTGATCCTTGGTCATCAGCGCCAGCAGGCCGGTGACCCGCTGGTCGAGCATGCCAGCCTGGATGTCGCGCAGCTCCAAGTCGTTGGAGAGGGTCAGGTTCTGCCAGTTGATCTGGGCGGCGACGTCGCCGGGGAGGACGATCGTCCAGGCTTTGCTGGTGACGGCGCACTTGCCGGCCAGCTGGTCGGCCTCGTTGGCCACCGCGTCGACGTACCAGGAGGCCTGGTTGTGGGTGAAGACGCCGGCGTCGATGCCGCCGCGCGACCACATCAGCCGTGCCAGGGTCGCGGCCGAGTCGTCGACGTCGGCGCGCCGCAGGCGCCCGTCCTCGTCGCCGTCGACCGCGTAGCGGTTCCACTCCATCGGGTCGAGGCCGAGCGGTCCTTCGGTCCGCAGTTGCTGCTTGGTCATGCCGCGGCCGAAGTTCGACTCCAGTCGGGCGATCGCTGCCAGGGTCCAGACCCCGCGCTTGCCGAGTTCGTAGCGGCCGGCGGCGGCCTCGAAGGCGGCCAGGTACTCCTCGGGAATCCGCTTCTCCCAGTCGTCGGCCGGGGTGCACTCGAAGACCTGGATCTGCGGCGTCAGGGTCAGCATCGAGTAGTTGCTGCCGACTTCGGCGGCGTAGCAGCCGGCGTTGGCGAGCACCTCTTCGACGTACCAATCGGCGTGGTTGTAGGCGAAGATCGCACCCCAGACGTCCTCGGGCATCCCCGCCGCGTCGAGGTAGCGGGCGGCGGCGTAGATCGCGTCTTCGGGGTTGTTCGGGTCCTTCACCCCGTCGCCGTTGGCGTCGACCCCGTACATCGCCCAGGTTTCCGGCATGAACTGCATCCAGCCGACGGCGCCGGCGTAGGAGGGCCCGAGGTTGGAGCCGAAGGCGGTCTCGATCGCATTGATACCCGCCAGGATCGCCGGGCCCTGCGGGCCGAGGCCGTAGCGATCCGAGGCGGCGTGGTAGATCGGGATCAGGACCGGCGGCACGCCGTTGATCGCGCAGCTCGAGGCGGGCAGCGAAGGGATCGTGAAGGCGCCGGCCGCGGGGGCGGTGGTTGCTCCTCCCGCCGGGGCTTCGGTTTCCGTTTCGGTTTCGGGAGCTTCGGCTTCGACCCCGCCTTCGCCGGCGTTGACGCCCCCGTTCTGCGGCGGCGTCTTCGTCGCCGGGGCGGGCGGCGGCACCAGGGTTTCGTTCTGCTTGACCGGCGCTTCGTTGGATTCGCCGGCTTCGCTGGGGGCGGCCGGCGCTTCGAGCGCGGTGCCCGGCGTCGGGGCCGCGATCGCGGTCGCCGCCTCGGCCCGAGCCACCGCGACCGGCACCGCCAGCGCCGCGGCTGCCGCCGCGGTCGCCATCACCGCCCTGATCTTGCGCGCGTGCTCCATCAGCCGAGGACGTTGACGACTCGCCACTGCTTGTTCTCCATCTGTTCCATCTCCAGCCGCAGCTCGCTGGCTGCGCCGACCCGCAGCAGCGAGACGCTGACCGGGTAGATGCGGTCGTGGGAGGGGGCGGGGACGACGTTCAGGACCTTCGCCTTCGGCACCTCGAGGCCCGCCGGCTGGCGCGGTGGCCGCTGCAGCAGTGCCTTGGTCACCTGGGGGACGGCGGTCGCCTCGAAGGCCTTGCGGACTTCCGCCGCGTCGCCGCCGGTCTCGTAGACGACGAAGGCGTCGGCGAACTTGCGGGCCACGGCGACGGCGGCGGGACCTGCCGGCGGCCCCTCGACGCTCGCCCGCGACGCGGTCGCCCCGGCGGGGGTGACGGTGGGGCTGGAGGAGATCGTGTCGGTGGCGGGGTTGCCGGTATTGGCGCCTACGGCGGCGGCGGAAGCCCCGGCGTCGTCCGCGTTGGAGTCGCCGCCCTTCGAGGTCTTGTCTTCTTCCGGAGCCTCGAAGACGGGAGCGGCGCCCTGAAGAGTCGGATCGGGCTCGGCCTTCGGCGCCGGCTCCGAGGCGGTCGGTGCGGCAACTGGCTCGCTCTTCAGGGCGACGGCCGGCGCGCTCTCCGAGTCGCCACCCGAGGAGGCCAGCGAGTAGCCGCCAACCCCGATCGCCAGCGCCAGGGCGACGGCGCCGACGGCGACGGCGGCGCGGGCGGCTTCGTCGAGCCCGAGAAACCCGTCCTGCAACGGCCACAGGACGCGGTCGCGCGCCGCCAGCGAGAGGTCCTCTAGGGCCTCCGGAGGTTGCCGCCTCGGGCGGGTGTTGATCGGGGTCTGGTCGTCGCTCATCAGGTCTTGCCGGTGCTCTCCCTAAGCCTACGGTGGCTGGCCTAATTAAAGAGCACCTTTACGAGGTTCTTGTTTCGGCAGAAATCGCCGCAAAGATGAGCCCCGAACGCGTCTTCGCTTCGCTCAGGCAGTGGCGCTTGCAGCGGGCGTGCCAACACGCTCGAAGACGAGCTCTCCTTCGGCGGCGTCGACCCGAACCCTGTCGCCTTCGCCGAACTCGCCCTCGAGGATCTTCAGCGCCAGCTTGTCGACCAGCTGCTTCTGGATCACCCGCTTCAGCGGTCGCGCTCCGTAGGTGGGGTCATAGCCGAGGTTGCCGAGCAGGGCGCGGGCGTCGTCGGTCAGCTCGATCTCGATCCCGCGCTCGTGGACGCGGCCGACCAACTGCGCGACCTGCAGCTCGACGATTTGACCGATGTCGGCCTTCGAGAGGCGGTGGAAGATCACCGTGTCGTCGATCCGGTTGAGGAACTCGGGCTTGAAGGTCGCCGCCAGCACCTCTTCGATCTGCTCGCGGATCTGCTCGTCGACCTGCTCGCCGACGATCCGGTCCGAGCCGACGTTCGAGGTCATGATCAGGACCGTGTTGGTGAAGCTGACGGTGCGGCCCTGGCCGTCGGTCAGCCGGCCGTCGTCCATGATCTGCAGCAGCGTGTTGAAGACGTCGGGGTGGGCCTTCTCGATCTCGTCGAGCAGCACGACCGCGTAAGGGCGGCGGCGCACCGCCTCGGTCAGCTGCCCGCCCTCCTCGTAGCCGACGTAGCCGGGGGGCGCGCCGATCAGCCGCGCGACGGTGTGCTTCTCCATGTACTCGGACATGTCGAGGCGGACGATCGCCTGCTCGGAGTCGAACATGAACTCGGCCAGCGCCTTTGCCAGCTCGGTCTTGCCGACCCCGGTCGGGCCGAGGAAGAGGAAGCTGCCGATCGGCCGGTGCGGGTCCGAGAGGCCGGCGCGCGAGCGGCGCAGCGCGTTGGAGACCGCGGCGATCGCCTCCTCCTGGCCGATCACCCGGTCGTGCAGCCGCTCCTCCATCTGGATCAGCTTCTCGACCTCGCCCTCCATCAGGCGGCTGACCGGGATCCCGGTCCATTTGGCGACGACCTCGGCGACGTCCTCCTCGGTGACTTCGTCGGCCAGCATCGTGCCGCCGCCGGAGTGCACCTCCTCGAGCCGCGCCTGTCCCGCGGCGATCTCTTTCTCCAGCTCGGGGATCTCGCCGAATTTCAGTTCGGCGGCGCGTTCGAGGTTGGTCTCGCGTTCGGCCTGCTCGACCTCGCGGTTGCGCTCCTCCAGCCGCGCCCGCGCCTGGTTGATCTGCTCGATCGGCTCTTTCTCGTTCTGCCAGCGGGTGCGCAGCTCGGAGGCCTCCTCGCGCAGGTTGGCGAGGTCCTCCTCGAGCGCCTCGCGCCGCGCCTTCGAGGCCTCGTCGGTCTCCTTCTTCAGCGCCTCGCGCTCGATCTCCAGCTGCTGGACCCGCCGCTCGACCTCGTCGATCTCGGTCGGCACCGAGTCGATCTCGATCTTCAACCGCGAGGCCGCCTCGTCGATCAGGTCGATCGCCTTGTCGGGCAGGAAGCGGTCGGCGATGTAGCGCTCCGAGAGGGTCGCGGCGGCGACGATCGCCGAGTCGGAGATGCGGACGCCGTGGTGGTTTTCGTAGCGCTCCTTCAGTCCGCGCAGGATCGCGATCGTGTCGTTCATGTCGGGCTCACCGACCAGCACCGGCTGGAAGCGCCGCTCCAGCGCCGCGTCCTTCTCGATGTGCTTGCGGTACTCGTCGAGCGTCGTCGCGCCGACCGCGCGCAGCTCGCCGCGGGCCAGCATCGGCTTCAGCAGGTTGGCGGCGTCGACCGCGCCTTCGGCGGCACCGGCGCCGACGATCGTGTGGAGCTCGTCGAGGAAGAGGACGATCTGGCCCTCGGCCTGCTGCACCTCGGAGAGCACGGCTTTCAGCCGCTCCTCGAACTCGCCCCTGTATTTGGAGCCGGCCAGCAGCGAGCCGATGTCGAGCGCGATCACGCGCCGGTCGCGCAGGCTCTCGGGTACGTCGCCCTTGACGATCCGCTGCGCCAGCCCCTCGACGATCGCGGTCTTGCCGACGCCGGGGTCGCCGATCAGCACCGGGTTGTTCTTGGTGCGGCGGGAGAGGACCTGGATGACGCGGCGGATCTCCTCGTCGCGGCCGATCACCGGGTCGAGCCTTCCCGATTCCGCCTCGGCGGTCAGGTCGCGGCCGAATTTCTCCAGCGCCTGGGCGTTGTCCTCGGCGTTGGGGGAGGTCACCTTGGCGGGACCCTGCACGGCCTTCACCGCCTGTTCCAGCTCGCCCTTGTCGGGCAGCAGGCCGGAGACGCCGGAGCCGTCCTCGGCGAGCGCCAGAAGCAGGTGGCCGACGGTGATGTAGCTGTCGCCGAGCTTCGCCATCTCCTGCTCGGCGCCGCGCAGCACTCGCGCCAGGTTCGAGGACATCTGCGGCTCGGCGCCGTCGCCCAGGGTCGGCAGCGCCTCGGCCGCCCCCAAGGCTTGCACCCGCGTCGTCGCCGGATCGGCGCCGACCTTCTGCAGGACCGGGATCGCCATCCCTTCGGCCTGGTCGAGCAGCGCCAGCAGCAGGTGGGCCGAGGCGATCTCCGGGTTGCGCCCGGTACGCGCCAGCTCCTGCGCCGCCGCCACCGCTTCGCGTGATTTCTCCGTGAACCTGTCCGCCTGCATCAGCCCGTCTCTCCGTTCTTCTCGTGCGTCTCCAGTTCCGCGATCCGCTTGCGCAGCCGCTCGCCTTCGGCCCGCAGTTTCTGCACCTGCGCTTCCAGTGCCAGCACCGTTTCCACCCCGGCGAGGTTCAGCCCCTCGGCGGTCATCTGCTGGATCCGCCGCAGCCGTTCGACGTCGCGCTGGGAGTAGAGCCGGGTGTTCTTCGGCGAGCGTTTGGGGGCGATCAGCCCTCGCTGCTCGTACATCCGCAGCGTCTGCGGGTGCATCTCCGCCAGTTCGGCGGCGACCGAGATCATGAACACGCCCTGCTCCTCGTCGAAGGTCGCTTTGATCGTGCGGCGGTAGGTGGCCATCAGGCACCCGCCTTCCGCAGCAGCTCGGCGCGCGGGTCGGACCCGTTGAGGGCCTCGGCGAGCTTCTCGACCGCCTCGCTCTGCTCCTCGCTGAGATCGGCGGGGATCGCGATCTCGAGCCGGTAGCGGATGTCGCCGCGGCCGGCGCCCTTCGGCTTCGGCGGGCCCTCGCCGCGCAGCCTCTGGATCGTCCCGTGCTTGGTGCCCGGGGCGACCTTGATCTTCTTCGTCCCGTTCAGCGTCGGCACCTCGATCGTGCCGCCGCGCAGGGCCTCGGGGACCGAGATCGGCACCGTCACCTCGAGGTTGCCGTCGTCGCGCCGTTCGAAGACCGGGGAGGAGGCGACCCGCGTCGTCACATATAGGTCGCCCGGAGGCCCGCCGCGCGGACCGTCCTCGCCCTTTCCGGCAAGCCGGATCCGGGTGCCGTCCTTGACCCCGGCCGGGATGTTGACTTTGTAGCGCTTGTTCTGCTGGGTGAGGCCGGAGCCGCCGCAGGTCGGGCAGGGGTCCTCGATGATCTGGCCGGCCCCGCCGCACATCGAGCAGGGCTGGCTGATCGAGAAGAAGCCCTGGCCCTGGGCCTCGACGCCGCGGCCTTCGCAGCGCGGGCAGGTGGTCGGGGAGGTGCCGGGTTTGGCGCCGCTGCCGTGGCAGGTGGTGCAGCGGCTCGACTTGGGGACGGTGACGCTGATCTGGGTGCCCTCGATCGCCTGGTCGAAGCCGAGCGTCACCTCGGTCTCGAGGTCTCGGCCGCGCACTTGCCGGCTCTGCGCCCGGCCACCGCCGCCACCGCGGTTGAAGACGCCGCCGAGGATGTCGCCGAAGTCGAAGCCGCCGAAGCCGCCCGGGCCGGTGCCGAACGGCGCCTGCCCGCCCTGGCCGAAGCCGGCGAAGACGCCGCCCTCGTCGTACTCCTTGCGCTTCTCGGGATCGCCGAGCACGTCGTAGGCGGCGGAGATCTCCTTGAACTTCTCCTCGGCCGCGGCGTCGTCCGGATTGCGGTCAGGGTGATATTTCCGGGCGAGCTTCCGGTAGGCCTTCTTGATCTCCTCGTCGGTCGCCTTCTTCGAGACGCCGAGCGTCTTGTAGAGCTCGTCTGCCACGGCCCTCCTAAGCGCTCACGACCACGCGCGCCGGCCGGATCAACTGCTCGCCGAGGAGGTAGCCCTTCTGCAGAACCTCGACAACAGTCCCGCTCTCGGTGCCCTCCACCGGCTGGGTCGAGAGAGCTTCGTGACGGTTGGGATCGAACTTGTCCCCCTTGGGGTCAACAGCCTCGACACCGTGCCGCTTCAGCGTCTCCCGCAACCCACCAAGCACCATCTCGACGCCGGCGCTGAGACTCTCACCCTCGCCAGCAGCCTCCAGAGCCCGCTCCAGGTTGTCCACAGCATCGATCACTTCGCGGGTCACCGAAACCTTGCCTCGCAGCTCCGCAGCTTGAACGTCGGCAGCAACCCGCTTCCGATAGTTCTCGAAATCAGCCTTGGTCCGCTTCGCGAGTTCGAGGTACTCATCCCGCTCCTTCTGAGCGTCAGCAAGAAGGGCATCGAAGTCCTCTTCAACCGCCTGAGCCCCGGACTCATCCGCCTCTCCCGTGGGTGGCGTCGTAGGGGGGACCCCCTCCTGCTCTGCAGGTGGGGGTGGGTCCCCTGCGGCGACAGGACCCGCGGGCCGGGGCTCCTCAGTCCCTGAACCGTCCTGCGGAAACGTCATTTGCCCTCCTCGTCAACCACCTCAGCGTCGACGACCTCCTCCTCATCGGCGGCAGCGCCGTTCTCAGCGTTGCCGTCGCCGGCAGCCGACTCGGCCGAGGCCGCGGCGTAGATCTGCTCGGACACTTTGGTCATCGCCGTGTTCAGCCCCTCGAGCTTGGAGTCGAGCTCCTCTTTGGAGCCGCTCTCGAGCGAGTCGCGCACGTCTTTGACCGCGGCCCGCACGTCCTCCTTGGAGCCGTCGTCGACTTTGTCGCCCGCCTCGTCGACCGCTTTCTCCGCCTGGTAGGCCGCGTTCTCGGCGAGGTTCCTCGTCTCCGCCAGCTCGCGCTGTTTGGCGTCCTCGTCGGCGTGCGCCTCGGCGTCGGAGACCATGCTCTGGATTTCCTCGTCGGAGAGGCCGGAGCCGGATTTGATCTCGATCTTCTGCTCTTTGCCGGTCCCTTTGTCCTGGGCGGCGACATTGATGATCCCGTTGGCGTCGATGTCGAAGGTGACCTCGATCTGCGGCATGCCCCGCGGCGCCGGGGGGATCCCGGTGAGCTGGAATTTGCCCAGGCTCTTGTTGCCGCCGGCCATCTCGCGCTCGCCCTGGAGGACGTGGATCTCGACCGAGGGCTGGTTGTCGTCGGCGGTCGAGAAGACCTCCGACTTCTTCGTCGGGATCGTCGTGTTGCGCTCGATCAGCTTCGTCATCACGCCGCCTTTGGTCTCGATCCCCAGCGTCAGCGGGGTCACGTCCAGCAGCAGAACGTCCTTGACGTCGCCGGCCAGCACGCCGGCCTGGATCGCGGCGCCGACGGCGACTACCTCGTCCGGGTTGACGCCCTGGTGGGGCTCCTTGCCGGTCAGCTCCTTGACCTTCTCGCGGACCGCCGGCATCCGGGTCATGCCGCCGACGAGGACGACGTGGTCGACCGCGGTGTCGGCATCGGCCAGCGCCTGTTTCACCGGCCCGACCACGCGGTCGAGAAGGTCGCCGGTCAGCTCGTTCAGCTTCGAGCGGCTGAGCTTCAGGTCGAGGTGCTTCGGCTGCCCCTCGACGGCGGTGATGAACGGCAGGTTGATCTGCGTCTCCTGCGTCGAGGAGAGCTCGATCTTCGCCTTCTCCGCCGCCTCGTAGAGGCGCTGCAGCGAGTTCTTGTCCTGGGAGAGGTCGACGCCCTGGTCGCGTTTGAACTCCGCCACCAGCCACTCGACGATCGCTTTGTCCCAGTTGTCGCCGCCGAGGTGGTTGTCGCCGGCGGTCGACTTGACCTCGAAGACGCCGTCGCCGATTTCCAGCACGGAGACGTCGAAGGTGCCGCCGCCGAGGTCGAAGACGAGGATCGCGTGGTCGGCCTCCTCTTTGTCGAGGCCGTAGGCGAGCGAGGCGGCGGTCGGCTCGTTGATGATCCGCTTGACGTCGAGGCCGGCGATCTTGCCGGCGTCCTTGGTCGCCTGCCGCTGGTCGTCGTTGAAGTAGGCGGGGACGGTGATCACGGCGCTGTCGACGGCTTCGCCGAGCTTCGCTTCGGCGTCCGCTTTCAGCTTCTGGAGGATCATCGCGCTGATCTCCGGCGTGCTGTACTGCTTGCCTCGCGCGTCGACGCGGACGTCGCCGTTGGGGCCGGACTCGACCTTGTAGGGGACGATCGTCTCCTCCTCTTTGACTTCCGCCTCCTTGCGCCCCATGAAGCGCTTGATCGAGAAGATCGTGTTCTCCGGGTTCATCACCGCCTGGCGTTTGGCGACAGTGCCGACGAGGCGCTCGCCGCTCTCGGTGAACGCGACCACGGACGGGGTGGTGCGCCCGCCCTCGGCGTTCTCCAGCACGGTGGGCTCGCCGCCCTCCATCACCGCCACGCACGAGTTGGTCGTGCCGAGGTCGATACCGATCGTCTTTGCCACTTTTTCGCTTACCTCCAGGAGTTTCGTTGATCAAGCTATAGAAATCTAAGTGGCAGTATGGCAGATCGTGAAATAGATGCCAAGTACCGATTTGCCGGCGAGCGATTCATTTGGGTAGTAACCGGGTTACACCTGAGTGCAGGCAGGTGGGAGGCGGGACAAACGAGGAGGAGACTTTGAACCGCACGAATAATGCTCGCGCAGCCCGACTGGCCTTGCTGTCACTGGCCGCGCTGTTGCTGCTGGCCCTGTTCGCCGGTAGCGCCGCCGCCAAGTACGGCCCTGGCACTCAGGTCAACGTGATGACCCGGAACCTCTACCTGGGCGCCGACCTGGCCCCGGCGATCGCCGCCAAAAACACCAACGAGTTCGTCAAAGCCAACGGGCAGATCCTGCGCGAAGTCACGGCCAACAACTTCCCGGTGCGGGCCAAGGGCCTCTCCCGGGAGATCCTGAAGAAGAAGCCGGACCTGGTCGGGTTGCAGGAGGTGGCGTTGTGGCGTACCGGCCCGCCGAGCCTCGAACCGCTGCTCGGCACCACCGGTCCGACGGCGACCACCGTCCGCTACGACTACTTGACCGAACTGCTCGACCGCCTGAACAAGGGCAAAAAACGCTACCGCGTGGCGGTCGTCCAGCAGGAGTTCGACTTCGAGGCGCCGGCCGACGAGAACGGCGTGTCGGGCGACGGGCCCAACGGGTTGATCAAAGACGCCGAGATCAACGGCCGCCTGACGATGCGCGACGTGATCCTGGTCAGGCTCGGCGCTGGGGTCGTCACCAGCCACCCGCAGAAGGGCAACTTCCAAAACCTGCTCGTGGTGCAGCTGTCCGGCGTCGAAGTCAGGGTGCTTCGCGGCTGGACGGCGATCGACGCCAAGGTCCGCGGCAGCAAGAAGTTCCGCTTCCTCAACACCCACCTGGAGGCGTTTGACGACTCGAACCAGGTGCCGAGCATCCGCGCCCTGCAGGCGGGCGAGCTGGTCGCCAAGGACGGGCCGGCGACGACGAGCCTGCCGGTGATCCTGCTCGGCGACCTCAACTCCGACGACGACACCGTCGAAGCTGGCGATCGCCAGGCCTACCAGACGCTGGTCAAAGCCGGCCTGCGCGAGCGCAGCACCGACGAGCCGCTCAGCTGCTGCCTGAAGTCGAGCCTGCTGGCTGTCGGCGCCGGCGGCGCCGTCGCCGATTTCGACCACCAAGTCGACCACGTGATGACCCGCGACCCGAAAAAGGTGAAGCTGATCTCCTCCGCGGTGACCGGGCGCCAGCCGGTAAACGGCTTCTGGGACTCCGACCACGCGGGGCTGTTCAGCTCCCTGTGGCTGCTCCGGTAGTGGTCAGCCGTTGCCGGCGGTGCGGGCGACGAATTCGGAGACTTCCTTCGCCTGCTCTTTGTTGAGGATGCCGCCCGGCATCCGTCCCGGCGTGGTCGAGCCGTCGACGCCTTTTTCGATCGCGTTGAGGACGCGGCCTTCGGTCGATTCGATCGAGTCCTCCGGTATTTCTCCCGTCGGGGCGAGCAATTCGTCGAGGTCGGGCGCGTAGTTGCCGTCGGTGCCGGCGCTGTAGAGCGCGTGGCAGGTGCCGCAGTTGGTGACGAACAAGGACTGGGCTCCCTCGAGGCTCGCGGGCACCTTGTCCTCGCCGGTCTCGCCGTCGCCCTTGGCGCGGAAGGCCGCGAAGGGTATTGCCACCGCGAGGACGAGAACCAGGACCCCGAACCAGATGAAGGTGCGCTTGCTCATTGGGCGGCGCGCATATTACTGCCGGCCGCCGCTGGGCGGCGGCCCCGGCAGGGTGTCGCGGTTCTCGCGGTACCACGGGCACATCCGCCGCAGGCCGCACTCGCCGCAGCGCGGTTTCGGCCGGCAGACGGCCCTGCCGTGCCGGATCAGGTTGACGTGGAGCTCGTGCGCGTCCTCCGGCGGGACGATCGCCAGCATCTCGTCGTGGGCCTTCTCGAAGGAGGCCTTGGCGGGGAAGAGCCCGAGTCGGCCACCGACCCGGTGGACGTGGACGTCCACCGGGATCTCCGGGATCCCCCAGGTGAAGATCAGGACACAGGCGGCGGTTTTGCGGCCGACTCCGGGCAGGTCGAGGAGTAACTCGAGCGACTCCTCGCGGGAGGCGGTCTCGGTCCAGTCGAGGTCGGGCGGCTCGCCCAGTCGTTCGAGGATCGCCTGAATCCGCGGCGCCTTCTGCTTGGCGAGGCCGCCGGGCCGGATCGCGTCCTCGAGCTCGTCGACGGGCGCGTCGCGCACTTCCTCCCAGGTCGGAAGCCGCTCGCGAAGGCGCGCGAAGGCGACGTCCCGATTGCGGTCGTTGGTGTGCTGGGAGAGGACGGTCTTGACCAGCTCGCCAACGGGGTCGCCGTGCGGCTCCTCGTCGGGCACCCCGTACATCTCCCGCAGCCGATCGCGGATCGCCCGCACCCGGCGCCTGTCAGGCCGCTTCCAGCTCACGGCGCGGACCTTAGTAGGGCCATAAGCTGGGCCGGTGGGCGCGACGATCGAGGAGGAGCGGCTGCGGGTCGACGGGGTGGAGGTCTTCTACCGGCGGGTGCCGGGCGAGGGGACCCCGACCGTCTACTGCCACGGCAACCCGACCCACGGAGAGGACTGGCTGCCTTTCCTCGAGCGCGGCGGCCCGGCGCTGGCGATCGACATGCCCGGCTGGGGGCGTTCCGCGCGTCCCGAGCGCTTCGACTACTCGATGTACGGGCTCTCCGCCTTCCTCGACCGCTGCCTGGCCGAGCTCGGCGTAGAGCGCCGCAAGCTGGTCGTCCACGACTGGGGCGCGCTGGCGCTGATCGGCGCCCAGCGGCGGCCGGAGCTGGTCGAGCGGCTGGTGGTGATCGACTCGGTGCCGCTGCTGCCCGGCTACCGTTGGCACTGGATTGCGCGGCTGTGGCGTCGGCGCGGCGTCGGCGAGCTCCTCAACGCGACCACCACCCGCTCCTCGCTCGCCCTGCTCCTGCGCCAGGCGCGGGGGGACCGCAGCCCGATGCCGCCGCGGTTCGTCGACATGATCTGGGACCACTGGGACACCGGTACCCGCGCCGCGACTCTGGCGCTCTACCGGCACGCGGATCCGGATCGGCTCGCCCTGGCGGGCTCGGAGCTCGGTCAGATCGAGTGTCCGGCGCTGGTCCTCTGGGGCGACCGCGACGCCTACCTGCCGACCCGATTCGCCCACGCCTACGCGGACGCTCTGCCCGGGGCCGAAGCCGAGATCCTCGCCGGTGCCGGGCACTGGCCCTGGATCGACCAGCCGGCCGTCGTCGATCGCGTGCTCGGCTTCCTCGGCTGATCGCGTGGTTCCTTTCGGTCGCGTGGCGACCGAAAGGAACCACGGAATCGCCGCCGGGGCCGTTAACGCGCGGGCTACAATTGGCTGTTCGTGTCCCGTGCGTTTGCCGCAATTACCGCCCGGCTCCCCAAGGGTTGGGGCGATCTCGTTCGCCAGATCGCGATCCTCGTCGGCGTCGACCTCGCCTACACGTTCGTGCGCGGGATCGCCGACGGCGAGAAAGGGATCGCGATGCTCCACGGGCAGCAGGTGATCGACCTCGAGCGTTCCACCCACACCTTCTTCGAGCCCAGCCTGCAGGCGTTCTTCCTGCCGGCCCAGGGCGTGATCGACGTCGCAAACCAGATTTACCTCAACGCCCAGTTCTCGATCGCGCTCGGGTTCCTGGTCTGGCTCTACCTGTTCCGCAACGAGTCCTATTACTTCGTGCGCAACATGTTCGTCGTCTCGATGGGGCTGGCGCTGGTCGGCTACTCGCTCTACCCGACGGCGCCGCCGCGGATGTTCCCCGAGTACGGCTTCGTCGACACCCTCAATGCCTTCGCCGGGGTGAACCACGACTCGGCGCTCGCGAAGAGCTTCATCAACCCCTACGCCGCGGTGCCGAGCATGCACTGCGCCTTCGCGATGATGATCGGCGCCAGCGGGATCATGGTCTGCCGCAACTGGTGGGCGAAAGCCTGGTGGGCCTTCTGGCCGCTGCTCGTCTCCTGGGTGACGATCGTCACCGCCAACCACTACTGGGTCGACGCGGCGCTCGGCTGGATGGTCGCGCTCTGCGCCGCCCTCGCCGCCCAGCGCCTCGCCCAGGCCAGGCCCGAAGCCTGGGCCTTCCGGGCTGTCGGCCGCGCCCCGGCCCCGCAAGAGGCCGAGGCGTAATAGCCTCAGCGCGAATGGGACCTTCCGCGCCCCCGCGGCGCAGCAACCGTGCCGGCGCCCGCAACGGACAGGAGCTTCGCTCCTACGCCCGCGATCGGCTGATCGAGTCGCGCCTGACCCCGAACGCGATCTCGATGGTCGGCCTGCTCGGCAACCTGGTCGCCGCCGCGCTCGTCACCCAGCACCTCTTCTTCCTCGCCGGGGTCGCCTTCGTGCTCGGCTCGGTGATGGACACGCTCGACGGCCGTTACTCGCGGATGTCGGGCAAGGGGACGCTGTTCGGCGCCTTCCTCGACTCGACCCTGGACCGGATCGAGGAGGGGATCGTGCTCGCCGCGGTCGCCGGCTACTTCGCCGTGCAGGGCGACGACGTCGCCGCGGCGATGTGCGTCGTGGCCGTGCTCTTCTCGCTGATGGTCTCCTACACCCGCGCTCGGGCCGAGGCTCTGGGGGTCGAATGCAAGGTCGGCTTGGCCACCAGGCCGGTCCGCGTGGTGATACTTTCGATCGGCCTGATCTTCGCCAAGGGCGCCGGCATCGGTGACTTCGAACTGCTGGCGCCGGCGGTCTACGCGATCGCCGCGTTGACGATATTCACCACCTTCCAGCGGGTATGGCATGTGAGAAACGAGCTTTCCGGCGAGGTCTCCGACGTCAAGGACGGCGGCGGCGGCGCGGGGGACGTGTAACCAGCGAAGCCGCCAGGTGTCTTCAGCCACCCAGCGCAATCCAGGAGGACTTCGAAATTCATGAGTGAGAACGGAGCAAACGGCCACGCGAACGGCGCCGGCCGCACGGACGAGAAGGTTCGGGTCGCGATCGTCGGCGTCGGCAACTGCGCCAACAGCTTCATCCAGGGCGTCCAGTACTACAAGGACGCCGACCCGGCCGACGAAGTACCGGGACTGATGCACGTCGACCTCGGCGGCTACCACGTCCGGGACGTCGAGTTCGTCGCCGCCTTCGACATCGACTCCGAGAAGGTCGGCAAAGACCTCGGCGAGGCGATCTGGTCGGGACAGAACGACACGATCAAGTTCGCCGACGTCCCCGACATGGGGATCACCGTCCAGCGCGGGATGACCCACGACGGCCTCGGCAAGTACCTGAAAGAGAAGATCACCAAAGCCCCGGGCGAAACCGCGGACGTCGTCGGCATTCTCAAAGAGACCAAGGCCGACGTCCTCGTCTGTTACCTGCCGGTCGGCTCCGAGGAGGCGACCAAGTGGTACGTCGAGCAGGCGCTCGCCGCCGGCGTCGGCTTCGTCAACTGCCTGCCGGTCTTCATCGCCCGCGAGGACTACTGGGACAAGCGTTTCCAGGAGGCCGGCCTGCCGATCATCGGCGACGACATCAAGAGCCAGGTCGGGGCGACGATCGTCCACCGCTCGCTGGCGCGCCTCTTCCACGACCGCGGCGTGCGGCTGGAGCGGACCAGCCAGCTCAACGTCGGCGGCAACATGGACTTCTACAACATGCTCGAGCGCGAGCGGCTGGACTCGAAGAAGATCTCGAAGACCAATGCCGTCACCTCGATCATGGGGCACGAGCTGCCGCCCGAGAACGTCCACGTCGGCCCCTCCGACTACGTGCCGTGGCTGACCGACCGCAAGTGGGCGCACATCCGGCTCGAGGGCAAAGCCTTCGGCGACGTGCCGCTGACCGCCGAGCTGAAGCTCGAGGTCTGGGACTCGCCGAACTCCGCCGGCGTCGTCATCGATGCGGTGCGGCTGATCAAGCTGGCGCTGAACAACGGCGCCGCCGGTCAGCTCGACGGGCCCTCCAGCTACCTGATGAAGAGCCCGCACAGCCAGCGTCCCGACGACGAGGCCCGCGAACAGACGGAGGAGTTCATCGCCGCCAACGAGCGCGGCGAGTCGCTGCCGGGGACGCCGGCGACCGAGACGCAAAGCGCGCCGTCCGCCTAGCTCAGCCGCAATCCGTTCCGTGGTTCCTTTTGGTCGCTATCCGTCCGAAAGGAACCACGGGATGATGACTGGGACTCTTATCCTGCACCCGTGACCCCCGAGCCGCTCTCGATCGCCCAGGTCTTCCCGGTCCGCCGGGCGGGGGCGAACCCGGCGGCGCAGTTCGCGACCGCGCTCTCCGAGGAGCTCGAGCGGCGCGGGCACGAGGTGCTGCGGGTCTCGACGGGGGATCCGGTCAAACGACTGCTGAAATCGCGGCAGCTGGACATTGTCCACGTCCATGACCCGTTCGCGCCGAGCGCGCCGTCGGCGGCGCTGCGGCACTCGTTCTCGCTCAACGTCGCCACCTTCCATGCTCCGCAGGAGCGGGTGCTCTCGACCCAGGTGGCGCGGCCCTTCGTCGAGATCTTCTTCGGCCGCATCGACGCGCGCACGGTGACGCGGCCGGAGACGGCGGAGCTTCTGGAGCGCTTCTTCCCGGCGAGCTACGAGCTGCTCGGCGGTGCCGGGGAGGGTGAGGCCGACTGGGACCGGGTCACCGACGAGCTGGAAGCCATCTACCGTCGCCTGCTGTCCCGCCGCCATGACCCTGGCGGGAACCCAGAGGTCCGCAAGCGGATCTCGAAGCGGCCGCTGATCGAGGTCGACCTGCACATGCACACCGACCACTCCGGCGATTGCGCCACTCCGGTCGACGTGCTGCTGCAGACCGCCCGCGACCGCGGCCTCGGGGCGATCGCGATCACCGACCACAACGAGGTCTCCGGGGCGCTGGAGGCGCGCAAGATCGCCGAGCAGATGGGAGACATCAAGGTGATCGTCGCCGAGGAGGTGAAGACCGCCGAGCAGGGCGAGGTGATCGGACTGTTCCTCGAGGAGAAGATCCCCAAGGGGCTGACGATGGCGGAGACGATCGCCGAGATCCGCGCCCAGGGCGGCCTGGTCTACGTGCCGCACCCCTTCGACCGCTTCCACTCGGTCCCCGACTACGAGCACCTGCTGGACATCGTCGAGGAGATCGACCTGCTGGAGGTCTTCAATCCGCGGGTGGCGCTGACCTCCTTCAACGAGGAGGCGGTGCGGTTCGCGGCCAAGTACCGGATCGTGCCGGCGGCCGGTTCCGACAGCCATGTGGCCCAGGGCCTGGGCAGCGTGCGGCAGCGGATTCACGACTTCGACGGGCCGGCCGAGTTCCTCGAGGCGATGCGGGGCGCCGACATCACCCGTAAGCACAAGAACCTCGTCTACGTCCAGACCCTGAAGTTCCTGCAGACGACGGGCCGGCCGAAGGCGCCGAAAAAACGAGTGCCCGATGCGAAACCGGTCCGCGGCGGGCGGCCGCGTAGGGGCAAAGAAGGGCGGCGGGCGAGCAAGTCCTGATGCAGTCGGACCGTCGCAAAGGAGCCACGCCCGCCTCGTCAAAGAGTGCCCCGATGCGCAGCATCGACGACGAGATACGCGAGAAGTACCTGGAGCGGGCGATCCGCGAGCTCAACCAGATGAGCCGCGAAATCCAAGAGTGCCCGCACTGCCCGCGGGGCAAGCTGATGCCGGTGCTCGGCTCCGGCCATCCACAGGCCGACGTCTTCATGCTCAAGCACGCGCCGCTGGCCTCGGAGATCGAGGAGGGGGTCGCCTTCTACGGCCGCTCCGGCAACGCGCTGATGAAAAGCTTCAAGCGCCTCGGCATCGACCCGCTCGCGGTATACGGCACCCTCTGCGTCAAGTGCCCCATGGCCGAGCCCGACCTCGCCCCCGGGGAGTGTGTCGGCCGGCTGGTCGAGGAGCTGGCGATCGTGCAGCCGAAGATCGTCGTCGTCATGGGCGAACCCGCCCTCCGCGTCCTCAACGGCCTCAGCGTCCCCCTCTCCCGCCCGATCGAGCAGCGTGAGGGCGACATCCAGGCGTTCACCCCCACCGTCGACGCCCTCTACGTCCCGGACATCGACGCCTCCCTGGACGAAGAGGGCGCCAAGCAGCGCTTCTGGCGAGCCTTCAAGACGCTCGGCGAGTGGTACGACGACCTGCCGCCGTACTAGCTTTACACAAAATCTTTTGTTTATTGTCCCTTCGGTGCTACCAAGGCAGAGGAGCGCGTCATCGCGCTCACACCGAAAGGAGACCCACCATGAAGTACCTGAAGACTCTCACGCTGGTTGCAGTTGCGGTGATGGCGTTAATGGCGGTTGCGGGAGCCGCGACCAGCTCAGCATCCGTCCTCAAGCAAAGAACATCGAGCGGCATCGACACGATCGCTATAGGAACCGAACTCGAACTGACTCTCGAGAAAGAAACCTCAATGTTCTTCGAGGACGCATTTGGTTTGACCGCAATGACATGCACTGGATCGATCATCAAAGTGAAACTCGAAAGGGTGACACCTACCGGACAACCTAAAGGGAAAGTATCGAGCTTCCCTCTCTCCCCCTGTGGTCATACAGTCGACACTGAAGCCGGGGGAGAACTTGAAATCCGCAACATTGCCGGTACGACAAATGGCACAGTATTTTCATCTGGCTTGAAAATCAAAACGTTCAATACACTGCTTAACCAGAATTGCATCATTAACACCGGGGCTGGTACGGATATTGGCACGCTCACAGCCGCATCCTCGCCAACGGGCAAGGCCACACTCGACATAAACGGCCTTATGCCGATGGAAGGCTGCTCAGCATCCAACGGCCGCTGGACAGGGAAATATGAACTTACAAAACCCGTCGGCCTTGTAGTAGAGGCCTCATGAGTTAAGAAGCGACATGGCTGGAGGTGGTCAACTCAGCCAGTTGGCCCCTCCAGCGATAGGTAGCAGATCCGTGCTAAACGCCCTGTGCGTCGAGCAGCAGATACAGCGGAGCCTGCAGCCAGCGGCTGATGATCGTACTGCCGACTGTGCCGCCAGCGGCGCTCGCCTGCAGAACCTACGGTAGTCGACACCGGAGTCAGAGATTCATTCTTGCTGACTCCGGCCTGCCGTCAGGGTTGTGTCCGCTGGCCTCGCCGAGCTCTCTGTCGGCGCTCTGCGGCGAGAGATAGCGGTCGATTACCGCGAGTGCCACGGCGGAGATGACGAAGGTGAGGTGGATCACCGTTTGCCAGAGCATGGTCTCCGAGGAGTGGTTCGAGGCGTTGATGAAGGTCTGCAGGAGGTGGATCGAGGAGATGCCGACGATCGCCATCGCCAGCTTCACCTTGAGCACGTTGGCGTTGACGTGAGAGAGCCACTCGGGCTGGTCGGGGTGATTGCGGAGGTTGATGCGGGAGACGAAGGTCTCGTAGCCGCCGATGATGACCATGATCAGCAGGTTGGCGATCATCACCACGTCGACCAGACCGAGAACCAGCAGCATCACGTCGTTCTCGCTCAGGTGCCCGACGTCGCTGACCAAGTGCCAGAGCTCCTGCATGAAGCGCCAGACGTAGACCCCCTGCGCGGCGATCAGGCCCAGATACAGCGGAGCCTGCAGTCAGCGGCTGATGAAGATCGTGCTGCCGATGGTGCGCGCCAGCGGTCGGTCGATGTGAGCTTCGGCGGCGATGGGCGGCGCATCCTAACCGGGAGTGCCTAAGCGGTCCTTAAAGCCATCACGGGATGACCTGGAGCTCCTTCGTCAGCGTCTCGTCGGCGCGCTGAGCCCCTTTCCCCGGAGTGGGAGGAGAGGGAACCCTGTAGCTGATCTTCTTGGAGATCCGGTAGGTGCCGGGCGAGGTCGTCGGGGGTATCCAGAACCGCCCGCAGGGCCCGCTGGCGCCGGGTGGGGCGCTGAGGCCGATCAAGATGATCGGGCCGTGTGGGTTCTGGGGTGCCTCGCCCCACGCGCCTTCCAAGAGCCTTTCGACCTCGTAATCGACGCCGTAGAAGGCCGGGACGTTGCCCAGGTTTTCGACCCGCATGAAGACCGAGCTTTCGGGACGAAAGGTCGTGGTATTGAGGCCGAGCCGCGCCTCGAGAATGGGGAGATCCACCCGCGTGTAGAAGCTGAACTTGCCGAGCCTCCTGCCGCCGTAGTTGCTGAGGAGGATGGTGGTCCGGTAGAAGGCCGGCTCCGAGGAGACGGGGAACTGGAAGGGGTCGCCGTAGAACGGCTTCAGCCACCCCACCTTCCGCGTCATCCGACGTGGAGCCCCGATGGGGCGGCCATTGCCGTTGACTCGGACGAGGGTGGCCGTCGCCGTCCAGGGCAAGCTCAGACCTTTGCGCTGCTCGACGGCAAGCGTGAAGCCGATATCCCCACCGCCGACAAGGAGGTTCGTGGTGGTCCTCAGGCGGAGACGCTCGGGGCCGAACCCGATCTGATCGCTCGGCGACGGCTGGTGCAGCTTCGGCATTCGCTCGAAGGGCGCGAGCGGGCCGGGGACGACCGAGCGCTGACAGAAAGGCGGTTCGGGTTCATAGGTGACGGCGGCAGCTCGGGGAGCCATCGACGCCATGGTCGCAAGCAGGAGTACCGCCGAAGCCATCCCCCAAGCCGTCGCTCTCGACCCCCAGCCGCTCAGCAACATCTACGGCATGTTATCGGTGCGCCGGCCCGCCTTTGCGGGGGGTGTCAGCGGGGTCGCCGGCGTCCTTGACGGGGTGCGCTTCGCCCTCGGGCTGCGCGTCGCGCTGATGCTTCGAGCCTTGCTCTTTCCTGCCGGGCGCGCCTCTGGGGCCCGGATCTTTGATCGCAGCGGCGGCGGCTTTCGCCTTGTCGGTGAGGCTGCCGTTGCTGTTGGCGACCTTTTTCAGCTCCTCGGCGTCGGCTCTGAGGCTGTCGACACCGCCGCGCTTGTCGATCGTGTCCTTGGCTTTGTCGGCGAGTTTCTTGAAGTCCATGGTCTCCTCCTGGCAGTTGCGGTCGCTGACAACTACCCCCTATCGGGAGTAGAACTCAGCGATTGTTGAATTGAGGGGGCTATGGCGCCCACAACTCATCAATCGTCGATCAGGAGGAGGGTGCGGCCGCCGTGGCGAGGGCGGTCATTGGATCGACCTTTGCCGAGGCGAGGCCCCTGACGACGATCGTGTCGAGGGGGACTTCGTAGGCGGATAGCTGGCGTTGGGCGTCGTCGCTGTCGGGGGCGGCGACGCCTACGGAGCCCTCGGGCTCGGCCAGGCGGTCGAAGTGGTCTCGGTAGCCCTTGTGGAGGTCGCGGTAGAAGGACTCCTCCTTGGCCAGGCGGTCGGTGGCGTCGGGGCCGACCGCCGTGCGGACGTAGCCGAAGACTGGAGGGGTGGGGCGGTTGGTGTCGGCGGCGCCGGCTTCGACCTTTTGGCGGGCTCCGGCGGCGAAGGTCGGGGTCATCCAGTTGAAGAAGACGCCGTCGTAGGCGCTGCCGCCTAGTTCGCACATCTTTGGACCCATCGCGGCTAGGACGAGTTTCACTTCGGGCAGCAGGCGGCGCAGCTCTGGCAGGGACTCGCGCATCTTGGTCAGCGGCTTCTTGGTGAAGCCCGCCCCGACCCCGAGCCAGAGCTTCGCCGGGTCGATGCCGAACTCCTCGACGTCGGCGGCGATCTGTTCGGGCGGGGTGCGGTCGAGGGCGATGACGGCGACTCCGAGCTCGACCCCCGGCGCCGCGGCGGCGAACTCGGCCAGCGTCGCCAGCCCTTTCGCCCCCGGATGGTCGTTCGACCACATCGAGTCGTAGTCGAGCTCCGCGCAGCGGGCCGCCAAGGGTCGCGCCACCTCCGGGTCGAGCCCTGCCGCCACTCCGAAGGCGCGCGGCATCAGGCGGCTCCTCCTTCGTCCGGGGTCGAGCCGGATCCTCCCGGGCCCGGACCCGTCGGGGGCTCGGGCGTAGCCACGTCGCGCCGTGCCGCCTGGCGCTCGAAGAGCGCGACGCACTCAATGTGCGGGGTCTGGGGAAACATGTCGACGGGCCTCACGCGGGCGAGCTTATAACCGGCCTCTCCGAGTTGGGCCGCGTTGGGCGCCAGCGTGGTCGGGTTGCAGGAGACGTAGACGATCTTCTCCGCCTCGCACTCGATCACCCGGCGGACGATCTTCTGCGAGAGCCCCGCCCGCGGCGGGTCGACGACGACGACGTCGGGCTTGCCGGCCTTCTCGACCAGCGGGCGCACCCCGGTGCGCGCGTTGCCCGCCATGAAGTTGGCGTTCCCGATCTTGTTGCGCCGCGCGTTGCGCTCGGCGTCTTCGATCGCCTCGGGGACGATCTCCAGTCCCCAGACCTCGCCGGCCTGCGCCGCCATCGTCAGCCCGATCGTGCCGATCCCGCAGAAGAGGTCAAAAACCCGCTCGCGCCCGCTCAGGTCGGCGAACTCGGCGGCGACCGCGTAGAGGCGCTCGGCCATCTCGGTGTTGGTCTGGAAGAAGGCGCCGTGGGACATCTCCAGCTTCAGACCGCTGAGCTCCTCCCGCAGGCGCTCGGAGCCCAGCACCCCGGTCGGCCCGTCGCTGCCGCCGGCGTCGTCCTCGACGATCGTGTGCAGGTCGACCGGCGGGCGCGGGAAGCGGGCTTTGGTGGTCACCAGGCGGGTCTGGACCTGGCCGGTGCGCCGCCCCTCGCGCACCGCGAGGTTGCGCAGGACGCCTCGCCTCTCCCGTGGGTCGAAGGCCGGAATCGCCTCCCCCCGCGCCCACTCGCGCACCGCGTTCCGCGCCTCGTTCCCCGCCTCGGATCCGAGGCGGCAGTCGTCGACGTCGACGATCAGGTCCCAGCGGCCGCGGGCGTGGAAGCCGAGCGCCAGCTCCTCGTCGTTTTCGCCGAAGCTGTATTCGAGCTTGTTGCGGTAGCGCCACTGCTCCACCGCCGGGACGATCTCCTCGGTCTCGAACCCGTCGAGGCCGCCGATCCGCCGCAGCGCGTCGTCGACCTGCTCCTGCTTGTAGGCGAGCTGGCGCTCGTAGGGGAGGCCCTGCAGGGGCGCCCCCGGGCAGGGCTCGCCGCCGTGGACGCAGGCGTCCGGCAGGCGGTCCTCCGAGGCGCGGACCACCTCGACGGTCCGCGCCTCGGCGAAGCGCTTCTTGGGTTTGGTCACCTCGGCGCGGACCCGGTCCCCCGGCAGCGCCCCGGCGACGAAGACGACGAACCCTTCGGCGCGGGCAACCCCTCGCCCGCCGAAGGCGAGCGAGTCGATCTCCAGCTCGAGCTGCTCTCCCCGCTTTATGGGAGGGCTTTGCGGGCCTGTTTGGCCAGCCGCTCTAGTTCTTTGAGCAGCGAGTCGCGCTGTTTACGGCCTTTTTTGACCAGCTCGCTGAGCATCTTCTCGGCGTCGCTGCGGGTCATCCGGCCCCGTTTGACCGCGTCGTCGACGACGTCCTGGATGCGGTCGCGGCTCAGGGTCACGCTCTGCTCGAGGCTCTCGCGGAACTGCGCGACGCTCTTGTCGAGACCGCTGGTCGCTTTGCTGGAAGCTTTTTTGGTTCTGGTTTTCGCTGCGGAGGCTTTGCGTTTCGGAGCTTTTTTGGCGGCACGTTTTTTCGTGCCTTTTTTGGCAAATTTTTTCGACGCAGATTTCGACGCCGCTTTTTTGGCTTTCGTCGCTTTGCCTTTGGCTTTCGATTTCACCGATTTCGCCGCTTTGGCCGATTTCGTCGTTTTCGATTTCGCGCCGGCTTTCGCTTTTTTAGCTTTGCCGCTCGCTTTTTTCTCCGCCATCAGTTCTGCCTCCGGGTTAGGGGACCGCTGGTGGACCCGACTATCTCAGTTCCGCAGGAGGTTCTGCTCGCCAGCGAGGAACCGTGCCTGAACCGGTGCATGATCGGAGAGGCGCAGCGCGTGCCCGTCGAGCGGCAGCTCGCGCGCCTCGGGGGGCCATGCGGTCGGCGGCTCGATCACCTCGAGGTCACGGCAGAGGATGTGGTCGATCGCGTTCGGCGCCGTCGGCGGGCTTTCGAACCCGAACTCGTCCCGCAGCCGTTCGAAGAGTCGCGGCTGCTTTCCGGGACGCAGGTTGAGGTCGCCGCCGAAGACGAGTGGCGAGCCGGCCGCCCACTCGAGCGCCGCCCGTGCCGCCTCGGCCACGTCCACCTCGGCGAGCTTCGGCCAGTCGTTGGTCGCGTGCAGGTTGGCGACGCAGACGCCCGAGGCGGTGCGGACGAAGCCCATCGCCCGGCGCTCGGGCTCTCCTTCGTGGATCGTCAGCTCGCGGCGCTCGGCGATCCCACCGAGCTTGCCCGGAACCCGTACGAGGATGGTGTTCGAGCCGCCCTCGCCGGAAGCCATCAGGTCGGGGTTCTGCCGCGCCAGCAGCCCGCGCAGGGCGCCGAGCTGGTTGCGGGAGGTGAGGGTTCGGTGCGCCTCCGCCGCGCAGGCCCGCGCCAGCGGCTCGGCGAAGCGCGGCGGGCACTCCTGCAGCATCGCCACGTCCCACTCGGCCCCCGAGAGCACGGTCGCGAACTCCGCGGTCAGGTCGCGGTTGACCTGGACGTGGGTCGCGTTGCGCTCGTCGGTCCGCAGCAGCCGCGAGCGCCAGCTGCGCAGCGCCGGGTCTGGCGGGAAGTCGCGCCCGTGGAAGAGGTTCCAGCTGAGTACGGTCAGCTCCACGCTGCGTAGTATCCGCAAGCTTGTTGATCGCGAAGCGAAGCGGAGCGCAACCTTGACGAATTTCCTCACCGGTGAAGAGCTCGGCGCCTTCGAGCTCGGCAAGCTCCTCGACCGCGCGGTCGAGCTCAAAGCCGGTCGCCGCGAGGGCGTCGGCCGCGACGCGCTCGCCGGCCGCAACATCGCCCTCGTCTTCGAGAAGCCCTCGACGCGGACGCGGATCTCCTTCGACGTCGGCGTCGCCGAGCTCGGCGCCCACGGGGTGATGCTCCGCGGCGACGAACTGCAGCTCGCCCGCGGCGAGTCCGTCGCCGACACCGCCCGCGTCCTCTCCCGCTTCGTCGACGCGATCGTGATCCGCTCCGGCTCCCACGAGACCGTCGCCGCCCTGGCCGAGGCGACCGAGGTGCCGGTCGTCAACGGGTTGACGCCGCTGCACCACCCCTGCCAGGCGATCGCCGACCTGCTGACGCTGCGCGAGCGCTTCGGCGACCTGCAGGGCCTGCGGCTCGCCTACGTCGGCGACGGCAACAACGTCGCCCGCTCGCTGGCGATCCTCGGCGAGCTGGCCGGGGTCGAAGTGGTCATCGCCGCGCCCGCCGGCTACCAGCTGGAGGAGGGCCACGGGGCGAAGCTGAGCGGCGACCCGCGCGCCGCGGCCGCCGGTGCCGACGCTCTATATACGGACGTCTGGGTGAGCATGGGGGACGAGGAGGAGGCCGCCCGCCGGCGCGCCGACCTGGCTCCGTTCCAGCTCGACGGCGACCTGCTCGCCGCCGCCGGGGAGCGGGCGATCGTCCTCCATTGCCTGCCCGCCCATCCCGGCGAAGAGATCGCCGCCGACGTCCTCTACGGCGATCGCTCCGCGGTCTGGGACCAGGCCGAGAACCGGCTGCACGCGCAGAAGGCGCTGCTGGAGATGCTGCTCACCTGACGCGGCCGTGCGGCTCCCGATGCTGGTCCTCTACGACAACCCCGTCTCCGGCAACTGCCACAAGGTGCGGCTGATCCTCGGGCTGCTCGGGATCGAGTACGAGCGGCGGGAGCTGTCGGTGACCGACTACTCCGACCGCCTGGAGGTGCTCGGCGGGCTGAGCCCGACGCTGAACGTGCCGACGGTGGTGCTCGAGGACGGTCGGCCGCTGGCCGAGTCCAACGCGATCCTCTGGTACTTCGCCGACGGCACCGAGTACCTGCCGGACGATTCCTACGAACGCGCGCAGGTGCTGCAGTGGATGTTCTTCGAGCAGTACAAGCACGAGCCGGGGGTGGCGGTCGTTCGCTTCTGGGACTCGATCGCGCCCGACGGCCTGACGCCGCCGGCGGGCCTGGAGGAGAAGCGGGCCGACGGGTGGGTGGCTCTGAAAGCGATGGAGCGGCACCTGCGCGAGCGCGAATACGTCGTCGGCGAGGCGCTGACCATCGCCGACATCACGCTCTTCGCCTACACCCACGTCGCCCACGAGGCCGGCTTCGAGCTCGGGCCGCTGCCGGCGGTGCGCGCCTGGCTGGCGCGGGTCGAAGCCCATCCCGGGATCGTCCCGATGGATCCGGTCGGCGAGCGGAAGCCGCAGGGCTGAGGCGTGTACCCCGAGATCCACCTCGGCCCACTGACCCTGCAGACCTTCGGGCTCTGCTTCGCCCTCGCCTTCCTCGCCGCCGGGGCGCTGCTCTGGAAGCGCTTCGGGGAGATCGGCAAGCCGCCCGACTGGGCGTACGAGATGGGGTTCGCGGCGCTGATCGGCGGCGTCGTCGGCTCCCGCCTCTACTTCATCGCCCAGAACTGGAGCGACGTCCAGGACGACCTGCTCGGCAACCTCTTCAGCGGCTCGGGCCTGGTCTGGTACGGAGGCGCGATCGGCGGCGCGATCGCGGTCCTGCTCTGGGCCCGGTACCGCGGCTTCCTCGGCCTGGCGCTGCTCGACGTCGCGGCGCCGGCGCTGGCGCTCGGCTACGCGATCGGCCGCTGCGGTTGCCAGCTCTCCGGCGACGGCGACTACGGCAAGGCCTGGGACGGGCCCTGGGCGATGTCCTACCCCGACGGCACCGTGCCGACCGACCAGACCGTCCACCCGACGCCGATCTATGAGACGCTGGCGATGGGGCTCGGTGCCTGGGTCCTCTGGCAGCTCCGCGACCGGGTGCGTCCCGGGATCCTCTTCGCCATCTACCTCCTCTACGCGGGAGCGGAGCGCTTCCTCGTCGAGTTCCTGCGCCGCAACGAGGCCGACGCCCTCGGGCTGACCACGGCGCAGCTGGAGAGCCTGGCGATGATGGTCGCCGGCGCGGTCTGGATCGCTATCGTGAGCCGTCGCCACGGAGGCATCTGGCGCCCGGCAGCGAAATCCGCAGGTGCTGTCACCAGCGCATAGCCACAGCACCTCGTATCACTGGTATCTTGCGCAAAATCTTTGGAGCGGTCTACTCAGGAAGGAATGGCAGGCAGATGGCGGCAATAGACGTTCAGAGCGAGGGTCCCTCGGCTCGCACCGTGGGAGCGATCCTCGACGACGCGGCCGAGCGCATCGCCGCAGCCGGAGTCGACGACGCCCGTACCGAGGCCGAAATCCTGGTTGCCGACGCGCTCGGCGTCGGCCCGAGCGAGCTGACCGTCGAGAGCGCCGGCCAAATCAGCGGCGAGGCCGCCGAGAAGATCGAGCGCAACGTCCAGCGCCGGGTCGAGCGCGAGCCGATGGCCTACATCCTCGGCCGCGCCCCCTTCCGCAGCCTCGAGGTCTACGTCGACGAGCGCGTGCTCTGGCCGCGCCGCGAGACCGAGCTTCTGGTCGAGGTCGGCACGCAGCTGCCCGAGGGCGCGCGGGTGCACGAGATCGGCACCGGCTCCGGCGCGATCGCGCTGGCGCTGCTGTCCGAGCGGCCGGATCTAAAGGTCACCGCCTCCGACCTCTCGCCGGAAGCGGTCGAAGCCGCCCGCGAGAACGCCGAGCGGCTCGGGCTCGACCTCGAGGTCACCGTCGGCAAGGGTCTGCCGGAGTCGGTCGAAGCCGAAGCGGTCGACCTGGTGATCGCCAACATGCCCTACGTAACCGACGAGACCATCTTCGAGCGCTCGCCCGAGATCCAGAAGGAGCCGCGGGTCGCGGTCACCGGCGACTGCGGCGAGGACGGGCTGGGAGTGATCCGCGGCGTCATCGCCGAAACGCCGTCGGGCTGGAAGCTGGCGATGGAGCACGACACGCACCACGGGCCGGCGATGCGCGAGCTGCTGCGCGACGCGACTACCCTTCAGGACTATGAAGGTGACGACCGGGTCACCGTCGGCCTCGCCCCCTGAGGTAAGAGCTGACGATGAGTGAGGCGCCGACGGGGGCGGAGACGCCCCCGCAGAGCGGCGACCGCTCGGTCGCCGTCTCCACCGAGGAGCAGCGCCGGGCCAAGGTCGAGCGCCTGCGCAGCGAGGGGGTCGATCCCTACCCGCACTCGTTCCCCGGCCGCACTCACGTCGAGGAGATCGAAGCGGCGCACGACCCCGCCGTGCTGGGCGAGGGCGAGCACGAGGGGTTCTCCTATCGGGTGATGGGCCGGGTGACCGGCAAGCGCGGCCACGGCAAGACCGCCTTCCTCGACGTCCGCGACATCACCGGCACGATCCAGGCCTACGCGCGGCGCGACGTGCTGGGCGAGGAGGCGTTCGAGCGGGTCGAGGACCTCGACATCGGCGACCTGGTCGGGATCGAGGGGCCGCTGCACGTGACCAAACGCGGGCAGCTGGCGATCGGCGTGCGCGAGTGCATCCTGCTGGCGAAGGCGCTGAAAGACCCGCCGGACCTCTTCCATGGCATCTCCGATCCCGACACGCGCTACCGCCAGCGCGAACTCGACCTGATGGCGAACGCCGACTCGCGGGAGATCTTCAGGAAGCGTGACGACCTGACCTTCGCGATCCGCACCCACATGCACGAGCGCGGCTGGGTCGAGCTGGAAACGCCGGTCCTGCAGCGGCTGACCGGCGGCGCCGCGGCACGGCCGTTCGTCACCCACCACAACGCGCTCGACCGCGAGCTGTTCCTTCGCACGGCCACCGAGCTGTACCTGAAGCGGGCGATCGTCGGCGGCTTCGAGGACGTCTACGAGTTCGGCAAGTTCTTCCGCAACGAGGGGATGTCGCCCCAGCACAACCCCGAGTTCACGATGCTGGAGATGTTCGTCGGCGCCGCCGACTACAACGGCGTCATGGAGTTCATCGAGGTGCTGGTCGCGAGCGTCGTCGAGAAGGTGATGGGGACGACGAAGGTGACCCGCGACGGGGTGGAGATCGACTTCGCAGCGCCCTGGCCGCGGGTGCGGCTGCGCGACGAGCTGCTGCGCGAGACCGGGCTCGACATCTACGAGGCGAGCCGCGACGAGCTGGCCGAGGCGGCCGGCGACGCGGTCGACGAGAACGACGACTGGGCCGGCGTTGTCGACACGCTGCAGGGCAAGTTCGTCGAGCCGAAGCTGATCCAGCCCACCTACATCATCGACCTGCCGATCGACATCTGGCCGCTGGTCAAGGTGCATCCGGAGAGCCCACGCATCTGCGAGGCCTTCGACGGCATCGTCGCCGGGATGGAGATCGTCGGCGGCGGGACCGATCTCAATGATCCGGTCGAGCAGCGCGAGCGCTTCATCAAACAGCGCGAACGGCAGGAGACCGGGGCCGAGGCCGATCCGCACCCCAACGACGAAGAGTTCGTGCGGGCGCTCGAATACGGGATGCCGCCGGCGAGCGGCTGCGGCCTGGGGATCGACCGGCTGCTGATGATCATGACCGGGGCGAAAACTCTTAGAGACGTGATCATCTATCCGGCGATGCGCGAGCTGAGCGAGTAGCGCTTGCGCAGTTGCTGAGGTAGCGTGCGCGCATGGCCGTGAAACTTCACCGCTGCTCGTTGATGTTCGTGAAGATCGACGCGCACCCCTGCTGGAAAGTGCAGAAGGCGCTCGACGAGCAGGGGATCGAGTACGAGGTCGTCAAGGGGCCGCTGCGTCCCGGCAAGCGCGACGAGCTCGAGCAGCTCTCCAAACAGAGCAAATACCCGGTGATCGAGTTCGAGGACGGCCGGGTGTATCGCGACGAGTCGAAGGCGATGGCCGAGCGGATCCGCGCCGGCGAGCTTTTCTCCTAAGCGGTCCCGACCACCAGCGTCAGTTGCAGCCACTTGAAGTGGCAGTCGGCGTCGGCGAAGCCCGCCGCGCGCAGCCACTCGAGCTGGTCGTGGAGGTCTGCGAGGCGGTCGGCCGGGTCGTCCTCGGGGCGGGCGATCTCACGGCGGAAGCGCTCGTGTAGCTCGGGGGTGGGTGCCTCGACGAGGTCGAGGTTGGCGAAGACGCCTCCCGGGGCGAGCAGTCCGTTGACTTCGGCGAAGAGCTCACGCTTGCGGTGGTTCTCGAGGTGGTGAATCGCGAGCCCGGAGACGATCGCGTCGAACGGCCCTGCCTGCGGGAGCGGCTCGCGCAGGTCGTGAAGGCGGAGCGCGACGGTCGGGTCGGCTCCGAAGCGCTGACGCGCCTGGGCGAGCATCGGCTCCGAGGAGTCGAGGCCGAGAGCTTCGGCCTCCGGATGCGCCTCGCGTAGGAGGGCGACCAGCCGGCCGTCACCGGTGCCGAGGTCAAGGGTCTGCTCGACTCGGTTAGGGAGCGCCTGCAGGAGCATCGACTCGGCCGTCCGGCGGTGTGGGATCTCCCGCGAGAGGTACTCGGCGACGCGCTCGGGGTCGGACCACTCCATCGCGTTCAGACGGTCGAGCGCAGCAGGCCGCCGTCGATCGGGATCACCGTGCCGGTGATGTAGGCGGCGCGCTGGGAGCAGAGGAAGGCGACGAGGTCGCCGTACTCCTCGACGGTGCCGAGCCGGCCGGCGGGCACTTCGGAGCGGGCGGCCGCTTCGACGTTCTCCATCGAGCCGCCCAGCTCGGCCATCCGGTCGGTGGCGAAGCGGCCGGTGGCGACGGTGTTGACCGTGATCCCGTCGCCGGCGACCTCGCGCGCGAGCGTCTTCAAGAAGCCGACGGTGGCCATGCGGTGGGCGTTGGAGAGGCCGAGCGCGGGATTGATCTCGATCGTCGTCGTCGAGCCGACGTTGACGATCCGGCCCCAGCCCGCACCGCGCATCCCGGGGACGACGGCGCCGGCGAGCACTCGCGGGGCGAGCACCAGCGAGCGATAGGCCTGCTCCCATTCCTCGAAGCCATGGTCGAGCGCGCCGCCGGGGGGAGGGCCGCCGGTATTCGTTACGAGGATGTCGACCGAGCCGAGCGCCTCGGCGACCTCGAGCGGCAGCCGGGCAAGGCGGTCCAGGTCGGTGGTGTCGGCGACGAAGGCGGTGGCCCGCTCGCCGATCTCAGCCACGGCCGCGTCCAAGCGCTCCTGCGACCGGCTGGCCAGCGCCACCTGTGCCCCTTCCCGAGCCAGGGCAGCGGCTATCCCGCACCCGATCCCCTTACTGGCGCCCATCACCAGCGCCACTTTGCCTTCGAGACCCAGGTCCATGCCAGAACCCTAGCCGCGCCGAGGATGCTCAGAACCCCTTGCGCGGGTATCGTTCTCCCCGAGCGCCCGTAGCTCAGTGGTCAACGGGTCCTTTCGGGGGCCCAAAGAGCGTCGGTCTTTCAAGCCGAAGGTCGCCGGTTCGAATCCGGTCGGGCGCATCTACTAGGGACCCGCCTGCAGAGCCAGATTTCGCTCTGCAGTGCCAATCAACAGGCCATCACCGCGGATTGGGCGATGGGTCACCGAAGGTCAGCGGAAGTCAGGAAAAGGCTGATTTCCGACCCTTTCGGTCCCTTGACGGTCCCTTGGGTCTCGGCCATCCGAGTTAGCCATCGATCCGCTTTCAGCTGCGGCGATAAACCGCGTGGCGAGGGTTCGAATCCAGCCGGGCAACCTCGTTGATACTTCATCAGTAGCTGGTTTCAGCTCTGAGTGCGAGATTTCGAGCTTCTAGCCCCTCCCAAGCGTTCCTGCCCATTCCGCCGGCGCGGAACAAGGCGGATCGCCTTCAGCACCTCGCGAGCAGGCGGAATCGCTCTAGCTGCCGGTTTGCTCGGCGAACGCCCGCCTTTGGATCTCAGCCTGAAACAGGTGGCTCGATCTCGCCGGTCCGGTCCCGCGTATCGCGCCGCCTCTCAGTCGAGGTGAGCCTGCTCACATTTAGGAGAAGATCATTCTCTAGTCGGCACCGAGCCGACTAATAGAGAAATCTCCACTATTGCAGTGGATGTCTAAGCCACGAGAGGGGGTGAGCACATGAAGATCGCGACCAGCCGCGCAGTTCCCGGCATCTCCATCTCCAAGTCGGCCTGACTTGGACGGGGCGGCGGGCCCCATCAGGCACGCCCGCTGCCCCAATACGGCTGCGTCCGGTATAACGAGGTGCTCGTCGAGCGTTCAAGAACCTCCAATCCGAAGCTGCCCGTTGAATCCTGCCTCCAAGCTGCTGCCCCCTGACCCTGCAGACGCCAAGACGGCCGATGCCGCCACCCGCCGCCTCCGAGCGGGCTGGAATCCGACTCAGCTTCGGGCATTGACCATCCTCACCGAAAGGGTTGCGAGCCCAAAGGAAATCGCGGTGGAGTTGGGCCTCACGAAAGCTCGGGCAGGGAGGGTCAGCCACCACATCAGGGAGCTCGAGTCCGCAGGCTTCGTCGAGGAAGTACGCGCCGAGCCTCGGCGGGGTGCGCTGGAGCACTACTTCAAAGCAGTCGAGCGGCCGATCGTCACCGCCGAGGAAGCTGCCGAATGGACCCAGGAGCAGCGCGAGGAGTTCACGCGTTACATCATCTCCTGTGTCGCTCGGGACATCGGCTTGGCGATGGAACACCGAACGCTCGACGCCGACGAGCACATCGAGCGCCACGTCACGCGCACTCCCCTTTTACTGGACAGCCGTGGCTTCTCCGATCTCCTAGCTGCCTACATGAAGGTCTTCAACCGCGCATATGAGATCCAGGCGGAAAGCGACCAGCGGCGCGCCAAGACCGGAGAGGAGGGCCTCCCGGTCTCCTCGGTCCTCGCCACGATTCCAATGCCAATCAAGGTGAGGCCGGCAGCCGGTCGCGGCGAATAATTTGTGAGTTAGGTGAGCCTGCTTCCCAATATGTTGGTTCGATTCCGAGCCCGAGACGCAGTCCGGTCCCCGGGATCCCGCTAAAGGGCTTCTTCCACCGGGGCGAATGGTCGATTCAGAGTCGACCATTCGATCCACACAGTTTTTAAAACTACGTAGGATTTTTAAGGTCGAGGCCCCTACAGTGTGCCGACCGCGCCAGAGTGGGTTTCTTGGCCGATAGCCCCCTCTCGCGCGGCGTTTTCGCGCCCGACCCATTCATTCAGATGAAGATTGCCTCCGAGATAAGTTCCACCCCAGCGCCGCCCATCATGCTTCTGGACTCTGGCACGGCTGCCGATGTCCAGAGTCAGACCGCG